>Ga0123342_1000679_pt1 | contig 55001 bp, 32 predicted proteins | sample Turbeawhitnodule_FD_89960 | JGI IMG/M metagenome (GOLD analysis project Ga0123342, IMG submission 89960) | Root nodule microbial communities of legume samples collected from Mexico - Turtle bean Mexico white nodule | ecosystem: Host-associated > Plants > Roots > Nodule | place: Mexico: Nepantla...
ACATTTACTGGTCATGTTGTAAATATGGGCATTATGTCTACTAGTGAATGATGAATGTTGTTATTAATGCTTATTTGACACTCTGAGCTCATTGATAAATAAAGTTTCTGAAATTTATGTTTTTGTACTTTGTGTATATGCATCTAAATTATGTTGTGGAAAACAAATTATGTTGTTATTGATGAAAAATGACATTATGTTTGAACCAATTATGGATTTCTCACTATAAAGTCATCTGAAGGAGAAACAATGATATAGTAGTACATGGAAGGAAATGTGTTGATTGAAATGACATGTAACCGCCATGACTCTTATTATTTATGTATCCTTGATCTTGATTAATGATAGAACCAATTTACATAAGGCCTTTTAGATGCGCATTTATGTAATTATTAAATCATGCAAGTATTATAACTCATATGAGTAAGTGGGAGAATGTAAGAAATTATGTAAATTAATTTCTATAAAGTGACTCACATGACTTAAAGTTTGGGCTTTGGGCCTGAATATGATTTAATAATAATAATAGAATTAAAGGCTCATTGGTTAACGTGAGAAATATATATCTGTGGTTATTGTAGGATTGTGGTGAGTTGAAATTGGTGTCTTATGTCAAAAAAATGAATAAGTTGGGAGTGCTCAATGAATGAATAGAAGCTACAATTGAGCTGTCGGGTTTAGTTAGTCTGGCTTGTGCTAGTTACGACACAACAGACAAATGATTATTGTTCGACTTCTGTAGAGAGATGATATTTAGATACAAATTCTTTTCATCTACCTATTGGGAGTTGACCATCACATTGGATGATGTATTAAATTTGTTGCACTTGTCTATTGTTGGATAATTCTACATGTAACCTATCTTACATGTAGTTGGGGTTGTGGAGTTGTTGGTTGAGGTGCTTTGTGTTGATTGTGTTGTTGCAACTTTAGAGACTAGGCAATGCAAGGGTGGTCATGTTAAACTCAGTTAGTTGGGAGAGCTATACGAGGACAAATGTGGCAATAAACAATGGACGTTTTGGTTGAGCTTATTTGATGAACCTAGATGGTTGCACAAGGGGTGAATTGAACTTTTGAAATTTCTTGAAAATGGGCTAAGAATGAAGTTCTTAAAAATATCAATTGATTAAAATGTTTTAAGAATACAAAGCAACCCATTGAAATTCAATTACAGTTCAAAAACCAAAAAGTTAACCAATTAAGTTTCGCCTATTACAAAAATGAGTATGTAAAGTTTTGATCAATTAAGAACTGTTCAAGAACATAATACATAAACTAAAAGATAGAGAGAGGTATAACATCACATAATGATTTTTATATTGGTTTGCTCTTTCATAAGAGCTACATCCGTTTTCTCAGCTACACCTACCAAAATTTCACTAAACACAAATCTTTACAATACATAAGACTTTGAAAATACAATTCTTGAACCCTACAATAGTGTTCTACCCATAAGTAACCCATAATTACCTTCCAAAACTTAGAAACACTATCTAATTTCAATCAAAAACACTAAAAGAAAAAGAATTAAAGGAACAAAAACACCTACTTTTATATCAAACAAGTTTTGAAACTAAAAATCCTTCTTCAATCAGACTATGTGATCCAAGATTTTCAACAGAAATGCTCAAAAAAAATAAGTTTTTTGCACAAAAGTATTTTTCTTTAACACAATTTTAAATTCTCTCTCAAATAGCTTTCAAAAAGTCTTTCTAAATCATTTGAGAAATAAAGTTCTATAAAATTTGAACTTTCAGTTTTAATGGATTAAAACTTCTATTAAAAAAAAGTTTTAACAAATTAAAAATCCTCTAAAAAACCATTAAAATATTCACTACAGTCTTTAAAGACCTCAGTTAAAAAAATATTTTAACATATTAAAATATATTTTCAATCCATTAAAATTATTTTAACATCAACAATAAATTATAAACCATTTAAAAACATTTATAAACAATTATTAGATCATTTTAATGGATCAATAGCCTTGGTAAAAGAAAATACAAATTCTTACAAAAGAAAGAAACTCATACACACACATATCCGTGTGTGTGTAAACTAAGTCTTCCTTCTTCAAATCTTTAAGTTTGAATTCATCAAATACATTAACCTTAGTTGCATCAACATAACGTGTGTGAGCATTTGGAAGATGTCAATTATGCAAATACAAAGCAACTAGCTAGGAATGCGAGCTTGTTGCAGGTTTATTTTAATAAAGGTTATTGCATTTTGTGAATACATAATGTATTTTATAAATCATTGCTTATGTTGAACATGATTTATTGTCGGCATGAATTTATTAGCATTTCCCAATTATAGGCTTGAGACATCTGCGTCCTGATATTTATACAGTGAATGATCCTCAGTGCATGTAGTATGTTGTTGGGAGATTGTCATCACTTACAATTATGTTATTGTAGTTGGATTATTGTGTTAGCTACAATCCGATTTACCTTATACGACAAGCATAAGGAATCTCACTCCTTTGAATGGATATCATTATTTTCGATATACATTACTTAAGTGACATCAAATGTTGCATTTCAGTTCTATGACCTCGTTCTGATATGAAGGTTCAATTGGCTCTAGAAGGGGGATGAATGGAGTCCGCACTTAATTCGTGGAATATTAGAATTCAAAATAGTAATCCAAACAAAGAGTATAGGGAAAGAGATACAAAGTGATTTTTACAAGGGCTATGTCCAATCCCTCTGAGCAACCCACTCAAAAGGCTTTCACTAACAAGTATATACACCTCTTCAAGTCACCGGTATTCTACAACTCTGCAGGTTACAAGTATTTTCAACATCTTCAAGTTCAACTAGTATTCTCAACCTCTGCAGGTTCTCCAAGTATTCCCAACCTCTCCAAGTACACCAAGTATTCTAACCTCTTTGGGTACAATGTGCTAATCTCCCCCCTAAGATCAAGGACTTCTCAATATAATGAGAAAACTCTCGTTTTGAGAGAACAATGAAAGCTCACCGTGTATACTTCATAATGGTGAAGGATTTACAATGGTTTCGCTCAAGAACCAATCTCACATATTGCTCTCAAATAACATATTTAAAATGTATGTTCAATTCTAAGACACAACTACAAAAGCTTTTCTATACGCTTGGGTATTTCGTATGATGCACATATGTACTGTGTTATGTTTTTCACCCTTGTTGTCTTTATATAGACACAAAATTTGAATGTTGTTGCTTTAGGGTTTCTTAAATTATTCATCTAGTTGTTAGACACTTGATATAGAAATATCTACTTTGAGTGTTCATTGCGTTTAAGGCTCTTCGGAAACTTTCTTTATCTTAACCAAATATGAACGTTGACATTTGAATCTTCATTACATCAATATCTACTCAATCTACCACGTTGCTCTTTCTTCTTCAATGTGTTAAAGTTGGATATGGAAACTTCTGCTATGGTGCTATCTGCGCTTTTCAACTCTCTTAAAACATTTTAAAATGTTTCTTTACTTTGATGTGAACGTTGAGGTTGAATCAATTATTCTTTAGGATATTCTCTCCTTGTTCTGTTCACCATCTTTAATGTGCTAAACACTCAAATAAGGAAATGATTGCTTCTTTGTAATCGTGATGTCTTTAATCTATATTTGATTCATAAATACTTTATTCATTTGTATGAACTCTGCATGTTGAGCTTTGTTCATTTTCATCTTCGTGGTAGACGCCCAATATGGAATGTTGTCATATAGGTTTTTAATGCGTTTTTCCACGTGTTTGTTCTTTAAATAGACTTTCTCATTGAATATCTTCGTGTATTGTATTCCTTTGAATTAGTCTTTATTGAGCTTTTTGATATCCTTTGATTAGCCCAAATCTCACTTGTCATCTCCATCATTATTCTATCAGACACTCAGAAAGGAAACTTTTGCTTCCAGTTTTATGTGCATATTCAAGTTCCCTTAATAATTTTTGGAAACAAAATAAGTATCGGTGAACAATATAATTAACAGATTAACATGTGGATATGAATGAAATAATATCTTCAAATATTCTAATGATTATATAAATTTTTTGTATTCAAATATTCCAAAGTTAATTTTGTTTTAAAAAACTTTCCAAGTTAATATTGATTTATAACGTTGAAGCGTAACTAGTTTTAACTAGGATATTATCTCATTAATGTATTTCGAAAAACCTTTAATATATAAACAATTCAAATTTTATTTTTCGAAAGCTCTTACAATGTTATACTATTCACTGGAATCCATTAATCTTATTTGAAAATAATGTTTTCCATAATTCAGAAATACCAAATAAGATTTTGAAAGCATAAACACAATGTCACCAAATATTCCAAGAATATAAAAGGTTAAGCATGAACAATTCCTTGTTTATCGCATTTCGTCTGGTGCTTGAATGATGCTTGTATCATCTTATATGAACAATTTCCAGCATGTGTCTGATACTTGCAAACATATATATCTACTATATGTTGCTCAAGGAGTTTGTGTCTGATGTGATATTTAAACACTTGGATCATCTAGTGTGAACATACTCATCTCCATCGTCTGATCCTTCATTTGTCGCGTTCTCTCTACGAGCTATGTCTTAAGGGATGCTATTTCATCTAATTGTCTTTTATGCACAATGATCTTTCCTTTCTCTGTTCACTTTGACTATACTATCTATTTTGCAAGTGAACATTATGATTGGATCGTCTTATCAACGTTTGTTACTATTTCGTCTTAACAACCTTTCCTTATTGTATTATCTAGTTGAATCAGACATTGAAATAAAATCTTCTTCTTAGAACACTCTTATGTGGGTTTATTTGAAGAAACTTTTTTGTCTGAAGTTGAATCAGACCTTATGAATACTTCCTTGTAATAATAGAAGAAGATCAAAATTTTTTGCAAATTCTTGAAGTAGAAACAGAAAAAAAAAACTAAAAGAAATGTACTTCTTGGGTTCATTTTGTCTACTTATCAGGTAAGGAGTACATTAAACTTGAAACAAAGGTATTTTTTCCATTTCTCTTCTTCTTACTTTTGTTCAACAAATTTCATTCATTTTACTTTTTCTTTGTTTCCACAGGTTAATATTTTACCCTAGCGGAAGATCAATATTATCGTGGCTAGCTTAAGCGAATATGAGGACATATCCTTCTAAAGGGAGAACCCTGATGGAGGATCATCTTCACTTCAAAGCCACCATACACTTAACTAAGAGCAGAAGATTAACCACAAAAATATCCAAAAGAAATCTTTGTCTTAGTTTGTATAAATTTATAAATAGTAGAACAGTATTTCTTTTGACTTTGTATTTTTGAGCCGATTTAAGAATAGGAGAAAAATAATTCAAAGTCACTCTAGAAACCTCCACTTGACATACAAGCAAAGGTTTCTATATCACCTTTAAAAGAGCTACACGATTTTGGTTGCCTTAACCTTCACCATAGTTAAGTTCCACTTAACTAAGGTGAAGGTTAAGAGGCATGGTTGAGAGCTCATTTAGCCTATAAATAAGAGGCTTCCCTCATGTAATCTTTAAACTTGGATGCTCTCTCCAATTCAGTAAAACTAAATTTTCAGTAAAACTCTCTCCAATTCTCTCCTTCTTAGATGCTCTCAAGCATAGTAGAAACTTAAGGAAGTTGGCCTAACATCTTCCTTGGCCCTTGCACCTAAAACCATTCATTCCTATTCTTCTCTCCCAAACCCATTCGATGCATTCATCCATTCCTTCCAAAGACTTTTGTTGCCTCCATCACTCCTTTCCAAAGCTCAAGAACAACATTGAATCACAATTCTTGAAGAGAACACTGATGTTCAACAAGAAGGGTAGCGTTTGATTAAGTTGGGCCATCAATGATGGAAAGGGTTTTTGGGTTCCATTTTAGCTTGGAGAAAAAAGGTTAGGGTTTAGGCGTTTGAAGATTGGGTTTTTTCTTATAAAAGAGTAAAAAGTAATTATATGTCCTTATATATATATATATGTGTATATATAAGACTAAGAGAATGCAACAACTACTTTTTCAACTTTTTGGTTTTTACTAAATTACCCATCATTTTTACCCACTAGAACACGAAATGTCAAACATAATAGAATCAAATACGTCTAAACGTAATTATTCCTTAAAGATATACTTTTTACACAAATAGATTAGTTACAAACACACGAGGACTTCATGCTATTATGTGCGTCTAATCCAAGCATACACAGATCGTTTAATGCACATACTTATGTTTCTACATACTTATGTTAGAGACAACACCCTTAGTGACATGATTTATAGGTTTATCTTCTAATGTAGGATTTTTACTTTCATAACCAAATATTGTTTTAAGTGATTCTCTGGATTTTTCACTGAGTTTTTTTATCGATGACTTCTTCAGGACTATTGTCTTCTTTAATGGAATGATCTAAGAGTTGATGATAATATTCTTCTAAGTTTTTAATTCTTTCTGAGATTGTGTTTTCATGTTTTTCTTTAAAACATTCCTTGTGATTACTTAATTCTCCAACAATTTTATTCTCATTTTACCTTTTCTTAAGTTCAATGCAAGTATTTATGAGTTTCTTCCTTAGAGATTTGTAAGCAGATATTAGTTGAGAATTAATAACAACGGCTTACTGATAGGCTTTTCTTAAAGGAACATAAGTAAAAAAGGTTTACCTCTTCGTTGTAGTTGATAGTACAACAAATTTTCAAGAATTCTGAGATACATCTATCCTCATTAATTACTTTTGATGTTGAATTATCTGTTATTATCTGCTATTAGCTATGATACCAATTGAAGGTTCAATTGGCACTAGAAGGGGGTTGAATGGATCCCAACTCAATTCTAAAACGTATAGACGCTCAATCATGAGACCATTTGATGAGTATTGTTTCGTCTACTGACTCAACATGATCTTTGATACATAGTGATGACATTATAAACTTGCTTTGTGGTGGTGACATTCTTATCATTATGCTCTTTCATTGTTAGTAACATATGTCTAGGTTTCACTAAACTCTTTGTCATATTAACAAGCATGAACTTCTCATTAAGTGTTAACCTAATGGACAACCTACCAACATTTTTGCAAAGTTGTGATCATGAGAAGCACAAAGTAATATGGCAATCCATCATTCACCATTTTTTACTGGTTTTCCTTGCAATCTAAAAGGACAATCATATTTCTTACTTTCACTTTCAATAACCTCTAAGTCATTTTTATATCATTTGTGTTTACATCCTTTCTCACAACCTAATCATTTTCTATTCTAATTGGTCATGCGATATATGTAACTTTAACATAACAATAACATCACCACGTTCACCACACCTTGCTAGAGCTATCTCCTGTCTCCCTCACCAATCTTCAGCCAGTACCACCAACCCACTCTTTCATGAAGGTCTCCATTTTCAAATAAATCTCACAATAACAAATTTGGTATTTCAAAATTTACGAGGTATAAGTTTAAATTGAAGGGTGAAAGTTCAAATTGTGGGGTGTGGGAAGCAATTGGCTATATCATATTATAATTGTCCAATTCATTAGCCACACGCATACACACAGAGGCCCACAGCCAATATTTTCAATCACGGCACCACCAACTAATAATAAAATCAGAATTTCACGACACTTAAAAAGTAAGATAAGGGAGAACTTTCTTATAATTTTAACTTTTGGTTCAATTATCGTGGATGATTATTCCTTTGTAGGTCATATATCATTGTGCTTTATTTATGACTTTGAAATGATGTGGTTTCATTTTAATTTTGCTTCTCGAATTAGACGATTATTTATAGTTGGAAGATAAATTAGAGTTGATTAAAGGGCAAAAAACATTACAAGCTATTCTAAGAACCAAAATTGAGCGTGGGCAAATTGCATTGTGAATGAATTAGTTCATCTCTAACAACATTTTCCTAAGAAGAATATGAATCACGTGAATTTAATAAATAACATAAAAGCTGAAATTTAGCTCCAGAGTGGGGCCCAACCATGAAATTCATTCTTTTAAGCAACACTTTAATGTTTGAAGCTTTCACTCCAACTGTACAACTATGATCTGTCTTTTTCTATAACTGTCCATCATCTTAATCCAGAATAATAATAAAAGTCATTTACAAGGGTCACAACATATCTGAACCTATCTCATAACATCATTTTTTATGCTGATAAAAAAATATTTTATTTGAAAATAACGTAATTTTTTTTTTCATAAAAAACATGTTTCTTTTGAAACTAAAAGTAGTAAGTATTGGCACAATTTAGTTATAAAAGATGAAGAATGGATTTAGAAAGCAAGGAAGGGATATACTTTAGAAAGGAAAGTTGATGTACGCTTGTGTCATCTATAATTGTAATAACTTCCATATTGAATTACTTTTAAGATGTATCAAGATGAATTATTAAATTGACTAAGACTTCTATTACACACCATGTTTGAAGGTATATTTTTGCTAGTTTTAATGTAAATGAAAATGTATCTTGAAGATTATTTGGATAAAAATAGTTTGGAATATTTAGAATGTAAGAAATAATTTCATTTTTAATAATAAATTTTTTGATGAATTGTAAATTTTCATGATGTTGCAACTTAAGTCTTGGATTTGCATTACAACTTAGTTTTCTTTGGTCATGTTTTCTTATTTTGACTAGTGTTTAAATCTCATCGTATGTATTCAAGTGTTAAACTAAAACATCAAACTTTCAAGTCTAAATAAAAGCTTCATTTGTTGCTCCTTAGGGATCAACGCCTGATGCAGATCATACGGGTTAAGACAACCACAAAAATCTTAAGAATGAAATGTAATTTGAATTGGTAGACAAAACTATAGTGCACATGATCAAAGTATAAAACTTATGTGGTTAATGTAGAACAACAAATAACAACTTATTTGAATTCTTGTGTCCTATAATTGTATTTATATATATCTGAGTTTGATACAAATTCTATATCTTTGTTCAGAACCTTCAAACTCAGGGGAATCAAAGTGTTTTTCTGTATATTTTCAATTTGGATTCTTTATATCTTTTTTTTTATATGTATTAGGGTTGGAATATCCCTCAATATTACAAGAAATAAACGTACACTTAAATTAATTATTCATATCTCATAATTTAAAAATAATTTTATTTTATATAAATTAAATCAACTCATACAATGAATAGTGTAACAATAAAACTCAGTACTTTATTTATATATATATATATATATATATATATTTATATTAAGGATGACCTACATCTTAAAAGTTTCAAACATATAATTAATTTAACCCTACATATAAATAAACTCATGTTTTCTTATTTTGAGTAGTTAAATTTTACCATGTGTATTCAACTGTTAAACTAAAACATCAGGCTTTTAAGTTTAGATAAAAGCTTCCTTTGCCGCTCCTTAGGGATCAACATCTAATGCAGGTCATGAGAGTTAAGACAACCACAAGAATCTTAAGAATAAAATGTAATTCGCATTGGTAGACGAAACTAAAGTGCACAGGATCAAAGTATAAAACTTAGGTGGTTAATATAGAATAACAAATAACAACTTGTTCGAATCCTTGTGTCCTATAATTATATATATATATATATATATATAAAAGTTTGATACAAATTACATATCTTTGTTCAGAACCTTCAAACTCACGAGGATCAAAGTGTTTTTATGTGTATTTTCAATTTGGATTCTTTAGATCCTTTTTTGTATATATGTATTAGGGTTGGAATATCTCTCAACATGAAATAAATATACACTTAAACTGATTATTCATATCTCATAATTTTAAATTTTAAAATTAATTTTATTTTATCTAAATTAAATAAACTCATACAACAAATAGTGTCACAATAAAACTCAATACTTTATTTATTTAATTATATATATATATATATATATATATATATATATATTAAAGATGACCTGCATCTTAAAAAGTTCCAAACATATAATTAATTTAAACCCTACATATAATAAACCATTTCAAAATTATTATTAATATTAATATTATTTATTAATATTAATAGTAATAATATTATTATTATTAATATTAACCATTTCTATCCACATAAAATCTATAATATCACTGCACCAAATAATTTTTAAAATTACCATTTCAAAATTATGCATTAAGGTTTTGCTTTTTCATACTATACCTTAAGATATAACGTAATTATTTTAGTGTTCTTTCATTTCAAAAAAGCTTGACCAAATTCACAAAGATATCGTGCACATATTAAGGATAAGTTTAGCAAAATTAAATAATAATCTAGTTGTTACTTGTGGATAAGTTGCCAGTTGATAAATATTCCCAATTGATATATTGTAATTAATTTGAGACTAATTGTATTAGAAGTGTTTGGTAAATTTAATTGATAAAATTAGTTTATAAATATAGAATTGCGTAAAAGATATAATTCTATATGTTTTATTATATATTTATTTTAAAAAATTATTGTGTAATTACAATTTTTATTTTTTAAATAATTAAATTTTTTATTGAATTTTTTATTTCTATTTTTTTAAATATAAAATTTTTTTTATAAGTTATTTTAATTAAATGAGTTCTCAGTTTTTCGTAAATTTAATTTTTTTTTTATTTCTCAGTTTAAATTACTATTAAGTTTTTTTATAAAATTTATTGTGTAATTTTTGCAAACATCATGTAATGAAATATTTATTTACTTCAAATTGTAATATTAATTCTTTTTTTTATGAGATTTGAATTGCCTAATTATTTTTTTTTAAATAACCCAATAAATTTTAAAAACAAAAAAAATAATTCATTGTCTCCATCAAATTAAAATAGGTAAAAAAAAAATTAATGGTAATAAGAAAATATATACAAATATAAAGGATAATAATAGGAGAAAATTAAATAAGTATATAGGCTAAAAGGAGCTTATAACTTGTATTAGTCAAAGTAACTTATAAGCTAATCAAATATGCTATTAGTTAGCTTATTTAATTACCAAACACACTCTAAAATTGATGTAATAACATTATTTACTTATTTCTTTTATAGATCTAGATTAATATAAAACAAGAAATAAATCTAACTTACATCTATAAAAACAATGTATAAAAGTTAAATTGAGTTTAATCTAAATTTTCTCTCAGTTTTATTAAATTTAATTGAGTTGAACTTATTTGATTTAACCATTCAATTTAACCAAATTATCATTAGGTTATTAGGTCCGGTTGGAATAAGTACTAAATTAAGTAATTTTAAAAAATGGTTATATATTAAGATAACACCTCAACATTAATATTTTTAATATTTCTCAATAATTACAAAACATCAACAATGTTGATGACACATACATAAAATAATATAAAACTATTTTTTATAATAATTTAAAAAAAAAAATTATTATTTCATTCTGTATCTATTAGGTATTCAGTTTGAGTTGGATTTTTAAGATTTAAAATCGATGTCACTCATCTTAATTTGAATTATATAGTGAATAAAATCCAATCCAAGTTCACCTAGAAAAATATAAATTGATTGAGATAACATTGAGATAAGAAATGGTAGATTAAGTGATGAATGTAGTGTTGAGTGAGGTTATGGTGAGTGAGTCAACTAATAATGAGGTTGGGTCAATGAAGTAGTTGATGAGATATCATAAGCATTTAAGCTTCACATGCATTGTCACAAGTTCTTTAAACATAACAAATCTCATCCACCTCCTTCCACACTCACATGCATCATCTTTAATATCTTCCATGCAAACACATTAAATTTTTTGAATGAAACTATTCCAATACCTATTCCTCACTTTTTTTTTTCTTTTGGAGAAAAAAAACAAAAAAAAAAAAAAACTCCAATGACAATAACATGTCACAAACCACACTCTTGAGCTAGAGATTATTGGGGTAGTATGAAATGTGGCCCTCATCATGGGTCCTGTACCTTGCATATTAAGAGCAGTGTTTGAATGAACAGTGTAGGGTTCTGCCCTAGGAAACATACATGGCTATGCTGGTACATCCCATGTTGAGATTGTCATCATAAACTTCTGGTACACTGCCATACCATTAATTCTACCAAAAACAATTGCATCAGATCCATTCAACTATAATCCATCCATGATTAATAACCAACTCATCACTTAGTGTGTGTTTAACTACTAAAGTACAACATTAATGTCATAGTAGATTTTTTTTTTAAATGTTACTTTTAATAATTAAATACAGTGTGATTTGACTAATATAATTTTAAAATTATTTTATTTCAATAAAATATTTTGATGTAAGATTGTCAATATATTATATTTTTTTTTTTTAATTTGAAAAGAAAAAGTTTGGCTTAATGGTTTTTCTTATCTCTATATATATATGATGGTTTTGTAATTTTATTATATTATTTTAAATATTATCAATTTGATACAATTTAAAAAAGGTAAATTAATGTAATATTTTCTTGTTGAATTTATTGTGACAATATTATTATATTTGTTTACTTGTGTTACTTGATTTTGTAAAAAAAAAAAATTAACTTATAAGGTGTGATTTCTTGTTTTTGTCACCTATAATTGTTGTATAATGGTGTTACCATCAATTTAACTAAAGGGACTATAAGAACTTGGTTATAAAGAAAATAAAATAGATCAGTGGAACAAAATTAAAAAAAAAAAGTAAAGTAAAAGTAAAAAAAAAAAAGTATAGTATTAAACCGATGAGATTTCGAGAAAAAAAAAATCGGATCACATGGTGTAACCAATATTTGAGGTTCTGTTGTTTTTATTTTATTAATCGTAATCAATCGTAGATGCATAAAATTAGAATAATACTTACAAACTCAGTAAAATAGGGAAACATTTAGTAAAAGAAAAGTATTCAGTTTTTTTTTTTTAGAATTTGAAATTAAAAAAGTATATTTTTCGTGTTTAATTTAGTTTTTTAAAAATATTTTGAAAAATGATTTTTAACAATATTCCTACTAAATCATTCTCAGGGTGATGGACAAATGAATTAAAATAAAAAAAATCTAGATAAAAAATATCATATATTTTTTTTATTCCTTTAGCCATTTGACATGAAGTTTTATCATAATGTGCATAAAGAACACATAAAAGGATATATTAAGTTCTCTAAACATGTTGATCAGGATTCAACTTTTATTATGTATATATATAAAAAATATGTGGTTGAACTAAAACAAAACTCATTTGATAAATTTTACGCTTTTTGAAATTATTAATTTCTAAATTTCCAATTAATATATATATATATATATATATATATACACATATATATATATATATATATATATATATATATCGTTAGTATAAAAAAATATAGCTAGAGACAAAATAAGTAAGTTGATGATGATTACTCTAATAAAAATAAGTTAGAATATAATAGTATAATTTCAGTCTTTAAACTTTAATGGAAAGTTCGTGAATAACCTACGACCATGAGGAAGTCCTACGTATAATTATGGATAAGTACTAGGAGTCAATCAATGTCTGAATGACAGCTTTTTTACGTTTATTTTTGTTATATAAATGTCCAAAGGATTTCTGTAAATGTAATAAAATAAAAGTAATTTAGAGAAAAATTAATTTTATTCTTTTTGCATGTTTGAATTGAAAAAAAAAAAGAGTATTATACTATTACGTAAAAAGTTTATAGTAGGTTTTGGGTCCATTTGAAATTCTTATTTACAAAAGTTACTTAAAATTATGTTATATCATAACTACGTGCTAAATATTTTGGAGAAGTTCTGAAAATAATTGATAAAATAAGTTTATAAACTGTTTTTAACTTATTTTAATAAACCCTTTTGGATAAAATATTTCTTATTTCTTGTATCTCTCATAATTTTTACTTTTATTTATCCTTTTAAAGATAGAAAATGAAAGGTGATGGTTGTTAGTATAAGGAGGAAATAAGAACATATATTATAGTTTAGGTGAGTAGTGGTTGCAAATAAGTCAAAGTTGTGTCCCAAAACTAGATATGTAGTAAGTAGTGTAGAGAGTGAAAACAAATTATTGAAAGAAGCAAGACAAGAAAACAAATGATGGGAGGTGAGGGCCTCACAAAGTGGTGCTACCATGGATCCAATTATGAAGACCATCAATGTACCATGGAAAAAGACATCTCCAACATCATGTTTTAATTTGGTAAGGCAAGTGGAAAGGAATTTGGTTCCCCATTTTTTCTTAAACTTTCAATGCTTGCTTCTCTTCTAATACTACTTCACATATTTATATTTTAGATCATATACAAAAGGTTAAGTGAAAGGCTATATAGCAAGAAAATGTTTTATTTTCATTCTTTGTATTTAAAAATAACTAGTTTTGGATCTTTTGTACAATACTCTTTTTAATTTCTTTTAATCCCTATAAGTTTGGATGATAGGGCTTAAAGTGGAGAGACACATTGATGACTTTTAATTATAAAGATCAAAAAGTAAAATCTATACAAGTATAGGGACTAAATTAGCAATTAAATATAAATTAAATAATTATACAATCTTGTGTTGGTAAAGTTTGATAGAATGAATATTTACTTTCTTGCATGTGAAACACCATAGGTCTTGTTTAGAGTTGTGGAAGATCTCAAATAAATAAAGTGATGTTATTTTAAAGTTAAAATTATTTGTACTTTTAAAGCAAAAAAATAAATAATATATATGTATATATTGAAAATCTTATATTCGCCTATTAATATAACAAAATTAACCATGTAAGAAAGTAAATTTTTATGTCATAAGTTAATTTATAGAGTTAAATTAGATATAAACTTCAAATGGTATGACAATTATTTTGGCTCCATTAATTTGGAAATTTTGCGATTTCATTTTGATTTGGATATCTTTTATTTTAATTAAAAAAATTTATTTTAATTAAAATTACTTATGATTTTTGCCTGAATTAGTTTTATATTTAATTTTTTATTATAACATTTTTGCAGTTGATCTTTCACGTTTCAATTTTCTATTATAATTGTGTTGCACGTCTCATGTTAATTAGTAATATAATCAAATTAAAATATATAAAAGAGAGAAAATTCTAATCTTATAAACAAATTCTATATAAAGTTGAGGTACATATAAAATTTAAATTGTAAGATGAGATTACAGTTTTTCTTTTCTTTTTTTCTTAAGAAATTTAATTAACATGGTTGTTTGAATCCAATTCTTTGTTTTGTAATATCCCATTTCAATATTTTTTAATATTCTCTCTTTGCATGTATTTTTTTTTATCTAAGTTTTCATTTCTTTTTTCTGTCTCCATATTTTTAAATCTCATTCTTTCTAAATTTGATTCTACCTTCTAGTAGTTGGAGAATTAAGGGTCATTTTCACTTTATTAAGATAGAGTTAAAGTTTATTTTCACGTTATCATATCTTAATAAGAGGAAGTGTTGGATTACTTTGAAAATTCTTTATTTATTTTTTCTTCTTATTATGTTTGTCATTATTCAGTCTTGGCTAACCCTTGAGAATTCTTTACGCTTGAAGCCACTGTTGAAACATTGGAAGACCCAAATAGTCTGATGAAACACTAGACAGTCTGGTGACCATGTTGAATCCTTGGATGGTTTGTTGAGGCACTGGACGATTTATAAACCATTAGACGATTTGGTGACTAGGATATCATATGTTGTGTTTATGTTTTGATGATAACAAAATCTGACTGTATACTTGTATATAGAAAGATATGAACAATGTTTCTACAACTACAGTTTTCATTAGACAATCTGATAGATGTTATGAACGTCTATAACATATATTCACAAGACGAGTTGATAAGCTTTGTTGAGTGCATAACAAAATTTAGATTGAATGTGTTATTTGGTTTTAACAATGATTTGTACAATTGTAGTATAGAGTAGATCCTTTGAGCTTATATAGTTTTGTTCACGATAAATGGTCTGATTAACGTGTTGAACGAATAATAGGTTTTGGTTATAATTGTTACATGAAAACTTCTAAATTCATATATCCACTGAAATTGTGTTCAATTAAAGAGATTTTATGTCCAAAACCAAAAAGATTTGAATCTATGGATTAACTCTACTAGTCTCTATTTTTTTTTTGTGTATCTTTAAAATATATATTTTCCTAAATAGTTTTATTTAGATAAATCTTGTGAATATCTTTCGTAATGAATTGTGAATATCTCCCAATCTTCTTTAATAAAAAATAATTTGAAAATTGAAAATCTCAAGTTTATGTGAGTTGATTTTAGATTGCACATTTTAAAGGTTTCACTTTTGTTTAGATTTTGGATTTTAGCAATTTAAAGGTGTGAACCTTATAAAGATCCCCACTGAACACGAACTTAACTAAGTGGTTAAGTAAGTGCGAAATGTTCACTTCACAAAGGCAAAGAGAAAAACACAATAATATGGTGATAATGATGCAAAGGTGCGAAATTGAAGAGAACATAAAAGAGGAAATGAAACAAGACTAAAATGATAAAGAATGATCGAATGGAAGGAACTCTAAAGAACATGAAATGGAAATGGATAATGGCGCAAATAAAGAAGGAAAAAGATGAAGGGATGAAAATAACTTATGGATTAAAAAGGGAATTCACGCCACTTGGAGCAGAGGGACTCCAAGATGAGTGATGCAAGAGTCGCCACTTGAGATATCACTCACTGAAGATAAGACCCAAAGTTGCCACTTCGGATACTACCCACCCATGATAAGACCCAGATAAAAAGGAGTACTCAGATTCTCAATTAGAGTTTCTTTACTTAAAATTTCAATGTGTAAATACATGGAGGAAGACACCCTTTACATAGGAAGGAGTGATTTTGAGGGCAAGATGAGTGAGGGGTAGAAAAGGAAGGGGAGAGGGGTTGCCTAGGGTGTTGACCATGGTCAAAACCATCTCTTGGGCATAGCTTCTAGAAGCTAGGGCTACATTCTAACCCTAATGGAGTAGACACAAGCTAAAATGATAAATACACCCCCTATTATGCTAAATGAACCTACTATAGCCTATTATACTATTTGGACCCCCAAAGTGAGACCAAATTATTTACAACATGTTTTTATTTTTAAGAAGACTAGAAGAAAGAACAATTGATGTTCTGGTGTATGCCCCGTTCTTATTATGGTAAGGTTTGTCGGATCTTTGGTGGGGCCTTGACTTGATTAATGAGATGACTGCTCACCGTGTGAATTGTCTCTTGAGTCCTTGGTCATCTGTTTGTCTTCTTGGATTATATCACAAGTACCCTATTTTCGTATCACATGTTTTTTGGAATGAATTTTTTTGTTATGTTTTGATTTGTTTTACTAATTCATATTCCAAATACTTTGAAATTAGTTTCTTAAGTAGTTTCGAAGAAAAAACAAATTGAAGATTGTAAATCCAAGCTTTCTGTTTTGAGCGTTTAGCACAAAAAAAGATGAAGATATAAAGATACTATAATATCCAAACTTAATCATTTAAGGTGACCTAGAGCAAATATAAGGAGATTGAAGGTGGAGAACAAAAGTAAGGAAAGCCAAGAAAAAAATAGAGATATTGTGATCTTGCTGAAAATATTGGGTACTGCAATGAGCGTCTACTCTAGTCCTTAGAGCATTAAGTCGTATGGGTTATGTGTGAAAGCATTGTAATTCTTCACTTTTTGAAGCTATACTTGCGTAAGTTTTTTTGTCTGCTCTCTTTGAGAGTGTTCTTTGTTTCTTCTGAGAGTTGTTAATCTCAGAAGAAGGTTAAGAAGGTGTAACCTAAAGAGGTGTGAATATCGTTGTAACTTGAAGAGGTGAGAATAGTCATTGTAACCTAGAGAGGTGAGAATACTTATGTAACGATTTGGTTAATGGAAGTTCTTAAGCATTTGCTTAAGGGGACTGGATGCATCCTAGGTTTAGGTGAACCAAAATAAATTCTTGTGTGATTACACTTGCTATTACTCATGCTTTGTTATTTATTCTATTCTTCTAGTTAGACAATCAGTTAGACAATATGCCTAGATGATTATTCTAGACAATCTTATATGTTATGATTAGAAAGTCTATTAGACAATATATCTTTATCCACAACAAAGATTTTAAGACTCCACTCAACCCCTCTTCTAGAGCCAACTACACCAACATACCAAGCCATTAAACGATCTGATGACCAAGCCCTTAAACGATGACCAAGCCCTTAAATAGTCTGATAACCAAGCCCCTAGGCAATTTGATGACCAAGCCCCTAGACGGTCATCAATCATATGTAAAGCTTATATGTTTTGATCATAATGAAAATCAACTATAATTGTTTACTTTTATGAACTAATAGTGTTTTGTATAATTGTAATATGTAATGACAGACGATCTGATAGATTGTTTATGACAAACAGTTTGATATATTCATGATAGATGGTTTGATAAGAATTTTTAATTACATAATAAAATTCAGATTGAATGTCTTATTTGTGATCTAAATGATATGTTTTCTCTATGATTTAAATGATCTAATAATGGTTAGTTGAAGTTGCAGTATACAATAGGCTCTTTAAACGTCTACAACTTTGTATAGGCCAGAGAATCTGATGAATGTGTTGAATAAGTAACAGGTTTTGATTATAACAATTAAATGAAATCTCCTGAATACATATATCTAATAAATATTTGTTCAATCAAAGAGATATTATATCCAAAATTGAAAAGATTTCAATTTGTGGAAGGAATTTGTTTGACCCTATTTTATTATATGTTTAAAATCTGGCTTTTCCTAAATAGATTTTGTTCCCGCCGGTTGACCAGGATCGTCTTTGCGCGTGGCTTGTTCTCGCGAGCTAGGGCACATTCGTTCTGCTCCGTCTGTGAGTACCTGAAAAGAAGTGGACAAAGGGGCGCCCTCGCGGCCGTTTGCACTCCGACGATCAAGTCAGCTAGCGAGAAACATCAAAGGTGACGCACCTCCGTATCGGAACACCGTGAACGGATGCTCTGAAGGTGGTCAAAAATACTGGATAACTAATGCTTTCTTCCCTAATTGTCTGTGCATGCAGTGGGTGCGCGAGCAAAACAACTAGGGTTTGTGTGTGTAAAACTCAGTCTGGATCCCCGTTTCAAACGTCTCAAGCCCCTTTTAAACGTCTCCAGCATTCAAAGCGTCTTAAAGCACATTTAAAGCGTATAAAAACGTTCAACGCGTTTAAAACGTTCAAAGCATTTAAAGTGCTTCAAAACGTTCGAAAAGTAAACTAAATTAAAGCGTACCTTAGCAAACTTCCAGGAAAACATTGATGTTTCAGTGCTTACTGCCACGTGTTCTTCTGACTTGATCGCTACTCTGCGTGGAGTGCCTCACAGCGCCGTAACCCAACTTAAGGACATTCCATCGTGTAAGCCCTACTTCTTCGAAGTGCATCTGGTGCAAGGGATGACTTTTTGGGTGCCAACTCATGCGCCCCAACCTCTAGTCATTTGCCTTGGGAGTGTATCTGCCTTTCTCTCGTACCATGCACATGGTTCGCCCCTGGGCGTGGCCCTCTCATGGGTCGTATCTGTCCCAGGGGCCTCCCAGAGGTGGCGTGGGTACTTCACAAGTCAGATTACTCCTCTCTGGTACTAGAACTATGGCCTTGAAGCCACCTTTCTCTTCTCTTCATTACTGTTCTGAGGTACTGAGGTCTCTCGTGGCGTCGCCCCCTCCACAGTCTTTCCTACCCATGGGTATTGTGGGGTGAAACCGTAGATGCCTTAACTTGGCGACGCCCTAACCTGGCGGCACCTCATCTTGGCGACGCCTACGCCTGGCGACGCCTTAAGCGGTCAACCTGTTGACTTTCTTCCCTTGGGCCCCCTTGAAGGGTCCCAACATACGTTGACTTTGACTTTGACTTTGACTTTGGTCAACGCCCGGGGACGGGACGGTACAGATTTATTCAAAATTAAATCTAGAAAATATCATTTTAACATATTGTGAATATATCTCAATCTTCTTTTGTATCACACGTTATCTGGAATGAAATGATTTTTCGATTATGTTTTGATTTTGTTTTTACTAACCCATATTGCAAATACTTTTGAATTTTTTTCTTAAACAGATTCGAAGGAAAAAGAAATTGAAAGATTTAAATCCAAACTTTCTATTTTTAGCATCTAACACCAAATAGATGAAGATATGAAAATATTGAAATATTCAAACTTAACCAATTTATGTATCAAAGGGCAAATTCAAATATCTATATGAAAGGATTTGGGTGCATAACGAAGCAAGACAGGCCAAGAAATTCAAGATATTCAAGTGATCTTGCTAAAAATACAAAAGTTGCAATAAACATCTAATCAATTAAAGCATATAGTCTATTGGGTTGAATGCTTAACCCTTGTAATTCTTCACATTGTGAAGTTATACCCTTGTGAACTTTGTTTGTGCTCTCTTCGAGAGTGTTCTTTCTTTTCTTAAGAGTTCTCAATCTTAGGAGGAAGTTATGAAGGTGTAACCTGGAGAGGTGTAAATACTCGTTGTAACTTGGAGTGATGAGAATACTCATTGTAACCTAGAGATGTGAGAATACTTGTTGTAACCTAGGGAGGTGAGAATACTTGTTATAACCAAGTCTGTTGGTCAGTGGAAGCTCTGAAGTAGTTGCTTAAAGGGTCTGGATGTAGCCCGAATTTGGGTGAACTATGATAAATTATTATGCATTGATCTCTCGTTACTCTAGTTTTAAAAGTAAAGTATATTGATTGATTACATTTTATGAGAAATTATGTTGTGTGTTGGACTAAGAATGTTGTTTTAAGTTAAAAGTGTGGAATTAGGAGTTTTAAGTTATAGATTGTTGATTTGTTATAATTTGAACTTATTATTATTGTTGGGAGGTTGATATAATGGAAAACCTTGAATGCAGTTTCAAATACTCTCCAAGTTAATATAAAATGTAATCACATTTTACCTAAATATTATTCTACTGAATATATCTTGGAAAACTCTTTTATATAGAAAACATTCATGCTCTATTTTTTTGAAGGCATTACATTATAAGCACTATTCATATAAAATCTTTCTAATACAGTTTCAAAATTAAATCTAATTGGACAAATATATTCGAAACATTTAAAATGTTTTTCTTTCACAAAATCATTTAAGCACAATGTATTTGAGATTTTCAAATTTCTTTGTGTTACGTTCTCAAATACGAAACTTTCCAAAATTATTCAATCACTAATCTTATTTGAAAATAATGTTTTCTATATTTTATAGATATCAAATAAGGTTTAAAAACATAAGAGTAGTGTCATAAAACCTTCTAAGAATGTAAAAGTTTAATATGGACACTTCCCTGACGTAGTGGTTTGTCTGATGAGTAAAAGATACTTGTATCGTCTGATATGTGCAATCTTCATTGTTCGTCTGATGGCTTGTGAGAAAGTGTTTTGATATCGTTTGTCTTGTGACATAAAAGAGGATCATATGGTATTATTTTGTCATTATTAATTAAATATTTCATAATAGGTTATAACTTTACTATCCATGGCATCTCCATCGACTAAGAGACAAAAAACACATAAGCATAAAGCTCCTGCACATGATGCTCCAATTCTTCCTACTGCGCCAACAGGGATTGAGGACGTTCTGGATTATTCATGGTATTTCAGTTTGAAACGCCAGATGGTATTATACGAGAAGAGATTTCACGGCAAACTAGTGTTATAACCTAAAGCGATGCATTTTAATTTTTTTTCCATGGATTACAACCAATCCTTTGTATGAAACTTCCATTATGAGGACCTCATTATAGTTTTTTACACAAATTTGAAGCTCACACCAAATGGTGACCTTTGTATTGAGATTAGCTCACAAAAGATTGTAATAAGAGAAATGGATTGGATGAACGTGTAAAATTTAAAGTATGTTGGTATTTTGTTAACCTCTGGCACCATCCCTGAGGGGCTAAATTATGATCGTCAAGTGGCACTGTCAACCATGATTCGTGAAGAGGTACACGATGAAAATGTAATAAATGTAGGTAGTTTAGTTATGAATGACAAACTGTTTCATTACACATGGGTGCACATGTTGTGTCCTCGGGGAAACAATTGCTCTCTACTATTGCATGAAGATATTTCATGTAATGGTGCATTAAAAATAATATATTGATTAACTTACCCCAATGCAACACATGATGAAATGTCAAGACAACAATATGCCTCTTGTGTATGTCATTTTAATAACATGGATCATGCAGGTATATGACTTGGATTTATCAAATGATTCATCAATCAAGCTAGGATGAAATCACCATTACGGGAAGAAAACTATGAGAAAGTTGAATATTTTCCAGGTAAATGGCGTATGGAAACTTGGTAGGCTTGATGAGCAAAACAAAGAAGATGACGAAGACCTCCCATTACCAAAAGAAAATGTTCAAGGCAGTCAACCTCAACCCTCAATCCCCCATAATGCACCAACTAATCTCTTTATTTTTAATTTCAGTAGATTAGGGTGTATATAGCATAATATGGGGTGTACTTAACATAAATTGGGCTCACTTTGGGAGTTCCAAATAGAAGAAGAATAAACTACAGTACTGTGTACTTTGTAATTTGGGCTTGTGTCAAGCACACCTTTCATGACATGCACCTAGGTTTAGGGTTTCTTTGACCTAATTTCTAGAAGGTTTCTCACAAATGACATCTCTACCCCTCTCACTTTTGCTCCCCAGGTCACCCTCTCCTATATAAAGGGTGACTTGCCTCATGTATTTTTGACATTGAATTTTAAAATAGAAAAGAAACTCTGCAGGAGTGTTTAGTGAGACTTGAGTGCTCCTTTGTGGGTCTTATCTTGAGTGTTTGTGCACTTCAAGTGGCGGCTCTTCACCACTCATCTTGGAGTAATCCATCCTCCAAGTGGCATGATTCCTTGCCCCTTCTCCATAAGCTTTCTTCATCCCTTCATATTTTCTTTTTTGCTTTCTTCTTATTGTGCCACCTTTCATTCCTCTTTATATTCTTATGCTATTCGTTTAATTTCGGTGTTCATCTTGTTATCTTTTTCTTGTGTTCATTTATTTCCACAAACTATTATCACCATCTTCACCATAGTAGTGTTTTTCTCTTTGTCCTCTAAAAGTGAACCTTCACACTTACTTAACCACTTGGTTAATTTTGTGTCCAATGGTAATCTTCTTTAACTTTCTCACCATTAATGTTAATATAAAAAAGCTTAAACAAAAGTGAAACCTCTAAAATGTTCCAATCTAAATTATAAATTAGATTATAGATTATTTTTAGATTATAGAATTATTTTTAGATTATATGTTTATTCTATGTTTTCCAATAGGATCTCAATTTTCAAATTGGATTGTAATGGATGAGGAACGTAACATGCCTTTTTGTGAGTTTGATATGGAGGAAGATGATAATATTGAGAAACAATCTGAAACTATTAAACCTGGAAAAAAGAAAAGGGATAAGACTAGCACATCTGATTGTTGGAGGTATTTTACTCAGATTGGGGAGGGAAAGGATGGAAAAGAAAGGCAAAGTGCAATAGTTGCAACAAAATATATGTAACTGGTGGAAAAAAATATGGGACTTTTCATTTAAATCGTCATGTTATGAAATGTGTTAAAAGAAAAACTGAAGATGTGGGTCAAATGATTTTGGATATGTAGGGAAAGTTGAAGGCAAAAAAAAAGATCATGTTGTACATCGGGAATTGTTGTCTAGTCTAATTATTGGCCACAATTTGCCTTACAAATTTGTTGAGTATCCCGAACTTAGGATTTGGATAAACTACTTGTGTCTTGATGCAATTATGATTCTAGAAACACTATTAAGGTTGATATTGGGAGAATGTATATGAAAGAAAAAATAATACTTAAGGAATTGTCTGCTTCCATTCCTAGTAGGATATGCTTAACTTCTTATTTATGGACATTTATTAATACTGAGGGTTTCATATCATTGACTGTACATTTTGTTAACCTGAATTGGAAGTTAAATAACAAGCTACTGAACTTTTGTCATATGCCCCACCCTCACACAGGTTTTGAGTTGTCTAAGAAAATTAATGAATTTTTACAAGATTGAGGACTAGAGAAAAATGTGTTTTCTATGACTTTGGATAATGCTTCTAATAATGATGTTATCCAAAATACTTTAAAAAGTCAACTTCTTTTACAAAATGGTTTGATATATGGTGGTGAATTATTTCGTGTTCGTTGTTGTGCACACATATTAAATTTAATTGTTCAAGAAGGATTAAAGGTGTTTGGTGATGCTTTGGACCAAGTTAGAAATAACATAAAATATGTGAGGGGTTCGGAAAGTAGAATGGTGAAATTTAAACAATGCCTTGAAAAGTTTAGTGATATTGATGCATTATCTAGGTTGTGTTTTGATGTCCCTACAAGATGGAACTCTACTTATTTGATGATTAAAAGTGCTCTTAAATATCAACGTGTTTTTGGAAACTTGCATTTGGTTGATGAATCTTATAAATATTTCCATACAGAGGAAGAGTGGGAGAGAGCTGGAAAAATTTGCAAGTTCTTGTTACCCTTTTATGATATCACTAACTTGGTTTCTGCTACAAGTTATCCTACTTCCAACTTGTATTTTTTACAAGTTTGAAAAATTCAGTGTTTGTTGATGGAAAATGTGAAGGATGAAGAGGTACTATTTAAGAACATGACTAAATTGATGATAGTAAAGTTTGAGAAATATTGGGATGATTATAGCGTTGTACTTGCATTTGGTGTTATTTTAGACCTAAGGATGAAGTTAGAAACATTGAGATTTTGCTTTGAAAAAAGTGATTCACTTACTTGGGAACTAAAATTGGAAAAGATCAAGGAAAAATTATACAAACTTTTTGCTGAATATTTTACCAAAAGTTTGACAACATCATCAAGTGATCAAAAGCATAAGCAAGGACAATCTTCATTCTCATCATCTATGTCTAAACCAAGTCTTTTTGATGTAAGTTACTTACTTTAATAGTACTTATTAATGCACTTTAATTCTTTTTTTTTTTGCAGCAGTCCATTATTATACTAACTTATTACATCATAATAGGAATTAAAAATGTGCAAGCTTCAAGTAGCTAATAAAGCTGGAAGGTCACAACTTGACACTTATTTGGATGAACCAACTTTGGATTTTGACTATTTAAAGCAGTTGGATATGTTAGATTGGTGGAAAAATAATAGTCAACGTTTTTCTGATCTTGCTTTAATGGCTAGAAATTTGTTGAACATCCCTACAACCATAGTTGCATCAGAATCTGCATTTAGCATTGGTTCTCGAATTCTTAACAAGTATAGGAATCGACTTTTGCCTGAAGATGTGGAAGCAATCATTTGTACTTCTAGTTGGAAGCATTTATTTTCTGAGGGTAATTCAATTATTTTAATTGATCTTATTTTAATTGTATTATTTTTATGAAAAATTAATTAATTCATTGTGATTGTTTTAATGTATACAGATGACGAGAAAGATTATAATTATGAAAAATTGGATGAAAGTTCTTCTAAAGCTGCATCCAATGTTATTGAATGGAAGAATATTAATAATGTTTATGTTTAATGTTTTTGAATTAATGTTTAATTTTTTGAATTAGGTATTTTTAATGTTTTGGAAGTGGAAGAATATTGTTATTTGTTTTTTTTATCTTAATTAAATTATTGATGTTTGACTACGTTTGAAATGGAAGATTTTTTTTTCTTCATATTTGATAGTAACAAATATATAGGTTCAATTTGACAATTTTTCAAGAACAAAAAGTAATTTTTTTTTCATTCAATTTCTAAAGAACTAAAATAAAATAAATGCGGCCTGGTATGCAAACCCGTGGACCAACCTTTATGCAGGACAAAACGGAAAATCTAGCCCACATTCACTTTGTGGGACGGACCAACCCGACCGACATTTTACAGATCAAGTACGGGACTGATCTATGCGGGACATGTCTATGCGAGACGTACCTATACGGGGCGGACTGACCCGCTTTGCCATCCTTAATTCTTATAATTTTCTCTTTTTATACAATGCAACTCTTTTCATGTCCTTCTTAAAATACAAGTCTAAAATTTTTGACTTTTCTTCTCGAACATGATTGATTGCCGAAGAAAAAATTTATTTATATTGAGAGAGTAAAAATTTAACGTAATATCTAGATTTTGTTCTGTTTTGGAAACTTATTGATTATTAATTTTTCACAAGCTTTACATGTAAATAGGCTATAACCACCTAAAGTTAAAATTAAAACTAGTAAGAAACTCATTATATTTTTATAAAAATAACCCGATGGATATAATTTGATATATAATAAATTGCTTAGTTGAAAATTAACATATAAGTTATACAATTAGTTTACCTCAGAACAAAAATTTATCCCAAAGTTTGTAAAAATTAAGTCCGCCAATCAAGTGGAAATTAAATTTCTTTCCTCGGTTTGGTAGTAACAATAAAACAAATGCTCTCATAATCACCATAGATTTCTATATTCAACATAATTAATTATTGTAAAATTATTAGGAGACCTCGAGAATTTAAAACTCAACACAGTTCATTAAAATTTGGTTACCAAGAAAAGCCTAAAACATAAAAAAAATGTTATATTCGTATAATACTAATTTTAATTTGATGTGACACTAGTTTTCATACATCTTAATTTTTAATAAAGAAAAAAAAGAGCGTTCTATTCGTGCCTAATTGTTGATTAATAATTCAATATAAACATAGTTAATTAATCACTAATTCTACAGATAAACCCACACTGTTCTTAGATGATTCTATGTCAGGCACGTGACGATTTGGTTTAGAGATTTCGTCCATTGATACACACATTACTCAAACGGAAAGCAAAATCCATTATTTATATTCAACATTTCATTAGTTAATTAATTAATTTAACCTATGGTATTAAATTAGCATTGTTATCATTATTATTTGAATTAGTGTGAGTTTTGAAATGAAGAGGGTTGAGGAGGTAGCGTTGGGAGAAAACAAGAGGAAAATGTTAAAAAAGTGGGAAAGGTTTTGAATTGTGGAGAAAGTGACAAAAAGACAAGAGCTGTTGTGTGAGTTAGATTTCCAAGAGTGCAATACTCACAACATTAAGACATTTATTATTGGAAACATTTTCCCCAAAATGACCCTTTTGTTTTGTACTCTTCCTCCTTCCCCAACCAGTTTGAAAGTTGCACACTCATAAATAAGCACCACCTAGTGTCACACTTCATAACAGCTTTAATTCAAACTTTCAAACCCCATTTTTCCTCTCTTCTTCTTCTGCCTTTCTACGCCTTTTCTGCTTCTGGGGTATGTCTTTTTCACTTCAGTAACATCTTCTCACTCTCTTTTGTTTCTATTTTGTTTCAAATATATATGCATAAGCAAAGCACTTAAAAGGGTTCATCAACTTTGTGTGTGTGTTTAGTCTTTGTTGAGAGGCTTTTCTCTCTTCTCACTCTCTCATCTTGAGATGCTTTCAGATCCTTCAACAGTGTTAGCTGATTCACATAGTTGTTCTTCTCTTTAGCAAAATACTTTCATCATCAAAGGTGAGCTTTTCACTCTGCTAGAATATACAAATAGTTAAAAAAAAAAAAATCTATGGTGCAATTTTTTCCATTGTCACTCTTCTCTGCCTTCAGCAAACATCAGCAATTTTCGCCTCAGCAACTGCACACGCGTGGTGTGTAATTTTTTTTTCTCTCAAAGGTTTTGACTTTCTACACTTTTCTTCAGTTTTTGAGTTTTTTCTTCCCTACCAAACACTTAAATGAGCACACATTCGGAGAATCTTCACCATGTTATCAAGATCTTATACCCTTGAATTGTTCCCCTGCAGTAAGCAGTGGTGATTGACCCTTGTCTTTTGAATGCCTTTCTTTATAGTATTAGTATTTTATTGGTCAAATCACTTCATTGGTATATCCTTTAAAGAAAACTTTTATGATGCATAATAAATACTACTTTTAAATCTTTAGTTATTTCTGCATGATGCCTAATAAATGTTACTTTTAAATCTTTAATTATTACTATGGTTCCTATTAAACTTCAAGATCGAAACAATAATTTAATAATCATTGATACTAGTTGTGGAATAAAAGTATCTTTAGTATTTTTCAGATCTTTATTTGTGTGGGGTAAAATATCTTTTCACATACCTTATTTTTCAATATTGAACAACATTATGGAAGTTTCTATTTCATTTTGCTGTATTGTGTCTGTGTATCATTTACTGTTTTTAAAGCTGGATTCATTTTTCCACCATTTTTTTCTTAAATTTTGTACATTAGCTAAATTTGGTATTTTCCTTAGTCTCACATTTCACGCGCTAGTAAGTGCGTGATTATTAAATCCGTGTGATTTGTTTTATGTTATGTTTGGTAGCATGGATTTCTTTTCCTCTGTAAACCCATCTGCCAAACATGGCGGTGGGGAATTTGTGTTGTGTTGGAGGGATCTGAGAAGAAAAGTAGAAAATGTGATTAGTATTAAGGACATTAAAGACCCTCTTGCTCTTTGGAGGAACCAAAACTTCCAAACAAATTGATTTTATCTATGTACTATTCCCTTGGATGTGTGGTTACTTTCTGTCTGAATATGTGCCATGGAGATATTATAAGTTTGTGAAAATGGCATATTCTACTATACTCATTATTCCGTCATGTATTTGTTCTTATTCAAGATTTATAAGTTTAACGTAAAGGTTACTTTATGCTGTCTTTTGTAACTTTTGTCTAAATTTGTGAAAAGCAACAACTGATAAAATTGATGCTATGGGGATTTCTTTTTTTTTTTAAAAAAAACTCTTGCTTAGAAGACAAAATTTAAGTACAAATGTTTCGATGAAATATTTATGTTATTCACATGTATCATAACTTTTCACACCTTATACATCCATTGTGAAAGAATAGTTGGTCATAACAATTCACAGTCTTGAATTGCATTGGTTCCAAAAAAAGTTGTAGTTGGCACATTATATTTTATGGCTAAAGGTAAATGAACTTTAACTTGTGATATAGTACTACACTACAGGGATTTGAATTTCTCTCTTCATATGCATCTGTAACCACCATGGGGTAGTGGTGCCATTCCTTTTTATAATGTGGGGTCTTGATGGGTTCGGTTTCCTGAAAGGGAGGGACAGTTTCAGAGAGAAAGGATATTCTACCATCTGATTATCATTTTCATTTTTGTGATGTGTCACTCGAAGCAAAAATAATGAAAAAAATAAATGATAAACATGAGATATTTATCAAGTAACCGTGGGCTCCAAAATTTCTTGCTTTTTTTTTCTGGTTTGTGCTGGCCAGTCCCCACAGTTTTCAAAATGACACAAGATCTTGATACTGATTTTCCTTCAATAATTGTTTTACCTACTGCTATGTATTTGGCCCCTTCACCAACACTGTTTTCAACAAGTTACATGGACTATGTAACTTCTCAACTATTAACTTTTTTTCTTAACAAGGTTGTTTGAATTACAATTATTCATATTTGTTTTTGATGATGAACTAACCTTTGATGCTGCTATTAGGCTCTCATCATTGCTAAGCTCCTGACTCAAAAAGAGACCCATGAACAACGAACCACTTTAGACTACAACTCAGAAGCCAAGGTAAAAAGCATTGATATGACTACTATTTGAGTTGTACCTCTTTCAACTCCATTATACAACCACTTGAATGTGTGGTGGGCCTGGTGCAATAAATGGGGGAAGTGAAATAGCTACTTCTTTGCTAGGAGTATCAGGTTGCTTATATACATGGGGTCACATAAATTCTTTTTTACCTTTCTTGGGGTGGTGGTTTTGTATTTGTCTCGGAGTTTTAAACCATGGACCGTTGTCTGTATTAGGTTGCATTTACTCAGTTTGTGTAAAACATGCAACATTTACACTTGCAATATTTACAGCACTTGCTCGCTTTTAAACAAAGCAAAAAGCACTGCATAAAGTAGGCTCTGACACTGCATGCTTTCTTGCTCTTGGGGGTGGTATTTGAGGCATACTTTTTTAGCATGTCATTGTTTGAACACAGGACCAGTATGCAATGTGGGGGCTGCCTTATTCTTCTTTTTATCTCTTCATGATTTTTCCCTAAGGGTCATCTACCTTCCTAGTTTCTACTGGAAGATAAATTTTGGTATCTTGGGTTTAAATCAACTGCCTTTTAGTTTAATAGTCACGGTTGTAGTGAGTTGGCTCCTTTATGATAATGTGGGTTCAAGGCCATAAATGTGCATGGCCATTGTGAGTTTCTCTGTCTTTCTATTTCTCTTACCTAATTATGGTTTGGAGGAGGTTGAGGCTAGATGGAGGAATATAAAAGTCTTGCTGCTATTAAACTTCGAAGTGCTCCATTTGCTTCAAGTCCTTTAAACTTAAGTGAAATCTTGAAGAATGTTTTCTCCTCCGCATTTCTCTGCTGTTTAACATTTTGCTAAAAAGGTTCCATGATCCTACTCCTCTAACCCTTTCTTTAATTATTCATATTGTACTATTTATTTTATCTACATGGGCTGGTTCTTTCCATTTTTTGCAAATATAATTATGTATACTTCATGTTTGTAGTGTTTCTGGATTGATTGTAGTTCACTTGATCATACAGTTTAGTCATTTGAATTTTCATTTTTGTTTAGCAGGTGAGACTTTTTAGCAAAGAAATCCTTCAGTGTTCCATCATTTGCCATCTTCAAGCATATCAAATGCCAAGATCAAGGTGTGATAATCTTATCCAGTAGTATAATATTCCACTCCTTCCATATACTAGTTTCTCCACATCCGCATTCTCCGATGCCAATAAACTTAATTTTATGTATTCTTTCACTGTTTTTCTTGTTCATCACAAGCAATGCACGTCTCTCTTCGTGCTGCTTATATATATCTGCTGCATTATAGGAATTTGTGGTGCATTTGACAAATTCATTTTTATATGTGGTTTTTCCATGGTTCCAATGTTATTTGATCTATCAATAATACATTATAACTTTAACTCACCATCTTCTCTTAAGAATAAAATCTTTATGATTAATGGAAATATATCATATCTTAATGATGACAACTACTTCTTTCGGAGCCTTCACTTGTCAGCTCAATTTTAAGTCAAATTGGTCAGTAAAAGTTTTTGAGCCTCAGTGATTCTTGCCACACTGATATTGAGAAATTCTGCCCCTGCCATTCATGTTAGGTAAAAATATTCTTTTGTCATTTGATCATGTTACTAATGTGTCCCGTGATGAAACGGGCCAGCAAATTACATACCAATGCTCTAGTTAACTTGTAGTTTCTTTCCATATGTAGTTTTTTATTTAGTTTTGTTTCCAACCAGGGGATCTGATTTGCCTCAAAGGCAGTCTCCACGAGGTCCTCATCAACTTCGGACATCAAGTTCTGACTCTGATCCATTGCATCATCGGCCGATCGCTGACCGAAGTCCTAAGCTAGGAGACCGGCGTTCACCAAGAGGCACCCAATCTGAGGCACTAAATCAGAAGAAGCTAGGAACTCGCATTGCAGATTTGGAATCTCAGCTTGGTCAAGCACAAGAAGAGTTAAAATTTTTGAAGGATCAGCTAGTTTCTGCTGAAGCCGCAAAGAAAGAAGCTCAAGATGAGCTAGTGAAGAAAGCTGTGCAATCAGTAGTGCCTGTGGTAGAGAAGTTCCAAGAGAAGTGCACTTCCAAGAATGATCAAGAGTCTAACAAAACTGAAACCAAATCCCAAGATGTTATTTCGTATGACAACCAACAAGAGACTGATGTGTTTGAAGTTCCAATTGAGAAGTTGGCAATTGAATTCGGCAAACCTGCAGATCAATCAGAAAAAGAAACTCTATCGTTTGAAGACTCAAATGAACCAGCAATATCAATGCCAGAAAAGCCTTCTGTGGATGAGCATGAACTGTCACTGAAGAATGATGAAATTGCTTTGTTGAAGTCCAGTTTGGAAGAGAAAGGGAAGGAGTTAGAGTCCATTACTAATGCGAAAGAGAATCTAAAGAACCAACTGGATGAAGCAGTTTCAAAAGTGTCAGCTGCTCAATCCAAGGAAGAAGGAATGACCTTGCAGTTGGACCAACTGAGAGAAGAGTTGGAAGCAAGTAAAGCCAATGCAGATAAGTTGAATGGGAAGTTAAAATCTGTGGAAGCAGAAAAGGATGGATTAGAATCAGAGATGAAGAAGCTAAGGGTGCAAACTGAGCAATGGAGAAAAGCAGCAGATGCTGCAGCTGCAGTGCTTGCTGGGGGTGTGGATATGAGCGCAAGGATTCCTGAAAGATGTGGTTCCATGGATAAGCACTTTGGTGGAACGTTTGAGACACCTGCTGGTAGGTACAATGGTTATGTGGGGTCCCCTGGTATGGCTGATGACTTGGATGAAGGTTTTGGAGGAGGAAAGAGGAAGGGTTCTGGGATTAGAATGTTTGGTGATTTATGGAAAAAGAAGAGCCAAAAGTGATTTCTGGTTTATATATTCAGTGAGTGAATTATTAGTACTTTTTAACTAAGCTCATGTTTTGAAGGTAGCAGAAACTGCAAATACAGTTGCTTACTGCTTTGCACCTTCTGCCATCTGTAGTCATTTCTGGTATTATCAAGGCCATTAATTGTGTAGTGTTACTGTTGCATGATCTGTGCAAGGTAGTAGTGATGTGAAGTTATGAACTTTTTGAAAGATGGATAATATATTTCACTTCTCCTCAGCTTTGATGAAGGCACTTTTACAATGACATGCTCCATTTCCTGTTAATATCATTTATAACATTGTTTGCAGTGAGCAAAATTATAACTCAATTTTTTGGAAGAAGCAAAGCTAGTTATGAACAGATGAAAATAATATACAGAAAGGTAAGTGCAACACTCGTGATAGGTGCAACACTCGTGGTAAGTGCAACACTGTCCACCTGATTGGAGTAAAATTCTATGAGCTTTAATTTGAAGATGAATAAATCAAAGAAATCTACAAATTTTCCAACTTTACCAACTTGTTTATGGGTTTATTGGACTTTTAAGCACTCAAGTTTTTCTCGCACACATTGTCAAAACCAAAGAAGATATCTCACTTGAAGAATGTTATCATTTTGAACTCATTCACTTTAACTCTAAGTAACTGACTCAGTTTCTTTAGAAGCAAGGATACTTGAACTATTGTTGCTGTTCTCCAATTAGAATTGTGATAAACTAAAGAGAAAGATAGAAAGACAAAAAAGATAACATAATATGTTGAATTTTTCAAACGGAAAAGACAAATTCTAGTAAAATTTCGTGAATTAAGTTTCTATCTTTGGCTTGCTTATAGAATTACTCTTTGAAAGATCTGTTCACTGTTTCCGTTTTATCACAGTCAATAATGACCAATTACAACCAAATTTATGTGTATTGTATATTTAATCTCAAGTCATTTGGCTTAGTTTCTATGACTTTAAAAAAAATCAAGCAATCAAAAAAGTGAACATGATCCAACAAAACAAAAATGAAGTCATCTTTCAGAACCTGCAAATGATGCAAGGCTTCTCATACAAATTTACCGTACGTTATTACTTGTCAACTGAAGCATCCTCTAAGAATGTACAAATGAATGAGCATGTGCATAAATTTCATTATAAATTGTAATAAACTAAAATGCTTATTTGCTTATAAGCAGGATACTTGAACCTGCAAAAGTCATAACAACGAAACAAACACCATGATAAATTTTCCAACTTCATCAATATATTTCTCCATCCTCTTCTTGATACTGAAAAGTTTTGCTCAAATACATTGTTAGAGCTAATGTATGTTAAACTCTAAACCCTAAACTTTACATAAAAAAAATATTAATTTTGAAGCATGCAATTTCAATTTCTATAAAAAAAAAATCTTACAACCAAATTAAAAATGGATGGATTTTGAGATGCAAGAGATGTATTTAGATCACCATATTGTCCAAATAGTGTACATAATATTATAAAATGTTATCACAAATGAAATTATTATTCAAAATGTTGCAAGTGATTTAGTAGTTTAGAATAATTGTCATAAGTACTCATCAACCTCTAATGAAATCATGTTTAGCTTTGTCATTTTTTTTCCATTTTTTCCTACTCTTTCTTTGTCCCACTCCTCTATAAGTACTCTCATGATATTTAGTAAAAATAGGAAAAACACATGAAAGGGGTTGAATTGTGTTTTAAAAATCTTTGTTGTTATTTACAAATATCATTTGATACTTCCCAATCAATGGCCACATGAACCGACATAGATTTTCACAAATTTGATTTCAAAAGCTCCACTTTCTTTAGTTAGTACAAACTAAATATCATGCAATGTAATGGGTTAAGGAAAAAAGGATTATTCATTATTTTTTATACTGGTTTGTCTGATAGCATAAACTACGTCTAGTTTTTTACCAACTAGCCAATTTCAACTAGGAAAATTGTTGTTGCGAAGTACACACAAGTATTCTTTCAATAAGCCACTCCTGACTCAACCCAAGTATTCTTTCAACAAGTCACTCTTGGCTCAATCCATGTATTCTTTCAACAAGGCACTCCTGTATCAACCCAAATATTCTTTCAACAAGCCACTCCTGGCTCAATCCATGTATTCTTTCAAGAAGCCACTCTTGGCTCAACCAAAGTATTCTTTCGACAACCCACTTTTGGCACAAGACAAATAAATTTGTCTTTGAGGTCAATAGATCATAAGGTTTTGTTGAATTAGTAGACGAAACAATACTCATTAGATGACTTTATGTTTGAGCGTCTATATGTTTTGATGATAACAAACACTATAAGGTGTATTCTTATATGACAAAACTAATTCATGTGCAGCATAACAATACAAAAAAAGAGAGCAAAGTGAGCGAAACTCACTAGACGATACGACATGAGAATAACACTTAAAACGAAATAGAAGTAAACACTTATTAGACAATCCAATCTTAATGTTCACTCGTGAAATGAATAATATAGTGAAAGTGAACATAAAAAGGAGATATATCAGTGCACAAAAGAAAATTAGATGAAAGGAGATATCTCAGTGCACATAGAAGGGTTGGTCTATGAACCTAGGTATTATCATACTAGACTATCCAAGTGTTAGAATCTCACATAAGACAGAAACCCCTTGAGCAACACATAACATATGCATACGCTTAAAGAAGCGAACGCACGCTGGAAACTGTTCATCTAAGACGATACAAGCATCATCCAGGCATCAAATGAAATGCGATAAACAAGGAAGTTTCCATGCTTAATTTTTTACATTCTTAGAGTATCTTATGACAATGCGTTTAAGCTTTCCAAATCTTATTTTCCATTTTTGAATTATAGAAAACTTTATTTTTTAATAAGATCAATGGATTAAATGACAAATTTGATTAAACAATATAACATTTTTAGAGTTTTCGAAAAACTAAGTTTAAATTATTTCTATATGAAAGGTATTTTGAAATATCATTAATGCAATAATACCCAGGTTAAATGAATTGTGCTTTAACAGTTCAAATCAATATTAGCTTGGAAAGATTTTGAATACATAATTAACTGTGAAATATTAAAAACCATAAAAATTTAAATAATTCACAAATATTTGAAGATATTGCTTTAGTGATATCCATGATTTAAATTGTTAATTATTTTGTTTGTTGATACTTGTATTGTTCCCAAAAATTGTTGAAGGGACTTAAAGACGTGCATAAAGCTAGAAGCAAAAATTTCATTTCTCAGCATCTGATAGGAAAGCGATGAAGCTGACACATGAGAATCACACAAATGAATATCAAAGGCATATCAAGAATATATTAGTAAGGATATTCAGAGAGAAAATTCATCAGAAGAACAATCACATGGCAAAGCACATTTAAAGTTGATAGAACATTTCATATTGAGTGTCTACCATGAAAATGAATATGATCAAGTGCATAATGGAAAAATCCAAGTCCAGAGTTAGTCAAAGACTCAAAGTGAAGAGTTCACTCAAATGAAGAAAGTATTTGAAGGACAAATACAAAACAAAGATGCAAAGATTATAGAGAAACAAAACAATCATTTCTTTATTAAGCGTTTATCTTGTTAAAGACAGTGAACAGAACACAAAAGAGAATATCCAAAGGTCGAATTGATTTAGCCTCAACATTCACATCTGTACAAGTAAAGAAACATTTTGAAATGCTTAAAGAGAATTGAAAAACGTAGATAACACTAGAACAAAAGTTTCCATATCAAGCTTCTTGCGCATTGAAGAAAGGAATATTAACATGGCAAACTGAGAAAATACTGAAGTAATGAAGATTCAAATGCCAACGTTCATATTTGAAGAAGATAAAGAAGTTTTCAAAGAGCCTTAAAGGCAATGAACACTCAAAGCATAAGTTTCTATATCAAGCGTCTAACAACTAGATTAATTATTGAAGAAACCCTAAAGTTACAACGTTCATATTTCAAGTCTATATAAAGACAATAAGGGTAAATAACACAACAAGGAAATAAATATGCAATCATATGAAATACTCAAGTATAAAGAAAAGCTTATGTAGTTGTGTCTTAGAATTTGAGAGCAACCTGTGAGATTGGGTCTTTAGTGAAACCATTGTAAATTCTTCACTATTGTGAAATATGTAGGTAAAATTGGCTCTTGAAGGGAGGGGGTTGAATGGAGCCTGGACTCAATTTGTTTTTATCATTTCAAGATAAAACACAAATTATAAAAGATGAGGGATAGAGAAAAGTATGCATATAAATGTATACTAGTTCACCCCAAACACTAGGGCTACTTCCAGTCCCCTTAAGCTCCCCGTTTAAGAACCTTAAGTATTCTCCACCTCTCTAGAATGGGGGTTGAATGGAGCCTGAAATCAATTTTCCTTTTATCATCTCAAGATAAATCACATATTATAAAATATGAGGGATATAGAAAAGTATGCACATAAATGTATACCGGTTCACCCCAAACACTAGGGCTACGTCCAGTCCCCTTAAGCTCCCTGCTTAAGAACCTTAAGTATTCTCCACCTTTCTAGAAGGGGGTTGAATGTATCCTGAACTTGATTCACTTTTTGTCATCTCAAGATAAAACACAGATTATTAAAGATGAGGGATAAAGAAAAGTATGCACATAAATGTATACTGGTTCACCCCAAAGGATGGAAGAAGGCCAAGCTCAGACCCAAGTTCAGGCCCAACTACTAGGTCCATGACAAGGAAGATACAAGAAGACTGAGACTCTGCTACTAATGTTAGAGAAACATTCCTATACATTTTCAAAAATGCCATAAACCTAGTGTATAGTAGAATTTATTTTCTTGTCAAAAGTAGAATATGAATTTTACTTTTAATTTTTCTTAATTGTAATTAAGGTTGAATTAGGAACCTAAAAACCAACCTAGGTTAAATTAGAGTTTCTAGAAGACTCCTAAATTAACCTAGGCCAACTCTAACCTAAAAGGAGTCACATGAAGCACACATTGATCATGCTTGCCTTGTGACTCCAAAATAGGCTCCAATATTCAAACCCATTGCATTTGAATTTCCCATCAATTTCTTTGTACAATGGTCGGACCTCTAAGCTATGTAAAGAGGTGCTTGGCTTGTGAATTTTCAAGATTAATGAATGAGTAATATGCTGCCAAGATCTCATGCTTTCTCACTCTCTTGTCTTGCCTCTCTAGGATAGACACTTTAATCTTCTTCTTCACCTTTTCCAAGTGATATGGACCAACCAATCACTCTCCCTACCTATCATGCACCTTCAAGGAAACCATAGCTCCATTGGAGCCCTCCTTGTCCATTCCAACCATTAGCTTTTGCCAACCACATCTCAATTCTCCAAGGAACCAATTCGAAAATGGAGCCAACACCATCACCAAACACTAGGGCTATGTCTAGTCCCTTTAAGCTCCCTGCTTAAGAACCTTAAGTATTCTCCACCTTTCCAGGTAACAAGTATTCTCCACCAGACAAAGTATTAAACACCTCTCCAACAGTCTTAATCTACCCCTAAGACCAAGATCTCTCAACAAGTGAGAAAGACACTCTCTCTCGAGAAAACAATGAAATCTCACAGGGTTATATTCACATAGTGAAGGATTTATAATAAGAATCACTCCCCAAACTATGAATGCTTTCAAAAAGACTATACACACAATATCAATAAACGCTTAATCGTTTGTAGTAATTTTGTATGCTTTTTACTTTTATGTATATCTTCTTCATCTTAAAGGGCTTTATGTACTCTTCATATTGTGATCGTTGGAGTTTTAATTCTTCTCTTATTCACATAGATGTTAGACGTTGGATATGGAAATCTTTGCTCTTGATTGATTCTTCTGCATCTTGGACTTCAATTGTATTTGAATTGTTTCTTCTTTTAGTCCCAATGTGAAAATTGATTCATTAATATTGTAATCTTTGGGCATTTTTTGTACACTGCTCATCATCTTTTGCACGTCAAACGCTGAATATGACAACTTTTTCTTTGATTATATTCTCTGCATCTTTGAGCATATGAACCAAGTTGAATTTTTTCCTTTATAATATCTTATGTGAACGTTAACCCTTTAATGCATGTGACTGATTCTTCAATCATATCTCTGTCACAGTTGCTTCAATGTAATTACTTTGGATGTTGAATATGTAAATAATCTCTTTGTCATTAACTATGAGTCTCTATCATTTGTAATTTTCTTCAATTTTGTTCTCCGCTTGAGCTTTGTTACATTTTACACTGATTATGGAAAGTTTGGCTTGCGTCTTGGATGCTCTTTCTCACTTGAATTATTCTTAAATGTATTTCTCTAAAATTCTCTTTTTGCAGCAACTTTGGTTCTCTTCAATGACTTCCCATTATTTTTCGAAATCTTTAAATGAATAGGACACGTGTGTGCTCTGTTTTTCGAAATCCTTTTCAAATATAAATTTGAATATCGAATTGAGCACAACTATATTTGTACAAAATATGTTTCATTAAGTATTTAACACATAAATTTGCTCACTGTGTTTCGGAGAATGTTTTCAATATTTGGACAATTTAGTCACATGATATATTCGTTGAGGTTTATTTGAAAATATTTTAAATCTTAATTAGAACACTATATTTTAATGCAAAGATGATTTTTGTAATTTACCTTAATCAAAATGAGTCCAAAAAACATTTGATAAACATTTAAACAAATATAAAGTAAAAGGATTAAGTTTGGAAACTTCTGTGACACTTATTCGTTGATGACTACTTTATGGCAAATGCACCGTATTGTTAGAGGTAATAATTTACCCCTAAAGATAGATATCGAACTCACGAGGAACAGTTAAATAATCAAGTAAAAGATTCACTAAATAAAAAACAGAATAATAAAGTTTATTGGGAGTTTGTTATGATTACAAGAATTAAAAAGAAAACAATTTAAAGAGTTTGCTGGTTCAATTGAGAAAATTTGGGATTGGGGTTCATCCTTCTTACTCTTTTGTATTTGATTAGCATGATAATATTATATCCTTTGATTGATGTTGATGCCCATATAAAAGTCATTTATATCGATTCCATGCATACAAATTATTAAGGATGTCTCCTAAATATCGATTTCTCGCATATTTATAAAAAAAAATTTATCATTACGATTAGACGTTGATAGCAATTAACATTTCAAATTTATTCATCACATTCAAATATATTAAACATTATCATTTGGGTCAGAAACTTATTTCTAGTCAAATCTAAGGATCTAGATCATAGAAACAAGCATTACAAATAAAATGACAATATCAATCATCAATCAAGAACAAAATATTATATATATATATATCACTTCAATACATAAGAGTTTGAACATATTACTCTCAATCCCAAAGGGCAGAATTAGCACTCAAGCTAGGAGAGCAAGAAAATAAGGTCCAGGATGCTTCTCATTGATGGTTGCCTCCTATAGGGTTCCTAACACCTTTTATTTTCCCAACTGATTTTCAATCCACTCAATGATGTCTAGGATTATGTCTCACACCTTATATTTAACCTAGTTGGGTTTGGTATAAGTGACTTCTCGCTAGGGTGATAATGGACTCGCCTAGGCGAGTTGCATGAAAACAAGTCCAAAGTCACTAGAGTGATCTCGCCTGGGCGAGATTTTGCTCGCTTGGGTGAGATCATCTGAGAAATTTTGGCTTGGGCGAGTTTAGGCCAGCTTGGGTGAGTGCTGATGCGTTCCAACTTTCCCTTTTTAGTTTTGTCTATTCTCTTTTTGCCCTTTCATCTCCATTCTTCCATGGAATCCTGAAATTAACACAAATTTGGAAATAAATCGTTCTAATTCAAATTATAAACATAAAATATGTAAAAATGTTTAAATTCATAAATTAGGGGTTATCTTATGGTTATTTTATCAATTAAATCCATAATCGTCTATATTTTAATATGAGATATTACTGAAATTTGGCACTTATCATTCGTTCAACGCATGATCATCGTCTGGTTTGTGTAACACTCATGCTTTATATGAACTTCTCAGGGTATCATCCAACATGTCCAACAATATAGTCTGACGCATTTAGCTTTGAGCACTTATGCGTTAGCCTTCGTCTAATACTAGAGTATGATGTTTGGTCCATTGAGTTCTCTTGTAGACATTGTCTACCAACTTGATAAGCCATTTGTTGTAGCTCATGTATGATAAGACCATCTTCTGATGCTCCAGTGATTATTTTATGCGTGTCTGATGCATCCTTAGATTTTCTCTTTGGAGTTCACATTATCTTTCTTTTTTTAGATTGTGTTTGCTATGTAAGTCTTTATATAAATGTAAGTTTCTTTGTATTTTTTGCAATGCGTGTCTCGTGTATCATTTGATATATTGTTTCTATTTGTGTTGTACAGGAGTGAGTTTGGTTGTAATAATCTTATAGTGTTTTGTTGTCATATGAAAATTTAATGTTTTGTTATCATATGAAAATTTAAATTTTCAGTTTTACAATCTCTTTTTATGATGACACAAATTAGCAAAAGTATATAGTTGTTTAAAGATAAAATTCAATAACATTTATTAACAAATAGGCAAAAACAAAACTTCAAGTAAACGTCTCACACTCTCTCTTATTCTCACAAAAACGTTTTATTCTTATTTTTTTTACAGTAAAAAAAAATGATGAAAACATCACTTTTGTGGTGAATTTTGTGGCTGAGAGGGTTGAGTCTGATCAGAGAACCAACTGCCACTCAGGGCCAGATTTATTTCTTGAGTGAAATTGAGGGCTTGGTAAGCTATTTTATGTGACCAAGATGCCTCCAATTGTTGTACAAGAAGAAGATCATCCTCTATGTTTATTCTTAAATTTTCTTCTATCCTACCAATGCCCATGTTCATGTGGCGATGCTCAAAGAGAAAAGATCTCGTGATCATCTCTAGGGTGTATCGTAGCAGTCACTTTTCCTCGTGATCTAGTTCAGATTTTCTTACGTCTAGGGATTTTCTAGAGTTTCCTTGAAGGCTACCAATCTCTCCCTTTTTTTTTGAGAAAGTTAGTGTTTGTTTCACTGGCTTCTTCTTCCTTGCATGAGAAAAGAGGGTGATCTTCCGAGTTTGCTCTAGAAGGTTTTGAAGATACAGGATTGCTGAGTAGGCCCCATCAGGTTGACTCATATTGAATTTCAAAAGGATTTCCTTAAATTTCTAGGGCTCTCTCGAGTTGGGTGTTATGAGTTTAGGGTTGTTTGCTTTTTATATAGGCTTTGGAAGATCCTAAAGTTTCAAATATAATCTATTATGGGAAATGAAATATTTGAAAACATATTTCTAGAATCTTTGATTTTCAAGAAACAATAGATATTCTCCCAAGAAAATTTTCAATTTTGAGAATTACATCTAATTCCCTCGCGTGATTTATGGGTACAACAAGAAAGATTATCTGTGATATATATGAAATGGCTTAATCAAAAAGATTTAATGTCACAGATAAGCACAAGTATACACATAAATTTCAGGGATTAATTTTAAAAAAAAAATCCAACAACTAAAAAACTATTTTTAGTTTTGTTGAGGTTGGGGCTGGTTTTCAGTTTATCCATAATTTTATCGAAGGCTGATTGGATTTAGGATGATGGAGAAGTTGTGGTTCTTGCAAGCAAATCTTCTTGTTTATCGTCTAACTCCTTCAGACGTTGTGACATCTCAGCCGATACTGTCGTAATGGATTCATTTATCATCCTTTGTATTCTTGTCGTCCACTTAGGGTCATATTTAGACTCTTGTTCACTAGAAGGATTTTCTGAAAGTTCCAAGAGGCCAATGGCTCCTCATGATTGTTGTCTTCCTCATCTGTCTTCACTTCTTGAATATCCTTTTCAAGAGTAGCTTTAGCTTCTTCAAATGAGGTTTTAAACAAATTGAAGTGCCCAGATAGTCCTTGAGGAAGATACCAGACCTTTTGCCAAAACTCAAATCCAGGTTCTTGAAGGAAGAACGTTGTTAGATCGTCTGATGAGTAGGTTTGACAGGGTTTCACGAAGGATACTTGAGGAACAACATAATCAACAGACGGATCTACTTTATCAGTTTCTCCAGATAAGGAGGCTTATAAGGAATGTTTGGCCAGGTTTTCCTGCCATATATTGGTAGCCTCATCCTCACTTAGCAGCCTTGTAAACCCTTTTCTTTTGTTGTACACATCGCTCCAATCCATGGATCCAGGTTTTGAAACTTCCTTAGGCTTTGTTGGAGCAGAAGGGACAACCTTTTTAAGCTTGCGAAAGTTTAATCCTGGAAGAAGTAGACAGATGATGTCGGCCTTTATTTTTGAAAACTTCCTGCTTAGTTACCTTTATGGATGGAGGAACATGAAAAATGTGGCACTTCATAAAGGTTTTTGGCATAACTCTGGATACAACTTCGGCCTTTATAGGTCCTAGAAGAACTTTATCTTTTCCAATTTCAAAGGTTTTGATAGACTGTTCCATTGGCCATAACTTTATACTTTTATCTGGTAGCTCTCGTTTGATTGTTCTAGAGGTTGTTGGATGTGGTTTGAATGTTGTAGGCAGCTCAACTACGTGGTAGGATGTATTGGCCTTTTCCATTTTGGATAGTCTCTTTGGACAATTGAGCCTATAGATCATTTTTGGTACGTATGGGATGAACCTTGTGGTTCTGTGGGCCAATCTGCACATGTTGCCAATTGATTGAAGGTGGGATAATGAGTGGCTGGTCTAAAGGTTCTTCAGGTTTATAGTATTTGTTTTGTTTTACAGATAGAAGAGGCCATGAAAAAGGTGGAGATATGGTGTAGATGTGTTTTTGAGACTTTGATATCACTATGGATTTGGTTTTAGAAAACAAAATTTTTTGAGACAATGGATATAGCTTAATTGATCTCTGAAGAGATGCACATATCAGTAATCTCTCATATTAGTGCTAGAGCAAAGCCTCTAGTTTTTCCCAGTTTGATATTTGAATTATGCAAAGAATATGGAGTAAGATTAACAGGTTATCCAGTGAACATTCTCAAACCTTCCATCAACAAAGCCTACATCTTGACTCATTGCACCAATCCAATTCATAATCAGGTTCCATGGATGAGGGAAGCTACTCCAACAAAAGAGGAATATGCAGCTGAGCAGACCATACATGAAGCCCCTTAACCTCAGTCAAGGATGGAAGAAACTTTAGAGCACATTCAATGGCAACTAACATCTAACCATAGTGCATATACTATTTTGTTTAACATTTTTTCTCTATTTTCTCAGTATCAGCAGTTGCACCAACCAACTACACATTTTCCTATACTAACAGAAAATGAATTCAAAAGGATGGTAGCTTGGCCTGGAGACTGAACCAAAGTTGTTGCAACATCAGTTGTCAATGGAGCATAAATAAATTATGAAAATCAACTAGAAAATGTTGTTCCAATTGTAATTGCTACTAAAGAACAGTTTATACCCTCTGCACAACTTCAAGAAGCTAGAAATCCAGAACAACTATCCTTTGTCGAGCAACCAGAAGAAGCTGAATCTTCTGCCACAAATAGTGAAGAGTTTATAAATAGCATTCTTGAATCACTTATAAATAGCATTTCATGAATTTTGAAAAATATGTTCCAGAAATTTTTTCCATAAAAGATAATTTGAAAGTCATTCAAGAAAAAGGGTAAAATAATCTTTTTTGAAAATTGATGGGTGCAGGAAGAAACACCGAAGGATGAAGTAATTATAAGAAAGCTTTTAAAATTATGGATACCCCTAATACATCGAAACTCATTGCCCATGGATAAAGAAAAACAGTTTCAACATCAAAAACAACAAAAATGAGAGCAAACATATAAATGAAATCCAACCAAAGATATAAACCATCATGTACTCATCAAAATACATAAAAAAAAAATATTTTCACATAGTAACAAAAATCCCCTTCATTTAAGAAAAATATGACTACTCTTCCTGAAAATAAAGTTCCAAGTAGTGATGAAAGCTAAACCCATATCCTCAATCTTTATAGCTCTAGTATGAAAACCTTTATGCTAGAGATTTTGTCCTTTAAATAGTATATTTATGTGTACCTTTAGGTCACCAATCTTGTTTTAAGGAAATCAATTTTTCCATTTTTGCCTAACTTTAATAGCATAAATACATTCGTGTGTTTTCTTTTAGGTGAAAAAGGAACTAGTTTCCGTGTAAGAAGGATGACAATGATTCAACTAATGAGACAAAAAAAATCTTGTTTGGACAAAACTATCATTTTTTATGACTAAAGGAAAATAATGAGAGCCTCTCAAGAAAAAGTGATATTCAAATACATGTAGTACCATTTAGTCTTTAAAAATAACATTCATACCTTTTTGGTGATGAAAATATCCCAGAAAACACATTTGATGGATTTTGAAGATAACTTGTCTAGACCTAGGAACACATCATGGATATAATATACACAACAAAAGGCATGAGGAAAGATATGAAATAAAGGTTCATTTAGAAACAAGATAATGTAGGAAGTGTGATTTTCAAGAGAAGAGGACATTCTATTTATGAGGAAGCAATTAGTAAGAATAATAGCACCCAATGATGAACTAGTACATTAACACCAAACAATAAGGTAAGTATATTTTTTCTTTTTTTCTAATATATCTTTTTATTATAGTATATGAGGATAAATAGACTCGTGTAAAATGTAACTTACCACTCAATTTTGATAACTTGGATACATTGATTTTTTTTTTTTTTTTAAGGAAAGATGAAAAGATAGATTTAACAAACAATTTAGATTGATTTATCACTAAAGCAAAGTACATCGACAATGTTCATCAATAAATATAACAAAATATAAGAACTCAAAAGATGTGATTCAACTTGGGCCATAAATGACAGAAGAAATTGTGGGAAAAACAGTTGCATGAAGTTATTTTTTGAAAAAAAAATCTAGCATGTTTCCCTAGTTGACATTACTCGCATTCTAAGAGTTGAAGTTTGCTAAGTTTAGAGCCATTTTCTTAAATTTTAAAAAGTGTGCAAAAGTTTAGGACATAGAAGATCTGGTACCAAAATAATACACTCCTCTATATTCATGTCCTTTGCCAACAAGTTCTCTCATACTACTCTCATGTATGAAAAAAAATTGATCTCAAAGATCACAGAACAATTCAATGGCTTGTTTAATTGGTTAAAAGAAATTAGGTTAAAAAGAAAAGTAGGGAAGAGGAGAACAAAGTTAAGGTTCAAAGAGGAAAAGAGGAGGAATTGACCAACTCACTAGAAAGCAACTTTGGACCCATTAATTAAAGTAATAAAATAAGGAACTTTAGAAGAAATGGAAGAAAAAGAAGGAAGTATCATAAAAAATATTTATCATAAGCAATTAATCAAGTATCCAAGATAATATAGTCCTCTATATTCATGTCCTTTGCCAACAAGTTATCTTGTACCACTCTCATGTATAAAAATAAATTGATCTCAAAGATCGTTGAACATAAAAAATCATAAAGAAGTTGAATATCACTTGCAGAGTACTCTTAATCGTTCCAATGTGATATTTTTGTTTAATAAATGCCAACATATGGACAAAATCATAAAAAAGTTGAATATCACTTGCACAGTACTTTTAATCTTTCGAAAAAAAAAAGTTACAAATTTTAAATGTTCTAAAAGTTCCGAATATATTAGATTTCATATCACAAGTTGAAAATTGATCTGTATCCATTATTAAACTTTTCTAACCATCTTCACTTTCAATATCTTCACGAATTCTTCTGATTGTAAAAGCTTCTGTCAAGAAATCAAGCTCAACAAAAAGTATACCAAGATAAAGAACTTGTCAGTAAACTTTTCTAAAAGATGGCAACGAATGGCAAAATTCTTACCGTACGGTCACAAACAAGCAAGAAAAACACGCTCCGATACCAACTTGTGAGTGAATGTTTAAGAGATTAATTCATATCTCATCTTTTTCATGTATTTATACACAAGAGTCAGTGCATCAAAGATACAAAGAGAATATATGAAAAGATTAAACCAAGATGACATAAGAATATCAAAAAAACAACATTTTAGCTTTCGAAAGAAAGACAGAAAGTAGGTTAACCTATTCTAACTATATTTAAGACGGAATTATGCAGAACAGGATTTGCGGAGGAATCAGATAGTAGCACATTAACAAAGCTATGTTGTACACACAAATAAAATAAACCACGGTCTAACTTACGATCTTTTCCTCCATATCCTCTTAAACATGAGAAGCATTTCTGCAAATTTCTAGAGGAGCTTGAAAACTGGGTATTTCTACTCCAGTCATAATATTGTATGTATAAGAGCAACTTACAATCAGAATCCTATGAGAGCAACTGTTCAGCAAATAGTCATTCAATATTTATGACAACTAATCTTCGTCACTTTCATAGTTTTGACACAAAAATTGTAGTCCACTAGCACTATTTGTTCTATTATCTTCCTCTTTCTTTTGTTCTGGTTCTGTGGGACTTTTAACGTCAGATATAGCTGGTTTCTTAATGACAGAAATCCTCACTAAAGGATTAAGCTTTCCACCATTGCGTTTGTTTTCTGCAAATAACAAACATGGTTAACTATCTGGGTTGCATTCCCATGTTGATAGTATTACTAAACATCTCTTCTAAGAAAAATATCAAACAATAAATAAATCAAACTATAGCCAACTAAACATGAATAAAAATGAAACGATGCAGGTGTGAATAGTGCGTATCTTCCCCCTACCCATTTTCTGCAAAATCATACTAGTGTTACGAACATGGCTCCATAAATATTAGACAAACAGATTGGAATTGTGCAGAGCTCAAGGTTTTCCTTCTGATAGGAAGGAGGGAGTGCTTGTATAACATCAATGTAATGTCAAAAGCAGATGACGGGTAAAGTGGATTGGGTTCTTTCACTGATACTACTAAATGTCAAACAGATGATGGGTAATAATGTGGATTGGGTTATTTGACTGATACTACCAAGTGAAAGAGAAATAACAAATATAACAGGTAAAACCAGATCAATTGATCCTTCAAATTGATCTGCATTCATGTCAATCCTCTTTAAATAGAAATGACTTCACTGAGCGATAACATTTCTTAAAATTCAGTGTATATAATGCATTGGTGAAGTTCGATGTATCTATCTAGTTGATAAACACATTAAAAGATGTTCACATACCTTGTTTGCCAGAATCATCTAAACTAGCTTTTGTCAGAGAGTCAGTTGGTTTGCTTGGATGATCTTCAGAAATCTTTTGCTTCTGCACACAGATACAACACAAACACAAGCTCAAACAGTAGTTTTTATACAAGATTTTGATGCCTTGAATGAATGAAAAATCACATACCTAAATTTTTAAATACAGAAAAACTTCAACTATATATTTGTAAAAACATTTGATGATCTTCACAGGTATAATATATTTCTTCCATATTTCAAGTCTAAAAAGTCCACACTCATAAGAAAATAGAAATAGAAAACTTCCTTCGATTTTTTTTTTCCAAGCAATAATTTATTTTAAAAGAGACAAATAGTAAATGGTAAATAAAGATCAAGAAACATGCAACAAAGCATGTCAATATCTATCTCTCTATAAACCTAAGAAACCCCCATAACCTTAAGAAAAAAAGACCAACAGCAGAACACCACAAAGAAACTATAAATATGTACTTACAAATTCTAGACTATCATATTTTGTTTTTATCCACATAGAAACAAGGGAGTGTTTCACAGGTATTTTAACTGCAACTTCATTTTTTGACTGCTTCAAAAAAACCAGAGATATATGTATTCAAGCAGCCATTATGATCCTGTAGACACTACTGCACTTTTTGTTTCTTTCCTTATTAATAAAGCTTCTTTTTTCCAACAATATTTACCATCCTCCAAGTCAATTATGCCCCTGATAATAAAATCAAAAAGCTTTACAGAAGCTAAAAGAAATTTTCATTTGACCCTGCCTGCCATACAAAAATTGTGAATGAATAGTGAAATCAAATTCAGGGCCAGTTGGTTTAGAGAAAGAGAACTGAGAAATGACTCAGGACAGTGGTTACTAAAAATGCGGGATATCTTAGTTCAAGAGCAATATGAAGTCGAAGGTTAGGTCTTGAATTTCATTAGTTAAGACTACAGAGTGTACTGAAAATGATCATAAGTGAGTAGCTGTGTAATGATTATGATAATTTATTAGGCCAACAAGACGATAAAGAAAAATATATTACTGCACAGACACACGTACACTTCACATCATACCTTAGGATTATAACTTGTTTCACCATGTCCATTTGAAAGCTGATCTAATTCCTCCTCACTTTCAATATCTTCATCAGGAATTCTTCTGACGAAACCTTCTGAATTCTGTTAAATGTAGTATAAAGCAAAAAAAACATATAGATTAAAAAACAGATGATGATTAACAATAAAAGTAACTAGAGGGATGAGAACTAGAACTGCAGGATATTACATGGAAAACAACTGATTTTATCAGTGCTTCATCTTCTTCTTCCAGCCTCTTCTCCTGAAATCATTATAAATTAACTTGAATTATTGAGGAAGATGATAATTAAAGAATGCTTCAAAATAACACTTGAACAAATAATATCGATAGAAAACCAATGTATATTCTTGCACTGTCGTGTTTCCTATTGATGTAAATATATGGGATACAGAAAGAGGCAAGACACTTGCCTAAAACCCGAACCTAAAGTTGGGTGGTAAGCACAAAGGAAATATTAATAAAATAAGATTACATTTCAACACTCCCCTCAAGCTGGAGTATATAGATCATATGCACCAAGCTTGGAACATATAAACTGAATCCTAGGTCCTCTTAAAAATTTAGATAGAATGTATGCAAGTTGTCCATTATCTAAATTTTACATTTGTTATTATTAACAAGAGAAAATAATAAGATACTAAAATATTGAGTATTTCAATTGAGGGAAATGTAGAAACATACAGTAACAGTTATTATTTCTTATAATCAAGGATATTTATGACTGTCTTAATGACTATGCATTTCAATGACCATAACTGACAAATAAAAAAAAATGAACTACGCAGAGAACTGCTGGAGAGAGTGATCATTTTATAACCAGTTCATTGTCTCTGGGCCTAAATTTTCAACCTTGATTTTATCAACGAACGGCTACCAATAAATTACATTTCAGACCGAGCTTAAGTTTTTAAAATTGTATATATTTGTGAACAATAATAATTAACCCTTATTTCAAAAACAGGAAATTTCTTGTACAAACTACAGAGCAAATAACTATATGACAAGTAGTTTTCTCTTACCTTATCAGCTGCTGTCCGCTGCAGAGCCTCCAGCATTTCATCAACAGAAACAGTTGCATGTCTAGACTGGAAAACGAGAGAGTCATGTTAGCAATTACTTACCACAGACAGACCCTTACATCCACGCACAAATGTAATTATTAATTAAAACAAATGGAGAGTGTGATTACCTTCATTGACTTCATCTCATCCAATGCAGCTAGGATGTCCATCTCCCTTTTAGAATCCAGGGTTCTATTCTCCAATGATTTCATAGCATCTCCCATCTCTTCAGCATCCCTCTTCTGCTTCACTTTATCAGCTTCTTCATCTTCTGCACGCCAAGGTTCAAAATTTCTGGTTGCACCGGATTCAACAATGTAATCTGAATTCTGTGGATCAGTCTTCATGGTAATTTCAGCTGAGCATCTGGTGCATTTAAAGTAGAACCTGAATATTGGAATTCCCAGATACGTCTACACAAAAATTCAATTTCAAAGTCATCATTGAAATCAAATTTCACATGAAGCAAGAATAACCTCTAAATCCTACAAATAAGTTAAACAGCAACACACAAACCCACAAACAATCATAAAATTGAAGGAACCCAATACAAAATCCAAAAGGATAACACGAACAAGTACTATAGATTGAAAAGTTGATACTGAACTTGTATTTAAAATAATAAAAACCTCGCCAATAACATCTTCCTTCCTGGAATTGAACTTGGTGCCCTTGTAGATGTAATTGCCGCAAGTATTACATCGGATGCTCATGGGAAGCATCATGCGAACCTTGATCTGCTGGTTCTTAGGCCTTCTTGCTCTGGGAAGCTTGGAGGGATCAAAATCCGGCGGGTAATACTTGTTCAAAACCTTCCTCTCTCCCATCTTTCTTCTTCAAAATAACCACCAAAAAAACCCTAAAAAACAATCCAGCGACAAACTCCCCCAAAGAAAGCAGCACAGAAGCGCCCAAAAATCACAAACGCAGGGGAAGTAACACCAAAATTGATCAGAACGACACCAATGAAAGAGAGGAAGACCCAGCTAAAAACGAAGAACGTGAACTGCAAAAGAAAACCTAGCGCAGGAAGGACGAAAATCACTACTGCAGCAGAGTTTAGTAAATTTAAATTGTAATATAACAATTGTAATGTTACAATAACAGTTAATTTAGTAAATTTAAAATAGTTATTATTTACATAAATAGATAATATGTAAATATATAAATAATTATTTATTTAACTTTTTAGTTAAAAAAAATAGGGTTACTTCTTTTATATATATTGGCGGAAACACAAACGCAGGTGTGTATATGTATATTTGCAATTTTTTTTCTTCTACTTAATTAAAATTGAAAAAAAAAATAACATATTAAAAAAAATATAAATTGATTAATTATTCTAATTTTTTTTCTCTGGTTTGAGTTTCTCTTCATTTTCAAAAATTTTCTCTTCTTTCATTGGTAGTTTTGAGATTGGAGAGTGAGATGATGTTCACATTAGGTTAGGATTTACTTGATTGTAAATACAAAATATGATGGTTTTACCAAAAAAATAGAATTGCTCGAAATGGAGTGGAAAAAGTGATTGAAAATTAAGGTTATTTTATTTGATATGTGAACTTTGGTAGGGGGAAGTGAATGAGAGTGAGGGTTTGTTCTCTTTTTTATTTTTGTTGATGTTTAAAATAAAGAATTAAGGGAAAAGTGAAATCATATCCTAATTGGATCATATTCATTAATTAGATTATTATGATAAAATTAAAAAATGATAGTGTCTTTGTTTCCATTAATATTATATAAACTAGCAGAACACACCGGGGTGGATGTGTCTGTGTATTCGCATTTTCCTCTTTTACTCAACTTTCACGATGATAAAAATTTAACATACAAAAATAATTTTGGATGATTCGAAATTGAAAAGCAAAAAATAACATGTAAAAGAAAAATTATGAATTGATTAATCAACCTCTTTTTTCTTCTTCTCTGATTTGAGTCTCTCTTCTTTTTCAAGTTTTTTTCTTTTTTCATTGGTAATTTTGGGATCGGAGGGTGTGATGATGTTCACGTTAAGGTTAAGATTGACTTGATGGTATATACAAAAGAATAATGACTTTACCAAAGAATAGAGTTGCTTGAAATGGAGTAGAGAAAGTGATTGAAAATTGATGTTATTTTATTTGATATGTGAGATTTGGTGTGAGAACGGAATCAGAGTGAGAGTATGTTCTCTCTTTCTTTCTCTTGTTGTCTTAAAATAAAGAATTAAGAAAAGTGTGGGAAGTTAATTTACACATAAAACTGTCAATTAATATTAATTTAAAAATTAAAAAAATAATTTTATTTTTTAAGTAATTCATATTAAATAACAAAATACTTCAATGTACTAATAAAATAAAATATATTAAATAAGGGTATAATAAAAAAATTATATGCACCAAAAACTAATTATAAAAAAAAATTCTTTATATATATATAAATAGAATTTAAAGTTTATTGTGAGTTGTTCTCAAAGTTATATTATAATTTATCGTTATAAAATTTGATTTTTGGGTTGTATAAATTTTTCAATTTTTATGTTTCGTTATTGGTAATGGTTATCAAGTATTTATATATTTGATATATAATTTGCATATTCAGGAGTAAGTTAATAGAAATAAAAAATGTTATTTAAATCAATTTGAAAACTAAATACAATGTAAAAATTAACTAAATATAATAAATAACTAAGCATTTGTAACAATATTTTAAATAATAATTATTTTAAATATTAAAAATGAAAGTTCTACAACCCAAAAATCAAACTTTATAGTCATAAAATATTATATAACTTTGAGAACAACTCACAATAAACTTTATATTCCACTTACACATCTCAAAAATATAATATTAATAAAAATATATACACTTTGTCATTTTTTAATTTTATCATAATGATCTACTTAATGGATACGATCAAATTAAAATGTCAATGTTTCATTAATAAAGAAAAGTATATTTTACTTTTATATTTTTTCACCATTAAACAGTGAACTTATTATACAGTAAAACAATCACTTATTTAACTTTTAATATTAAATATAACTATACATAAATAATAATAAAAAAATATATAGATAATCGACGTGTTTATGCTAGTTTACATTATATTTTTGTTAATATTTTTTAAAAATTGAATGTTTCAAAATAAAAGTCAAAATTATTTAAATATTTTTTTTAATGTTAGAGATTTTTTAAGGAAAGAAAGTAGTTTATAAATTTTTTTTAAAAAAAACTAAAAATAAATAAGTGATCTTCTTCAATCTGAAATTGTAGTTTATGATTATAATATAATATAACAATAATTAATTATTAAAGATAAAACAAATTAATGACATACGTAAATTTATTTTTAAATACATTGAATATGCAAAAAAAATGTTATGATTGATAGATGCAACATTGATGAAAGTAGAAAAAAATTAGAATAAAAACGTTTTATTTTATTTTATTTAATACTTGATTTGGATGTTCGTATCTTATAATAGAGATAATTGTTCTTTTATAATAAATAATGATAAATTATTTCATATATTTATAAGTGGTCAATCATAAAAGTTCCATAGTTTAAATATTTTTATGTGTGGTTATTGGTAGTGGTTATCCCGTATTTATATATTTGATATATTATAATCTTTTAATTTAAACTCTTGTATATGAAATTGATACTTTATTTATAATATTATCTATACCTCGTACAAAGTATAATTATAATTGTTTTATAATATGTAATGTAAAGATTAACTAAATGTAACAATAACATTATAATGTTACGCAATCTCACATATAAATATATTATTTTGTATCACTACATGTTTGGATAAGAGAATAAAAAATAATAATTATAATTAATTTACTATAAAAGAAGACATAAATCCTCAATTTTATCTCTAATGTTAGAATTATTTTTTATTGTGTATTTCCATTTTTTATTTTGACATACCCATTGATTGGCCTACCTGATAAATTTAGACTAAGTAATACTTTTTAAAGACTTTGTATTTAAACATAATATTAATTTGAACCAAATTAGCTGTAGAATTAAAATGCGGGATAAAAATAATTTTAAAATTTTAAGGAATTAATTAATTTGAAATAGCATTGGATTGATGTTTGTGCTATTAATGTGAAACAACATTGTCTTCTCTATCAAATGTCAGAGGCACATTTAAAACAATAATTAAAATGGAAAACAGTGGCGAACACCGTCGTTTACAGGTTCTGTAGTGGTCGAAACTGGGAACCAAAGTAATACATTAAATTTCAGCGGGAAAGTGTGAAGAAGATGATTGGGTTTATACGTAGTGGAAAGAGATGATCACATTCGTGGTAAGTAAGAAGGGATAAAAAAACTGCTCTTTAAATCAATACGGGAATTGTTACAATAGTAGTAAGTAAGTAAATAGGAATAGTAATGCTACTTAAATCAAATTAAAAAATGTGTACACCACATTTGTTATTATCAAATCGTTTAAAACAAAATTCTCCATATATATATATATATATGGGATGGGAACGTGGGACGGGTTTAATTCAACTCGCCGATTCGCTTAAGCTTGTTTCACATAACTCGCAATCCGTACAAATCAATCGGGTTGGAGGGTTGACCTGCTAATCCATACAAAGAAAAACAAAGTTGTGAATTTATGTCAAGCACCTAAGCATTCAAAATATAGAAAGAGAAACAAGTCAATAATATTTTTTCAAATGGAATTGAACTAGTAGAACCATCATTTTTTTTTTCTCTTTATTGTGGGAGTATGATCCTATTTTATTTTGCACATTTATTTTGTATGATGACTATATTGGTTGAACCATTAATTTTAATTAATTTACATGAACACCTGAATGTTAAGATTATTTGTTAAGATTATTTGTTAAGATTTATAACCGTTAGATTTTTATTCAGTCAAACAATAATACTTATAACCGTTAGATTTTTATTCAGTCAAACAATAATACCTATTGTTATGGGATTTATTCTGTTTTAGAATCTGTTAGTAGTGGGCAGTTTTATTACTGTTAGTTATGGGTAGTTTGATCTTTGCTTATTATGTAAAGGCTATATAATAGCCATCGTTTATTCAATAAAGTACAGAGCACTTTTCTCTCCGTATATCTACTCTTTCTCTACCTTTTTAACATCTGGTATCAGAGCTCCATCACGGGGCCTGATAAAAAAAAATATAGAAGCAGCAATCTTCAACAAGGGAAAATCATCAAAGATGTCAGAGAGTTCATTTGTGCAATCAGCAGTTCCGAAATTTGATGGACACTATGATCATTGGGCGATGCTCATGGAAAATTTTATGCGCTCTAAAGAGTACTGG
>Ga0123342_1000680_pt1 | contig 54978 bp, 38 predicted proteins | sample Turbeawhitnodule_FD_89960 | JGI IMG/M metagenome (GOLD analysis project Ga0123342, IMG submission 89960) | Root nodule microbial communities of legume samples collected from Mexico - Turtle bean Mexico white nodule | ecosystem: Host-associated > Plants > Roots > Nodule | place: Mexico: Nepantla...
ACACAATTAAAATCCCACTCACAACTTTTGACCTTTTACATATCCAAACTCCCATTCTACTCTTTTCTAGTAACTTCTAACTTTAAAACCCACAAATTACATTAAAGTTTATTCAACACATATGAAGTCTGATTTAAGACAATTCATTTTTTGGTTCTTTCGTGTAAAACAGGATTAGTAGTTATGTCTATTACTGATTAATTATCACATAAAAGTGATAAAGTACCAAAATTTTGTAAAAGATAAATTATTCATTGAGATTTACTAGTTGTTAGAGTCATAGCTCTATATTCTCCTTCTAAAGATCATATGGATACAATAGATTCTTTCTTGCTTTTCCAAGATATCAAAACTTGTGCTAAGAAGAAGCAAAAACCAGAAGAGGACCTTGAGAATCAATACAAGAACTCCAATTGGAATATGTGTAACTTGTAACCTTCAAGTCTGATATGGTTGGAAAGAAGAGATCTTTCCCTAATGCATTTCAATGCCATAAAAGCTATTTTATAATAAATAGCAATAGGATACTCAAGTGACTGACTTAGCTTACCATATGTTTAGCCATGGTAGTCTTCTATACTTTGTAATATCTTCAAAAATAGGTACAACAAGCTTTATGAAGATCCTGATTGTGATCCATTAGTGTAAAACAAGGTTTTGAAGCCAATAAACCAATTTCTTGAAGAACATCAAAGCACACTTTTGTTAATCGAGATAAATTCCTCTAGTAGACCTTATTACTTATAAACCCAAGAAAAACAGAAGAAATGGCAAAAATGTAATATTTACCTAAGGAAAGCATTATAAAGAAGCCATGAAGAATTGGGATACATAATGTAATATCCAAAAATTAGTAATATTGTCATATATGTTAATATGTTTTATAATCTTCTAATATATTTTATGGTTTGACAAATCTATGTTAGACAAGTCGTGTCTTAGTGAAATGACTTCATGCGAAAAAGTCGTAACATAAACATATGATTTCCGCTCATAAAGTGATCAACATAGAAGTTGGGTCACTAGTCCACAACTTTAATTGAAATCAATTTGTACAGAAGTTGTAGGATGCTTGCACGACTTTGATTAAATTTGAAATTTACATTTAACTAAAATTGTGTCATGTTGGCATAACTTCCGTGTAATATTAATACAAATGAAGTTATCATGCATGCAAAGCACGACATTAGCTTTGCTAAATTATTTTGTTTTTTGAAAAAAAAAATGTTTTTAAAAAATTAATAATTAATTAAATTATTAATTTGACAAATTTTATGAAATTAAGAAATATTTAGTTATTTTTTAATTGAAAGATTAATAAAAAAATGTTGTTAAAATCCTAACTGAAAACTTAAACTAGAACCTAAAATATAAAAAAAAAATGTCTCAAAAATACTAAAAATATGAAAAATTATTAGAAAATAATTTATTTTTTAAAATTTTGGTATTTCCAATCTCATTTGAAATTTGACAATCAGAATTTTTTTAACCCATTTCAAACAACTTTCAAGTGTCTCAAGCCGAACTCTCTATGAAGACTGGTGATCATTTGAAGTTTTTTCTTACAAAATTTATCAAAAAATTTAATATTTTTAAGAATTTAATTAATTATTCTATTTAAAAAAACAAACATTTTTTGAGATTTTTTTTTTTATTTATAAATTTTTTTAATATTTTTAAGAATTTAATTAATTATTCTATTTAAAAAAACAAACATTTTTTGAGATTTGTTTTCTAGCAAAAAGTTAAAGTCATGTTTTACATACACAACTATAAATTTCAAATGACTGAAGTCATAGATAAATGGTATTTTTATAAATTTCATATGCATGAGGAATACAACTTCAATTATATTAATTTTAAATAAAATTTTATTAACATAATTCAACTTTAATTAAACATAAAGTCTAACTTTAATCACAATCCATTGTATAAGCACGATACAACTTCTACATAAATTGATTTCAACTAAAATCTTATAATTATGACACGATTTCTTCGTTAACCACTTTTTTGAATAAAAAGTATGGACTCTGACACGGCTTCTTTTATATGAACTCATTTCGACCAGATACGCCTTGTCCAAATTTATAATAAATTATTTTTTTATCCCATATCCGTAATAAATTATCTAAATTGCATCATTGATGATAAAAATCCTTTCTTTTCAATGTGGTTCACCAGGATAAACCCATATATATAGTCACTTTTCTCTTGCAATATAATTTAGTTCTTTTCTCGAAAAGATACAATTCACCTCTCTAAATTGGTCATTTGTCATTAGATAATTCAACAATGGTCCTACAAAATTGGATTAGTGCCATTCCTTTAATGGAAAAACTCATTCTCGTTGTCTCTAAAAATAGAAATTATTTGTCGTCCAACTTATGCAGATTTCAATTTGGCTGATGTCAAAGCGAGATGAGAAAGAATTCTGTGCCCCACAAACATCAGAATAGCTCCCAAAAGACCAAATGCCTTGAGTGTAGTGAACAGGTCCAGCTGCACACGAACAAAAACGAGATAAAGATTTCAGAGGGAAAAGTTGGAACAAACAGATAATATTGCCGTGCCAGGAGAAATGTAATGCACATTAACCTAGTCCCAACGAAAACCACTACGAATCAATATCATCGGCTCTACCAGTTAAGCGTATTTTCAGGGGATATAACACTTCTGATTAAAAATAAATTCCTTCTCCATGAAATACCACCACATAACAAAAGAACCTGACTTCATACTTAATTGGATTATTTAACAATGTTACTTAAATGTAGAGGGGACGTACCTTCAACCAGAAAAGCACATAAAGTAACAAAACCCCAGCAATACCAACATGGAAAAGGATCCCAAATGTAGCTGGTACTGTTGAACCAGGGAAATTCTTTAGGTTCACTCCCAATCGCAATAACTGCCAATGACATAAAAGAGAGTAAAAAACAATGACTACCACAAAGGAAGATAGACGTAATCAAAGGAAAACAAAGCAGCTTAGCAACACTTTAGTGCAAAACTGAATGTAAGTGCCAAAATAATCATTTACACTTTGACTCCCACCTTCTATACATATGAAGCAATGTAATCTACCTATCAATATATAGTTGCCACGTGTAGTAGACCAAGCCTTTAGACTGACGATAACTTGAACGTCAGCAACCTTAAGCATCAGACTAGGGGCCCATAGAGGCCTAATTTCATACACATATAACTATGGGAAGTCGTGAAAGTTTTAATCAACATTTTCGTATATTACATGATAGCATTTTACAAAATTATCCTCAAAGTCATGACTCAAGTAAACACTCTAAATTTGAAATACATTTTTGAGTGTTCCACGAATACCCTTTTCCCTTTGTAAACCATCACTTGCGAGTCAGGAACATATCTCAATCGGCAAAGATAAAATGAGATAGACCACTCAATGAGTCTCCATTGTCCACAACTAAGATTATCAAAAGAATTATTGCTATTATTCAGTTGGCGTAATTTTCTTTTTCCAAAAAGACAACTTTTCTTCATTCCAGCGCTTGTTACCACCATAAAAGAAATAACATTTAACAACACCACATTTTCTGTTTCCATTCTATTATTTTTGCCATTCTTATCTCTAATGTATTTTCTCTTAAATAGAAACAAGTCAATTTATGCCACTTTGTAGTGGGAGTTATAGTGAGACTTACCCCAACCAAAAAGCCAATGATTGGCAAAAGGATTAAACCCAAGAAAATAAGAGAAAGATTCTGGGGTGGTCTCTTTTCATGAACCCTGAATATATGTGTAATCTCTTCTTTCGGCCCATATCTTGAATAAGGGTCAACAGGTGGGGATGGAGGACGAGCTGCTTTCTCAGGTGCTTCTGGAAGATTTAAATCGAGATGGCCAAGTAGCCGTAAGAAAGAGTTCTCCTGAAATATAGCATTTTCATTCAGATTCACAGTAGACTGGGAGAAGGGGAAATTGAAAAATGGGGACTAGTGCAAGATACCATGACGGCATCACCAACAGTCAACTCAATGTCATATCTGCCTGACAGATAAAAAAGTTTCTCCACCAAGCCAAGAAAATCCTACATGCCAAAATAACAATGTAAGAGAGAGAACACCATTGGAGGAAAATGAGAATCAAATTAATGTCACAGCATTCAGTATTCCCGATTTAAAAGTGCAAAACAAAAAATGATAAGCAATTGTATCTCAGCCAAGCTCAAAAGCAGTTAAGGCTGGTCAATAATTCCAGATTAAAAGATAAAAATGTTGATGTTGCCTAACAAGTGATTAAAACTGCAATATGTTATAACCAGTATAAAACTTTTCCGTTTGATGATGCTTGCATCTTGATTATAACATTGGATGATATACACACCATAACAAATTAAGTGAATGCAATGATTTAATATTTGATGATAATGTAACTCTTGTTGGGCAATCTGAGGGGGGGAAACAGTGGGGAGATATTCACCAATGGACCACAAGCCAACAACACAAGAACATAATATCCTCAACCCAAAATCTAATCACAATAGATTTGTGGGTCTTTCTCACTTATATGTTGCTCAACTTGTTCATTTCCACACAACAGGGGACTCCAACTTATACTTAAACTCTTAACAATCTATTAGAAAGTGGACTTTAAATCTAACTCCAGTTTTAAACTAGCTTGTAAAATAAGTTTTACACTTATATACTTTATTTTATATATCTCTAGGCAATGTAAGATCTTCAATAGTAACAAACTTAACAAGTACTCAAGGAAAGACCTTAAAACCCACATAATAAAATAATTTGTAACGAGATACTTAACAAGAATTATCTCAAACTTCTTGCCGGTGTTTCCAACCACAAAGATGTGTTCAATCTTTGTCTCATGTCTCAACTTCAAAAATGCCTGAAAAACAACAAAAACCTCCATAAACATAGCATTGAAAATACATCCATTTGGAAGATACAAGAGGCAACTACAAACCTGATGCGGCTTAAAAACATGACCATTAGGTGTTGTCAATTGGAAAGAAAACTTCAACTTCTGCAAGTGGTTAGCTGAGAGTGAAACTGCATCATTTCCAGCCAAATCTAGCCTAGATAGGTCAAACATAAATGAAAGTTAAAAAATAAATCAAATCCATACAAAAGTTATAAATAAAAATTAGGGGTGGCAAAGTGACCCGGACCCGACGAGCTAGCCCACCAACCTACATTCTGGAAAAAAAAAATCCAGATAACAAAATCTGAAAACAAATTCCAGAAAAAGGATTCCATAATCCAAAAAAGTGTCCCAGAAATCCAAATCCAGAAAAGTATTCTCGAAAGAGGGTTCTGGAATGTATTTTTATGCGCACCTCCCCTTTTATTTAAGGTCATCTTTGTCATTTCACATAAAAATCGAGTGCAGGTTCAAATTTGATTGGGTGTAAGAAGTAATTGCCCAAATAAAAAATGTAGCATAGGTGTGAATTCATACGCAACAGTTCAGACTTCAAACACATGACAGAAATACGAATCAGAAATCAAAAGGATCCTAAACATCATAGATATCTTGAAATAGGATACAAAACCAAAACTACATACTTTTTCTGGGATTGGGCACGCCCAAGATCACTGTCCACAACAGTGATTTCTGCATTGCTGACTTTAATAAACCCAGTGACATATATTGGTACATGAATTTGTCCTCCAGTTGCATAAACTTTTTCACTGCCAGAATCATGAAGCACAATCTACAAAATCGGGTAAAATATTATAATGATAGGTAGATACAAATATACATACCTTGATGTAACTAAAATGAAAAATTAATAACTAAATTAGATAAACAGGAATACCTCAAAAACAAACACGTACGTTCCCACCTCCACGTTCTTAGGGAAAGCATCCAAGACATGAAATCCACTTTCTTGGTCATACCAGAGCTCCTGTGTAATGTAAAGTAGAAGTTACCAGAGATAAAAAAATTACCCCAGTAAACTAAATGATTGAGTCAGGGAGAAAAATATTTTCAAGCCTCACCCCTCATGCGGTTGACTCATCACTCACCTTGCTGTCAATAATAGCTGAATCTTTTGCACCAGTTCTAAAAGCACGGGCAAGCTTAACTGTTAAAGGTGGTGCAGCTGAACCAAGCACTGTATTCACCTTAACCTGATTAATTTTTTAATAGAAATCTGTCAGATATAGTCAACAACACTAATGAAAACTGAAAAGTGGTGTACAAATGCTGAAGTTTTGCACAATCGCTAATTTAATTCTGCAAAGAGACCCCAACAAAAAGTAAAATTGTTTGGCTGAGGGAAGCAAATATTAATGAGGATGGGTGAGATATTAATGGAGATGAAAATTAATGGCTAATAATAATAACAATTATTATATAGAGAAAAAGGAAACCTAATAAGAACTATGAACTGCTTTGCTAATTTTTTCAGAGGTTAGAATCATTAACAGCACGGAGAACAAGAGGCTTGCAGAACAGCTGAGACTCAAAAATGGACTACAATCAAAAAGCTACTAGGTCATTATTATACACCCTGTATTTCTACTATCCTATTGTCAGACAAAAATGTCAACAGTCATGATAAGGCATTGGGATTACCCAGTCAACTGTTCACTATATAATACAATACAATCTCTATGAAAAAACTAATTAAAAATTATAATATTAACAAAATAAGGATTCTACACACTACTTAGTTACATACCTTAAGCTGGCCTTTCTTGGTCAATGAATAAACTGTTTCGGGGAGTGACAATATCAATGGAATGGAAATCCTACACCATAAGAAATCCAAGTTACACATTGTAACTGAACATGATGAGGTCAAGATATCGATAAAGAAAAAATAAAAAGGAAATGTCTCCATAAAGATGCCATTTAAAATAAGATTGCTCTAAGAAAACACTTGCCTGTTGGTCTCTAGAAAAGCTAACGACTCAACTTGATTGAAGAAGTCCTTGGCATCTCCTGGGATTCCAATGCCCAAGAAAAATTTTGCCAAACCCAATATTTTATCCCCTGGAAGCTGGAAAATGCAAAGCCCATAAGCAATAAATTCCAGAAACAGATTGAAAAAAAAAATACAAGCAATTTCATTACAATCTACATACATTTATTTCTCCAGAAGTTACAGCAGCAAATGCAGTAAACCCTCTAACAACTGAAGAAGTTGCGGCAAGAGAACCCCGTTGCTCATCTCCACCAACAAATTTTTCATCAAAATAAAAGGTTCCATCATCTGAAAATTGACAACAGGTTCATCTAAGTCTAATATGAAGTACAATGAATAAAGAGTGGTGCGGTGATGCAAATGCAATACCCAGAAAAGGGGGACTGGATAAAAAAGACAAGCTTCAAGCAAATTATATCATTTGATGGAAAATACTACTCTGCAGAACAAAGATGCACTGAAGCAAACATGCAACAACAATCACAACCCTACATAGATATATGTAGAATTTGATTGTCACAAGAAACAGGTCTTCAAGATTCAAGCATTTTGAAGAGATACATCTACTCTCTTCGGGCTACTTATTTTAAAAATGTAGGACACTGAATTTATTGATAATACGGAGGCCTCATCACAAGCCATTGACAGAAATAGATAACTCAACAGAAACCCTCAATTCTAGAAGTTTCTTCTAAGGAAAGCTTACATCCATAGTGTTTGCAAGATTATGATACATCGGCTCTTAAGCAGGTGAGTGCAACTTGATTAATTGTTAAGCCCAAAATAGAAGCAGCAAAAAAAGACCAAATAATAAACAAAATCTGACAAAACACAAAAGCACTAACATAAGGATAAATTTGGCATACACCACTTACAAAAGAACAAATTCTATAAATTGAGACCAAGGGAGCCATGAATTGCCAACCCATGCCAGGGAATTATACATTTAAAATGAACATCAACAGAAATCATTTTAAATGAAGCAAAAGCAAAGCTACACATACCATATTTCTCAATGAAATCAAAAAGCTTTACTATGTCCTTTTTCACTATATTGACCTGCCAATATGGAGCTAACATGAGAAATTGATAGAAGAGCCAAAACAAATTATGTTAGCAACAGGCATAAAAGCTAGAAAATAACAAACAAAGGCTAAAATAGATTATCAGCTAAATGCAGGCGCAACACTAGCAAGTTTAACTTCAGTTTCGTGCAATGCCCCTCAACATATTAATTAGTTATAATGCAAATAATGTTGCATGCATGAATTTCGGGACAATGTATGAAACCTATTACAAACATAATGATATAATGATCCATAACTTTACCTTAGACTGATCAATTTCGGAAGATGCTAGTGAAATCACTCCTGCAAGTGCTTCAATTGCTAATCCTGTGAAATATATTATGAGATAAATTGTTAGCATGGATAAACTACAGCAATATTCCCAAGGATCTCATGATACTAGCTTCAGCAAAGAAAATATCGGGCATAATAGCATATAAGGGATAAATCAAGTATCAGTACTGTGGGGTTCAGGGGAAGATTAAATAAAGATACAGTTGTTAAATGGAGAAGGGAGTATTTTAAATAGAATCTAGAGAATGAAGACGGGATTTGGTCTTCCACTGTGCAAAATTGCTACTAATTCCAAGGCTGTGAGTAAATGAATGCAACTCCCTAAATACTATTTCCTATAATACTAAATGTAGTTTAACATGTGATACATGAACTCATTCAAAATATGATACATAAACCGCACATGATTCTAACAAATACATTTCACAGAAAATTATTACCAGCAGCAAAGGTACTGGACTCCGGATTATCAGAATTATAGCGCCATCTTCCATCACTTTGACTAAGAGCCTGCCCACAATGAAAGACAAAATAAATGTGCAAATCACATTGGAAATGTTACAACAATATTAATTGATGTAGCATACAGGCGAAACTAATATGTAAGGTGATGATCTCATATGGAAGCCTGTATCATCTCCTATCATCCATATCAGATGAGGTCAAATTAGTAGTTACCATAAAACAAATCTAGTGCTCATCTTATCTTATTTAATAGAAAAAACAAAATAACACAAACCTTGATTGATTGAAAAACCCCATCAACATCAGCAAGATACGGATCAACATTGGAATCCTGATCCTGTGTACAAAGAAGGAGCATACAAAAGCAGATAAGCACCATCATACAAATTATTATAACGTTTGCAATCCACAAATCACAGTTTTCATTTTCTTAAACAAAATACCGCATCCACTACTTAAAACATAACATAAGATAAAAAAAATTAGGCATATTCAAAAACCATACAGAAAGGATGAATAGGAAATAAACTTCATTAATGCGCCAATACTCCCTAAGGAATCCAATAAAAAAAACCCTGTAATATAGACCTCAGAGATCACAGTGTAAAGCAGCAGCCAGAGAACTACCTTTATAAGAACCAAGCCTCCAATCGAGTAGTATATGTCAAGCAAAGTGCTCGCATCATGAACAGTAGCCTTAAGTCTTGAAGCAATATCCTATTCAAAATATTAAAATAAAAAACTAGCATCAATTTCCAGCACACCAACAGAAATTTCACAAGCAGTGACACTAAAACAGCAATCAAATTATAATGATGACAACGAATGCCCAACCACGCAGAAATATAAAGGTACCTTTAAAGCCTCCCTATTAACATCGCATTTTAAAATGGCGTTAACTTTCAAGGCATAGAACAAATCCTTGAGAGGGGAAGCCGAGTTTAGATTTTCCAACACTTTCTGACACGTGTCCCCGCTCACGTGAGTCTTCTTCTCTTCGAATCCGATAATCTCAAACACTCTAAGCGCCTCGTAAGCGTCTTCTAAGCTGGTAACAGATCAAAGATTGAAAAAAAAATCGTTGAGTTCAGTTGCGCATAACGTTTTAAAATCTCAAGAAAGCAACACAAATCTAATTATCCGTTCACGTCCGTCGATCACAACGAAACAGAGCGTTTTTAATTTATTTAGGAAAATTAAACAGATTTGACGGAATCGGCGAAGAAGAACGCAATGCGAGAGAGTTTAATTAGGGTTCATGTTTTGACCTTGCGGGAGAGGTAGCGAAGAGGTTGATGGCAGCGGATCGGTGAGAGTGAGAGATAGAAGTGGAGAAAGGGAGAATAAGAAGAAGCAGAAGAAATGCTGCTACTGGTGTCACTTGTGTGGCCATGCCTGTAACAGCAATGGATCGGATTAAGAGAGAGTAGCCACAGTTCAAAGGGGAGGGGAAGACTCTCTCTAATGTTTATGGAACGGCTTATATACCATTGTCCATGGCTTACTGGACTAGGACTAATTAATTTTCGCACATTAAATTTACAATTTTTGGGGTTTAAAACTTCCATTTACTCCACTGTAATTTCTGATTTTACATTTTTTCCTTTCCAATTTTTTTTCCCAAAACTTTTATTACAACATATTGAAACAATAAATTTTCAACAAAATTGTATTTTAAATTCTATAAATTTTTATTTTTTTTTATTTTATCGGAAACTTCATTTCTTTGTTTTTTTTTTTTCAAAATTCTAAAATTTTGGAGATTTTATTATCTTATTCTTTTACTCAAATTTTATTTTTTATTTTGATTCAATAAGTAATTTGGACTTTTGCTTCATTAGGTCCGCTCGAGTTTATGTTATTCGTATCAAACTTTTTTACACCTTCCTCTTTATTAAACTTGATGCGTTGAGGTGGTTTCTTCATTTTGGTCTTGGTAGATGTGTCGTTAGACCGTATACTCTATGTTAGTATGTTAGCACTAAATCGTCTTCAGTTGAGTTAGATTGTGTACTATGATCGAAAACACAACATTAATAGTAAAATATAATTTAAGGCAAAAATAAACTCAATTAGATAAATCTTATTTAAAATTGTGGATTTATATAAAATTGTAGTCCAATAAAACTATGATTAAAGGTGATGGAGATCTCACATCGACTAGAGATGATGACAATTCATTATATATAAGTGGGTGCAAAACTCACCTCATTGAGCCGATTTTATGGGGTTGAGTTAGGCTTAAAGTTCACTTCGTAACATGGAAATAAAATAGAATGAAGATTTTATTTATTTATTTAAAACTAAAGGTGACATGCAATTAATGAGATAACATGAACAACATCACCCCCAAAAACATTAAGGAACCTCACCACATATTCAATTTGTGAGTTGTTTCAACGAGATTTATTCTTGTGTTCAACCACCCCATTTTACTAAGGTATATAAGCACATGAGGTTTAATGAAGAGTGCCATAAAAAATCATTTTTTTGTTAAAAGAACGAGAAAGATATTAATGGGTCAAGAGAGTTGGAGTGATTGAAGGCAAAAAATGATGTACATGTGTGTACAATAAAAATAGTTGAACTATAGTTTTGACGATGATAAATTTGTTGAAGATAGCAAGTTGTTTTGTAGTATAAGATGAAGTGGGACCCAAATTAGTGAGGGAGTAGCTTAGACAATTGTAGCATATCGATGAGGACAACCATGTAATGTAGGACATTGTCAATTTTGTGATTGAAGTTGTGAAAATGTTCGCATTTGTGATACCATTTGACTAACTTGCGAGGACGATTGCGGTCATCATGATGAAATACCAATGCATAAGACTCATAAGAGGTGATGAAAGAAAGTATTTTAGAGGTTGACTTACCCGACACACAATAGGATGAAACAAGTGGAATTAAAGGTAGACACAACTCGAAATATCCTAAATCTAATAACAAACATGTAAATAATCACGAGAAAGTTCATGTAAGACCAACAACATTTTTTTATAATTGTTTTAGTTATTGAGAAAGGATGAAGACAATGGACATTAACTCATTAAAATCATGAAGAAAAGCATAAACTTTACCCAAATATCCAACCTAAAATTGATTGAAGATAAAAAATAAATTCAAAAGAATTTTTTTAAATTTAATATCAAAGTTTTCAAAATATATCCAAATAATTGATATTAATTAAAATATATAATAAAAAAATCATGTTGTTTACTTAATCTCATCACGAGCTTAAAAATGTGAAAATAAGAGAATCTCCTCATAGAGTGAAACATATTTTATAGGTGAAATTGTATACCTTGAAATTACTATCTTATTTTAAAAAGATGATAAAATCAACTTGTGAAGATTCCTTCTACGTCTCTCCGAAGTTGAATATTGATAAAATTTAATTACATCATAATACAATAATAATAATAACACAATAATAATAATAATAACTACTATAATTATAACAATAATATAATAATAATAATTATAGCAATAATATAATAATAATAGTAATAATATTTATAATAATAGTAGTAATAATTATATTTATAATAATAATAGTTATTATAATTATAATAATAATAATTATTATAATAATAAATAATGGAGTTATAAAAGATAGTAAAAAAACCCAAAACCCTAAATTTTACTGTTGAAATCCGGTTCAACTCTTGGGCTGTGGATTTTTCTTACTTCAATTGAGAAAAAATATTTAGATTTTTAACTTTTATAAATTTGAGGGGTGAGTAAATGTCTTGCTCGTAGACGTGCAAGAACAAGTCTTGATGATTATTGGATAGAATATTATACATGAAAATTTGAGATAACTTATCTATTATTTGAAAAAAATTAAAACAAGTTATGAAGAAGTAATAAATAATAAACAATGTATTATTTCTAATACTAGTAACCTTATATTTTCACTTAGATAATATTATATTTATAGTTTATTTATTTACTAGATTTAAAAAATTTATGATGATTTTAGTTGAGATAAAAAAGTATTAGGATTTAAAAAAATAGAAGTAGTGATGTCTTGATCCACTCATGGTTTTAACCTAACGGATTGGGTTTGTGAAGAAAATGAGTTTGAAAGATGAAAAAAGATGTGATCCGATGTGAAGATAAAACAAATATTTTGGTATAATGAATGGCACTAAGCATCGTACAATATCCAAATCACTGGGATTTCTCATTTCTCAAAAATCAATTTAACCACACCATAATGCTGTATTATTATGATAAAAGATGGAAGAGTTAAGTATTAAATACAAATTTAAGAAATGGTGCTGTCTTAAAAGAAAAGAAAAGAAAAAATGGATTGAAGAGTAACAAAAGAAGAAAAGAAAGAAGGCACACATTGGTAATAGGAAGAAGGAAGAGAAGAGATTACGATACTGCATCTCCCCAAACAGTTGACCTTGCCAGACACAGACGCAACACCGCACTCTTATTTTCTCCTCAAATCGCAATTCGCAATTCGCAATTTGCAAACTCAAATTATCGTTAAATTTCTCTCAAACTCAAACTCCAATCAAATTCCCTCCACGAAAACGATGTCGTTCGAGGTGGAGGAGGAGGAGGCCTTCGAGCACACGCTCCTTGTGGTGCGTGAGGTCTCCGTCTACAAGATCCCGCCGCGCACCACCTCCGGCGGCTACAAGTGTGGCGAGTGGCTCCAGTCCGACAAGATCTGGTCGGGGCGGATCCGCGTTGTATCTCGTCGGGACCGCTGCGAGATCCGCCTTGAGGATCCGAACTCCGGTGACCTCTTCGCCGCGTGCTTCGTGTTCCCTGGCCAGCGCGAGAGCGCGGTGGAGCCGGTCCTCGACTCGTCGCGCTACTTCGTCCTCAAGATCGAGGACGGTCGCGGCAAGCACGCCTTCATCGGGCTAGGGTTCAATGAGAGGAACGAGGCCTTCGACTTCAACGTCGCGCTCTCCGATCACGAGAAGTACGTCCGCCGCGAACACGAGAAGGAATCAGGCGACTCTGCCGCCGCCGAAGAGTCTCAGATCGACATTCACCCCGCTGTCAATCACAGGCTTAAGGTATTTACATCGCTCACGATTTCTACACTCTGCTTGTTTCGATTTAGTAATGGAACTGTAATTCGCGATCCTGATCATCATGAATTAGTTTATTTTGAGATGGATAGATGAAGTGTAATTTTTTTATTGGTCTACTTGTTGAGTTTTAGTGAATCAAGCATGATTCAATGCTGTGGCTAAGTGGATCACTGAGATGATGTTTGTGCTGTGCTTATATTCTTTGGTATCTACTGTATGATATTTATGTTGTGATCAAGAATTAGGGTCAGTTTGGATTAATTTATAGAAACCAAAATTGATTTGAGCTTGTGACTTAAGCTAAAATCAATGTATGCACTTAATTTTGATAGATGTTCTTTTCATTTAATTTCTTCAGAAAGCTATCGTACTTGAGTTGATTTTAGCTTACGAAGAAGTTGAATACATTCTATGTTCTTGTTTTCTTCTGCTGTACATGTTTATAGATAAGTTTCTACATGTGTTTTTGTTTCGCAATTCTTCAAAGTTTTGATGAATTTACTTTCTCTTATCTTAACAGTGTGTTTTTATTACCCTGTGGATCGTGACTTTTCCTTTGTTCTCAAGGCTGTGTTTGTTATTTGGCCTGTAGGACGGGGAAACCATTAGGATTAATGTGAAGCACAAGGTACCTGGGGGAACTGGCATGCTTTCAGCTGCTGGCTTAACCGGTGGGCATGCTACAACACCAAAGCCAAAAACCTTGAGCCTTGCTCCCCCACCAAGTGGGATTGGGAAAATCAGGTCTCCTCTTCCACCCCCACCAAATGATCCTGTTGCTGCTCGGATTGCTTCCACAGGTCACGCTACTGATCCCGAAGGGACATATGAAAGTGTGAAACATTCCCCTGACACTTTATCAGATCTTTCTCAACTACAGGTATGCCAGTCCAGCTCGTTCACTTGGTATTTTCCTTTTTGAATGTTATTGGTTCATGTAATTGAATTTTTTTGGTTTAATAGTTATTGCATTGCACGATTTTACAGCAACATCGTTTCCTATAGATTGTTCAGACGAGATCATTCTGTGGAGCTTATATGCTTTATCCATCTAATTTTAATAGGATTGATTAACCTAACTTTTTCATCATTGCATTCTTGATGTTGTATCTCCAAATCTGAAGTAACCGTTCCCTTGATCACAAGGCATAACCGCATAAAGGTGCTACTGCATTTAGTTAATTCAGTTAGAATACTAACTGTATTAGTTCTGTATAACAATCCTGGTATATTCGTTTATTTTTTAGTTTTAGATTCCTACATAAAAAACGAGCAATTTTCTTGGTTATATTCTGGAGCATCCCAGTTTAACCAAGAGGTTTTCTCTGTTATGAATAACATTCACATTTCTTGGTTGTTTGCATTTACAGAAAAATCTTCCCTCAACAAACACCTCGGGAGCTTCAGGATGGGCAGCCTTCTGATTACATATATGAGCATTTTAACAACGAGGCTTTTATTATTCTCTGATTTTTTTGGTTCTTTATATTGAGAAAAGCAACAATGGAAGAATCTGTGCAGAAAGAGGTGTCCTAAGTGAATTTAGCGCCAAGTACCAAGTAAATCGATCTCTTGAGAATATGCTGGAAATATTTATGTTTTTCTTTGTTTGTAATAACAGTTTTCTCATATCTCTATAAAAGAATTACCCCCAATCAGTATCCCCAGAAGAATCTTTCTTGATTAAGTTGTGCTTGTGATTTTATGTCAAAGGGAGTGTTACGAATGTCATGCATGTATCATCCGTCAACCGAATACCAAATGCTTGAAATAGGTATATACTTTTGTTGTGTTGCTTGACAATATCCATTTTTAACAGCTGCTATATGTTACACTTGTTACTTGTGCAACAGGGCCAACAGCTTTTTGCCTGTGTAGCTCTCTACATGGACGATTGCACTAAATTCAAAAACTCCCAACTTGGCATTACAATTTATTGAGGCTATAAATTATGATTTAGAAAATGATGGGTTAAACTCTTTATTATACTCAAGAGAGAAAACAAAAAAAGTTGAAATAAGTTTATATTATAAATAAATTAACTTGGGTAAATTAAAAGCAAGTTCTTATTGAAACTAACAAAATAGTTAATAAAAAAATTATTTTATCATGTGTATCTATAAAAATTCATACGAACACTTAGTTTTTAATAAAATCAAGGTTAAATTAGTTTTTTTATATATCTATTTTCATGAAGTTGAATTTGATTTTTTAAATGGTTTAGTGTAGTTCCTGAATTTTCTAAAAACTTTCATGTTTTTCCCCCCATCTAAATTAAGGTTATTGTAACAAAAATCAAGGTTAAATTTGCATTTTTTGTCTGTATTTTTAAATGGTATGATTCGGTTCTTTATTTTCTTAAAATATCAGAGTACATTCCATATACCGGCAATTTCAAAACCGTCACTATAATAATTTAATAGTATTTTTCATTTTTTTATATAAGTACAAATTACAATTTTTAAATTTACTTTAGATACATAATTACGAGATTATAATATTATACAATACTAGTTTTAAAACGTAAAAGAATAGTATTAATATTTATTTTTTTATATACATGAAAGGTACACTATATTAGTTTCAGTTTATCTTACGTTAATATTGATGAAAACATATACTCTAATAACAATAATTAATTAATTTTAATAAGGTAGTATATTATATTTTATTTTTGTAAGATTCATATCGTTATAAGTAGTATGTTTAGATAAAATTATATAAATTTTGAAAAAAAGCGAAAATGTTAAATAAAAATTAATAAATTGAACAACAGTGAAATTTTAAATTTCAATTCCTTGAAATATTAATTTTTAAAAAATGTAATACAGAAAAGATATCAAATTAAAAGACAAATGATCCTTTTAAAAATAGAAAGACCAAATATAAACAAAATTCATTTCTCTAAACCTTATGTGATGTTATTATTTTGAAAATATACTTATATTTAAAATTTGTTATCATTCTCAATAAATAAATTTGAAGGTAGTTTTAAAAAAATTAGACCTTCATTTTATAAATACAAAACATTACATAACTTAAGTACAATTGTCAATAAACGTGAAAATAATTAATTTTATTCTTAATAAGGGCAAAAGTAATTAATTTTACTTATAATTGGGTCATGCAGAAATTTACTAACTGATGTCATGGAAACAATTGTGATGGTCGAGAGAAATGCCATTCTCCATAAAAAAACAAGAGTAATGTTTTTATATTACCTCTATACGAAGTAACACATTCCTCTCTATGAAGAAATTCCTTTGAAACAGAAAATATATCTGGAGGAATTACTTTACATTGGATAAACCAATAGTAAAGATCAAAAGGAATGGTAGTTGATATTAAAGGAATTGTCTCTACATGGCTTTCTTTACTTTGAGAACCAAATGAATAAAATTTGAAATAATAATGCGGCTTTACAAAATTGCTAAGTGAACCTATTTTTCCCTTTTCAGTATACAAAATTGAGCTAAGAACCCAACAATGAGCTCTACAGGTATTCTTTTTGACTGTATCCCACAAAAAGTAAGATCAGTACAAAAAACAAAGCGTGACAGCACAAAGAAGCATGCTTCAGAGTCTTCTGTTCAGATTAAACCATTAAATGAATATTCCATCGACATGAATGACTCCACTGTGCAGTCTGCATTCAAATATTGGCAAATAACTTACTCCTATTGCCACTCTTTTATCAGAATTGATATTCTGGTTTCAGAACCCAATAGGATCCATTTGATCCTTTATGCAGAGTCGCAATTTCCTTTAACAGATTCTTGAACAGGGCAAGATCTTCTGAGGGAATAAGTTTCCTGAAGTACTCAACTATGCTGGCTGAATCAGAACTACCCCCTCGCTGTTGTATAAAAGTGCAGATTTTCCGAATCAATACTTCAGGTTGTAATCCAGATGAAGTTGCAGTAGCCCTCGAGGATCTCACATCTATAGATCTTGCTTGACTCGAGGAACTTGAAAACGTACCAGACTGATGTTCAAGCCCGGCACCAATGGCTTTCTCTTGGTTACCTCTAATTTTAGCTAATAGTTCGACAGAAGATAATGCTTTACCAGAAGATGCCCCAGCAGCGAATCCATTTAACTTCGTAGCTCCCTTGCTGGGTAGTTCGTCAGATACCTTGCTTTTATTTACCAACAGGGGATTCATAGTTGAACCAAACTTCCGCCGAACAGATGATGGTGCACCAGCAGTTCCAGACCTTCCTGTCCACGTGGGAACAGATACACTATCATGGCTTCTGAGAATTCGTGACTGACGTAAAGCTTCTGCAGCTCTTCGTGCAACCTGGGATGCTTGCTCGTCAAGTCTCATCTTCTCCTCATCATGGGCATTCATGATCAAATCATGGTTCATGGCACTCTACCATCATAGAACGGGTTTATTACAAAGAAAACACAGAAAAATGAAGTACTAGAAGATAAAAAGCATCACTCCATAAATGAAACAGGCTAATATGGCAATATCACATTCTATAGTAGCCTGAGCCTCAGCATGGTAAATGTAATAAGTATAGTACAAAATCAAAACTTATAGTATGCTTGCTTTGTTCATAATTATCTTAGTTCTTGAAGTTTACTCGTGGAACAGGGTGTAGTTTTCATAGAATTAGTCAAATAAACATAATGATGCATGATAAAATTGGACGTACACTGAAACACTCGTACGCAGAGAAGAAACTTACATGTATCCCATTGGCATCAAAAAGGCTTTTCAAAATATTTGTTTCATCATCAATCCCATTCTTAGGTTCAACCTTCTCTTTCCCCTTTCTCTCCAAAGATCCTCCCCCTGACTTGTCATCATTACTAACTGCAACATCTTCAGAATCCAGTTTGGCAGTTTGGCTATGTTCATACTCATCCTTATTTTTTTTCTGAGTCCCAATGACATTTATTTCTTCAGATATTTGACTAAAAATATTAGACGTTTCAGTTGACCCAGTTTCTCCATCCACATTAAGTATGAAAAGATCTTTCATATCCCGGGCTTTAAAGAACCTTTTCTGCTGTGGATTCTTCAATATCTTATTCGTAAGAAAATGTTTGTAAATCTGACGGTGATACACTTTCTCCTCTATAGTTCCACGTGTTATCAACCTATACACTGTTACATCCCGCTTCTGACCAATACGCCAAGCTCGCTCTCTGGCCTGTTAAAAGAAATGAGTATCTTATTACTAAACATTTTAGGATTTAAATTTGGTACCAGAACAATATCATCCATGATAATGAGAAAAAAGAAACAATTTCACAAACATAAACGTCAGACACGATTTACTCCAAAAACTAATTTGTTTAGTTAGATAGATGGTTAAGGATGGAAGAATGATATGATGAAAGAATCCACTGTATGCTTCCCCTTTCTACACCCCTTCATTCCTAATTTCCCTCCCCCGTGTTATTTCAATCCCCATGCCATAAAATATCTAAACCCAACTTTTGTTGTCTTCCTATGATTTATATAACCAAGTGGCTAAGTGAACATGGTGGAAGGGAAGTTTGTCAGTCAAATTTCAAAAAACTTCCACAAAAGGATGTATTCAGTACAAACTTACCTGCATATCAGTTGAAGGATTCCAGTCAGGGTCAAAGATAATCACCCTATCTGCACCTGTAAGATTGGTCCCCAAACCCCCAACTTTGGTCGTTAAAATGAAAATAAATATTTCACTTGAGGCATTAAATTCGTCCATTAAGGCCACTCTCTGTTTTACAGGAGTGAGACCATCCATTCTCCGATAAATGTGACCAGAAGTTGTCAAAAAATTCTCAAAAATGTCAAGCATTTGTTGGGTTTGAGTAAAAAGGAGAACCCGGTGACCCTGTTCCTTCCAAACATTAAGCACTTGAGCTACAACTTTCATTTTCCCACTACGTTCTGGATTTCCGTAATCTGGATCACTGAAGGCATGATCCCTTTCAAGTAGATCAGGGTGGTTACAGATCTTGCGCATCACATCAATTCCATAAAGAGAATTCCTGTGTCCATCCAATATTTGCTCCACATCAGTGCTAGCTAAAAATGCTCTGTAAGCAGATATTTGTTCTGGTGTAAGGCTGCAAAATAGAACATGCTCCGTCTTCTTTGGAAGTTGGGCATTCACATCAGCCTTCATTCGTCGGAGAAGATAAGGCATGATTAAATCACGTAGCACCACAGCACACCTAAAAATGACAGCTATATTAATATTATTTGGTATTTTAGGTTTACCTTGAAAGTCAACTACTTCAATATCCCTAAATGAAATAAACAAACAATCTAATTAAAGATATTCATCAAAGACTTCTTTTGCTTCATATTCCCACTACATCAAAGGATCAGGATTGGTTACCTGTTGTAACTTATTATTAAAACAATACAGTCCCTTAAATTTTATGTTTGAAGAATTACAATTTAGAAATTCCTGGAAAAAACATTTCCAGTTTATGAACAAAAGACATCCATATTTTAACCATGTATTCACCAAATTAAGGTGCTATATGAAATACTACTTGGATAAATTTCGAATTGTTCTTCTCCCACTTCATAAAACATTGGTAAACTTTCTACTGATAATAAAAAGGATACGAAAACTGGCAACCTTGAACATACCCTCAATTCAATTGGATGTATTCGGGTACACCCATAAATCTATCAGTGAGCAATTTCCCCTTCTGGCACTGTTATTAAAATTGGTAATGGAATTCAATAATCAGGGAGGAAAATTGCACCAGTAAAAGCTTTGTTTTAATGGTTAAATTAAATATTTGGTCTCTATATTTGACACCATTTGTTATTTTGGTCCCTACATTAAAAAAAAAAAATTCTACATTTTAGTTGTTACATAAAAAAATGTTTATGAAATGGTCCCTATTATTGTCAGCCAGATTACAACAGTGCTATACATTTGTCTGAAATGCCGGTAGGGGGTCAACTTAAATAAAAAACATTTAACACTTTTATAACTTTGGTTAATGGCAGGAACCATAGAAACCAAATTTACCCTTTGCCCCAACAAAAAAAAAATATTGACCCACCTGTATGCCGTGGATACTTGCAAAGGTGAAGCATTTGCATATCCGCCAACTGATATAGGAACTGCAAATTCAACTTCAAATACAGGCAAAACACCCAATTTTCCAGGAAAAACAAAATCAAACAATGACCACAGTTCAGTCAGCTTATTCTGAATAGGTGCACCAGTCATTATGATACGATGTACAGTTTGTAGCTGCTTGCAAACAAGGGTAACTTCAGCATTTGGATTCCTTATTTTATGCCCTTCATCAAGAACTGCATAACCCCATTCAATGTCAAGCAACTGATCCCCCAATATTCTGAGCTGCTCAAAAGTGGTGATAAGTAATCCAGACTCTGACCTCATGACACGATTTATCAGGGATTCCCATTTTTTTGTGTTTCTAGATGGGACACTTTTCTCATAATCATTGTCACTTGAACTATTGCTTTCACAGTCTGTTTCTTCAGATTTAGCTTGCTTCTTTCTAGGAGCACAATCGTGAGCCGAATCGTGTAAAAGCTCTACATGGAATTTTGGGTACCACTTGTTAGCTTCCCTTTTCCACTGTCGCAAGAGTGTAACAGGGCAGACAATAATGCTGGGTTTGTACATGCCACTAAAGTGCAATGCACCAAGAAACGATAAGACCTGGACAGTTTTACCAAGTCCCATCTCATCACCAATAATTCCACCAGCTCTTTGGCAATGCAATTCCCACAGCCACTGAACACCAACCTTTTGATAGTCAAACAGAGCTTCAAATATCTTATCAGGGATTTTCAGCCCACCTTCTAATGTTACATACGAAGATTCATGATCATCAAATTCAATGTCTTGTTCTTCTAAATTTTCAAAACTGGAAGTATCCAAGCAACCATCTGCGTTTTCTGCTTAAAAATATCAATAAATTGAATTATGTTATGAACAAAAACAGAATTGTATATAATTCTATTGCAAACCAAAATTCTAGAGTGAAATAAAAGTGGAACCAGTTTATGATGCATCACATAATATTTCCTCACATTAACAGATGGCCAATGCACATGCTTTATTTGATCAGATTTTTTTTTTCAGAATATTTTGAAAAGGGAATACTGATCTAGGAAAAAAGTTGAATGTATAAGTCAATGAATAATCCATTATCAACACATAACTTACCTATTCACATACACTCTTACTCGGCAAAAATTTAGAGTGAAAATCAGGCATTTTAAAACTGCAAGCAACAAACACTTGTAGCACTAAAAACAAAGAAGCACTAAAAACAAAGGCACGTCACCATTTGCATATAATTAAATGCTGGATAGCAAATAACAATAATAACAAAAGATATATTCATGTTAAAATTTTTAAAATATAACCCAATGCAACAAGTTTGAATGATTCCTCCATATTGGCATCTCTAACAAACACATTGTCAAAACTTAATATGAAGTTATATGTAAAATCAAAATATTTTTTGGCTCCTCTGAGAATTTGAATACATCATGGGGCTTGCATCTTTACTACTATATAGGAAACTTAATGAAGTTATAAGAGCACATATTGACTTAATTTTTCATATTATCTTTTACCTTTCTATTGTTGTCCAGGTAAATAAGAATTCAATCCATTTTTTCAATAAGAATGTTACATTTTAAGCATACCACTTTCTTCCAGACGTGTATCCTCACAAGAAACACGCTTGGTCCACTTCCTACCAGGCGCGGGTCTCCTCTTTTTCCTTTTCGAATCTTTATTTAGCTCCACCTCTCTATCTAGAGGTTTGGAAGATTGTAGCGGTTTCTTGAGCCTTCGAAATGGAAAAGTGGGTGCATCAAGCTTTGGGGCATCTTGAGGCTCAAGCAGCTTGGTGGTTGGGCGAGATCTTGCGGCCTCATACATGGATTTGGCAGCTCTTTCAACGCTGGCAGCAGCAAGATCACCATCAGTTTCTTCCTCATCAGCATTATGACTAGTTGATGTTTCTAGTTGATGAAAACGGCGCTCAAAGCCCTTTAACTTATGAAAAGGGGTTAAAATTCCTTTCCTCACCAGTTCATCCCTTTCCTAAATCATATGAAGTAGTAGAAAATGAGTTCTCTGTTTCTACCTCCACCAAGTATTATATCCTTAAAATTTGGTACTCTCTTAGTACTTAATAGAAAACGAGTTCTCTACTTTTAACCACCAATTCTTTTGGACCAAAAAAATAACAAACCAGGACAAAAAATATAAGATTATTAAAAGTAAAACTCACTGTTTCAACAAAGCCGGCAGAGGCTGCATCTAGAACAGTATCAAAATCAACATCATCATCAAACGAAACTTTCTTAAGTCGTTTTCCCTTGCTTTTGTCTAATTTTTTATCTTCTTCAACCTTCCTCTTGGGCTTACGTTCTTCCCTAACTAAACTTAAGATCAATTGTTCATCCTCAACACTTTTGGAAGCATCATCCTTGGACAAATTAACAAGATTTTTCTCTAGTTGAGCTTTCGTCTTCTTCAGACTCCTCAACCTATCTGCAGCAAGAACACATTGAAGGTTTGAATTGTTGGAGGAATCACCCTCAGCAGTCCCTGGCACCAAGCCGTCTTCACCAGCATCACAACATTCTTCATTATTTTCCACATTTCTCAACCGCTCAACTGTGGAGGCAACCGCATCAATTTCAAATTGAACAGCTCTCAGCTTCTGATGAAGTTCAGCTCTAGCATTAGCCGATGGATCGACATTTTCAGTTAAATCAGAACGTTCTTCCTTGGCACTACCTTCACCTTCAGTAACGGTCACTGAATCATTCTTAGTAGCCTACAAGTTAAACATCTTCTACCGTCAAATCGTAAGGTTTTGTTTCAAGTGAACATCACGTGGCTATTAATTTCAACACCGAGTTCTAAATTAAACTTGCACATCAATTTCAAAGGAAATAGAAGCAGTGAAACTCAAACTAAAATGCAGATAACAAATAAAAAAGGTGAAGAGGCAGAAACTGATTATATATACCTTTTCCAAAACGTCGCGTTCAATGTCTTCTGGATTGGCAGACTTTACGCCCAAACTAGAGAGCAAAATTCGATCCTCCTCTTCCTCCATCGAATTGTTTAAACGTTAGCGAATTCTCGGGGTTATCATCGTGACCTAGCTGCCAAAACAGAAAACGTTGAAAATTTTAACCGAAACTCAAGAGCGTTCAATTTCTGTTCGACGATTCCGATTCAAATGAAAGAAGCTTCTTCATCTTCTAAAATTCCCGTTTCGGAGAGAAGAGTGGGTGAGACCTTCGTCGAGTTTTGTTTCCGTTTCAACCCCCTATTTCCCCCCCTGTGGTGATGCCACGTCTTAACGCAGGGACGAATCGTCGTCTTGCTTCTTGCGCAAGATTACACTTGTGTTGTTTAATCAGAATTCATTTAACAATTCTTTTGACAAGTCTAAAACCCTCTCTTCTCCTTCAAACCCTTATGTGATTATCAATACCTAACACTTTGTGTACATAAATAATTTTTTTGTTTTTTTTTTATTTCCCTTTAATTTTGGGCAATTGCTAAGATATTTTTATGATACTACTAGTCTAGATAAAAAATAATTGTACCAAGAAAAGAGATAAAAAAAAAATACTATGAAATATAAAAAAATATTAGAAACTAGTAAGGAATAAGATTTTTCTAAAAAAAATGAGTTTTTTTATCCATAAAATATTTATGTCATTATGTAAAAGGAGACAATTTTTTTAATACCACCTTTAATGTTATATTTTGTTTGAAATATTTATCCTTTAATAAAAGGATACATTCCATGTAATTATTTACATTGTAATTTATAACTAAATAATTTATTTTTAATAAATAAAAATATTTTTTACTTAATAAAAGACTGTACAATTATTCTTTCTAATTATAATTGCATAATTTTTTGCATTTAAAATAACTAATACACATGTTTTTTAAATTTTTAAATCATTTTTTTTTTTTAAAATTCGATTGTTTAGATTACAGAAAACATGTCTTTCTACTAGTATTAGATCAAGCAAAAGGTGAATTAACAATTTTACGGATACATTTTTTATAACGATAATACATAGGAAAGAGAATATTAATAATACATTATCTAAAATATTTTAGTATTGATTAAAATTTATTAAACATTATAAATTTTAAGAAATTCTATTACTTTCTTTTATTTAATGAATCTCCCACTTAATTTTATAGTTTCTAATAAAATTTAACAAATAACAAAAGGAGATTTAAAACATTTTGTTGTTACTGTTGGCAGCTTTATAAAGTGTCTAATGTAAATCAAATTATCATTAGACTAAATATTTAGATATCACTATTTTTATTAAATATGAAGACTATAGTTAGAAGAAATACTCACGGAGTTCGACTGAGACCGGTTGAACGATGCGTAGTTCCATTAAGCACCGAAAAGCGGTAGGTGGAAGTGACGACGTGTTCGTCGTTTCTTCACACAGGCACTGATGACGTGTATGTTTTCTATTGGCGCTGAATTGGAACCCAAGAGAGTATGAATACCTCTCTCTCTTCAATGGCGGAGTACTCGCTAACAATGGCGGCAGCAGATGAAGATTCCCTTGGAATTCGCGTTCGCGGGATGCAATTTTCCTACGAAGCACAACAGCCGCCGCTCTTTCTCGACTTCAAACTCAACGTCGAGCCTGGATCGCGGTGCCTCCTCGTCGGTGCCAACGGATCCGGTAACCTAACGATTCAACTTCGCATTCATTGTTACTGTTATTATTATTGTTACACGTGCAAGGATTTCAATTCGTTAATTGCGTTTGTGCAGGTAAGACGACTTTGCTGAAGATTCTAGCGGGGAAGCATATGGTTGGAGGAAGAGACGTTGTGCGCGTGTTGAATGGTTCCGCTTTTCACGACACTCAACTCGTCTGTAGCGGAGATCTCGCTTATTTGGGCGGATCCTGGAGCAAAAACGTTGGCTCCGCTGTAAGTTTTTTTTTATTAATATATATATTGTTTTCTTCATGATTTTTGGATGTGGTTATGAATTGGAGTAAACTTTCCATTTTTCTTGCGTTTGCAGTTTGTTAATCACCATTCGTTCACTTATAGATATAATTATCTTTGAGCATAATGCCGTGAATTTTGTGCTAGTCTGTTTGGATTGTTTAATGGAGAAACTATATAAGCTTCTGAATATCGCACCCGAACTTATGGAACTCCTTTGTGTAGTCTTCGAATTTTCTTTTGAAGGTTTTAACTGCCTAGTGTTGTTTCTTGGTGACTGTGCGGATGTATTTCCTGCTTATCTTGTGAGCTACTTACAAGGTTTGCTGTGAGCCAGTGTTTGCCCTTTTTGCTATGGAAGATACTTTCAAGAGAGATGCTAGCAACACTCTCTTTATACACTCCTTTTGAATGCACTTTCCATTATTAGCTAAGACGTATTAGAAATTCACAATTTTCTGTGAGTTCCATTCTATACACTCTATTGAATGTACTCTCTATTATTAGCTAAAATTTATTAGAAATCACAATTTTTGCGAGTTTTACTTTTTGTTAAATGATTTTTTTTTCTTGATTTTGTAAGTTTCAATATATTTTAACTAATAACGAATTGCAGTGTGTTAAAAGACATCTATTGGAGACTGTGTTGCTAACACTCTTCTACTTTCAACTTTGTTTTAAGCCAGTGTCAAGTTTCCTTTCCTTCTTGGTGACTGTTTTTTCTGGAATACTAATGTAGTGAGTTTGGTAGGAGAATAGGTTTTACCGTCCTCTCTTCTATCATGTTGTTTATCTATAATAATAAGGTGTAAATCATCTAAAGTCGAGTGGTTTTCTTTCTTCATAGACTAGAATAGGTGCTTGTAAATGGTATTGTGTGAATTAAGAAAAATATAATCTTGTGACCTAAGTTCACTCATAGATTTTATCTGTTTATAATATGTTCCTTTAAATTAGGAAGCTTGAGTATGTCGTAGGCCTCTCTTGTAGTATAGATTAGTCGCACAGCCTTTGTGTTCTCTTTGGCCTGAACTATTAACTACAGTTAGATTTCTTCTAAACAGCCATGTCTTGTCAACCTGGTCCATAATGTGGGCTTTTGGTCCTAACAAGAGCCTGATGTTCATGAATTACAATTCACAGTAACCCACTTCATGGCCCCAGTTCTCTAATAGTTTTCTTTTGACACAATTGTTGTGTTACTGATTTTTCTTCGTATAACTTTGGGTGGTGCGTTTACAGAAGAATTGAACCTAAATCAATCTTTTTTTTTTAAGCTTTGATTAATTTCATTACCAGCACTTATGTAGTTGCTAATATATTCAGGGAGAAATTCCGCTTCAAGGAGACTTCTCTGCTGAACATATGATCTTTGGAGGTGGGTTTTTAGATGGAGTTGTCTTTATTGCCAAAATTATTTGTTTCTCCATTTTTTTATTTGTAAATATCAAGAGAAAAGCTAATCATCATCTCATGTCTGCATCTGGCTTCTGTAATGTTGCATTAGAGCTTCTATATGATAATTAACAATTCAAATTCAAATGTTATCTGGCCCTGATGTATTATAGAACTATGGTGTTCTCTACTTTTATCAGTTGAGGGTGCTGACCCAGATCGGAGAGACAAGTTAATTGAGCTGCTTGATATCGATCTGCAGTGGCGAATGCACAAGGTATCTGATGGGCAGCGGCGTCGAGTGCAAATCTGTCTCGGTCTTCTTTATCCATATAAGGTATTATTTTGTCTATGTACTTCAACAGGTCAAATCAAACCGAATTATATAACTAGAACCCTTGATTGACACTTCAGGTTCTCTTGCTTGATGAGGTCACTGTTGATCTGGATGTTGTTACTCGGATGGATTTATTGGACTTCTTTAGGGAAGAATGTGAACAGGTATTTGCATGCTCTGTCTATATACCTGCTTAAACACACTAGATATGCAAATGAGAAAACGTAACGAGGATGGCCCCAATGTGCATTAGATGATAACTGGTCCTTATTAAATTGATAATCATATTAAAATATAATGATATGAATTTGATCTTCTATTCCTACAAGCGACGAAGTATACTGGATAGATTATTATCTCTTAAAGAAAGGTGATAAATACCCATTTTGCAAAGGCTGGAATCTTGGGGTAAAAAACAATGCTTATATTATTTTATTTTTCTTTTTGTAGAGAGAAGCTACAATCGTATATGCAACTCATATTTTTGATGGACTAGAGACATGGGCAACTCATTTGGCATACATACAAGATGGTGAACTGAGAAGAGCAGAAAAGATATCAGATGTCAATGAGTTGAAATCTTCAATTAATCTGCTGTCTGTTGTTGAGGCCTGGCTCCGTGCTGAAACAAAGGTTGTAAAAAAGAACCCTGTCCAAAAGACTTTTGCTAGTAATCCATTCTTTTCATCCAGACACATGGCGTACTATCGATAGTCTTTATGACAATTTCATGTGAAAATAATTTGAGTAAAAAATACAAGTAATTCATTCTTTTATGCTTGTGGTTGCTTATATTTTCAACATTTGTTCTGGAGTATCTATACTTGTAAACTAGCCTGAATCGAAGTTTTATAATATTTGGAAGCACCATGGAATCATGGGTTGGCTGATAACTTGTATTCCGTTGTCACACCATAAATGAAGGCTACTTACTAAGGATAAATACTTTTGCTAGCATGATGCTTTATTTTTTAAGCTGTTACAGACTTCTACGTAGTACTTCCTTGTCACAAGTTTAAGAGGAAAGATGATAGGATGGCCTCAAGAGGTCCAAGCGGCTTAAGGTTTTATTCGATGATCTCAAAATATTAAAAATAGTATTTAGAATATTATTTAGTTTATATTATTATTTCCTAGAGTAAAATTATGAAACTTATAGGGTAATATATAGTTGTTGGTATACTTTAGGTTCTATGAGTATATGTTGTGTTCAATATCATCAATCATAGCTGCAATTGTAGTGTTTAGGTATTTTAGAGTAGCTTATTGATAAGAAGCAAGAGCTAGGTAAACTTTAAAACTAAGAAACTAGTATTAAAGCTAAAGAGAAAGATTAAACTCATAAATTTTTTTGTGGGATCTGTATTTCAATTAATCTAATCCATCATTAGGTTTAGATGATTTATCATCTCCAATTTTGATCATCCATTCAAAGAATTCTTGAATTTCTCTTGTCAAATTTAATATGTTGTAATATTTCCAATGATTTTTTTGTATCAGCAAACAATGTTTCCAATGATAGGAAGCACTAATTGTTTCATAACAATGTTCAATATGCTTCCTCCAAGAATTACAATTAGGATATGCCTAAAATCACCTTTCAAAACTATTACTTTTCCACCAGGTTCAGAGTTAAGTTTTTTCTTTCTTTCTCATCATGTCATTCAAAGTTTTGTCTAATGCTTAAAAAAAAAAAATTATGTCACTGGTGTTTAATTCCAAATAATAAACTCAATATATTGTAATAATCCAGAAACTTCACCTCCTTGTTGAGTGTTACAAACTTAATTATCTGGTGTGAGTTTTGGAATCTTAAAGTTTGAGTGTGTTGTTCTTCTTCCTAGTAACAAGAAATGTGTGATTCCACTTGATACCACAATTTAAACAATTTTCTATTGAGATTGTAAATTGATATTAATCTCTTCCACTTGGATTTCCCACTTCATCACTACAAAAAAAAATAATGAAATAGAAACCAATTTTAGTTTTAGAGACAAAAAATAATTAATTGTTATAGTGACTAAATTAGATACTATTTTAGAGACTAAAAAAAATTTGGTTTCTAAATTAGTTTCTATTATTGATAAATAGTTTCTAAATTGATATCTAATTAGCAGCAACTAAGGTTTTTCTACTAAACTTAGAATATAAATAATAATTGGTAGTTAAAACTTTGGTAGCTAATTAGATACCAATTTAGAAACTACTTAACAATAATAGAAACTAATTTAGAAACATTTTTTTTTAATTTCTAAAATGGTCTCTAATTTAATCACTATAACAACTTATTATTTTTTTATTTATAAAATTGGTTTCTATTTCATGATTGTAGTAGATGTTTTTCATCGATCCGTTATAACAAATAAAAAGAACATAACTTCTCTTTCTTGTTGACAGTCTAAATTATTTTATAAAAAAAAATCCGTTCATCCATAAAATTTATAAGATGTAAAATCATATTAGATTAGTCTAATACAAATAATTTTCTTAGTGATCATGTATACATATAATTCAAAAAAATATATTATTGTAAGGGGATTAAAGTTTCACTTGAGCTAATGATGTTGGTATATTATGTTATAATCAAGTTCTGCATATATCAACCTCTTTCCTAAATATGTTGTAACAAAACCATTATGATAAGACATAGATGGATAGACTTTTGACTATATATTATAGAATATAAATTTATTGTACTTCGGGTATTCTCACTTTTTTTTTTCTTTTGGCATATAAAATTTCATTTGAAATTCATTCTCAAGTCCTCTTCCACATATCTTTTGGTTTATTTATAAAATTAGATAAAATTATAGTTATACACAATTTTCTTATATAATGTCTTGAACCCCAATCATTTGCTTCTTTAATAGCTTCTACATATTTTTGTATGTATCGTTTGCTATAAACCCTTGTGCAAAATCATGCTTATCTAAATGTGGAATATGTAAATCATGTTTCTTTAAATGTGGAATGTATTATGTTATGAACATTTATGTCGATATGACAAAGGTCATTTTACAGTTGTTAGCATTCTTTGTTTATAGAAAAGTTCTTCAAAGTACTTAGTGATATCCCAATTAGTTATTCTTATGCAAATCATGTTTGTCGTATAGATATGACAAAGGTCATTTTACAAATGATAGCATCCTTAATATAAAAGTTCTCCAAAGTACTCGGTGGTACCTAAATTAGCTATCCAATGATATTTCCTTTTCTCGTAGGTTTCCAACATCTTTTTTTTCACACAAACAATCTTTGAAAAAACTTACTCATGTTAGATCTCTAACCTCTTGAAATTTTTTGTTACATTCCATCCAAGATGTGAACATCCATGGTGTAATACTTCGTTTAGAAATTATATCATCAATGTGATCTTCATCTTTAAAATATAAAGCCCACTTATTTAGTAGATGAAAAAAAAGTCTTTTTACTACATTCCTTCCATAAATAAAACATGAAAATTATTCTCCAACATACTTTGACAAATAGAAATAACTACAATTTAGATATTATTTTATGTCATCTATATAATGATCTAATAAAAAAATATGAAAAATAAAAAATGAGATGAACATTTAATTTAATAAAAAAATTTAACTTAAAAAATATGAAAGTCTAATATTAGAAAAAAAAATTGTTTTAAGTATTTTTTATCAATAATAAAAAAACAAAATTAACAGAAACACTTAAAATGTTTCAATCCTGAGATAAACCAGACCTACCCAAACATATAACCTACAACAATGATAAAAAAAACTTACCTAAACTAATACAGATATTTAGGGGTGACAAAGTGGGCCGGTTCATCTCGCTTAGACACGCAAAATGCGGGTCGGGTTGGTCCGCCCCGCATACAAAATGCGGGCTGGTTTTCATGACCCGCTCCGCGTGCAAGTTGGCCCGCGGGCTTGTGGTCTGGTTCGCTTTTTTTTTTTTTGAATGTAGAGGAGGAGTGGAGGTAGTAGCGGAGCGGTAGTAGCGCGCGACAGTTGCAAGCGAAGCCACGCGGAGTCGCAAGCGGACCAAGCAGCGGCACTGCAAAGGATAGTGTGTCGTGTGTTGTGTGCGTTTTTTTAACAAGGTAACTGCGTTGTGTTTTGAGGAAAAACCTAATTTTCTTTCACTCAAAGTTGTCACCCTCCACTAAATCATTGTTGTCAAGTCAATTAATTTTTTTATTTTTGCGAACTAACAGGCCAGCTCGCCCTGCTCCACTGCTGGCTCACACAGACCACAGGTTATGTGAGACGAACTAATACGAGTCAATAGGTTGAAAACGTCAATCCGCCAAGGCCTGCGCACTTTGCCACCCAAACAGATATTCAATCTCATACAAAACCAACAAAGTGACACCTCTAATCCTTCCTCAAATAAAACCTCTAAAGCCAAATTGAATGTTGCAGCATATTATATTATACCCAAATCCTATTCTTTCTGTGCCTCTTATTTTCCTTCCTTTCTACAAAGCCAACTTCTTCCTGCACCATATCAATTTAAACCTCCATCTTATTATTTTTCAAATTTTTTAAAATTATCTTCTATTCTGGATTTGAAATCCAGTATTAAAAAAATATAATTCAAAAATCAAAATTTCATTTTGAAAAATAAATCCAAAACATAAAATATACATTTTAGAAAAAAAAAATATGGAACACAATACATTCCAGAATTTTTTTTCCAAAATTCAAAAATGTGTTCCCAAAACTCAAATCTGGAAATGTATTTTGAAAAAAAAAATTATAATACAAAATCTGAAAATACATTCTGAAAAAAAATTCAAAATTAAAAAATGTGTTATAGAAAAAAAAAATCTATTAAAAAATGTGTTCTAAATATTTCAAATAAATAGTTTTGAAAATATATTATTTTATCCACACCCTCCTTTTATTAAGGTTATTTTTGTCACTTTCAATAAGATTGAGTGAAAATCGGAATTGAAAATTTGATATCACTACAAGAAAATCATATAATAGAAACCAATTTTAGAGACAAAAAAAATAATTAGTTGTTATAATAACTAAATTAGAGACCATTTTAAAAATTAAAAAAACTTTTGATTTCTAAATTAGTTTATATTATTGTTAGATAGTTTCTAAATTGGTATCTAATTAGCTACCAAAGTTTTTACTACTAAATTTAGAATTTAAATAATTGGTAGTTAAAATTTTGATAGTTAATTAGATACCAATTTAGAAACTATTAACAATAATAAAAACTAATTTAGAAATCAATTTTTTTTTAGTCTTTAAAATGGTCTCTAATTTAGTCAATATAGCAACTAATTATTATTTTTTCTAAAATTGGTTTCTATTTCATGATTTTCTTGTAGTTTATGGTATCGCTAAAATTTGCCTCTATAAAATGGGCACATTATTTTCTTAATAAAAACACACAAAAAATATTTTATTTATTTATTTTCTATCACTTAAATGCATGAGAGTAAACTTTAGAAAATATTTTTTTTTTCTTTAGGGTTATCACAGTAAATGTATTGATGATATCATTATTTTCTTAAATTAAGAGATAAATAGAGGATTATCTCAAAACAAGTGTTTTTATTGGGTTTGCAACTTTTAAATTTAAAAAAGAGGATTACTAAATAGCATGAAAAATCACCACATTAATTAGTCACAATAAAAAGCCTTCATATAATTGGAAAATTAATGAGTAGAAATAAAAATAAACTTTTGATGGAAATGATCCAAATAATTCATCAAGAGTTTCCTCCAATGAGTTTTCATGATATTTAGTATTTCTCTTTTGAAAAGAAAGGGATGTGTTACTTATATGTGAGGAGAATATAAAAGAGGGTGCATTAAAGGAATTGATCATATGCTGTTTAAAACTCTTACATGATGTTTAATGGAAGATGATGAAGCATAGGGATTATTTACATCAAAAAACAAAAACAAAAACAAAAAAATGTTGAATAATTCATAGCTTAAGTAAAATTATGAGTATTTTCTTTCATATCTTAAAACCTTTTAATGATTATTTATGGTTTTAAATATTTTTCATATATTTTTAAGCATTATAAAATATCGTAATATAGAACTCAGACATGATCTCTTCTTCTTTTTTACTGAAAACTAATTATCTTTATAGTCGAAAACTATGAAGATCATTCTTGAAGACAAAAATATTAAAATGTTTTTGGTTTTCTTAACAAGATCTTTTATGTAGTAGTTAGATAACAGATGTTAACAAGTTTGTGAAAGAAAGTGATTGATAAAAACATGATATCATATGATACTATTGGGAACAAATTTATTGTCCCCTTAGTTTTCCTCACTTAGCTGTTGTCCATCCATTTTCACAGCAATATGGCTCCAACTTTCTTGTCACTTGGTAATCAATCAACGGAAACTTATCTTAAGATCTAGTGGTTTTTTTTTTCATTGTACTATAAAAAAATTTATTAAATAAAAATTAATTTTAAAAACAAAAAATAATTAGTGTTAATATTTATCTTTCTGGAGTCTAGAGTTTTTCGAATTATAATTTATTATTAAATTTTTTATTTAATTGATTTAGTCACACCTAGAAGTGATAATTTCTAGAATACTTGTAATTTTTCACATTTATCCTTACCTATTATTTATTACTAAATCACATGCACATCTTGTGATATTATCATTAATCTTTGGGATTCTTGATTTCTCATGTCACTCCTTACATATGTAAGATCATAGAGAATATTAATATTTAGATTATCTAGATACCGCAAGCTTAGAATACGAACAAATAAATTGTTGTATAGATTCATAAATAACCTAATAATATATAGTTAATGTACTTATTAGTCATAAAGACAGAAAACCTATGCGTAAGTGTATATCTCATAATTGAGTCAATGACAATTATGAATTAAACCATATACTCATAGTTTATATGACTATCATACAATCAATTCAAGGTCGTAAAAATATCTATAAATACTAACTTTTAAGGAAGTACAGTTCTTTATATTATATACTCTTAATTTACATACTTTGTGCATCTATCACCATCAGTGTCCGTCCTCTTACTTATTTAAACATCGGAAAGTCTTTATCAAATGAATTTCTCCCAAATTATCTGGAGATCAACTAAGATCGTTTACACTAAAAAATATCAAAAACCTCACCCAGACAACACATTTCTAATAACAATAGTTGTGATTTTAAACACTAATAATAAAAATATCATACAAATATAAATAATATGACACTGAAATATTTCATATGAAATATTTTACAATTACTTTAATATTTACACTACAAAAATATACGTAGCACCTCACTTATTGATAGTGTAGTATCATACTAGTCTGAACAACTATAATATATTACAATTTTTTTTAACAAGGATTTTATTTTTCATTGACGATTATTTAAAGCACCAAACAATTTACCTATGATCTTTTACCATCTTTGTTCACACGAAATATTCAAATCACAGTGATATCCATGTAAGATTTTAATTATATTTTTTTCTGATTAAAAAAAATAAAGTTGAGATAAATTAACTATTCTTTCTTTTTTTCTTATACGTTTGGTTAGGTTTGGAAAATTTGCGGTCCAAACAAAGTTTATTTGTACATGCCAAAAGCTTCCAATTTAACGTTTTTTTGGGGTAATTAATATAACCCCACACACAAATTCTAATAACTAAATAAATTCTACAATAGGTAAATAGAATTCAGTAAAATAACTCTTATATTTTATTTTTAGTATAATAAAATATCATAATATTAGTACAAAAAATTAATTTTATAAGTGTGTTTAAAATTTATTATTTATTAATAGTTAAGGTAATTCAATATATGATTTTGTAATTGTCATGTTTGATAGAGAAAATATTCATCTTATACAATTAATTATGAAGGAAATCTTTAACTTTTTATTTGTTGCTTAGTAGATTTAAAATATTTTAGTATTTCATTTAATATTAATTATCTATTAAAATTAGTTTTTCTTTTAATAAAAAAAGTACAATTACTAAAACTAAATACGTCTTACTTGTATTAATCATTAATCATTAGTCATTAGTAAAAGTAATTTAATTTTTCTGCAGGAATCAAACCCAAATTTACTGAGATCATTAATCATTAGTAGAGTTTAAATAAAATTAACAGAATTAGAGTTGTTATATTAATATTATAATTTGTTATTATATTAAAAACAAAATATGTCCATATTTATTAAGTGATATTTTTGGTAAAGTGTTAGCAATTTTTTTTTCTTAATAAAAGAAGGAACAAAATCATTTCAAACTTAGCATACATCTATAGGCATATATGACCTTCCCTACCTAAGTAGAGTTACGTTTCCGAATATAAAAAGAAAAAAAAAAATCACGCGTTTTGATTTTAATTTGTAAGCATTGATGTTTAAACTTGAATAATTAATTAAAATGTCATCATAAGCATAATTATTTAAAGAGTTAATAATTTCATATAGAAATTAATTAATTTACCAACAATAAATAACTATTAAAACATTATATTTGAACGTATATTAATGCAGAAAGAACATTCAACCTCCTAAATATCGATTTGTAAATTAATTTATAAATTTAGAAACTACTTTACATAATTTGTATAATTTCTAAAATAATATTATTACTATTGAATGATTTTTTTAATGATATTATATATATATATATTATTTCAAATTAAGGGACAAGGACAACACTACCAAAATTATATATATATATATATATATAAAATTCAAATTTTAGATTAAAAAAATTATATTTATAGGGTTAAATTAGTCTCTAAACTAAATAAGAATGGAAACATGATAAATGAAATTATAAATCATTAATCAATTTAGTTCTTTAAATTATAATGGTAAGTCAAATTGATTCCTAAAATAAAAATAACCTAATTTCACTTTTTGCTCAACCTTCAAAATTTTACATTTTTTCCATTCATTTAGATCCTAAAATTACATTTGAATTTTCTTTTTGACACATTTTGCCTTTAAAGTGCAATAAAACCTTTAGAAGAAGATGGTAGAAGTGTTGCAGGTAGGTTTGAATAATTGACTCCTACTTTTCCAGTCAATTTCAACCAATCAAAATACATATATTAATTAAATAAATCATTCATAACTTATTCAATAATTTCTTCTCACATTTTCCTATTTTTTCTTTCATCTTGTTTCATATAAAGACATCAAGACAAATTTGATCCTAAATATATGATTGGAAGCTTGACACTCCAATTTCAAAATAACATTCAACTCACACCTTCATAAATTATTATTTATATTATAATAGAATATTCAATTCTTGTTTCTCAAAACTTTGTAAATAAAACAACACTGCTAATGCTTCCAAAATTCAGGCCGGCCACCGGCGGCGGCAGTGGTGGTGGCTACACAACAATTTTTAAAGTTACCCAAAACGATTTGAATATTATTTTTTCAAAAGAGACAAAATTATTTTCAGTAAAAAAAGGGACAACACTGAAATCGAAACCGGTTTCTCGCGGGATCCAAAGTAACTAATTTTTAAATGCTAAAATTGCCCTTTTTTGTGCAATTTTCGATATTATTTTTATTTTTAAAAATAAATAAAAAAAAGAAGAAGATTTGGTTTCAAATTTGGCAGAAAAGGTGAACGCCATGTCATGTAGGAATCATGATAGATACACACAGAGAGAAAGACAGCTTGAAACACTGAATAACGCGCAAAATTGATCTCTTTCAGTGTTTCTTCACTGAAGTCATTGGCCATTGTCGTTGCCATTGCACAACCAATTTGCTACTCTCTCCCTCTCTTTAGGGTTTCGTCGGATCTAAATAAGACCAACTTTTTTTCATAACGCGGTAATACGAATCCTCAGCTCCTTTCTAGAACCTCAATTCTTCTACATTCTGATTTCTTCTTCGTGCCGTTCCTAAACCCTAAAATCCTTTTTGCTTCTGTTACTTCAGGGCATCGATTTTACTGTTTTGCCCTGGAAACGCTTGAAATCGAGCAATTGAGGTGTCCGGAAGTAAATCTTTCATTTTTTTTTCTTTTTCAGTGAGCTTTTTTTTTTGGTGTGGGAAAAACGTAAATATTTGTCGGCGAAAATAGAAAGTGCAGGAAAATGAGACTAAATATGTTACCTTTTTTTGTGTGTGAAAATTGTAGGGAGTTGTGTTCCTATTGATAAAGATTTCTTAAAATTGGGTTTTTGTGTTTATTCTTTCAGGGGTTTGGAATGAGGTGTCGGGAATGGTTAGAAGGTTGATTGTTTAGCGTTGAGGCGAGGAAATGGATTCTGCAAGGAGTTGGCTTCAGAAGTTCCAGCCTCGAGATAGAACCAGGGCTGCTGCGAAGAAAAAGGAGGAGGATAGTAATGGAGAAAACGAGGATTTGAATGCGGCGGTGGATGAAGCAGTGCTTTCTAGTGTCACGAAACAGAAGGTGGCCGCAGCAAAGCAGTACATTGAAAACCATTACAAGGAGCAAATGAAGAACCTTCAGGAGAGGAAGGAGCGGTATGATTCAGTTAATCGCTGATTCTGATAGTGTTTTATGTATCCGGAAACATCAAGTGTTGACACTTGTTTGTTTTCAAACCACTTGGGTATAGCTTTTTGGGTACATTTTTGTGGGATTCCTCTCTTTTCTTTTAAGGTCTTCCAGTAATTTTCTTGAGGCCAGAGTTGTCTTGCGTCAATCTATAAGGGTGCTTCTATATCAGCTTTCTATAACTGATCCGGTCGATTGATTCTAAAGTGTTATAAGTTTTGTTAGATAGAGTGTTTCTCTGTTGGTATTTGTTTTCATCATGTTGGACTCTAGTTCTGTAAATCTTCTAGTATATGTTTTTAGTAATGCCGTGGTAGTTTTCCATCACTACATAGATACGACTCATACTGAAAGATAGTTAAATTTGGCACATGGCTGTTCTGGTTTTAGGCGGGATTATCCAAGAATACAGGATGAACTTTCGAAGGGTTTAGGGTTTAGGGAGTTGTGATTGAAAATTGAAGTTGGTTTATATCTCATTGAGTTCAGCCTTACGAAAACATTTGTATTTTTAACTCAAATTTGGCATTGTTATTATTTCCGCCTGGAGGTTTTAATGTTTTTGTGAAGTTTGGCGGACTATTCATATAAAAAACGGGTTACTTGTTTTGTTTTTTTATGAAGCTTGTATGTGCACTTGCATCTACTGGGTTGGAAGATATCTCTCTTCTATGTTCTTAACTGGAAAGTTTAATGACCCACTAGGGTTGGCCTAGCAATGAGGATTGCGTAGTAAGTATGCATGAGATCGTAGGATCTAACCTTAGTGTGACCATTGTACAGCTAAAAAAATTGGAAAGATTTGATGAGACTCAAGGTCATTGGCCCATATAACAAACTCTTCTAGTGTGGTAGCTATAAAGGTCTCATAATTTAGTTGATCAGAAATGTACTATTGTGGGAGATGGATTCCTCTGTTCTCTTTATGTTGAGGTTCATGTTAATATTGCTGAAACTGTAATTTGCTTGAATGTTAATGTGAACTGTATTAGTTGCATTGGAAAACATATGATCAACTTTTGTAACACCTCACTTACTTATAACAGTCGAACCATCTTGGAAAAGAAGTTGGCTGATGCCGATGTCTCTGAGGAGGATCAAAACAACCTGCTTAAATTTTTAGAGAAAAAGGAAACTGAATATATGCGCCTTCAGAGGCATAAGATGGGTGTTGATGATTTTGAGTTATTAACAATGATTGGAAAAGGAGCATTTGGAGAGGTATGTATATGATTATCGTGATATGATTGACTTTACTTTCTTCCTCAAACTTCTGATCAATGTATGTGCTGATTTCTATCTTAAAAGATATAAAAAAATCTGATTTCCATAAAATATTAGCAATGATTTTCAACCTATAAAAGACTGATTTCTATCTTAAAAAAGAAATAAGTTGAAGATTTTATGTGCTGAAGCACCTACTCTTTCGGGAACTACAGATTCATTTTTGGATTTCTTGTGTAAAAGGGTGCAGAATTATCCAATGATCTCCTCTCCCACTTTTCCCTCTGAAAATTGAATTTTTCCAGGTCAGAGTCTGTAGGGAGAAGACTAGTGGTCATGTGTATGCAATGAAGAAGCTAAAAAAATCAGAGATGCTTCGCAGAGGCCAGGTTTACAATCATTGGTCAAGCTAGATTATGTTATCCAGAAATTAGTAGTTTAAATGCCTATGGTCAATAAGGTCCTCATAGTTATTCCCATTTGTTATTTTTTCAGGTTGAGCATGTTAAAGCTGAAAGGAATCTCCTTGCAGAGGTTGACAGCAATTGCATAGTCAAACTTTATTGTTCTTTCCAGGATGCTGAATATTTGTATCTTATTATGGAGTATCTACCGGGTGGGGATATGATGACTCTACTAATGAGGAAGGATACCTTGACTGAAGATGAAGCAAGATTTTATGTAGGAGAAACTGTTCTGGCTATTGAATCTATACATAAACACAATTATATACACAGGTATGAATATACTTGTTCATTTACTTCCAGGGAAGTCCTATTTCCTTGGTTTCCACGTTGAACATTTTTATGCAGGGTTATCTTTTAATTGATGCTGATATAACTGAGCTAATTTCCAGAATATACTGTTACAATTGTGAGTCTTACTAATTGCTATCAAAATAATTTTAAAATGATCTAATTGTGAAAACTGTTGATGTATGAAGCCACATTTATTTGTTAGTGTTTATGTTTGAAACTAAAGCAAACTTCATCGGTTAATAAATAGTATAAGTCTGTCTCTTCAATATTTTGTGTTACAGGGATATCAAGCCGGACAATTTATTACTTGAAAGATACGGGCACTTGAAATTGTCAGATTTTGGACTTTGTAAACCATTAGATTGCAATACACTTGAAGAAAAGGATTTTTCTGTGGGTCAGAATGTGAATGGAACTACACAAAATGATGAGCGGACAGCTCCTAAACGTTCACAACAAGAACAACTTCAACACTGGCAAATGAACAGGAGAACACTTGTAAGTTCGCTGCTATAAGGCTATTATTTTTAATTCCTTTATTTGCTATGACAGTGTATGCAATTGTAAAACTTGATGTTGTGTTTTCCTTGTTATGCAGTGAAATGTTAAAAGTTATGATAATTTGTACATATCAAACCCCTATCTGCTCACCCAACCTGAAATGAAAAAAATAAAAAAAGTGTCTCCATTAAACTAATGGTTTAAGATGGCCTTGTTATGCATCTTTTTTGTGTGCTTGTAATTTTTGAATGTATAAACCCTTGCAGGCTTATTCCACAGTTGGTACACCCGATTATATTGCTCCAGAAGTTCTTTTGAAGAAAGGTTATGCGATGGAATGTGATTGGTGAGTTTTATGTGTGTGAATGTTGGCATGTTATCAAATATTAATTTCTTCATGCTACGATGTATGTATATCATAACATTTGAGTTTGTCATTTCATTCATTTCTGGTGATCTTTCAATAATTTTCAAGTTTCAATGTAGTTTGGCATTCAAATTTCTTACTGGGATGCAATCTGGGATATTTTTTATTATTAGTGCCTTTTCAAATGTTCTAAAAGGATGTTAGGTTCTGCTTCATTTATGTGGAATTTATGAATATAAGTTCTGGGTTACATATTTTATTTTGATGCAATGATGGTTTTTACAAAATTCACAGGTGGTCACTCGGAGCTATTATGTATGAAATGTTGGTGGGATATCCACCTTTTTATTCTGATGATCCAATGTTGACTTGTAGGAAGGTAATCTTTTTGAAAGAAATGTTTCTTTTGACTATGCTCGTTTGACATTCACTTTGTAAAGAGTAAACTTTCTATAAGTTCAGAGTGGTTCATTATTGATATTTAGAATGCATTCTTAATTTTTTTATGAAGTACAGGCAATCTGATAGCCATGCCTGGATTTCAGAAGCTAATTCTTTTGATTTTCTTATCAATGGTAATCTGTTAGTATAGATAATTAGAGTGTGTTCGGGAACCTGTTTTCATCATTGCAAATGGTAATTCACACTTTCCAAAGCATGAAACGAAGAAGAAACATTTTGTATCATTGGCATTGAACATTTGTTTGGATGGTTTGAACTGATAACCAAACACACGGTTAATTAGAGGGGTTGGAAGCATATGCATTTAGCTTAAAACTGGAGAGGTAGAAAGGAGTGGCATGAAAATGTGCTAGAACAAAGCTGGAGCTTGGTTAGCGGAGAGATCTTTCTTGATTTATTCACTTTTTCAGTCAAGCATTAAAGTAACTTTTTTTTTCCTCTCAATTTCCATAAAAAAGTTTTCTAACATGATCCACAGTATAGTGCAACCTACACTCTATAGTACCAAAATCCTGTTAACATTGTGTATAACTTTTTCTAAATTTTATGGAGAATGTTAATCTTGGTTTATCTTTTGTGCAGATAGTAAATTGGAAAGCTTACTTGAAATTTCCTGAAGAAGCTAGGCTGTCCCCAGAAGCTAAAGATCTTATTAGTAAGCTTTTGTGTAATGTCAGTCATAGGCTGGGGTCAAATGGTGCAGATGAAATAAAGGTGCTGTATGCTCTGTCATTTTCTAAATTCATTTGTTTGCTATATTATACTTTTTGGTATGGATTTTACCTTTTTGCCGTATTCTTCTTTAGGCTCATCCTTTCTTCAAAGGTGTTGAATGGGATAAGCTGTATCATATGGAAGCTGCATTTATTCCTGAGGTCAATGATGAGTTGGACACTCAAAATTTTGAAAAGTTTGATGAGGTATTTGAGTCTCTTACATTCTCGCTTTGTGTAGCTTGTAGTTAGAAGTGCCTTATTCCACTAATTCTCACTTTCTCTTTTGCAATTGTAGTCTGACAGCCAAAGTCAATCATCATCAAGATCTGGTCCATGGAGGAAGGTAATATTTGGCGTTTGCTTCTCTGTGGGAAATTGTTACCAAGTTATCTATAGAGCTTGTGTCACCCCCGGTAGTATAGGGAAGTACAAAGAAAATTAGTTAGTCATAATTATTTTATACTTTGAATTCTTTTATTTTAATTGCTCTGCATGGATGTGATTTATGAGTAGACTGCTGGTATATCTTTTAGTCGTCATGAGTTGTGTTAGTTGTTGAGATGGTATAAACCATAGGCAGGACCGTGGTTGTAGGTAAAATCAGTTAGTCATCATTGTTTGGTTTATACCTTTTGAATTACTTATCTTCTTTAAACTAATAATGTTTTGGCTTCTACTTCCTACATCTAACTATTTTTCAAACAAGAACACACTTTCCCTGAATTTTTAGGAAACCTAACTTATGGCTCATGTTGATATGTGTATTAAGGCTATGGATGACAATGCAGGCTGACTCTTCCTACATGAGGGTTGGCGCCAACCTGCATAGGAAATACTTTTTATAGAAATTAATGAAAAAAAATTAAATATAAATTTGGAATAAATTTAATAATTTTTTTATTTAGATGAAGTAGGTAAATTGTCTCACATTTTCTCACGACACATGCGTAATAAGATATGAGTACAAATTCCAGAATGTGGAATTCAGAGACTTCCAAGAGTTATAGAATCTGGAAGTTAAAATTTGTGTTTTGGATTGTACAATATTCCAGATTACACAATCTAGAATACAAATTTGTATTCCAGATTGTAGAATTTGAAATGGATAATTTTAAATTTTTTTAGCATGAAGTAAATATGGGGGTACAAAAAGAAATTTCTATATTTTTAAGTTATGCGGGTCACCTCGTCTCGGCCCGCACTTGGCCCGTGCGAGCCGCGGGTTATGCGGGATGGATCTAAGTGGGCTAGCTGATTGGAATAGACAGCCCACCCTGCGTGGCCCATCCTGCTTTACAAACCCTAATTAAGGCTTTGCCAAAACGTCAGCACTAGGTTAGCAATAACTTTCATGATATAGGGTTGTTTATATCATCTTGAGTCTGAATTGTATTAATTTATACTTAAGGCATTCTTGTTAACCCTTATAAAAAACTTACCAGTGTTTAACTTGCTTATACTTGCTTGGTATTAGCAATGACCAATGGGTGTCTCACAAGTTACAATTGTTGGTTGTTTTATTCTTTTTACCTGACATCTGTCACAACTTTTTTAATATTTTTTCTTGCTGCCTTATATACCTGACATCTGTCACCCTATCTATTTCCTTTGTCTTTGCAGATGCTTTCATCTAAGGACTTAAATTTTGTTGGATACACATACAAGAACTTTGAAATTGTCAACGATTATCAAGTTCCTGGGATGGGTACATCTCTTGTTTTTGCTTTTCACTGCTTCAAATTTATGTTTGTTGGGGATTCTATTTTGGCCATGTCATGACTCATAGCTATTATGCTTGTTATGTTAGATATATTTTATTATAAGAGGGAATATTCGGATATTCAAAACCATTTCGAGAGAATTATGGTTTAGGAGTTCTATTTGTGTATATGTTTCCATCTTAGATACTGATAGAAACTGGTAGTATATGAAAGGAAATAGATGATATTGTTGTAGGAGAACAATTACTTAGAAAAAGAAACCAGGAAAAACGGAAAATAGCAATGCAGAAAAGAAGATAACATCCAGAGCTGCAGGATGCAACCTCTGTCCCCAAGGCAAATGCCTACCAATACCTCACCCAACTTCTGTCACGCCCTTTTGCTACTCCCTCGTATCTCATGACAGTATTCCACTCCAATGTCCTCTTTCCATGTGGACATTTTGTTATGCATATCGCACATTTTGCATTTCCATGCTTTTAGCCCATTTAGTCTCAGCCCATCTTCCTTCGTTTTACTCCTCCTCTTCTTCTTGTGAACAGGGGTTAAAGGCCCAAGAGATACATTAATTAAAAGTGATTGTTTAAGTCAGTAAGTGGTTATTACATGAACAAATAATAACAATCTTAAGCATTATTCCTTTGGTTAATTTCCTTGAGGGAATTTAATGTGTATTAAGAGTTCTTTAATCAATAGATTATGTGCTAAACTTGGTCCAGATGATTAGATCTGGCATATGATTCTTTCCATCTTCTTAGGGTGGAAGGCCCAGATATTATTGGAAGGATATATAAAACCTCAGTTTCACATCAACGAGGTGACATGTTTTTTTCTGGCAGGAAACATAAACTTGTGGGGTTATGTTGAAAGGCAAAAATCTTTGAATTTTTGTGTTTGTCTTTGTGATGATTATATTTACATTTAATGTTCTGGAAGGTCGTGTGTTTTGTTCTTTTGCGTTGACTTTGGTTTCCTCTTGCCGCACAGCTGAACTGAAGAAGAAACAGTCCAAACCAAAGAGGCCAACCATCAAGTCACTTTTCGGTAGGCTTTCTCTTGCTTTGGGACCATTCATTATATTCCTTCAAGCTGTTTTCTTTTAGTTTGTGTTTCTCTTTGTACCTATACTGTGTTTCTTACATGTAATGTAACCATAAATCTTTTGAAGTGATAAAACTGGCTGACATGATTGATTGTGATTCAGAAACACCAGAGCAAGAGTTGTCTGATACATCTTCTCAAGGAAGCTTTTTAAAGCTCTTGCCACCCCAGTTAGAGATATCTCGTAGAGACAAGAATCTTCCTCCCAGGTCATAACAAGCTTCTCGCGTGATCTATCCAGTCTGACAGTAGGAATCATAACTCGTAGCATTTTAATCATTTCCACCTTTAAAATTTCACTCTTGATGCGTTTGGATTTGTTCATCATTACACTAATGACTTGGACCAGTCTCGTCAGTGGCCCGCAACTATTGATTTTGTAAATCTCTTACTGCTCACCATGTCCCTTGTTACACATACCATGTATATTCGCGTTCTCTTTTACATTAATGATAGCAAACCATTTATCCCTGTAACATTGGAGTTTAATGATTGACAAGTTATTTAATATATAAGAACAAGACCTGTTTGGATTTTTTTTTTAAATATCATGAATTTGTAAGTGTTATGGTTCGTTTATTGATGATTATATTGGACGAGATTCCTCAGAGGTTATGTCTACTTCATGGCTTACACTTTATAATTGGAGAATTACTTTTCCTATTATTATTGGATTGGTATAGCTTTGAGTTACTTTTTTCTGCACACTATGAATTCTTCTGTAATATTTAACCAAGTTAACATGATACTGTATTTTTAGGAGTTATTAATTACTTACATTCACAATGTTTATTACATATAATGTGAAAAATTCTTCTGTATCTCTTACTTTGTGCTTTGCTTTTACCCTCGATTCTAACATGCTTCATGCATCACGAGAAAATTTAAATTCATCTTTCTTACTTTGTGCTTTGTGCATACTAACATTGTTTTATTTTATTAAAAAAAAAACAGAAACTAATGTGTATTTTTATAAGAGTGTTGGATTTGGTGATCACTATCTTTTAGAAGTTGACATGATTGTTTATGTCCCCCGAAAATAAAATCTCATATTTTTCAGCTTAAAAATATCAACCTTGAAATTCCAGTTTTAATCATACCAAAGATGCACTTGTTTTCACTTATCATAGTCTGTATATTTTGTTTTTGTTGTTAACTTGGTGTATATATTCCTACTTACAAAATAATTATTTTTTTTAATATTGAAATCAGGCAAAATTTAAGTCAAACTTGCAATAGATTAGTTGATCAAGAATTTACAGCAGAAATTCTAGGGAGGAAAAAAAAGTTAAATATTGTTGTATTCCTATAAAAATCGCACTAACTTGAAGCAGTTGCTGCCAAATATACTAGACTGTTATGATTGATTGGTGCAGGACCATTACCAGGAAAACTTATTCGATTATTCTGTGGAGATTTGAGAGATGACATATGCCTTACTTTAAAATATTTCTTAAATTTTATTTTTACATTTTTTTGGTAAAACATGATTTTATTATTTTATTATGTCAAACAATTTCTAAACCATGACTTTATATTTTTTTAATATAATTAGATAAAAATGTCTCATTTTTTATTTATACTTATCTAAAATATTTACAAAGATATAAAATAAATTTATTATCATTAATATTTAGATACTTTTTATATTATATAATCTAGGTTTGCTTTTATAAGTGCAGTGCACAATGGCTCCTCCTCACTTTGTAGGATGAAATAGTTCATAGATTTTTTTGACAGGTAGAACCTTCTAGCCTGTCCATGTATTTGTTCATTTCAAATATTTATGGATAGTTAATATCAAGGATTAAAAATCCTTCGGTGATTAATAACATTATTTATTATATAATCTAAATTTAATTATGTTTTAATTATTTATAAATTTGGAAATTTTTAATTGACTTTCTATTAATTTTGTTTGTTATGAGTATTTAAAAAAATTGTATATTTTTCAATTGAAATTTTATCTTTTTTATTAATTAGATTGTTTATAATCTCACTTACTTGTCAGAATTTGTTAAAAAAATTAACATTTAATGAAATAATTGATTTTTATTATTTTTATTGAAGATATCAAACATATTGGATAATAAGGTTGTTCTCTTCCTTCATAACTCTCATTTCACCAATTAAGTCAATCAAGAAATTGTAGCATTACCATAAATATCATGACAATAATTCTTTATTATTCAACACATTTCAATGAAAACAATAAAAGTTATTTATTGTTCTACATTAAAATGACACTACAAGATAACATCCACATCACTGTATTAATGAAAAAATTAAAAACAATATCTCAATTAGAAAATATAAAAATTTCAAATATTCAATAAATAAAAAAATTTAGAAAGACCCAATTAAAAATATTTAAATTTGTAGAGATTTGAAAGTTAATTAAGCTCATAATTTATTTCAGAATATGTTTATATATATAATTTAATATATTAATATTGATAAATGGTATATTTGTTATCACTAAAACAATTAACATATAAATAAATATCATAAAAGTTTAAAATTAATTAAAAATTATATAAAATTTATCCATAAACATATCTAATTTTATAATTTAGGTTTATAATCTTCTTTAAAGGATAATTTGTCCTAAAGTAACTAACCTTGTGTAGAGAGTGTTTATACCTAGAATCAACCCATTTTGAGTGCCTCCTTTAGTCCCAACATTTGATTTCTTCACACATTTACAGTGTGACATTCACTTTTTTTTTAAGGTATTGGAATGGTTCCATGCTTTATTTCTTTACTTTCTTCTAAATATAAAATAATAGCATTCTATAGCATAGCCAACCCCATTAACCCATTCCCTATGAAGCAACCTTAATGAGGAAAAAGTCAAACTCACTTAATAATTATGTCACAAAAACACCATGAAACAGCCCACAGATACTGATACCATTATTTTTCATCTGCCGTGTCGTTTGAATCATGTTATTTAACTTCATTAACTTCATGTTCTTTATTAATCACAAGACTTGCATTCTAATCAGAATTAGACATCAATGATTTTTCTATATCAAACTGTCATTGTAGCATGGTAAAATAATTGGGACGGTCCTTCCATACCCATACACCCTTAATAAACTAACATAAACCTCACTTTCATTTAAAAGGTGGTTCACTAATTACTCAACTAATATGTTATTATCAGTTAATAATCAAAGGGAAGGGGTTAACCTACTTTTATATGCTACTAAATAAATATCTACATGGGAGGGATGTAACTTTTGAAGATTGAAAAGTGTTCAAGTAAAAAGACATTGCTAACTAAAGAAGGTGTTCAAGGGAAAAGGGTGTTTTTTTAACCTTTTCAGTTTATATATTAAAAAGTAAAGAGAAAAGTGTACTAATTATCTCTAAAGTTTTATGAAATTATACTTAGTAAATCTCAATCTAACAAGTGTATATGATAATAGTATGTAATAAATGTTAAACTATATTTGTAAGGATAATTGTTAGTTGATTATCTAAATTTAATATGCACTTTGCAAACTCATTGAACTGATATGATATATATGTGTAGTGTATGAACAATAATTTCCATTTCATTCCTAATAACCAACGTAATCTGTGACCTGGGATTTTGATTATTGGAATTCCTGAGTGGCTTTGCGAAGTCAGAGAGCATTAAGATAAACAAGTGAAAAACATGAATCATATATTATTATTTAAACAGGGTAGTTGCTGCTTCTCCATCACCATGGTCACCACAAACAAAACCATCCCTCTCCTAGCTATTCACATCAACTTTGAAAAATAGCTCAAAGTTAAACCATGTAACTGAAAGCTTAGAAACATTTAACCTCATTACTATAATAGTAAAATCACTGCCAAATCGACGTGTAATGATTAGCTTCTAGTCACTTATCTTTTTCTTAGTGTCTTTATTATGCCGGCCATTCCCTGGAATTGGCAATGGCATTGACAATACTACCTTATTCTTCAAACTTTGCCTTTAAAAGTCGCACAAAGCCTATTCTTCAAAGCCCCCTTTACACCTTCTCCTCCCTTTTGCTACTTGTTTTCTTTTCCCTATCTCATAATAGTTACTTACATTTCTTGCATTATTTCATCCTTCTACGATGAAAGTGGGATTCGAGCTGGTTCATGCAAATCATAATCCAAACATGATTCGTCCACACATGCATGAAACATGGGATCACTACTCAAATATTACTTCCCTGCCATTTTCAGCTCCAAGTCCAACTCCATCAAACCTATATCCAAAACCAGCAACAGAAAACCACTGCCTAAACTTGGGGCAGAATGAACTCTCTGATTGGATGGAGGAACACATTGGTGACATCACCAAACACCTTGTTGAAGACTTACCAGAAACCAGTTCTGATAGCTTGATGGCTAATAACACAGCAAGGGTTTCCCATCACAACTTTGTTCCCTCACTTTTGCCCAACTTCACTCAAAGAAAAGCTTCATGTTTTAGACAATTTGAGGCCATCACCAACGACCCCCCGAACTTCAATCTTCACTCGGGTTTAGATGATAGCTACAATGTTTGTGATCAAGGGTTGAGCCTGATAACCCTTCTAATGGAGTGTGCAGTGGCAATTTCAGTTGAGAACCTGGGTGAGGCTCATAGGATGTTACTAGAGCTAACACAAGTGGCCTCACCCTACAAAGCGTCATGTGCTGAACGTGTTGTTGCTTATTTTGCCAAGGCCATGACTGGGAGGGTGATGAATTCTTGGCTTGGGGTGTGTTCTCCTTTGGTTGATCACAAGAGCATTAACTCGGCATTCCAAGTGTTCAACAACGTTTCCCCTTTCATAAAATTTGCTCACTTCACTTCCAACCAGGCAATCCTTGAGGCAGTGAACCATTGTGACAGTATTCACATCATTGACTTGGACATCATGCAAGGGCTGCAATGGCCGCCTTTTTTCCACATATTAGCCACCAGAATGGAGGGTCCACCACAGGTCACGATGACATGTTTGGGAACCTCAATGGAACTCCTTGTTGAAACTGGTAAACAACTCTCAAACTTTGCAAGAAGGCTTGGCATGTCATTCAAGTTCCACCCCATTGCAAGCAAGTTTGGGGAAGTGATTGATGTGTCCATGTTGCATGTAAAGCCTGGCGAGGCAGTGGCAGTGCATTGGTTGCAGCATTCACTCTACGATGCAACTGGACCTGATTGGAAAACACTGAGGCTCCTTCAGGAGTTGGACCCAAGAATCATTACCTTGGTAGAGCAGGATGTGAACCATGGAGGCTCTTTCTTGGACCGTTTTGTGGCCTCCTTGCACTACTACTCCACCCTTTTTGATTCTCTTGGAGCATACTTGCACTTTGATGATTCAAACAGGCACCGAGTGGAGCATGGCCTTCTCTCCAGGGAGATCAACAATGTGTTGGCCATAGGAGGCCCTAAGAGGAATGGTGAAGACAAGTTTAGGCAGTGGAGAACCGAACTTGCTAGGCACTGTTTTGCACAGGTTCCAATGAGTGCCAATTCAATGGCTCAAGCTCAGTTGATATTGAACATGTTTTCACCAGCTTATGGGTATAGCCTTGCACAAGTTGATGGCACATTAAGGCTTGGTTGGAAGGATACAAGTTTGTACACGGCTTCTGCATGGACCTGCTGTACTTCTAACTAGCTTGCTCCCTTCATCAATAAGGTTCCTATAGCCTTTTAATGGCTCTTAAGTGTTCATACTTTTAAAGTAGTAGCAGCTTCAGAATTGAGCTCTATATTGAGAAGATTGATTGGAACATTTTAGGATAAACAGTTCTTTAGCCATACATGTATTCATGTTCATATTTTGCTCCCTTGAAATCTATAGTTTGTCTGTTTTTTCTTTCATTTTTTGGCCTCAGGAGGGAATCTTTCTACTTCCTATTTTCTTGGCTCTCATTGAATGCTACTATACTTCATTTTTTTTTCTATTTATGTGGTCCCAAATGTTGTTTAAACTTAGACATGCACATGCCCATGCCTCTCTACTAGGATAAACAAATTAATTTGGGAAGCTGCACAACAAAACAAAAGATTCTCAAGTTTCATTTGCTTTTGTTTCACAAACCTATAAGCAATTGCTTATCTTCGTTTCAGGCAAGTAAGGTGATGACAACAGGTGTATGAACTTCATTAATATTGTTGGACCTATTAAAATTTTGTCCAACCTTTATAAGAATTGGTGATGCATGTTTTGCTGAAAATGTGTACTGCAGTGGAACAATTTATAGGGATGAAACACATTCCATGCCTTCATTTTTAACCCTACATTATTAACTGTAGGTGTCACGTACTAATATTTAATTTATGAAAACAACATACAATAGTGTTCCATTGTTTAGTTTTCACCCACTGATTCATGTGTGTCAAATCAACCTTTGATATCATAAAAATATATCTCCACAATTCATGTTTTTCATCCACATATTCGTGAACAATTGTCATTAGTATATTTCTGGTAGTATTTTATAACAAAGTTCTAAACCATATAAATTTTTTTTATCTATTTACATATTAATTATTACCTACCGATCTGAATTCATAAAAAAAAATATTTATTTACATATTAGTTATTACATACTGAATTCATATATAAAATAAAGTGTTACATAGATATTTATATACAAATAAAAAGAGATTACATAAAAAAAATTATATGTAAAAATATTACATATGAATTTTTTTCATATATAAATAAAAAAAAATTCTCAAGTTATTACATACCAATTTAATAAAATATATAATTTAAAATGTAAGACATATTTCATACTTGATATTATACAAACTAATAAATTGGAAACCCATTATTACATGGTTAATAAATTACACAGCGAATAAGAAGAGTATAATTTAAAAATTCATATACTAAAATTGGTAATATTAAAATTTCATTAAAAAATTGTAAAATGTAAAAGATTAAAAATAAAATAAAATTGGTCTTTCAATGATCTCAAAATTAATTCCAAAGTTCGAAAATTAGTAATATATAAATTACATTTTTTTAAATAAGAGGATTTTTTAATCTGAGTATCCAGTAGTAAAAAAGTTAAGAGAAAATATAAAATTAAGGCTAATTTTTTAATTCCGAAAATATATTTTACTATAATTTTCTTCTATCGGACAACAGCGTGGAAGTGGATCCACCCATCATAATAAATATAAGAAGTCAAATAATGGTTTGGTCATATTGAAAAAGAAAAAAAAAACAAAAAATAGTTTATAGAAGAAAAAAAACGTGAAAGAGAATGAGTGTACCATTTGTGACAAGACGAGCCTTAGGTGCCATCTGAGTTGTACTTTATTTTATAGACTCATTTGCATCTAATGAGTTTTTTGCTCAATGAGTAACGTTGTCAAGTCCACGTTTGATTTAGCTGCACGGCGGAAAGCTCTTCGTCCATTTCTTTTTGTCAATTTGGATCAAGGATAGCTTGGTGGTTGTGATGTTAGTCAGATATGCACTATGTGTAAAAGAAAATTGTGAATTAGAAAGAAAATGATGCATGGGATACCTGGTTACATTCGACTGGTCTTGGGTAGTGGTCGAATGATTGGCTTGGGATCTCCTTACGTAGTCTTGAAACCAGGAATGTGAGATTGATGTGACTAGATTGTCGAACAGGAAGGTCAACTGGAGAAGGTTCAGTAATGGGTGCTAGACTTCTTTGCGTAAGAGAAGAAGGTTGGTCTGCTGGAGGTTCAGGTGCATTGTGACGAGTAGGAGAAAATGGTGGATTGAGTGAATGTTGTATTGGAGTGGGTAAGTCAATGTCAATAGCAGGCAAAATATATTGTAATGGAGGTGAGGATTGCGTCTAAGACGGTTGACAAAATGGGAAAAACTTTCATCTAAGGTGACTAGTAAAAAAGTGTTTGCATCTATACCAAATAATTTGTATCATTTTTTATTGAGAGTGTGCGGATCAAATTTTTTTAGGTGAGAAAGTAAAGGTGGGCGATTATATAGCATCTCAAAAGGTGATTTATTTGTAGTAAAGATGATGACAAGCGATTAATGATATATGTGACGGTTAAAACGCATTTCCCAAAATTATAATGGTAAATGAGACTGAAATAAGAGGTTCGTGATGTGTTTAAAATGTGTCTATGTTTGCGTTCTACTACTCCATTTTGTTGAGGAGTGTAGACTCAAGTGCGTTGACCTTCAATACCTTTTTTGAGAAAAAAAAATTACGCATTGAAATAAATTTCAATCCATTAATGCGAATGGTTTTAATAGATGTCTGAAATTGATTTTGTGCAAATGTAATGAATAATTCTGAGAGATGTTGTGTTTCAGACTTATGATTCATAAGAAATAACATTTAGTATAAAAAACGTTTTCCAAAATGAGTTGGGATTTTATGAGGACCCCAAATCTCACAATGCAATAGATTAAATGGAGAATGAGATTTTATTGTGCTTAAAGAGAAGGGTAGCCTTGTCTGTTTAGCTTTGGACAATACAAGTATTATGAATAAGAATGAGATTTTCAATGATAAGTAGTAATGAAGATGCAAGTTGTAGACACGCCGAAGAAGATGTCCAAGGCGTTTGTGCCATAAATCAGGGTCGGTCAAAATTTGAGATGCGTGGGCTTGGTTTGGAAGATGGGACATGTAGTATAGGCCACGTGTTGTTTCTCGAGTCAATCATCCTCCCGTAGCCAAGTCCTGCAAAACGCAACCATGTGAAAAAAAAAAAAACAATAATTTAGTGAATTGGTTACCTTACCAACAAAAATGAGATTTAAATTAAAAGAAGGAATGCAAAGAACATCTTTGAGAATGACATTGTCATTGAATTTAATTGTGCTCATATATGAGATGGCCGCAATTAAGTCTGTGGGCAGATTAACATTTGGAATAAATGATGATGAAGTGTGTGTGAAAAATTGTGAATCAGATGCAATGTGATTGATTGATCCACTATCTAAAATCCATAGTTTCGTAAAAGCAGAATTAATAGACGAGTTATGGGCAAACAAACCTGCAGTGTTTATAAACATCTCACTTTTACACATTATTGTTAAGCACTACACAACCTTTGTCAATTGCTGAATTTGCTCTCTGGTAAAACCTTGTACTAGGTTTCCATCAGACTCGTTACTGGTGCCTTCTTTGCCAGACATTATCTCTTATTTATTTAAAGGATAAAGATGGAGAGGGCTGTCAGAGATGCCTGATAAAATTGAGATGATTTTATTCTTGTGTGTAGTAAATATATACAAATGTATGAAGACTTTCTCTCTACAAATTACAAGCTAATTATGTAGTGATCCATTAATAATGGGATTCTATCTGCGTAGTATAATAACGTACAATAATTGCGTATAATTTAATAATCATTATTTTCTTAATATAAACTTCAATTTCTATTAGGAGGTGTCTAAGAAATATTCGATCATTATGATAAATTATGAAGTCCTAAACTTCAATATTGCAGGATTATCATTTGATGATGCTAGTATTCCGGATACAGTCTCTCAGTTTTGGACAGGTGGTGATTGGAATATTTCATTGTCTTTACAGCAGATGCCTCATCTTTTTAGTCATATCATGGTTAGGGCAGAACAGGATATTCCTAATTGGATTCTAGATGAGTCTGGTCGTCTCACTCTTAAATCACCTAGGACTTTTTTATTGGATCCAGGGGTTTACTGTGGTTGGGGTAAATTTATTTGGTCTTCATATATCTCGCCTTCCAAAACTCTTGTTCTTTGGAAAAATTTTCATGGGTGGCTTCGTATGGATTAACATATTCAAAATAAAGGTATGCATATTTGTTCTATGTGTACGCTTTGTGAAAAGCACGAAGAATCTATTCAACATTTATTTTTTGAATGTGCTAGTGCTTTGCGTATTTGGAGTTGGGTTCGACACATTTTTCCTACTTATCATTTCTCTAATAAGGATGATTTTCTTTCTTTTATTAAGAGTGATGGTAGTCTGTTGGTTAAATTGATTAAGCTAGCTGTGATAACTTTTTCTATTTGGATGATATGACGTATGAGGAATTATGCTCGTTTTCAGGATAAGATTGAGGTTTCTAGGGCTATTTTGGTTATTAAA
>Ga0123342_1000681_pt1 | contig 54966 bp, 24 predicted proteins | sample Turbeawhitnodule_FD_89960 | JGI IMG/M metagenome (GOLD analysis project Ga0123342, IMG submission 89960) | Root nodule microbial communities of legume samples collected from Mexico - Turtle bean Mexico white nodule | ecosystem: Host-associated > Plants > Roots > Nodule | place: Mexico: Nepantla...
ACCCCGCCCCCCCCCCCCCCCCCCGCCCCTTCCCCCCTCCCCCCCCCCCTCCTCTCCTCCCCCCCCCCCCACCGCCCTTTTTTCCCTTTTCTTTTTTTTTTTTTTTTTTTTTTTTTTTATTTCAGCTTTTGTGGCGAAGCTAGTGGTGGGAGAGGACGAATCAGAGCGTCTGGAATGCGCAACCACCGTTCACGGTGCCAAGCCTGATAATGTTTTGTCAGGGATTGGATTTTCCCGCACCGTTTTTCACCATGACGGCGGTATGCAATCTACTTCCCTTATTCTCTTGATTTACTCTCGTGCCGCTAAGCACAGTCTGAGAAATGTTGTGCGCATTTGTCACTTCTACCTTTAACTTTATGCTCATCTTAATCCTGATTTTTCAAAACGACATTCACTTTGATCCAAACTTTTTTGTGCAAAAAGATTAGGGATTAGTGTGAGAATTTTGTAAAGGACTATGATGAACTACACTTGCAATGACAGAAATAGGAGAGTTGACTCCAATTTGTTATTAATAAATATTTTAGAAGGAGAGCTCACTGATGTATGTTTTCTACTCGCCAGGTTCAAAAGGAGGGGATGAGAGCGGGAACATGTCTGCCTTTCTGAGTGGAGTTCCACGGGATATTAGTGGGAAACTGTTACCAGTAACTCCAGGTAACTAATCTTATAGATGGCGTGATGATGAATGTGCTGAGTAAGGAGAGACAGTTTTTAAGTTTTTTTTGTTGATATAGCATCCTGTGATGAGCCTTCCCACGCATAAACTGAATAGTGGCACCACTTCAAATCTGGCTTCATGAAAAAAAATATTCTTTAAATCCAATTTGGAGTCCGAGGCACTCATATCGTATGAATTATGAACCTGGTGGTCTATGTTCCAACCATTTTTTTTAAACTTTGTTTTTTTTAATCTATAAATCATTAGATTCTGCTTCTATTATTTAGGACATTATGTTTTTGCATTTTTCTTTAAGTATTTTTCCTCTTACCTTCTATCTCGACCTGTTTTTTTCCAACTCTTTGAGCTTGACATTTAATTATATCTTTCCAGGACTGACCTTTAGCAGCAAGACAATCAATAGCAATTTGAGCTCTAAAGTTAAACCTGCTGTCGTGAAGGGTTCAACACTAATGAAACCTACTGCTAGTCAGTTGGCTAAGCAAAATCGGCCCCATCAAATTGTTAGCTCAAGGTGATTATTGGAGAAACTTGCCCCTTTGTCAAGATTCAAGGCATGAATTATTAGTAAAAAATCAAACAGTCAAGCACCACTTGATTAGTTGGCAAGCACTTTTTTTAAATGAATTATATCACTGCATTTTGCCATGAGATGTATTTTTGCTAAATAAGGGTGCTTTTATTTAAATGCTCTCTTGCTTGGATGGTCGCTATGTTCTTATCAAGTATGCCAGACTATTACTGCATTTATTCCCTACTTACTCTCAAGTGCCGTGATGTTTAATGGTACAATTGTAGTATCTAGCTTTCTCTATCCATGTATGTAAAAAAACTGCTTTTCCTTATATCATCTACAACACAACTATTCCCTTGCCCTCAGGTTTCAGAAAGCACAAGATCAAAACAAAAAAATGAATTTGTCTACCTCTTTTGGCATAGAGTGTCAAGCTGCCAAACGACAGAAATTAGAAGGTGGCACCTTGCACAAGGTCTGTAAATTTGACTAATCTACTTCTGCCTGTGATTATCTTTTATAGCTGAAGTGCCAACTGTTACTTTTGTCTCTGATTGAATGCTTGGATATAAGCCAGAAATTTAGCATTTAGTGCTGTAAAATTTTGTGCAGATCTTAACAAGTTGCTGGTGATACATTTGTTGTTAACATTGTTTTCCGTTCTAATGTATAAAAAATGCTTAAAGAAAGTTTTTGAGAACTTTTAGAATTTTTTCATGGTGAACTTAGAATTTGTTTTGCCACCATGTTTGCCAGGTAGCATAAGTACTTGAAACCATGTACTGAGAATTTAAATGTGTCTTTGCCGGCATTCCATTTATTTTTGACAGGGCAATTGAAATTTCTTACTGTATCTTCTTATGATAGGTTGGTGATGAAAAGCAGCAAGTTAATTTTGTCCACAAGGCACCTAAGAAGGTAAGGATTGTGATGCAGAGACTCCTTGAGTAGATTGTACTTTTCAAATATATTTTTGACTTGCCATATTCTTTCCCATGTATATTTTTGTTGTTATCATTATTGCTCTCCCTATTTGATTTTCTGTAAACAAAGCACAAAAATCCCATCCTCATTGTTTTGCAAATTTAATTTGCATCGCTAAAGTAGTTAAATTCCTTAGGGAAAAGGGGATTTATTTAATTAGGGTTTGATAATTTGCATATACTTGCAGGTTGCAAGTGTTGATCAAAATTCTGGACATTCCAAGCTGAAGATTACAATTCCTAGAGAGCCTGACTTAGAAACAGCTCACAGAGCACAAAGGATTAGGTTTGTTATTCTAGTGTAGTAAAATCTTTGTGAAGATCATTTTTACTCCTCACATAATTGAAGTCAATTTATTATACACGTGCTTTCCAGACCTAAAAAAGCTGCAGAGGCAGAAGTTGTAACAGTGGCAGCCCCCAGATTCAAAGCCCGCCCTTTAAATAGAAAAGTTGGTACCTGCTATGTTTAGGTTAATTTTGCTTGTAACCTTTTACGTCATTTTTTCCCTAACTGATTATGCTCTTAATCTAGATTCTAGATGCTCCTTTGTTACCATTTTCGAAGAGGAGCACACCACGATTGCCTGAATTTCAAGTAAGCTCTTGACATTTTCTTTCATTCTCCGTCCAGTTTCATTACCATTTCATACGCAGAGCATGCAAAGAGAAACATAGGTTGAAACTGTGTTTCAAGTACAACATGGACTTCATATTTATTTAGTCAATATAATAAACACAAAGATTCAGTTTTCCTAATTGTTATACACACAGATTTGGTACTAGAGACTCACACTAAACACAATAAAACAGCACGTGGAAAAGAATTGAATCAATTATTTACTGGAGAAAGCATTGTGTATCTTGCTCATGTTCTTTTTATCTCTTGCTTCTCAGGAATTTCATCTCAAGACACAGGAGAGGGCCATGCAGCATACATCTGCCTCTTCATCATCTTCACTTCATTGCAATGATTCATATAAGGTTTTTAGTTCGCACAATTTTAAATAGCAATATTAATGTCTCTTCACATAATTGTATTATTTGATTAAGCCAATCTCATTCATTTTTCTTTTACCCAACATATGAATTACATTGGTTATGAAATTTCTGAAGCTTCAATTGCTTGTGATTTTTTACCTGGATTTTCTTGCTTTAGTTTTCGTTACAAAATATAGATATGTCAAACAATTGTTTCAAGATAGATGTGAATAGTATGTGCGAAACTGAACTTTGCAAGTTGCAGGATTCGGACAAACCTACCACTGTTTTTGCTCAAGAAAATAGAATCAGGGATTTGAGAAGGTACTGTGATGATAAATGCAGAATTAACATTCTGACTCAATAAATCATGTAACAGTGATCTAACTTCAAAATACTCCCTTTGCATACAGGCCATCTGCCATGGGTGCTCAAAAGCATAATGTTTTGGATTTTGCACATAGTTTTAAAGCTCGGCCTCTTAATAAGAAGGTAAGCATATATTAGCAATATATTTTGTATGAAGATACCTGGACAATAAATGAAACAATAAACTTCAAATTATATTCCAGTTGTTGTCTGAGTTAAGATTTTCAAATTTCTTAACTTTTAACCAAGCTTATATCTCTAATTAAAATAGTTTATACAATTTTATCTCTTCAAGGGATATATATAAGTAAATTGCATAACGAATTGGTTTTTTATCATAAAATGTGTGTATATCATTCATGCAAATACAATTTCAGTTATATCAAGTTATATCACCCGTCAAAGTAATTCTTGGTGTAAAAAAAACAGGCCCTTGGTCTTCAAAGTAATTCAATTTGATGTATTAAAGCAGTTATTTTGAAAATAAGAAATGTGTTGCAATTATTATATTATATAAAACTTGCCATCCGTATCTAGATTTAAAAAGGTTGATTTAGTGTCTGGCTCGATTTTCTTAGAACTTAAAAGCTTAGTTAACATTAAAAATAATAACTCGAAATGCTAAAGATATTTGGTATTTCTGTAACTATTTAAGCTTAAAATATAATATTTCAGGTTGAAATAATCAAGAAGGAAAAAGAAGTCAAAACCAAAGCTCCCAAAACTAGTTTTTTAAGAGTTCCCTTTTAGAACTTCTCTTCATTAAAAATTAAATGTTTTTTTTTTTAAGTTACAGATCTTAAAATTCTGCTTGGCATAACTTCTTGTTTTAAGGAGAAGCAAAACCCAAACAAGTTATTGCCAGGCACTACCATATCATTACCTAGTGGGTGATCCGGTTGGCATTTATTATACGTTCGTGGCCTAGTTTTAGTTATGAATTGTATCTTAAAATTGATATTTATTTTCATGACGAACTCTTAGGATTAACATCAATTATTTCTTTAACATTTTTTCTACCTGTGAAACTCAATTCATTGTACTTAATCCCAAAGTCAAAATAAATTATGTAAATGGACGTATGGTAACTTTTGTTAAACCATCTTTTGCTTATGATTTTTCTGTATTTGAAATAGTTTGATCTGTGAAAGATGTGTCAATGAAAAAGTGGGGGAATTCACACGAATTTCTATAAGAATAGTTCATTTTCATTCTCTTACCTGCATCATGTATGTTCTACCTTTCTTTTCCCTGTTGTTTGTTTGGTCTGCTGTAGTACCAACTTTAAAGTGTCGATGCAGATTTTTTCAAGTAAAGGAGATATTGGTGTTTTTCGGAACAGAAAGCAGGAAACCACTGTGCCAATGGTGAGTTGGTTTGCTTGTTTTTTCACCCTTTAATAATAACGGTAGAATGGTTAAAGAACTTGTCCATATCACATCTTACTACAATTCATACAGGAATTTAATTTCCATACGGAAAAGAGGATTCAGCATAATCCACCAATTGAACTCTTTAGCAAGGTGAATTCAGGCTAATCTTTTTGTGTCTCCTTATATATATATTTTTTCTTTACTGCAATTTCTTTTAATTTACTCCTGAGCCATTTTTTGCATTGAAGGTACTAATTTTAACTTTTGATTCGAGATAACTAATTTATTCTCATTCATTTTCTATTGTAAAATGTTAGCAGATGTCCCTAACATCCGAAGTCCAGTCAAATAATGGATCTCAGTTGAAAATGCATCGGCATTCGAAAGTGTTTAGAGAGGTTTTCATTCTATAATTTTGAATTGAATATGACGATCATATATTGTTTTTCATTTGTCTTGGTATCATACTGAGTTGTTTCTTTCTGGGTGCAAGGATTCAAAAGAAAATATAGGGAGTTCTTTTCATGGGGATGCAAAGGTACTAATAGCTCTGCATGAAGAATACTTTAGCCTATGATTTTCATTCATTTCCATTTTTGCTTCTTCCCCTTTAACCTTTGTATGCTTTTCATGTTAAATATTCATCTTTTAGCTGACACAATTGGTGTAGGAAACGCCTTTCATATTTGGAGGAAAGCAAAGTGGGAGAGAAGGCTGCGTCCGTGAAGCTGGTACTCTGTTAACTGCGAGGAGGTATGCATAATTGGTGCTGCTGCTGTTTATGTTCGGTAAATTTGATTAGCTATATTATCCACTTTCAACTCAAATGGTGCAGGAGCTTGGGTATTCGATGACGGTAGTATAAACATTATTGGCCAATGTAGGAAACAAGATTGCTGGGAAAACATGTCTCTACCGAGCAACATCTTCGATTACAACGTAGCTGAGTCTAACAGGCGCCTAACAACTTCTCTCAGATTTTTTTTTTCAGTACACATATCTTAGAAAATTACTGTTAGGACAGAAGTTAGCATACGAAATTCTGCATCTTGTACAACTTCTCCTAGATCACAATCCATTAATAAAATCGTTAACAGGCATTACTACATGGGTGAATCTAACATGCGCCAGCAACTTTCTCAGATTTTATTTTTCGGTACACAGAATCTTAGAAAATTGCTGTGAGGACAGAAGTTAGCATACTAAATTATGCACTTGTATCTTTTTAAGCCCAATAAGTAGATGAATTAATGAAATATTATACTTGAACTGATTATAACATCGATCAGCCAGCCAAAAATGTACTACGTAGCTCCTAGTTATCAAATCTATACATTTGAACCAATATTCAAATTGGGAGTGATGGACAATGGTTGTTTGGCAGGGCACTGAAGTGAAGTCAAGCCACTGATTTAGTTTTATTTATTTATTTTGGAATATAGGGTTGTTAAGATGAATTTTTTTATTTATTTTGTAACTTTGGATTCCTGCCTCAGGAGAATCGACCTCAGAAGTCAGATGCATTGGTTTGGAAGTTTTCCTTAGTAAATTGTAACAGATACTAGGGATGGAGGGATAAACTTTTGATAGAATGCAGGAGTAGCTGCATATATTTTTCTGAGAAAAATTTTGTTAGACACTATGAATATGAATAGTAAATAGTAAATAACATAAGAGACTTTTGTAATAATATAATAATATTTGAAAATAAAAATAAAAATAAATAAAATATTAATTTATTAATGTGTAAACTTTATGTTTTTACTGTTGAAAATGTTAAAACATTTTCTACTTTTCTTCGTGTCAAAACAACACATTGTATAGAGAGAGAGGCAAGGCTGAAAAACAGAATCAAGCACGGCTCAGCAAGGATGATTTCAGGCCTCGATATTGGGCCTACACGCAATTGGGCTACTCTGACACTTTGTTCGACTTTTGCTTCCTGCACCCCCATAGTGAATCTAAAAGACCAAAATACCCTTGACTTGTAATTTTACTTAACCTGATTTTTCCTACTTTTGCTTTGACCGTGGATTTTTGGTTTGCAGTAGACAACTGCTTTCCACCACCGTTGGTTGCACACCACGCTGTTGTGGCATCATTACAGTCCACATTGTCATCGTTGCACCTCTGTTTCTCCATTGCAATTTTCGTGAAAGAATAGGTGAGTGAGTGTTTTTATACGCTTTCGAATCATGATCTGGGAATTTTTCAAATTGATTATTCCGAAAGCTTCTCGGATTGTTCTTTCAGAAGTGGAGGTACATAGTTGGTGTTTTGAATTGATCATTCCGGAACATTTTTTCAAAATATCTATTATGGAACTTATTGCTCAATTCAAAGGGTGGGAATGGATTACAAACTATATAAAAGAACTACATTTTCATACTCCAATTGGTATGTGTCCGAAAACATGCTTAAAAAGAAAGTGTGTAATAAAATTCACATAAGTACATAAGGATATAAAAAGTGTATAAAATATTTCACATACAGAAATAATATTTTTAATATTACTAGTAATATTAATAATAAAGTTATTTATTAAAAAATTACATACAAATTTTTTTCCGTATGCAATATTACATACAGATTTTGTATAGATAATATTAGATATGTAATAAATTCATATATAATTTTTTATATATCTCATTATTATTATTACTAATATTATTAGTATTGATATTAATATTATTAGTATTATTATCAATATTAATATTGTTATTTATTTAAATAATAATAATAATGAATAATGATAACACTATTATTATTTTTATATTAATATTAATAATATTATTAATATTAATAATATACATATAAAAATGTTTGGAAACATTACCTATCATCATAATTGGTATGTAGTGCTGAATTTATGGAACATCTATGGTTGATATAAGTTTTGTATTATTTTTAATGTTTTTTTTAATTTTTTTGAAAGTTACAAAATCCAGAAGAAGAAAAAACTAGTGAGATGCAAAAATGGATTACAAAACTAAAAAAAATAATTATTTTTGCATTGAGAAACGTGAAATACAACGAATCTTCTTGTTAAACCTCTCATACATGCTCAAACAAATGATAAAACTGTTCTTTCAAATTTTGTGGTTGGAGAAAAACGAAAGTGTTGTGGTTGGAAGGGATGTAAGGGATATGACGGTGCAACTGAAGTTATCTAAAAATGTGAGATTATACTTCATTTAGAGCTTTTTTAATTTTTTAAAAGAGTTAAAACAAATTTTTCACAATTGATAAGTACATGAAGAAGGAGAGAGAAATTGCCAAAGTAGATAGACAATATTATTAGTAAACGGATTTGGATATCTGTTCATATATAATAATCCATATGTAAATTTTTTAATATATATATATATATATATATATATTATTTTATTATTTTAAAAAACAAGGAGAAATTTATGAGTATAAAATTTGTGAGTGCCGATACACATGACAGATAAATTGACATCACATTAAAAATACCCACTTAACATTCTAATAAATTAATATTTTAATGAATTTTACTTTATTTTTTAATTTAAAATTTATTATATTATTACAAGGAGGTGGGTGTTTTTTAACATTGACAATATCAAATAAACTTGAAGTAAAATTTATAGAGAAAAAAAAGAAATAGTCACTACAAATAATTGAGTGTTGATAAGTTGATACCGTGTATAATAAAAACACTTAGTTAACATCATAATAAATTAATATTTTTATTATTTTTATTTTATTTTTAATTAAAAATATTAGTATATTATTATAAAGAGGTGTGAAGTGACTATTTTTTACTATATTTGCAGTTGTCAAGAAAACTTTATTTCAAATAAGTTATAGAAAAAATTGTATATATAAATATGTAAGTTGTCTAATTCATTGAGAAGGAGAAGAGTATACGATATGAAGTAAAGTTATAGAACACAGCTGTCGGTAGAGTGTATTCTCCGCCAATTAATTTATCACACATGAGTTAGAGCGAACATTACCATGTTAGTGCCTTAACCTAACTATTCTTTTTCTTACTATTTCGTTAGGGTTCTACTTCCACAACAAACCGTCTTGGGCCAGCAAAATTATTGTAAGAAATTACGCCTTATACTTGTCTTTTTTTTTCTCATACAAAACACTCTACCACATATAAACATATAAAAGAGAGGTATTATGAAGGGGATTTCAAGCCTAACTCAATCTCATAAAATCGGCTCATAAGGTTGATATTTGCACCCACTTATATACAATGTCTTAATCTCTAATCGATGTGGGATCTCCAACACACCCCTCACGTCAAGAGTGACAGCTCGTGCGTGGAACAACATATTATGGGTGATCCGATAACGGTCCGATAGTGAGTGACTTGATAAACCCAACAAACACTCGCTAGGATAGGCTTTAAATGACTTTGATACCATATTACAAAATAGAACAGAGATGAACAAAAGGGAAAAAAGATGAACAAAAGAGTAAACTGAAGACAAAGGATATGATAATGAATATCTCTTCTTTCTTATTATTAAAATCAAAACAAATGGTCTGAATATGTACAAGTTGATACCAGAGCCAGGTTAATATGACAAAAAATATAATTTCACAACTCTTGGAAGAAGAGTTAAAGTTGTATAAAACTCTTGATATAATGAGTTTAAAAATAAATATATATAATAAAAAATAAATTTATAATTAAATGATATAAAAAAAATATTAATATAATAATATTAATTGAGTATAAAAAATTGAAATTATCAATGTATCATTAAAAAAAAAAAACTTAACTACACCAATAATATTCCTTAATTACTGCAGGCCCATTATTTCCTTCTTTGTTTGCTGAGTGTGGTAAAACTTTGACCAACTGGCCATTGTTAGTCACAATCATTGTGTTCTCCTATATATATACATAGATGGGATTGAGCCAACCTCAACCCAAGTAATTATCATTTGTTCCAAATTAAATTCCCAACGATGGAGAAAAGCAAGTACGTGTTGGAGCTTGCGTTTCTTCTGGGTCTCGTTTTCATGCTTAGCACCATGGCAACTTCATTTGCCAAAGACCATGGCAGCAACTTGCAAACTTACATTGTTCACGTGAAAAGGCCAGAAAGTAGAGCTACCATTGAATCAGAAGAGTTACATAAGTGGTACCACTCCTTCCTTCCACAGGCCTCCAACAAGGATCGAATGGTTTTCTCTTACCGCAACGTTGCCTCTGGATTTGCCGTGAAGTTAACCCCAGAAGAAGCCAAAGCTCTTCTAGAGAAAGATGAGATTGTGTCAGCTCGTCCTGAAAGGATACTTTCTCTACACACCACACACACTCCATCATTCTTGGGGCTGCGACAAGGACTAGGATTGTGGAATAGTTCCAACCTTGGCCAAGGCGTCATAATTGGAGTCATAGACACAGGTATATACCCTTGTTCCTATGATGTTGATGTTAATGAAGTTTTTCTTTGGTGGAATTAAATGTATGATGTTGATGTTAATGAAGTTTTTCTTTGGTGGAATTAAATGTATGATGTTGATGTTAATGAAGTTTTTCTTTGGTGGAATTAAATGTATATTCTTGATTTTGATTTTGTTATTCTGATTGATGTCGTAACGGGGTGTTTTCAAGTTTTACTGTTTAATAGGTTGAGTTTATGGTGTAAGGAGAAATGTGAGGAATTATGTATCATAAACACAAAGAGAGACATTGATATACGTATAATTTTTAAAATGTAGGACACGGGTAAATAGATCTATATATTATATAATTATGAATTATATAAATTGACAATAAAGATTTATAAGTACAAATATATTCCAATTTTTTTTGGAGCAGAAAAATATTTTTCATGACTGGTTCAAAATGATTTGTTTCTTATTTTTATAATCATAATAAAAATTTATACAATAAATTTGAGTTTTTAAAAATTAATATATTTTTCATTTTTTAAAATTGTGTTAGAACTGTGTTACAATTGTCAGAAATCCAATAAATATTTTTTGAATTAGACACTTTACGGATACATGTCTTACAAGTATCATACGAGTACGAGTGTCGTTGTCTGCTACGTGTATCTGACACCGACATGTCAAGAAGAGTGTCCGAACTTCATAAGTCGTTGTTTTGTTGTTTTATATGAGATTATATCAACTTTGAGTGGTTGATATATTTATTTATTTATTTTTTATAAAAAAACAGGTATATACCCTTTCCATCCATCTTTCAACGATGAAGGGATGCCACCTCCACCACCAAAATGGAAAGGGCACTGTGAATTCACAGGGCAAAGAACATGCAACAATAAACTCATTGGTGCAAGGAACTTGCTCAAAAGTGCTAATGAAGAGCCTCCTTTTGAAAACTTTTTCCACGGAACTCACACCGCTGCAGAAGCCGCGGGAAGATTTGTAGAGAACGCTAGTGTTTTTGGCAACGCTCAGGGAACTGCAGCAGGCATGGCACCTAATGCTCACTTAGCTATGTACAAAGTGTGCAATGATAAAGTAGGGTGCACTGAAAGTGCCATCTTAGCCGCAATGGACATAGCCATTGATGATGGTGTTGATGTTCTCTCTCTTTCCCTTGGATTAGGCTCTCTTCCATTCGTTGAAGACCCAATTGCCATTGGTGCATTTGCAGCTATTCAGAACGGAGTTTTTGTTAGTTGCTCAGCCGCAAACTCTGGCCCTGGGTATAGCACTCTCTCTAACGAAGCCCCGTGGATCCTCACCGTTGGTGCAAGCACCATTGACAGAAAGATAGCAGCATCAGCAGTACTAGGAAATGGTGCAGAATATGAAGGGGAATCTCTGTTCCAACCCGAAGACTTTTCCTCTACTCTGTTACCACTTGTGTATGCTGGTGCAAACGGAATCCTCAACTCCAGCTTGTGTGTCCCAGGATTCTTAAACAACGTTGATGTGAAGGGAAAAGTGGTGGTGTGTGACATAGGTGGAGGATTTTCAAGCGTAGTCAAAGGACAAGTAGTTCTGGACGCTGGTGGCGTGGCCATGATTCTCGCCAACTCACAGTCTCTTGGCTTCAGTACTTTCGCTGTTGCTCATGTTTTACCTGCTGTGGAAGTTAGTTACGTTGCTGGGTTGGCCATAAAGTCTTACATAAACTCAACCACCTCACCAACTGCAACAATCTCGTTCAAAGGAACCGTCATTGGCGATGCACTTGCTCCCGCAGTCGTTTCGTTTTCTTCAAGGGGTCCAAGCCAGGCTAGTCCCGGGATTCTAAAACCTGACATTATTGGACCAGGAGTCAACATCTTAGCTGCATGGGCTGTCTCTGTAGACAACAAAATCCCACCATATAATATTGTTTCAGGTGACACATTACAACCTTAATACTACTATTTTAATATTTATTTATATCATTTAATTATAAATTTTCTTATTATTATATATATTTATATCTAAAGTTAAATACAGTTATCTATCTCAGGATTATAAAAACATCATTTCCTTATTGTTTCAGGAACATCAATGTCTTGTCCTCACCTTAGTGGTGTTGCTGCATTGCTGAAAAGTGCACACCCTGATTGGTCCCCTGCGGCTATAAAATCAGCAATTATGACGACTGCCAACACAGTGAACCTGGGAGGACAACCCATATTGGACCAGAGGCTTCTTCCTGCTGACATATTTGCCACTGGTGCAGGCCATGTTAACCCTAACAAAGCAAATGATCCGGGGCTTGTTTATGATATTCAGTCAGATGATTATATTCCCTATTTGTGTGGTCTGGGTTACGAGGATAGAGAAATTGGAATTCTTGTGCAGAGGAGAGTGAGGTGCTCCGGTGTAAAAGCCATACCAGAAGCACAACTCAATTACCCTTCGTTTTCTATTGTGATGGGGTCTGATACACAGTACTACACCAGAACGTTGACCAACGTTGGACCTGCAGAGGCAACTTACATCGTGGATCTTGTAGTGCCTTTGGCCATGGGGATGAGCGTGAACCCTAGTCAGATAACATTCACAGAGGTGAACCAGAAGGTTACATTCTCTGTGGAGTTTATCCCACAAATCAAAGAAAATAGGGGCAACCATACTTTTGCTCAGGGTTCTCTCTCCTGGATCAGGGTGTCTGACAAACACACTGTTAGAATCCCCTTATCTGTTATTTTCAAGTGATGGATACTTGCATGCATGCATGAGGATGAGGTGATGATGATCAAGAAATAAAGAAGGGATGAAAGATTAATTAGGTTAATTCAAGAGTTGGTCCTTGTTGTGTTAAGATCATCTCTGATGGTTGAAATGCACAAGTTGTCGTTTATTTTTTAATGGAATAGTTTTCAAATCAAATATAGTGTTTGTCTTTAATCTTCTGCAGGGTTGACTTCATAAAGTTTGTTGAAATAACCCAATATGATATTATTTGTATTCTTCTTCAAATAAACTGAGATCATTTTCTCAAATTCTTGGAATTTGTGTGTAATGTATCACCAAATTAAGCCTAGGGACGAATAATGTTTCCACAACTTCCCCCAGATTTTTTTTAAACAAGAGCAGAGATTAAAGAAAATGATAATATTTTTTTATATAAAAAAAAGCATTTCAACAGTATCCCAACTCTTATAACCAACAGATCTTTTATATAAAGCAAGCAAAGCAAAAAACCTCATCCCAAAAAAGGAGTCAAACTCTAACCAACCAACGCCAAAAAGAAAGGATAGTCCGTTCACTAAACCAAGGCTAAACCACTACGGTTTCAAACCCCAACTAAAAACCTACTTCTCTTCGAGCTTCTTACACTGTCCAACAAATACTCATTAGGATAGACTTTAAATGACTCTAATACCATATTACAAAGTGAACTTTAATCTTAACTCAACCCCATAAAACCCGCTCATATGGTGAGGTTTGCACTCATTTATATATAATGAAATATTTTCATCTCTAATTGATGTGAGATCTCCAACATCAGAATATGAAAACTAAACTAAACAAGAATTTCAATTAGAGAATAGAATTGAGTCATCAACATTCATCCAAAAACAATTATAATAACATAAATTGGAACTCAAAAATATCAAACCATCTAGTGAAGATTGATCTATTATAAATATCGAAGAATAAAACTTTAATTGTAAAAAAACATCATAACTAATTATGAAATCACAATAAAATCAATTCAAAAGAATTTAACATTCATGTGAAGGTAAAACAAATATTACAAAAAAGCAAAATTAGAAAACTATAATCCTCATGAACATGTATCCAGTGTGGAGCTTTCTTCCTTTTCACTTGAAGCTTATATTTTTTATAGGTTTCATTGCTCCAAGTATATCAAAATTATCACTACAAGAAAATCGTTAAATAGAAACTAATTGTAAAGATAAAAAATAATTAGTTGTTATATTAACTAAATTAGATATTATTTTAGAGACTAAACAAATTATTGGTTTCTAAATAGTTTCTATTATTGATAAATAATTTCTAAATTGGTATCTAATTAGTTACCAAATTTAGAATCTAGATAATTGGTAGTTAATTAAATATTAATTTAAAAACTATTTACCAAAAATAAAAATTAATTTAGAAATCAATAATTGTTTTTAGTCTCTAAAATAGTATCTAATTAAGTCAATATAGCAACTAATTATTTTTACTCTTTAAAATTGGTTTTTATTTAATAATTTTCTAGTAGTGTATATTTTGTCTCACATGATTTTTTTTTATTTAGGTATAATTATCTTATTTGTTCCTACACTTAGGATCATATTCAATTTAAAATATTCAATTTAATACAGTGATTTTAATATATTTTTTAAAATGTATTCAAATTAGTCTTTTTCGTTCAGTCACACTACGTCAAATACTACTTATGTGACAGAGAGATGAAATTAAAAGATGTGAGGTGTCAAATAGTGACTTCCCCTAAAATCATAACCGGATAGCATCTCCTCCCACCCTTGTGACTCGTGATCAAGCGACCAAGCCACTGGTGCCAGTACAACTCTAATTCCCGTGAGCTCTCCCTTAGGCCTAGATGATAGATGAACATCCCAACTTATGTCAATCTGATGAAGAATGCATGAAGAAAGGAAGTGGAAACTTTTGTGCTCGTTATCCCAATCACTATATGGATTATGGTTGGTGCTTTAACTCTGATTCTGAAGCACTTAAAGGGTTCTTGGCAATGCCTAGAGTAATCTCCAAGTAGTGTGTATGGCTGTGAAAAGTGGTGATGCACATATGATGCGTCTACTACTACTTCTATGAATAAAAGCTTGTGATGCATTTACTGCTATGAATAAAAAGACTGCTCCATCCAACTCCTAGTTTCTTACTGTAGACTCCTGGCACATGAGTTAATAAACAAAAAGGTTCTGATATTTTCTTTTGTTGGAAATAAATACGAAAAAAGAGACAAATAGTTACCATCAAGAAAAAAAATTGGTACATTGGTGAATCAGCGTTTTAAGCTAAAATAAGAATTGGTTACTTAAAATAGCACTGAATCATTAATCTTAGAAAATCTGATTCCCTGTAGTTGCAATGGGAGTGGAAGTCTCTTTCCTTTTCTTTCTTCTACCTCATAGATCAAATAAACTGACAGTAGCATTCACAAGCCCCAAAGCTGAGCAAGCTCTGTGCCTTTAAAGAATATCTTCAACACCAATATAAGTTATGTGAGAATTATCATTATGAGTTTAATCTCTTGTGTATTTGGAGTTTTAATGTAGTGGGTGAAATTATTTTTTGGAGTCGTTTTGGCTAAAACTTAGATAACTTTCTTAAAGCAACAGAGCACCAAACAAGGACCATAACCATAACTTAGGTTCACATATGCTAGGTACCATACATGATCGGCGTCACCACGGGAGTAGGGCAGGAAGCAAGGGGAGAGTTCACCGGAACTAGAGCTGGTGGGGAGCTCATTCGTGCCGCGCTGTCGGAGGCTTGGTCGCTCATTCGGAGGAGTTACTTCGGCAGGGTTACGACCTTAGGGATGTCCTAACTTGACACTCAATCTCTTAATCTCATCTCTCTTATTCATATAAACAGCACTTTTCATATAAACAGCACTTAACATTATAAGGTGCGACTTAATCAATAAACAAATTTGAATAATTTTTAAAAAATAGGACCAGTTAATTTTTTTAAAAATCATTTCTAAATATAGAGAATGATAATTATACATTTTATTTATTAGTTTCCAACTTTTCAAAAAATTTCAAATTTATTTTGTATTTTGTTTTTTCTTATTTTGTTTAGATAATATACTTCCACTACAAGAAAATATTAAGTAAAAACTAATTTTAAAGACCAAAATAATTAGTTATTATTTGATTAAATTAGAATCCATTTTATAAACTAAAAAGACTATTGGTATCTAAAGTAATTTTTATTATTAATAAAAATTTATAAAATGGTTTCTAAATTGGTATATAGTCATTAACTACTAATGTTTTAGCTAATCTAGAATCTAAAATATTATATAACTAATTTAGGTACAAATTTAGAAATCATTTTATAAATTTTTATTAATAATAGAAACCTTTTAGAAACCATTTCATAAATTTTTATTAATAATAGAAATATAAATAATTTTTTAGTCTCTAAGTTAGTTTAATATTTATATTTAGTTAATATAATAACAAATTATTTTTTATCTTTAAATTTAATTATTTTTTAATAATTTTTTTTAATGTTCGCTTATAAGATATTATATATTTTATTTTCTAATTCTTTTATTTTCATTTTGATTTAGAAAAACAACAAAATTTTTTAATTAATCAGACCCATCTTCAACAGTAGACGCTTTAAGATTTGTGCAGAAGACGCTTCAAGATTAAGTCGTTCGCATCATACCCATTCTACACTTTCGTTAATTTTTAGTTAATTCAATCTTTGTTGTAGAGTGACAAATCCAATATAGCATGATTAATCGAACATAATTAATTATTATATTAATACACAGACGTAAAAAAAAATTAATACACTTTAAACATTATTAATTAGCTACCAGACAAAGCATTGATATTGGATAGCGGGCATCACCATGCAACTGCCTGAATTTACGTGATAATAATAATTTGTTACTTTGTTAAGCTCTAACCAGCTAGCCTCTGCTTGCATATATACTTTGCTATAGTTTCCGATGAAAAAAAACCTTGGTATAGTCGAGAACAACCCAACCTTCAATGTTAATATTCCCCTTACGTTAACACCCATGTCTTCTTCCACAGTATATATAACCACGTGGAGTTCCCAGTTGCTACCATTCTGAGAACATCACAGTAACATTCTCCACTAATATGGAACTTGCATTGCCTCTTGCTCTTATTTTCATGCTAATTAGTATATGTCAGACTTCAGCACATCGAAATCCAGAATTCGTGAAAGCAATAAAGGAACATTATTTTCCAACTCAGGAAATTGATGTTCCAAACAGCTTGTTGACTTACATTGTTCGCGTTAAAAAGGGTGATGAGGGTGGTGATGGTGATTCTCTTGGGTCTATGGACCTCCATAGTTGGTACCATTCGCTTCTCCCATCCAGTACCAGATCCGATCAGAAGCAGAACCGCATTACTTTCTTATACCGCAACGTGATGGATGGATTTGCCGTGGAATTGACCCCAGAAGAAGCCGATGCTCTTCAAGAGAAGGAGGAGGTTGTGTCAGTACGTCCTGAAAGGACCTTTTCATTACACACAACTCACACTCCATCGTTCTTGGGGTTGCAACAAGGACTGGGAGGATTATGGAGCAATTCCGATTCTGGCAAAGGCATCATAATTGGAATTCTGGACACTGGCATAACCCCTGATCACCCTTCTTTCTCTGATGAAGGAATGCCATTTCCACCAGCAAAATGGAAGGGGCTCTGTGAATTCTCAGGACGAAGGACTTGCAACAACAAGCTCATTGGTGCAAGACATTTTATCAAAAGCTCAAACTCATCCCTTCCACTGGATCATGTTGGACATGGGACTCACACAGCCAGCACAGCCACAGGAAGGTTTTGTTATCATTAAACTCAACATGTCATCGGTTTCTTTTAAACTCAAGTCCGGAAGATAATATTACTAGGTTCAATCACCGATAATGTCTATTTTTAAAGATTTTGTCCTTAAAATACGTTAATTCTAGTTTTGAATATTATTTATACTATGATTTTAAATGTAATTTATAGGATAAATATGGTTTTAAATGTAATTTACAGTATATACTTTATAAGTTAGAATTTGAGAAGTGTAAGAGATTCTCTGTTCACAGGTTTGTGCAGGGTGCTAATGTCTTTGGCAATGCTAAGGGTACAGCGGTTGGCATGGCACCTGATGCACACTTAGCAATATACAAGGTATGTGACATCTTTGGTTGTTCAGAAAGTGCGATCCTAGCTGGAATGGACACTGCCATAGAGGATGGTGTGGATGTACTTTCTCTCTCCATTGGGGGACGCTCTGGTCCTTTATTTGACGATCCAATTGCGCTTGGTGCATTCAGTGCAATTCAAAAGGGAATTTTCGTTAGCTGTTCAGCTGGTAACTCTGGTCCTGGTTATACCACTTTGTCCAATGAGGCTCCCTGGATTCTCACCGTTGGTGCAAGCACCATTGACAGAAGAATAGTAGCAGCAGCAAAACTTGGCAACGGGCAAGTGTTCAACGGGGAATCTGTTTTCCAACCCAACAACTTCACCTCCACTTTACTCCCACTTGTGTATGCAGGTTCAATTGGAAATTCCTCGTCGAGCTTGTGTGCCCCTGGATCCTTAGAGAACGTAGACGTGAAGGGAAAGGTAGTGTTGTGCGAGGTTGGTGGATTCATTAGAAGAGTAAGCAAAGGACAAGAAGTTAAGAACGCTGGTGGTGTAGCCATGATCCTCATGAACTCACTAAAGGAAGACTTCAATCCATTTGCCGATGTTCACGTTCTTCCTGCTACACACGTGAGTTACCCTGCCGGGTTAGCCATCAAAAGTTACATAAACTCAACCTCAACACCAACAGCAACAATCTTGTTCGGAGGAACCGTTATTGGAAGTGTCTCTGCACCTGCAGTCACTTCCTTTTCCTCGAGGGGTCCAAGTTTTGCAAGCCCGGGAATTCTGAAGCCTGACATCATTGGTCCAGGACAGAACATTCTAGCTGCATGGCCCGTGTCTTTGGACAACAATGTGCCTTCATTCAACATCCTTTCAGGCACCTCAATGTCTTGTCCTCATCTCAGTGGCATTGCTGCTTTGCTTAAAAACTCTCATCCAGATTGGTCTCCTGCTGCCATAAAATCAGCAATCATGACCAGTGCTAATGCAGTAAACCTTGGAGGGAAGTCCATATTGGATGAAAGGCTTCTACCTGCTGATGTTTTTGCCACAGGAGCTGGACATGTTAACCCTTTGAAGGCCAATGATCCCGGCCTCGTTTATGATATTGAACCAAATGATTACATTCCTTATTTGTGTGGCTTGAACTACACTGATGAAGAAGTTGGACTGATTTTGAACCAAAATGTGGACTGCTCCCAGGTGAAAAGCATACCTCAGGCTCAACTCAATTATCCCTCGTTTTCAATTCGGTTGGGATCTACTTCACAATTCTACACCAGAACACTCACAAATGTTGGAGCCGCCAGTGTAACCTACAACGTAGAAATTGAAGCACCTTTGGGAGTAGGCATACGCATAAGCCCTGCTGAGATAACATTCACAGAGGTGAAGCAGAAGGTTACATACTCTGTTGGATTTGTTCCGGAAGACAAAAAGAATAGAGGGAATCACCCGTTTTCTCAAGGGTCTATCAGGTGGGTATCTGGCAATGGCAAGTACTCTGTTAGCATCCCTATAGCTGTTGTTTTCCTATGAAAATTTGGATAAGTTGCAGCATCATGTTATTTTGTATTAAAGGAATAAAGATTGGAACCTGAACTCTCCAAAGAGACAGGTTGATGCGCAATGACATCAGTTCAGTTTCAAAATGTGTAGGTCTCACTGTAACTCTCTTAATAATATGAAGTTATTAGTTTTAAATAGTCTTGTATACTTCCTTTGATATTCTCTTTTTAGTTGAACTAATCAATTCTTATTTTGTTGAACCAAATATTAAAAGGTGTAATTTTATGAAAGACAAGTGAGTTTGGTTTCACACCAGCACAACTAGGTGGAATCAATATGTTTTAGCTGTTAAAATTCACTTATTAATGTTTGTAACATGTTAATTTAACATCCCATACATTTTTATACCCAAGTTACATCCACTGTTCTACCATATTCATCTTTTATTTTCCTTTTATAAATATAAAAAATTACTATCATATTACTTCTAAAAATGAGTTGTCTAAGTGGTTGATAAATATTATTTGATTTTACATAGTTAGTGTCTGTGCAGGAGTTATTATTTTCTCTCTCCAAAATTTCAAAAAAATAAAACATTTGATATAATTGAGAAGAGACACGCCTCTAATCATTAGCTTCATGCAACGGGTAGTCTAACATTAAGTTAAAAATATATTACTTAAATTAAGTTATATTTTAACATAATTTTAAAGGAAATATGCTAATATGTTGGAAAAAGATAGTTTGACCTCCTTTTTCCTATAGAACCTTTGAGAATTATGTATATAATAATAGGATTGTGAACATATTAGAATCCTAATATCTTTAAACGGACTCCTCGGTTAAATATAAGGATTGTGATATGTTGATAACTTTTATATTTTATATAGACGAATGATATCTTTATAGAGTTTGTGATTACATTCATTTTATACATAATAAATTATTATTTATTACAATATTTTATTCCAAAAAATAGTTGTAAAATGAAACAAACTTTATTCTTTTATATAACCACCCAACAATCATTTATAATTATTTTTTTCATCTGAATATAATATAATATTATATTATTAAAATATAAATAATGTCTTAATATATATTATAAATTATGCTTTAAAACAATGATTTAAAAATAAAGTTGTGGTACGTTACCAACCTTATTATTGCATACAACCTTACAAATTGTTTTAATTCACCTTTATTGAATAATTTCATTTACATTTTGATTAATTTTATTATTAAAAAAACCGAGGAGTCCGTTTAAAGATATTAGGATTCTAATATGTTCACAATCCTATTATTATATAATTGTCAAGTAGATATTTAAATAAAAAATAAAGTTGTCAAATTATTTTTCTTTTGAAGATGGAAAATAATCCTTTTAACAATCAAACAACTACTTGACAATTTATTCTTAAATTTTTATTTTTTTTTGTTAAGGAAGTTAAACTTATAATTGCTCTTTATTTTAATTAAAGTTAAGGAATTGAGGAAACATGTGAGGATCGAAAATTGTTTTCAAAAATAAATTCTCTTTCTCCTTAACCATTAACTCAACACTTGTTCTAATACACCTAATAGCTTCATATTACTTAAACTCCGAACTAAGAGTTTTAAGAACAAAATCACCGTCCAACTCCAAAATAAACAATCTCTATATATCAAATGTGGACAAAATTCGAGTAATCGGACACGTAATCATCTTAAAAGAAAAAAAGATTAACAAAACATTAAAAAAATTGAACACAGTTTAAACATTAAACCAATATCAGCATCAACTTTGCTGACAATTTTCCAGAGGGATAAAATGCCGGTTTAGCATAGGGAAAGGGAGCATATTATATACACAAGGTATGTTTTGGTCATTCCAACTCTAGTCTAAATTTTGTACAATTTGTCAACAAGCCTCGAAGTAACCTTGGAATTGAATCGCATTAATATGAGGTTCAATATCAAGTCCTAATTTTAGACAGTTACAATTAACTTCCATGTCGTCTTTGCTATATGAAAAAAGCAAAAGGGCCTCCTTGCCCAAAAGGTTACCATATTGGCATATTGGAGAAGTTATATCCATGGAAAAGATGACTGACGTATCCTCCCACGAGGGTTGCTCCTATTTCTATCAGCACATTCTTCTATGTTCCTGCAAAATACATCCTAGCTATGGAATCACTGAATTGACGACTTATTACGATTTGGAATTTGATTACACTGAAGACATTCACCTATCATCATCAGGTAACTTCTCGGCAATTCCAGTCATTTCAAACATGGTTTAGTTGCCTGAGAATTTTGATGGCTTGGTTATGGTTTCCTGTGACTGATAGATACCATGTCCAGATAAACAAAAACACAAGAAAATAGCAAAATGATGTTTATCTAAATACTGACACTGATCCGTAATTGTTTCCTGCCTCTGCTATGCACCTCCTCCAGGTATTCTTCATAGGACTACAACCAACACAACATACTTTCAATCAGAATTAGCAGAAGACACAAATATATAGAAGACACAAATTTAAACTGGAAAACTCTCAGACACCAAAATTTAAAAAAAAAAAAAAGATAACCAGAGTTGCAATAGGATGAGTAAAAAGTGGAGGACTTTGCTCGACCTTTACATGCCTTTTGAGCTGTCAAATGATCCAATCCAAATAACAAATTTTCAGTGTATGCTATGCTCTCTAACCAGATCTGACCAGTGTCCTCAAAAGCCAGTAATGGAGAATATTCATTTATTGCAATTATAATTGCAGAGCAAATACATAAATATGATTTAAAGTTCTTCACAAATCAAGAGTCTGCCTAAATGGTGATTCAATATTACATTCTAATAGCAAAAATAAGACCTTCCAGATTAAGGCCATTTGAAATATAGCACCACTTTTTAGAACAAGAAAGCTCTTATATTTGGCTTTGGCTTTGACAAAGCCATTTTACTGCATGTCATTCCTTTAAGGTTGTCTAACCAACAATCAGAAATAAAATGGAAAAAATATAAAATAATTGATTGGAGGAAGAAAGATATATTCCCAGTACCATGTCAAGAAAATCATCCTCAGTTAGGGTACTACCAGCTAAAGGGCAGCCTGGAGACACACCCCAAAAATCTAATTGAGAAGCCACGTCCTTCTTTGTTTGTATCTCTGGAATATGTCCACTATAATGAGCACGTTTAATCCCTGACACTTGTGGCGACACACAAGAATTGATAGGCAATGTTTCAGTAAGCATTGTCCCACTGAATCTCTGCTTTGTTGAACGAAATTCATTTACTACAGGTTGATTTTGGTAAAACATGGAAGAATAAGGCAGGGGCATTGACCATGACATAGGATATGGAGGAAAATTACAGTCTTCGTCTCCCATTGAACTTGGAGTATTCACATAGCGGCCCTTAAATGAAAAATCATCCCTTGATGAACTGCACATGCAAAAACCAATAAGCAGGAAGCCTCCTCTAACCAGTGCCTGATAATAACACGATATCAATTACCACCCTAAAAGGTATACCTGGTCAGTAGGTCATTTGTATCGTTCTTACCATCAAGGAGTTCACAAAGAGCTAGGCCAATGTCTGGAGATAACTCCTAAGAGGGGGAACTTGATTTAGAGTTATAATTTGCATAACATATGCACAAATTTTGAAAGATCTGAAAGGTTAAAATGAAAGGAAACCTGACAGTCTCTGCTAATTTTGACAGGCTTATAGTCATTCAATGGATTCTTGAGATGTAGAGTCTTGTAGAAAGGCAAATCATTGAAACACAGCCACTGGACCTTAAAACTGCGGCCCCAAGGATTACTTTTACCAATTCCCTCACTCCAAATATTGTCTCTACCCCTTCCAATGGAGGACATCATTTGTGCATATCCTTGGAAGGAACCACTCATGTTGACACTAAATATAAGGATTACACAGCCCGAGTTCTGCAAAATATGCTGATAATTCTCAAGATTTTTTTTTTATCTTATGGTAATTTATTTCCTAATTCTTGACGGACCCTAAAGCCTAGAACTATTTCAACAATACAGTTGGAGATCAGAAAAGGAGGTTACTTACATGAAAAGCTCCTTCTAGAATCCGTTCATTCATGATTTGAGTAGCCCAAATTCCTTTCTTAATAGACAAATCGATATTTTCACGGTTCAAACTCTTAATGATGAAATACTTAATATCATTCCATTTTTCCACTCCAATTCCTGTTGGATGCCCTACCAGACCATAAGAGGGTCCCGCTATATCTGCCCGGATTGGATTATTATTTTCATTAAACTTGTAACAGGAGCTCTCTAACAAAAAGGATCACAGATAAATCAGAACTCAAAGTAGAAAAAAATAATACAAAAGAAATATGAGAGGGAAAAAGCTCACATGCATGCATCTGTGCTAAAAATAGATATGTACGTGAATGATTTTGAGTATATGATAAACTCGCTATCCCAATCTTCACTACACATGCCAAAGTTAGTGATCATCTGGACAAACTCGAAGAAAAATTAGCTAATTAAGAGTATGTTTGGATTTGTGAGATTTGATGGATTGAGAAGGTGATTCTCGATTTGGAAGTATAACTAAACAATGGAAGGAAGGATGTGGGACGAGGGGGTTAACCCTCCATACATGCCAGGAAATTTTGCTTAGGTTAGAAATCTGTAACTTTACTTTTTCTTGTCAGTCATTTTGTTTTACATATTTTCTCTTACATTAAATGTTCTGTAATTTTAAATCTATAACTTCTCTAACTTCCCCCACCCACCCACACAATGCAAGCTCCTTAATCCACTTGATCTGCATGTGACAAGAGAAATATTATCAAAACCTGGATCATCTGAATTTCCAATGTCATTCCTCCATTCAGTGACTGATGAATCAACTACCGACGCATTTTCCTTTGTGCTATCAGAAGACATATCCGAATTGACCTGTCATCAAATTATGAAAGTTAAAAGCAGAGTGCAAAGTAAACATTACAACCACCCAATACCAAAACTAGGAAGAGAACGGCAAAACAACTATGCAGAATACAGGTATAGCAACACAATTTTCATAAATAACCGTTTAGCTAAAGTTATTAACATGGTTTCGAAAAAAATTAAGCAGATATTTATGCAACTTTATCCTAGGACGACGCCTGTTCTACGGTATTTATGAGCACTTCAATATAATTAATGTCAGATATAGGGTAAACAACCTGCCCGAATAATCTTGCTGTGACTCCCTCCCCACACTCAAGAACACAGAATACTGATATAAGTCAAAGCTGACCTCGGTGAGAAACCTTGGTCAGAAATTCCTATTTTGCCTAAAGTCGAAGCAAAGAGATTAATGAGTAGGTACTACAGTTAATTACAGCAAGAATTAGAAAATTCGAAGTAAAAAAAAAAGAGAAGCAACATAACCTCCTGAATCCTAAGTGCGGCGTGATTGGTGAAGAAGAAGAAAAGGTAAGGTGTAACACATAACCTATCCCTTTAACAGTGAAAGGCTTGCAAATGTGGTGATGTGTGTGGTGGTTCAGGTGAAAACAAAGACACTGAATCTTGATTCAAGAACGCATTCCAATTCGGCATAACAAAGGAGAAGAGAATTTGGAATGGAAGTTTGAGAGACTGACGAAAAAGATGAGTGAAGTCTGAAGCGCGGGTGTTATGAGTTTCGCGTTCTGAGTCGTATCCTTATCGCTTCTGTAACGCCCATTATGCCTACTTTTTCATGTCTTTTCCTACTCCCTTTTTTATCCATTCATTCCTAATTATTCTTATATTTTGAAATTTTAAATATTATTTTATTCAATTTTTTATTTTCTGTCACTCCATTTAAAACAAATACATTGTACTTTTAATCTAACTTCTAATTTGTTTTCTATATTATTTTTATATTTTAAATAATTATATTTTTTACGATATTTTAAATTAATCTCTCCTCTATAAAGTTTAATGTAACAAAAATAAATGTAGCATACATAAAATTGACTATTAGATTATAATTGCAGGGTTTTTTAAAAATAAAAAATTAAATATCTCTGTTCTAAAATGGAGAAACAAAATTGTGGACGGAGTAAAATAAAATTAAAAAAAACTAAAATTTCATTTAAGTCTGTCTTATAATAACAAATCATAAATGTGAAACAATATTTGTACTAATTATGTATTTTATTTTTTAAAAAATAAATAAAAATAATTATTTCCATGTAACTACAATCAGTCTTAGTTATTATTTAATATTGAATGCATAAAAAAATATTTAAAATTATGTATAGACACCAACGAGTTACTCTTGTTACAACCTGTGGCGTAGGTACTTCCAGGAACACATTTAATAGATATTTAAATTTAAACTAATCAACATTTAATGAATATTTTTAATCCAATCTAGTCAACATTTAATAGATATTTGAATATTTATATTAAAAGTAGTGAATTTATATTAATCCATATCATAAATAGAATTAATTGTTTCGTATATATTTCAAAATGTAATTTGTGGTATTTACCGTAACCCATAATGGATAAGAGAATTATTTTTAATTTTTAATGAAAGAGATTTTAGAGAATTTTAAGTAACTTACAATTTCTATATATATTTTTAATCCAGATTTGACTATTACATATAATAAGAATTATTATTATATTTTTAATGGGTAACATAATATTTATATTTATAAAATTGAGCTGCTTGGAGAAACAGTTAAGACATTTTGAAATATCTTTAAATAGTGAGTGAGATTTAGTTTTTTTATAGTTGTTGCAATTGATCAATATATTTAATTTAAAGAAGAAGAAGAAGTGAAGAGTTGAGCATATTTTGGATAATGATGAAGGGAATGTTAATAATAAGGATAAAAAGAAGAAGTTGAAAAAACAAAGTTTAACATGAGAATGAGAAGGAGACCACATGAATGGTCATTTTATTGGTACAAGCCATAAGAACTAAGAAGTGCAGAAGAGAAGGCATTGAAGGAGGAGACACAGACTCATTTTGGGAGACTTTCCTCGTCCTTCCTGAAAAGTTTGTGGTGAATATGTTGAGCAAAAGTGCGAGGAGGAAAACGAGCTGGGTCTTTCTCAGTCACAAGTTCAGGAAGTGGCTGCAAGATTATCTTCTCCTTGGGTGGTTCACAGAACACTGCCCATGATATTCGAACCTTTTCTTTGTTCACCAATCCCCTGTGGAGAATACTCTTGTACTTGCCGTTACTCAGAATCTCAATGGTGTCCCCAATGTGCATCAAAATGGAATTAGGCACACACTTTGCTGTGATCCATTTGCCCTCGTAGAAAAGTTGCAGACCTGGCACCATGTTGTGGAGGAGGAAGGTGAGTGAACTTATATCGGTGTGAGCTTCAACTCCCAGAGCCAATTCTGGCTGGGGACAAATTGGGTAGTAGTTTATCTTCAATTGAAGCAAAAGCTCCTCCATTCCACCAACTTCCTTCTCTAGTCTTCCACCTTCCAACCCCAATCCAACAGAAAGTGCCTCTAGTATCTTCGTCGCAAGCTTCCTCAATCGCCTTGCATATTCGCTTGTAGCCTCACTGAGATGTCAAATTTGTTGATAATTAAGAAAGTTTTATAAATAAAAAAAGAGTGAAAGAAGAAAGAAAAGGGATGAGGAATGCTCACGTATAATCAGAAGGTTTGGTTGGCCAGATGGAGAGGTCACGCTTCTCCTCGGGATAAACAAGGTGGAAGAAGTAATCTTCCCACTCCAATTGGCCACTGGCATTGTTAGCAAGCTTGCTCCCATAGCCCTGAATCTTCCCAGAAGCTTGGTCGTTGGCGTAGTTCTCCTTCTCCTCAATGGGAAGAGAGAAGAAGGTTTCCCCTGCTTTACGCAGCCGATTCAAGAGGTCCTCAGGGATGCCATGGTTGACCAAGTTCATGACGCCCCATTCCTCCGCCGCTTTCTTAAGATTCTCCCGACACTTCCCTCGAACAACCTCGGAGGGGGAATCTATCTCTGCCAGGTCAATGGTTGGAACCTGAGGCCCTTCCTTCTTCTCCTCCTCGAAGACGTTCCCTATGTTGTCCAACTCCTCTTGCGGCCTCACGTACTCCTTCGGGATATGCTTCATCCCACTGCTAGCCAAGCTTTCAACTCTTTGAGCCACCATACCCGTCATCTCTCCAATTCAACGCTTTTTACTTCACTTCAACTATTCAACTCTTGAACGTTAACTTCCTGAACACCCAATTCCTCTCCTTGGCCTTTATATTCGAAACCCCTAACAGTCCCCATGCATATGCGTTGGTCTTCACGTGACACTCCTCAACAAACCAAATTTCAACGCCCCTTGACTGGGGGTTCATCTGCATGCACACCATTCCGCCTAACCCTCGCCATTCTCAAACTTCTCTTTCCTTTTTTTTCTTTCACATTTACTATGTACATTGACACTGCACATACACGAATACAAACACAAAAATACATATTATAATATCTATAATACAAATGTATATATTATATAATTATAAAAATTAGAGTAACAATAAAAATTTACGTACAAATATCAGTTTAAATTGAATTCAAACCATATTAAAATTATCAAAATTTCAACAAATATTTTATAAAATAAACACTTTACCGATCAAATACCAATGTGCTGTATTGAAAACTTCGAGCCTCATAACACTTCCATCAACCACATTTAACTCCCCTACAACACTGCCTAAAAACCAATTTTATTCTCCCTTTATTTATTACACTTCCTTCCCTCAAATAAATTCTCCATTCAACCAATATATTATATACATATATTAAAATATATTGGTACTTATAAGAAATTAATTTCCAATGTCGTGTCGGCTATAATCGGGTATCCATCAATCTCAAATTTGGAAACGGGCCAATTTGTTTTATTCTGTCATTGGTCTTTCTAAAATCGGGTATGGTAGCGTTTAAAATATGTTAAAAAACCTCAACTCATCAATGGATTCACAACTTGATTCACTAAAAAAAATATTAATGAGTTCACTAAATGTAGTAATTAATTATTAAAATTAAAAAAAATATCTAAATAACATTTCCTATTAATCTTTTCTGTAAAAACAATCGAGTAAATAAGAAGAAGAAAGTAAAAAGATAAATGTAGTAAAATAAGATGGACGCACCTAACCAACAATGTCAAACATATTTCATTTTTAGTAGTCAAATCTAAAAAATCCAAGTTCTTCCTTCACATTTCACATAACATTTAAACATGTAAAACTCACAGTCTAAAAGAAATGACTACAGCGCCATTCCATCAAAGATGCGATTATTCATTCAACAATTTCAGATTCTCAATTATTTTAATATGATAAAAAAATTCAAATTATACTTAAAGTAAAATTTTAATTGATAAAATGTTTGATGTAACATAGACAATTTTAGCCGTAAACTCTTGTGTGAGATTTTTTTCTTTCATAAATTAAAATTAATCTATACACGCGTCAAAATTAAAATTTACGAAGCTTATAAAAAAGTTAGTGTCGATTTTTTCTGTTATTTTCTTAGAGGATTTTATTCAGTACGTAATGTATTGAAATGATCTGAAAATGAATTAAAGAAAGGAGAAAAAAAATGAAATGATAAAATTTATATTGGATGGGAGAATGGTTGATAAGGTCAGAGGCATGCCACCAAAACCACCAGCCTCATGGATCGCGGTTTCTAGAACATATGTTTCCCTCCATTTATCCTTGCCTGAGTATAAATGTTTTGAAAACCTATACAATTTTTCATGTCATAATTTTAGTAAATATATATATATATATATATATATATATAAAATAAAAAATAAATTTGTAATTAAATAATATAAAAAAATATTGAAATATATAGTAGTATTATTGATTGTAAGTAGATGAGAAAAAATTGGTTCTCAACCTATGAAGATCCTATTCCATCATTTGAACCCACCTAACAAAGTTGACGATTAAAGGGACGTTGATGTTTATTTTATTTTATTTTACATTTTAGTATTGTGCAATTATTGCCATTTTTATTGTAATGTTACAATTATTTTGCTGTGATTGTTAGAAGTTGTGGAAGGTCAACAACGACAAAGATAGAAATAAAATTTACTGTAATTGGAGTTACGATAACTTTTTCACATCTTATATTAATGGTGATAGGTTGTTTTGATATTACTGATCATATAGTTGGGCATAGTCAATTATGGAACTACCATAAACATGATCAATTGAGTAAGTTTTTTTTTTTTCAAGTAGTTGCCATTTGATTGGGTCATTAATGTGGGGTTTAAGAATTTTAGAGTAATATTACCTATAGATAAGAGTATAATAGTCCCTTAATAATATTTTTTACTTTTCCATCTCTCTTTTTTCAATTAAATACATATTCATCGTACTTATTTTATTGAAACAATCTCATATACTTACAATCAACAATATTAGTTTAGAATTACATTTTTGTTTCCTTAGCATTTAAAAAGTATTTTGTGAAAACGTTAGTTAATTTTGTTGTCTCTTCAAAATAATTAATAAAACAATTATGGTTTTGAATGTTAAAAATAAAATATCATTAAGGGAATTTTTTTCCATAAGACTCTCCTTGGAAGCATAAATGTACTTTTTCAAACATATTTTTACTTTATTAATATTCTCAAAAGTATTTTTAGAACACTTATTCAATTTCATAATACCTTTTATAAATTTTAAGAAATCTAAAAATGTGTTATAGAAAGTAATTTTTGAAATATACACTACAAGAAAATTATGAAATAGAAACTAATTTTATAAACAAAAAGTAATTAGTTGTTATAGTGACTAAATTAAAGACTGTTTTAGAAACTAAAAAAAAAAGGTTTTTAAATTAGTTTTTATTATTGTTAAATGATTTCTAAATTAGTATTTAATTAGCTATCAGAGTTTTTTTCTACCTGTATCTAATTTGTTACAAAAAAAATTAGCAAAAAGGGGAGAATGTAAATAGAAGAAATGACTAGCTTGATATGGCATAGTTAAGGGTGGACAAAAAATTCAAATTACAAAATCCAATCCATAATTATCCAAATTCATATTAGTTTTAATCCATTTAAATGGATTTCTCTCAAATCCAAATCCAATCAATTTAATTGGATATGAATTAGATATAGATTGGATACTTTTTGGATTAACCAAATTGCATTTTGGGTTGGATTTTGACTTGGTCCGATCCAAGTTGAGCCAAGACAATTCGGGCCCTAGTTGAGAAAAGTCGGTCCAAGTCCACGTCGAGCGGTCCCGAGCCCATGTCGAGACGAGCGGGCCCAGGCCCATTTCGAGCCGAGTAGTCTCAAGCCCATGTCGAGCCGAGCAGGCCATGGCCAAAGTCAAGCCAAGCAAGGTCAGGCTGATGTCGAGTCGCCTAGGCCGATGTCAAGCCAAGCGGGCCTGGGCTTATGTCAATACGAGCAGGCCCAAGCCGATGTTGAGTCAAGCGGGCCCGAACATATGTTGAGTCGAGCGGGCCTGGACCGATGTTGAGCCGAACGGGCCCGACCGATGTCGAGCCAAGTGGGCCTAGGCCGATGTCGAGCCAAGCGGGCCCGGGCTGATGTCGAGCCAAGCGGGTCGACTAATGTCGAGCCGAGCGGGCCCAGACCAATATCTAGCCGAGTGGGTCCAGACTGATGTCGAGCCAAGCGGGTCCGGGTCAATGTCAAGTCGTTCGGGCCCAGGCCAATGTCGAGTCGTTCGGGCCGGAGCCGATCTAGAGTCGTTTGGGCCAGGGCCGATGTCGAGTCGTCCGTGTCGAGTTGATGTCGAGTCGTCCGGACCCGGGCCGATGTCCAGTCGTTTGGACCCGAGCCGATGTAGTGTTGTCCGGGTCCGAGCCGATGTCAAGCCGTCTGGGTCCGGGCCGATGTCAAGCCGTCTGGGTCTGGGCCGATGTATAGCCGAGTTGGTTCGCGTTCATGTTGAGTCGGCTTAGACCTAGTTCGAGCCAAGTTAGTATGTGTCCATATCAAAATAGATTTAATGTAATTGACAAAGTGGATTTAATCTAATTAAAAAATTGGATTTAATCTAGATTTAATCCACTTTAAATGGATTTAAAAAAAATCCAAATATATTTGATCTAGTTAGAGTGGATATGGATTTTAAATCCAATCAATTTATTTGGATTTGGATTTAGATTGGATTTTGAAAAATCCAATCCATGACCACCCCAAGGCCTAACATTCTTGTTGGATATGTGGGTTCAATTTTTATTATTATTACTTGTTATTAGGGATGTCAAAAGTGAGTCAACCTAACTCATAAGGATTGAGTTAAAAATTGGCAAATTTTTCATGCACTTCCATACCTTTTATCTGTACCTCTATATTTTATTTTTATTTCAATAATATATTTTTGAGTATGGAGAGTGTTATGTCTTCTTCTTCATTTTCAAGTAGTGGTAGTTGCTTGTAGTGGTTGATGGTGGTTAGTGGTGAATGGTTGTGATTGAGGTAAGTTTTGTGGTATTTTTACTGGTGATGACTGTGTTTTCGTTTGCTTATTTTTTTTCATTTTGTTGGAAGTCACAAAACCAAAAAAAAACAACGATGTACAACAATGGAGTACAAAACTAAAAAAAAAAAAATATCTTCGCACTAGGGAACATCAAATACAACGAATCTTCTCGTCAACCCTCACACGCACGCTCAAATGATGAAACTAATCTTTCAAACGCAGCGGCTAGAAATAAATAGAAGTGTTGCGGATGTAAGGAAGAGTTAAGGTTATTTAAAAATGTGAGATTATGCTTCATTTAACGTTATTTAAAAAGCTTAAAATTGACTTTTTCACAATTAATATGAAGTTGCATGTGAAAATATGGTGGTGAAGGTAGAATTAGCCTAAAAATACCTAAAAATAAATCAACTTAACTTGGTTCACCTTTAAGGTTTTGTCCTGCAACTCCACAACTTATCCTTAAAAATACATTATAGATTTCATAATTCGAAAATGTATTTTTTTTTTTCTATTCAGTAATACTTTTAAGATTCTTTAATCCGAATTTTTTTAGCTATGGAGTTGCATAAAAAAAATAGTCCACCTTATTACCTTATTACAGACTCATTTAACCATGTTTTTCAACTTACTTTATATATTTATTGAAATATCATATATAATTAAGCTAACAAATAAAATAAGTATATGTTCCTGAAAGGGAGATGGGACCTAGAGAACTGTTGATTGACTTTATTTTCGCACTTCCTATCGGGCAGTCTGCTAGAACTTCAGCTTGCTCCTTCCTACCTTAACGCTACTCCTTCAAGTCTCGGTCGCTCTATCTCAGGTGAATGTTGAATAGGGGGATACCTGCAAAAGGCACTCCAACGCTCAAGTCAGCAAAGGGTACTCGACGCTCGGTTGTCAGAGTATATTCAGTAATGACATACCTTGTTATTGGAATATGCGTTATTTATATTATTTTAATGGGCTTACCTTATTGGGTCGTATTAGTGGATTGGATCATGCTTAGGGGCATATTACCTAGTTCTTAATGGTGGTTTAGCTTTGTTGACCTTGATTTGAGCGTTAATGGGCTGGATGTGTCGGTCGACCCGCACAGACGTGTTGGGATCGGTCAGCTCAGTCATGGAAACCGAGTTATGGTATTAACCGTTTGGTCCATACCAGTACACTTGCTCCCAGGCTCGAGGATGGATGCATTCAATAAGTCTTTCAACTAGTGACCATTGGTCAGTCTTCTATGATCAGTGACTGTTGGGCTTCCCGAGGTATGTCCTGACCTCAGGCGGCGCGATGTGACCTGCATTAATGAGGGATTTTTCGGGCGCGAAGTGTTGTGAGCCGTTGGATCTGGAAGATCTAACAGTTCAGATCGTTGCGACGTTACCCCTCTGTTAATTGCTCTGATATCCGAGTGTTCCCTCGTCCTTCTGTTGTGTCTCAATTTTCGGCTTTGTGTAAGGTTAGTAATGTCTACCCTGGCTCGACCTACTTCTTTTTCTGCTCCCCCTTCACCTTTTCCCGCTCGTTCCTTTTCTTCGTCCTCGTCTTCTTCTCTATCTTCGTCTTTTGGGTCTTCTACAACCGATTGTTTGTTGGTCGGTGTAACTGATGTGCCGCGCTAGGTAGAGGTTGTTAAGGGGGATGATCCGGCCAACATGGTTGACTATTCGAGCTCCCCTCTGCAAGCTATTTCTCGAGCAGATCTTGGTTGGGTTGATCCTAAGGTCATTGGGATCTCGTCCACCTTTTCGACCGAGGCTTCTGTTTCTAAATTTCTTGACAAGTTCCCAGTTTTGAAGGCGGACGGGCGTTCCAGTCTCTTTAGTGTTGAGCCTTGCCTACCGACCGAGAGCGTTTGTATGGGTCGGTCAGGCACCGATCCTCCCTTCTTCTACTTGTATTCTTGTCTTTTTTCGGACTTACATGTCTCTCTCCCTTTTGACAACTTCATAATGGGTGTCTTTCGGACGCTCAACGTGCGCCTACCCAGCTTCACCCAAACACATGGGCGTCCATTCAGGTCTTTCATTTGTTATGTGATGTTTTGCGTCTTCACCCCTCTCCTTCTTCTTTTCTAAGTTATTTTACGTCTCAACCGACCAATCTCGTTTTGTGGCATTCGTTAATCAGTCGGTCGGGGTGTGTCCTCTTCAACTCCTTTGCCACCTCTTACAAAAAGTTTAAAGAGAGGTTTGTCAAAGTCTGTATTCAGCCGGAGGCAACGACCTATTTCTTTGATGAGACCGGTCGGTCGAGGTTTATCCTCTACTCGACCAACCAGCCACGCGACTTTAAGGAATGGCCTCGGCCGACCGGGGGTGACGAGGAGTTAGAGGTTCTCTCGCTCTTCAATGCGCTCCCGAAGAAGTTTCCTACGAGGAAGCTGATTAACACATATATAAAGTCGTCGCGCTGGGAGGCTGTTAAGGTTATGATAATTTCGTTTTCTCTCGGTCGGGTTTATTAACCATTGACTAACACTTGGTTCTTTTTTGCAGAAATCGTGGATCACGAGTGCCCCCTTGCTAGCAATGTGTTGGATTCCTTTCAGCAGCGGGCCGCCCAAAGGAAGGGGCAAATGAGCATCGAAATGTTAGATGTTGTGAAGGGCTCAGGTGCCCGAATTGGCAAGGGCTCGGCCGGTCCTTCCAATAAATCCAAGAAATGACCAAGGGAAGGGAGCAACATTGCCACCACTACCCACTCCCCTGGGTCGCTGTCGACACCGCCACCTCGTCGGAAGGCGATTGAAGTCGATTCCCCATCGCCCCGCCGAGTTGAGAAGGCGGTCAACCCTCCCGAGACTGGTCGGTCGATGGAGGTTCGCATGTCACCCCTAGCCGTTCTAGGGGGTGACATGCAATTTTCTCGGGGGGTGCGACTTGCACTTTCTGGAGCCACCCAAGAGGTTATCCAGGTTGTCCCTTCCTCAAACTTACTCAGGGGGGCTTGAAGACGCTTTGTCGGTCGGTGGTCATGATCCAGTTGGGGTATCAAGACCGAGATCGCCATGTCGAGGAGATATCCCGATTGGAGCATGAGTTGTTCGAGGCGTCGGGTTGATATCTCTGAGTATTCAGAAAAGTTGTTATCTCTTCATTCTCCTTTCGGAGAGCCTGTATCTCTTGTTCGTTCTTCTTAGTGACCTCCTTGGTCTTCTTCTACATCTCGACCATCTCTCTCTGCAGAGCTAGCAACAACATCGCCTGATCGGCTTTACTCATCCTCTCCATGCTTCGGGTTGATACCATTTACTTTCGTTCTTTAACTAGTTTCTCTCAACCCCACGGTGGACGCCAATTGTTTCTGCTAGGGAGATGGGACCTAAAGAACTGTTGACTGGTTTCGTTTCCCTCCTTCCTATCGGGCAGTCTGCTAGAACTGCAGTTTGCTCCTTCTCGCCTTAGTGCTACTCCTTTAGGTCTCGGTCGCTCTATCTTAGGTGAATGCCGAATAGGAGGGGTACCTGCAGAAGACACTCTAACGCTCAAGTCAGCAAAAGGTACTCGACGCTCGGTTGTTCCAGTAATGACATACCTTGTTCTTGGAATGTGCGCTATTTATATTATTTTAATAAATTTATTTTATTGGATTGGATTAGTGGAGTGAATCGTGTTTAGGAACGTATTACCTAGTTCTTAATGGTGGTTTAACTTTGCTGACCTTGATTTGAGCGTTAATGGACTAAATATGTCGGTCGTCCCGCACGGACATGCTGGGATCGGTCAACTCGGTCATGAAGACCGAGTTATGATATGTTCGGTCCATACCAGTACAATATCAAAACAATATTAAACAACATTCTAATTTTAATAAAAAGACAAAATTATCAACCTACATATTTTAAATTAATAAATAATTATAATAAAAATTAATAAAGACGAATCAATCCACCTCTAACTTAACTTGAATTAAGTGAGTCAAATTCAGTTCGATGGAGTAACCAGTTCCATGGGCTGTAACTCTCTTGTTTTAAATCTCAAAAAATAAAAAAATTTGACCTCACTCTTCTATTTCCTTACCAATTTGTGTGTGTGCTTCTCTAATGTTGATGGCATGTTTTTGGAAAGAGTTTGATGAGCAGAGAAGGAAGAAGAGAAGGTGTGTAGTGCAACGAGTTTAGAAGGAACTTAGATAAATCCTCTGTGCCCACAACATCATCCATCTCTCCCCACGTGATAACCCTTGCCAACACACCAGCCCAACAGAACATCTCCACGTGGCCACAACCAAGGGAATGACCAAGACAAGCCAGTTAGTCAGAAACCTTAGTAAAACCAAACAAACAAGACACACGATGTGACTGTGATGAAGACAAGAAAATCAAAGAAGGAAATGGAGAATAAGCCGTTGTACTTCCCTCCACACATTCATTCTTGCCTTATCTTTCCCTCCAACCAAACAAATTAAAATCAACCCTCAATAACAATGAATTTCCCAAATGCATTATCATAAAAGAATCCCAACATACTCTCTGTTGCTACATAATCATGGCTACTAAACTCACCTTCACACTCTCATGCCCGCAGCCATTCACTTCCCATACACCAACGCCCTTCATTCCAATCTCTTCCTTCTCCTCCACTTCCGTTTCTCCTCTCCACCTTCTCCAATTCAATGCTCGCCGTTTATGCCTTCGCCGCCGCCGCCGGCTATTTCTGTTTTCTCCCAGGGCCACTGCCGATCAAGGTCTTATTCCTCACATCATCTTTTTGTTTCATGCATTGCTCTCACGACGCTGTTTCCTCTTTTCCTTTCAGGCAAGGTTGAGGAAGATGACGTTGTGGACAGTAAAATCCTACCCTACTGTAGCATAGACAAAAAGGAGAAGAAATCAGTTGGTGAACTCGAGCAAGACTTTCTTCAAGCACTGCAAGTACGAAAAAAAGAACTAGTTTTTTCAACACCCTTTAATTTATTTATTGCTGGATTTGCTATGCGTTATGAAAGAGGGAGCGTTATATATATTTAACTTGAAGTGGGACTCTGTTTTGTCGAGGAACAGGCATTCTACTATGAGGGCAAGGCTATTATGTCAAACGAGGAATTTGATAATCTTAAGGAAGAACTCATGTGGGAAGGGAGCACCGTTGTGATGCTAAGTATATACATGGAGCTAGCAATTTCACTCACAGTAGCATGAACTCTTATAATATGTAACCTGATCTTATTTCTGGATCATTATTGGTTGGCTCCGTAGGTTCTGAAGAGCAAAAGTTTCTGGAAGCTTCTATGGCTTATGTGTCCGGAAAACCAATCCTGAGCGACAAAGAGTTTGATGATTTGAAACTCAAGCTGAAGGTTTGCTTTTAATTATCATGAAAAACCATTAATGCAATCACGTTTTTTTTTCTACCGATGCAACACGTAAGATCAAGTACTTTAAACGGAAGTTACATAATCATATTTTTGTTGCTGATATTAAAACCTTTTAATGCTTAACTACACATACTGTGTTTGTAGATAGAAGGGAGCGATATTGTGGCTGAGGGTCCTCGGTGCAGTCTTCGTAGTAGAAAGGTGTGTGTACATAGCTTAATGGATTACATCATTCAAGTATTATGTGAAAGTGTATAAAAAAGTGATTGTATCAGTGGTCAATTGTATATATATTCTAGTATCTATCGATATACATAGCCGTTTGCTGGAATAAATCATTCTCTGAACATTATATCGAGAGAGAGATCAGTTAAAAAGTGTGTTAGATATGTTAATTCCTTAATTACTAATTGGCATCATTTTACAGGTTTACAGTGACCTGTCTGTTGACTACTTAAAGATGTTACTGCTGAACGCCCCAGCTACTGTGATTGCACTAGGATTGTAAGTAACTCTTTTCTTCTGTGTATATGATAACTTCATCATGTATTTTATTTACCCAGTTTTTTTAGTCCTGCTACTGCCAATAGTTGGTCTCTATGACACTTAAGATATTAATATGAAAATCCATTCTTTAAATCGTTTTCTCTTTCTCAAATCAAGGTTTTCATGTCATCCCAAATGATGGGAAAAAAGTACGTGCTTCCTTGGTCTGTTCTTTTATGTAGCAAGGTCAAGTAATGTGAAAATCATTACTGTTGCAAAAGTAAGGTCTTGATTTCTTTTGCTTTTTTCCATTTTTTCCTATAATATGTTCTTAGGTTCTTCTTCGTTGACGATTTGACTGGATTTGAGATCTCATATCTGATAAAGGTATATGCTAATGCTCCCCTCATTTTTTCTTGTTCTAGCCTTCTTAGATGATTATTTAATGTAGTTTGATCTGAAAAGCCACAGTATCAGACAGGCAGTAGTTTTATTTTTGCAGTTCCCTCTTATATTCCATTACCCTCTTCATTCATACAAGGAAGCAGTTTATTTTCTAGTCAGAAAAAGATCTTCTAGAGTGCAGGGTTCACTTTAGAGAGGAAAATGCTAGTGGATCACCGTTTGATAACAAAATCAGAAGCACATTGTAACTAGCTGTGTAGATATTGCAGTAGTACATGATGACCAATTAAGTACCTTGAGTCGTAAACCCAAAAGAGCTTCTGCTATTTATCAAACAAGAGTTATCTATGAGAAGTCATATCAGCAGAATCGATAGCTGGAACAATGAGATTGATTTATTCCTAGACTAGAAATCATTTTTTTGAAAATTGTTATATATGTTACACCTATAATGATTTAGCTAATGTCGTGAAATGCTAAATGCAGATTCCAGAGCCATATAGTTTTATTCTAACTTGGTTTGCCGCCATTCCCTTTATTTTGTGGCTGGCTCAATCAATTACAAGGGCAATTGTAAAAGACTTTTTGATTTTAAAGGTAAAATTTTGGTTGCACTGTCTCTTTATTCCGAACCAATACAAGTACTAACATAGTTCTATCTCTAAAGGGCCCCTGTCCTAACTGTGGTACTGAAAATACCTCTTTCTTTGGGACTATACTGTCAGTTTCAAGTGATACCAGCAACAATGTCAAATGTGAAAAGTAAGTATAAAAGTGGCTTCCCCTGCACTCTCTCACCCTGTCTCTCCATATTGTTAATTGGTTTGAATTGTGATAGATCATTAGTTTAACCACCGAAGTTATATTTTGCCTCAGCTGTGAGACTAAAATGGTGTATGATTCAAGAACAAGATTGATTACATTACCAGAAGGAAGTAGTGCCTAAATTGAGGTACATCATCACTGCTAAGTAGCATTATTTTCTGGCACAAGAACAGCTTCAAGTTTGTCTTGTGTCCGGTTAAGACTCTGCAAGTGAAAATTTTCTTTGTTTTTTGGGGCTTTTCTGCAAAGACATGTTAATGTAAATGTTATACATGTACCTGAAGGTTGGGTTGATACTATGGTTTCCTGCAATGAGTTGAGATGGTCATAGTCAGAAACTACTCCTTATTCGTGGAAGCTAGAGACTAATTTATGAAGTCAGGAAGACAATAAAAAGGCCATGAAATTAATCATTATTCTCGCTGTGGCACACCATATTGTAATTTTATTAACTTTGTATAGCATATGCAGGATCCTCCATCGGAAGAGATGAGTTACATGATTTTTTGTGTAACAAAAAAAATCTAAAAAAATTGTAGCGCCGCCTTTTAGTAGGTTTTTTTTTATTTGTTGGCATGCGTTAGGAATATTTTTAAACAAATTTGTCTATAATAGATTTTGAAGAAAGAAAAATAAAATAAAAATGATATTTTTTATATAGAATTTCTCTCATAACAATTTTAGATTTTTATTTATAATTTCTCCCCAGGTTAATTTTAATTCACGAATTAATTTAATTATTTCGAAGTCTTTAACATACCCTAATTAATTTTCCCCTTCTTGTATCACAGTCAATATTTAAAGAAATCATTACGTAATAATTTGTCAGTAACTTATAAGATGACAGCCAAATAACTCCAACATTACTTGGCCGAGTTTATTTAAAAAATAATTGCGTTAATTAAGTCTTTCTATTTTTTAAAATAGAATCTGTAAAATTACTTTGAAATTTCTTTCACTCAAAACATCTCCAAATTAAAACATTAAATTTAACTTAAAATTGAAAAAAAAATCTTAATTTTTTCCTTCTCCATACCTTAACTTCGTGTCCTATAATTAAAATCCTTCCACTTTACAAAAAAATTATCAAATTTATAAATCCTTTACCATCTAAATATTTTAATATATCAAATCGATGATAAACTCATTTAAACAAAAAAAATAACAAGTTATTATAAAAAAAATTATTAAATAAAAAATAATTTTAGAAATCATATGAACTAAAAGTTTATAAAATAATTTTCAAAATTAGTATTTAATCATTAGTTATCAAGATGTTAAGTACTATAACTACTTAATATTTTAAATTAGTCTTTATTATTCTTTTAGATACTAATTTAAAATTTAAAATATTATAAACTAAAACATTGATTGATTGGTAATTTATATACCACTTTATTTTTATTAATAATATAAATTATTTTAGATATTAATAATTTTTTAATTTTTAAAATAATATTTAATGTGATGAATAATAATTAATTAATTTTTATTTTAAATTTAATTGTTATTTAATAATTTTGTTGGTGTGAGATGGTAACGTCAAATTTACTTAATCCTAATCTAAATCATCGAAAAGTTTAAAAGAACAGGCACATAACACAAACTAAAGAAAATGAAAGTGAGCTTGGGCCTTAAATAATCTTGTGCAAAATTATGTGTTTGATAAAATATTTTTTCTTCTGAAAAACAGACATTTTGTTTCTGAAAAAAATGAAAAGTTTATAGAATGAAACCAAACTTGTGTTTTTCTTGGTTTCATTAGTTGAAAGAGTAGAGTCAATGGTTGTACTAACAGAGGCAAATTAAATACAAAAGTCAGCTATATTTAAAATGTCATTGACTAATTAACAAGTAAGAAGAAGATAAGTGGAGTGGCTAATGAGAATGAATTTTATAATCACGCGACCTGTGAAACTTGTCTGCACGTTTTTTACTCAAAATATATAACTTTTTTTTCTTATGGATTGAGTGGTCAGGGATCGGGATTTGTCTTGTCTTGTCGATTACGTACATATTGGTGGGAGGTGCAAAAAACAAAACAACAATGTTGTGGACTTTGTGGTCGTGGGAATCACTAAGCCAAGACGTGCCCTAGGAATTCTACTTCCTATATAAAGGATACACGTACCTGTCAATCATCACACTGCATTGCATTGCATTCCTTCTCCTCTACAATTAAACTATTCAAAACTTCACCATGCCTTCAACTCTTCAACCTTCTACCTTGTTGTTTGCTTTTACAATGAAGTTCATGTTCATTCTCATGTTCATGGGAGACCAAGCAATAGCTGCGGGGATATTTCGACCCAGTCAATGGGCTCTTGCCCATGCCACCTTTTACGGTGATGAGACTGCTTCTGCCACTATGGGTATGTAAATCTTCTCATCATCACAGTTCATCACTACCATTCTATTTATAGTTACTTTTTTTTTATATAAAAACTTTTATGTTAATAATCACTTTACAACTTCATTAAATTATTATTTTTCTCTTATCTGATTGGCAATGGACTTGCAGGAGGAGCATGCGGGTACGGGAATTTATTTCAAAATGGTTACGGCACAGATACTGTGGCTTTAAGTTCTACGTTGTTCAACAATGGATATGCGTGTGGAACTTGTTATCAAATAAAATGTTACCAATCAAGTGCGTGTTATAAGAATGTAGCTTTTACCACAGTGACTGCCACCAATCTTTGCCCTCCTAACTGGGCACAACCGTCCAATAACGGAGGCTGGTGCAACCCACCACGAGTGCATTTTGACATGGCCAAACCCGCTTTCATGAAAATTGCGCAGTGGAAAGCTGGCATCGTCCCTGTTATGTACCGCAGGTAAACAAATAAATCACTAGAAAGGTCTTCCTATGCATCTGAAAGTTCCTGTTGATGCCTTATCATAAATTTCTTAGCAGTTCATCATTGTATAAATAACTAGATGTTAGTTCTAAGTATCGAGTTTAAGCCAAACTTTGTCTAAAACTGTATATTATAGGTGGCCCAGCTAACCTGATAACAACATTCATAATGACTCTTATATCATATTAAGTAATCAACTTATAAAATGAGATTTGATGAAATTTACACCTACTTATAAAATAAAATGTTTTAAGATAAAATGTTGTAAGATAAGGATCTCCGGTAAACACATATGTGTTTGGTGATTAATTTATGTATGTATATGCAGAGTGCCATGTGTAAGGAAGGGAGGGCTGCGATTCACTTTTCAAGGAAACGGGTACTGGCTTTTGGTGTACATGATGAACGTGGGAGGTGGAGGAGATATTTCAAGCATGTCGGTGAAAGGAAGCAGAACTGGGTGGATCAGCATGAGCCACAACTGGGGTGCTTCATATCAAGCATTTGCAACTCTTGGTGGCCAACCTCTTTCTTTCAGGATTACTTCATACACCACCAAGGAAACTATCATTGCATGGAATGTTGCTCCTTCAAACTGGAACGTGGGACTAACTTATTCCACCTCTGTTAACTTCCGCTGAAACCCTTTGTGGCACACGCCTTTCCACTGTTTTTTCTTTTATCTTAAATTAAGAGACCGTGTCTGCTGCAAGTAAGTTTTCTACATATTAGCTTCAGCAGCAGGTGCAGATATAGATAGATGTAAAGGAACTGTCACTTTTTGTTAGTTTGACAAACTTAAAGTGAAGTTCGTCATTTCCACAAACTTCACACGTAGCTGGAAATTTGAATAAAAACTTGAGTTATAATAATGACTTAATCCAAACCGCAAGGCTCCATGAATAGTGAGTCTGGTTTTATACTGAAATTTGGCTGCCAATGGCCTGTGAATTGAATTGATGTTTAACTACTGAGTTGGTTAAGTATTTATTTCTGAGGCAAATTCTTCCTGTACCATATCAATTTTAACCTCCACCATATCAATTTTTTAAATTTCCAAAACTACCCTTTTGCACCATATCAATTTTAACCTCCATCATATCAATTTTTTAAATTTTCAAAACTATCCTTTTGCACCATATCAATTTTAATCTCCACCATATTAATTTTTTAAATTTCCAAAATTACCCTTATTCCAAATTAAAAAATCCAAAATAATAATTATAATTGAGAAATAACAAAATAAAAAAATTCTGAACACAAAACTAAAAATACATTCTAAATTTCAGAATTCAAAAATATGTTCCGAAAATTGAAATCCAAATTATTTTAGATAAAAGTTTCAAAAATAATTTTTCCCATTTTTGTGTAAGGTTATTTTCCTCAGTTAGGAGAGGTATTTTTGTCATTTTCTAGAGCTGATTGGGTGGGATATTTTTATCATTTTTTAGAACTGATTAGGTGCATGCTGAAATTGATATGGTGGATATGTGATAGTGATAGTGAATTAATTAATTTTAGTTGTTTTGAAAGGTCTTCTTGCTTATTGAAAAAACATAATGAATTTGTGTGAAGGTAAAATACATTTTAGTACTTAATTTTTTAGTTTTCTCTGTTTTACTTTATTTATCTTTTTACTTTTCTCATACTTGTATTAATATAATAATATTTTACATCAATAATTAATTTACTTATGGTATTTTAACTGGTAATATTTTTAATATATAAAAAATTCAACTAAAAAAAAACTCATTTCTAAACTCATTAATATAGATCAGTTCAACATTCAATGAACACAAGAAAAATAAAATATAAAGATTGGTTCCTTTTTTCTCCTTTGGATCGTGATTATTTGTCTCCGATGATCTATATGTGTGTTAGTTAAGCATATTTCATCATATTAGTTATTTTTCCAAATCTAAATTTTTAGATAATAATTGGATTTTAATCAAATGTATTCCAACTAATTAAATGTTTCAGTTAAATCATAATCATTACATGGATATTATTGTTATATTAGATGATATTAGTTTAGTATTTTAAAATATAGAAATCATTATTTTATTTAAATAATATGATTCCCTGCATTTATTAAACATAATACAATAATTAAATTTAATAATTAAAATATAAATTTATTAAATGTCTAATTTTTCAAATCTTAAATTTTCTTTGCGGATGTTATATACAGTAATTATGAATGCTACACAACACAGTAGTTACGAACTTTAAAGTTTAAATAACTATATATATAATATCTATGTTTTAAATTTATATTTTTCTTATAAGCATTAAATTATTATTTAGAAAAAACAAACATTTATAGAATTCAACATACTTGATATTTCTTAAAAAATAAACATTATTTAATTAAAATACAATTAACAATCTTATTTAATTTAAATATAATTAGATTAATTAAATTTTAAATATTTCAAAAGTAGTAAAATTATTTACACATATTTAAAAATATATATAATTTAAAAAAACCTGACATGAATCTAAAATTAGTATACAGTAATGCAGAAATAAATCCAAATAAATAATAGGCAAATCTAAAGACGTTAAAGTTATTCCAGTCAAAATTAATAGAATTTTAAAAAAGTGTTTATAATTAAAATGTAACCAAATCATTGATTATAATTTTCTAAAATAAATATATTTTCAACTGCCATAAATACGACATTAAAATTTAAGGAATGAAAGTAAAAGTGAGAAATTACATTACCTAGTTTTGTGTGTGGTCGGGCGAGATGAGAAAGAGATAATATCATGAAAGGCGCCATTTCCACTTTTTTCCCGCGAAAAAGGCGTCTATTTCCCGGGAAAATTCTGAGTGCTTCATATTTCAACAAATCGAAGGAGGAGGAAGAAGAAGAAGAAGGGGAAAAGAGAAAAGAGAAAAGATTTGGTTAGGTTTGATTATTATGGGCGAATCGTTCACTCCACCTTCTCCAATGTCCTCTTCCCAGCACAACCATGTCAAACGAATGCTAAACTCCAATCGCTTCAAGTCACCGTCAAAAACAATCTACTCCGACCGCTTCATACCCAGCAGATCCGCTTCCAACTTCGCTCTGTTTAACCTATCGCCCTCCACGGAAGACGGTTGTAGTTGCAGCCCCTATGGCAGCGCGCTGCGGAGTGCCTTGTTTGGACCTTCCACACCCGACAAATTCGAAAGCCCTAATATATTTCGTTTCAAATCGGAGACTCGACAGTCCATGCATTCTCTTTCTCACACACCTTTTACATCCCACGATGCCCTTCTCCCTGGCTATGACTACAATCATAAGCCCCTTAAGCGCCCTCGCAAGATTCCTCCCTCGTCTTTTAAGGTTTTTTTTTTTTCTGTCCCTGTTTTGAGAGGTTTTGTTTTGGGGTGTTCGGTATAATTGCAATGTTGTGTTTTAGGTTCTGGATGCGCCGGCTCTGCAAGATGATTTTTATCTGAATCTCGTGGATTGGTCCTCCAGCAATGTCTTGGCTGTGGCTCTGGAAAACTCTGTTTATCTGTGGAATGCTTCTAGTAGCAAGGTTTATAAAATAAATTTAATTTCTTTTTTACTAATTGTTCTTGGTGACCACTGTTAGGATCTTTGTTTCTTTGATTCTTGGTGGGACCAAGACATCCCCAAATTTTTGCTCTTTCGAGTCGGTTATGAGACTAATCCCCGATCCTTAGTCCAAATCTTACTCATATTTAAAACTCTCCGATGAATATCGAGCATTTATACCATTGGGGGTTAGGTCTAACTGGAAGTCTCTTGTAGAAAACCAAAGTTTGAATAGTTTCTGGGAAATACGTTCGTATTTAGTTTGTTTAGGATTGTTTTCAAAGGAGGGAGCTTGTGGGAAGCAAACTAAAATAACTTGAATTGTTTTTTATTTTCCTATGTTTTTGCGTTTTAGATTATTTGCCGGTGTGCTTGAGATGCAGCTGCATATGTGCAGGTAACTAAGCTATGCGATTTGGGGGCTGACGATTCCGTTTGTTCAGTTGGCTGGGCTCCGCTTGGTACCTACTTGGCTGTTGGATCAAACAGTGGAAAAGTCCAGGTAAGAGTTTATATAGAAAACCAATCTCATGCAATCGTAACCAGTTACCTCTTTTCAGTTTTTTTTTTTAAATGCCATAGGTTAAGAAGGATTTTTTTATGGGTGTTCTTTAGCAGATTCAGTGCACCCTATCTATTGAGGATTTTTTTCTGGTATTTTTTCTCGAGGGTGACCAGTTATATATAACCAGCCATATACTATAGTTCTCAAAGAAGCAAAGACATACTTTTCCCGTGTTAGCAAAGGTCTCCGTATAGGAAGGGCAGTAGCATAACATATAATATGGCAAAGTTCTCTCCATAGGAATGGCAGTAGTAGTAGAATTTGATACATGTGCTTATGACAAACACCAAAGTCTTGTACTTGTTTGTTATCAGACTCCATTGGTTGGTAAGAGCAGTTCACTTACAGTTAAAGCCAAGGCTGATAAGTGGAGAGTAACCCCAGCATAAGAGGAGAGTACCTACCACACTAACGACAGTTTATTAAACGGCACAATCAAGTTTTTCCCCCTATTCTATTTGTGCTAGGAAACTGTAGACAGAACAGAACTGTACTACTGATTGTTAATTGCATATCCTGCTACCTTTAGGAAACATAAGTTTTTCGTGTTAGTGAGTCTAATAAACTTAGCTTCTTGTTATGGTGACTTCCATTCATTTGATAGTTATACATCATTGTAGTCCATTCCATAGGCACGTGATGTGTTCTACTATCAATTTACATACATAAACTTTATTTGCCCGCCTGGTTGAAACTTTTCTTCAGAACCATATGCATACTCAATTGACTAGAGGTAGGTAGCCAGGGCATCATTGCCACCTTAAACATTATTAATTTGTGATATTTTGACCGTCTTCCTGTAAAACATGGTGTCAAAAGATATCATTTACTTGTTTTGTGATGTTGAGTATTTTTTTAATCTCATCCGTGGGACTTGCTAAGTTCTTCTTAACCATTCTTTATGTAGATTTGGGATGTATCTCAAGGCAAGTCAATAAGAACTATGGAGGGTCATCGTTTACGTGTTGGGACCTTGGCCTGGAGTTCATCTCTCTTGTCTTCTGGTGGCCGGGATAAAAGCATTTACCAACGAGACATACGTGTACAGGAGGATTTTGTCAGTAAACTGTCTGGGCACAAATCAGAGGTTGGTCTTGTCTTTATTTGCAATGGTCTTATCTGATAAAACTAGTTACCTACTGTGTACGATTTAATGATTGAATTCCCCCCTTTTTTGGTTCTTCAAAAAGGTTTGTGGACTGAAGTGGTCTTATGATAACCGTGAGTTAGCATCAGGTGGAAATGACAACAAGGTACATTTAATTGCAAGTTGCATTATCCTCATGAACTGTGCCACTTCTGCACTTTTGCCTTTTTAATCTCTACTTCTTGGCATCGGTTACCAATAATTTGTTTTCTATGTTTGCAGTTACTTGTTTGGAATCAAAACTCAACCCAGCCCATCCTGAAGTTCTGTGGGCATACAGCAGCTGTTAAAGCAATTGCGTGGTCTCCTCATGCAAATGGACTTCTTGCATCTGGAGGAGGTACTGCAGACCGAAGCATTCGTTTCTGGAATACAACCACAAACTCACAGTTAAACTGCATTGACACTGGAAGTCAGGTATTTTCTTTGGTCTAATTCTTTTTTATATAATAAATGTCTGGTTATTTGATAGCTTTATGAAAAATTGAATTTATTGTTACGAGATTCATTCTCCCCATTGTAGAGCAATATGGTAAATAACAGCAAAATGCCATGCCTAATCAAACCGTACTCAATGGAAAATAATATGTAAAAACTTAATTTTAAAATAATTCCAAAGAGAAGTGATATAAAAAAAGGGTAAGGGATCACTAACTTTGTAGTATCGAAACATTGAGACTCCCAAATTCAAGACTGACATGACTCTCTATTGTTGGATCTTCGTTGAACTTTGTCAAAGATACATTTTCTTGTAAATTTGCATTCCTACTTTCTGCTGGAAAGAACAGGAGAGTAGGTAATCGATTAGCCATACTAGTTGGGTAGTATGACTAACATCTAATCCAAGTGGTGCAATGAAATTCTTATTTGCTTTATCAATGAATAGACAGTGATCCATCATACAGAAAATAACATCAGTTTAGTGTTCCATGGAATCTTGGACCATTATTCATAATATGTCTGAAAAAACAAAATTTACATATCCCGTTGGCCATTCAATATCCGTGCCAACAATTGTTAGATTATATTGAAGAACTGCTTTCAGAATTCATGGATTTTTCACCACATATACAAGTATTATGGGTGTTTACCTCACACCGCCATCCCCTCTTTTTTATATAAAATAAAATGACTATCACATCCCTTTCATGATGACAGGTTTGTAATCTTGTCTGGTCTAAAAATGTGAATGAATTGGTAAGCACGCACGGCTACTCCCAAAATCAGATAATGGTTTGGAAATATCCCACCATGTCAAAGGTATAGATAAAATCTGTTGTCATAGCTTGCACATATTGTTCTTTAAAATTAATTTTTATGTTTTACCTTTTTTTGTCCTTTTGATGCAGCTGGCAACTCTTACAGGCCATAGTTTCAGAGTTCTTTATCTTTCTATTTCTCCTGATGGTCAGGTATTTCAATTGTTCTTTCACCTATTATTCTTTTTAAGATTTCATGTAATTAGCGGCTTTTTACGAAAGTTTACTATTTTCTGAATTTTATGTCATTTTCCTTGTGATGATGACTTCTACTTACTGTATTAGACTATTGTCACTGGAGCTGGAGATGAAACTCTAAGATTTTGGAATGTATTCCCTTCGCGGAAATCACAGGTAACTATTTGGTATTTTAATGTTGGCATGAAATAGGTCATGTGCATATACTTAGAGGGACTTGATCCTTTTATTCATTTCATTGTCTATCAGAATACTGAGAGTGAAATTGGAGCATCCTCTTTGGGAAGATCTATCATCAGGTGACTTCTTCAGCTTGCATATATATGGCACAAGTGGCTGAAAGAAATTTCAGAACAGCAAGAATACCGTGGCGGTGGAAAATTGTATAAAAGACATCATTGCGGTCTGCTTTACTAATTTTGAAAGCCTTGCGGGAGCCATGAATTTACAAATATAGCTTCCACTGGTGGAAATCCCTTCTCTTCATGAATTATCTTAGATTTATTTGTATATTTTGGTTTTCTCCAATTTTTGTGTTCTTTCCCGTAATGCACCTTGCATTACATTGATCAATTAAGAATACATAGAAGCATGTTTTCCATGTACTGGAACAGCTTTTGTATATAAAAGTCTACTTCCTTCGGATGGCGTTAGTTTGTACAAGGGGCGTGGTTATCCCCTCAAATTAAGGAAGGCGAAAACTTCATTGACCTCTTTCTTCGAGCGACTGTTATTAACTTTAGAAAATGTCTGCGTTGGTTGTTTATTGATTTCAAAAATATTTTTATTTTCTAAATTTATCTGTCTATCCAGATGTTAGGTTTTTAGTATAAATATTGACCAAGGCAAGGAAAAATGAGCTAAATTTGCATTGAGTTGGACTAGAACGTAGGTTTTATTACCAAAATGATTTTGATCACTAAGACGATATTTTATCTGTTTGTCAAATTAGTACGAAAGTATTTTTTTTTTAAAAACTAAGAAAACTTTACAAACCTTAAGGCTGTTCTAAAGTGAATTAAGATTGATTCATTTAAAAAAAATGTTTGATGGACAAATAAATTATATCAACACCAGATTTAGAAAGAGATTTAAATTTTAAACATTTGTTAAAAGTAATTATTACAGATAAATTATTGAATATCAACTAATTTAAAAATAAATAAAAATATATTATATTAATTAAATTAAATATATTTTATAAGTTAAAAAGTAATAGTATTTAAAGTTATTTTTATTATTAATAAAATTTATAAAATAATTTTTAAATTAATATCTAATACTAATTATTAAGATTTTAGTTATTAATTATTTTAAATTTTAAATTAATCTTTTATTAAATTAGTTTTAATTATTAATTATTTTCTATTTTAAATTAATTTTTAATTAAATTAATAACTAATTTAAACTATAGAGCAATTAACAATTAAAATCTTAATAACTAATGTTAAATATTAATTTAAAAATTATAATAAAAGTTACTTTAAATATAAATAATATTTTAATTTATAAAATAATATTTAATTTAATTAATATAATAATTTATTATTTTTATTTTTAAAATAATTTATATTTAATAATTTTTTAATAAGTAACCTAAATTTGAACTATTCAAAATTTTATTCAAAGTAAAAATAAACTTTTCTTTCCTATTATTTTTTCTCACTCTCTGGTCATAATCATAGGATGATAATCTATCTAGCATACATACATAAATATATATAATCTCTAAAATGTAGCATGAAGACACGAATCTATATATTATATAATTATGAATTATATAAATTAAAAAAAAAATATTTATATGTACAAGTATTTATGTTTCATATTTTTTTGGAACAAAGATCTTTTTCACTAATTTCAAAAAAATTGTTTCTTTATAATTATAATAAAAATTTATACAATAAATATGAGTTTTTAAAAAATTATTATATTATCTTTTTAAAATCATGCTAAAATTTTCAGATTGAACACTTCACTGATAAGTGTCTTACAAGTATTGTTGACACCGATATTTTTCACTGATAAATGTCTTACGAGTGTTGTTGACACCGACACGGATACATCAACAACATTGATACTTCACTGATAAGTGTCTTATGAGTGTTGTTGTTGACACTGATACTTCACTGATAAGTGTTTTACGAGTGCTAAAGGTTTGACACCGACGCATCTCTCTCAGAGGTGGTAACGCATCTCTCTCAGAGGTGGTAATATATGCTTACGACGGTTTATTCTCTCTTTTTTTTCTTCCATAATGAAAAACAATTATTTACAACAACTTCACATTTACAAAATTACATCACTACTTCTCACCGTACCATCATCGGCATTCTTAAATCTTCTCTTCTAAGGTCAAACATCTGTATCCTATTTTTATTCCTCTCCATTAACGTCTTCAAACAACTTTTCTTCGTTGAAAATCCAAAGCTTAACAGCGAAAAATCAAGTTATTGTGAGCATATATAAAGGAAATGATACTTTTAAATTCATAGATGAACTTTCACTCCCTAAAATACACGACCAAGCACACATACACTTTACACACAGAACCAATTTAATATTGTACGAAAGAAGAAGAAAAAAAATGTTTGAATAACATGAGTTTCCTTATTTACATTGAAAAGGATGTTTGAATGTTTGAAGTTATCCTAATTTGTATACAGGGAAGCCACGTATTAATTTGGTAGAAACCCTCTAATGGGACGTAAAGGTTTTGTTTGTTTATAGATTTTGTTGGGTCTCAATCCCATCACAAGGTTCGTAATGGTGGCTGGGAACTTCTTGAGACCACTGAATTGGGTTCAACGTAATTGGGGGAAAGCAACACTCGCATTCTTCTTGGCATGCCTTTGGAATCGCCAACCCCTCCTTGCTTCCACCACTTTCTTCCTCCCTCTCTGCGGTGGCCCCACCGTATGCATCCCTCAGTGGGCCCCAGCACTCCACCTTGTTGAATTCTCGAATGTTTGAGTGAAAGTATACCCAAACCAAGGCCTCTTGCAATTCCGGGTAGTTGTTGAAAAGATCACCATCGCCGTGAATCACCGCCTTCAACACCTGATTCACACACGCAATTGCATTATGTTACGTTCAATATTCGTTCATTCACCCTTCAATTTCATGCTTCCAAAACTGGCTTACCACTGGTAGCTCCTTGCAGAAGATGAAGTATCTTAATCGGGCTAACATGTCCAACAGAAAATGACCTCCACTAATGTGGCAGTGAACGTGCAGGGACATCTTTCCCTTCACCTTCTTCCACTGCGCCACCACTTCGTCTCTTTGCAATCTGTTGTACCACCCCTGCAACTGCAATTCATTCCAAAATTCATCATCAACACTCGATTTTAGTACGATTTACCATATATATTGTTGGTAAACAAACACAATTTACAGTCACCAATCTCTGATTTGGGAGTTTTCAAACTGTAATTCAAATACACCTTTAAACGATTTATTTCCTGTGAGAATGAATTGGACTTTGGAGTGTTGAACAATCCGTTCCTATTCCCCTCTATTCATAGTAATCAATTTTTTTTTTCAAACAACTGAGAATAAATCCAACATCTCTAGAGAATAAATTCAATATTTTGCTTTGTTCAGCAGTATAATTCACGTGTTGCCATCTATTACGATTTCCCACCTTCCTCCCCAAAACAGCAAAAATACCCTGATTTCTTCTGTTACGTAAGAACAATTTGAAAAGAATATTAAGCCACAAGTGTGAGATGAAAAGAATACCTGAGAGTTATTTATGGTTTGAGAAATTGCCAAGGTGAGCTTAGCGGTTATATCACTGTGGGTTAACGTATAAGTCCTGGGAAGATTTCCTGGGTGTTTATTTTCATCCACTCCCAAGAACAAAACCTTCAGCTTCGAGGCTTCAAATATGGCAGGTCCAAACAACCTAGCCGTCTGTTCCAATTCCAACCAAACCCATCAGACACAACCAAACCAACAACAACAATTTAAAAAGAAAAAAGTGGTGATAAAAAGCCTTAAAAAAAGACGTACAGGGACCATTGCTTTGTTCTTCTTGCGGTGCGGTCTTCCATTGGGCGAGATAGCAATATCGTGACGTGGAGGAAGCGAAGGCTTACTAAGCTTAGAAGGGAGAAGATGAAGAGTAGTGAGAGTACCCATGTTGGTGTTGATTCAGTGATGGTTGATTAGTGAGTGATGATGCAGAAGAGAAGGAAGAGGATTTATATTTATTGTAATGCTTTTGTTTTGGTGTTTGACTGAAGTGGGAGTTTTATGTTTCTTTGCTTGAGAATCTACTTTCTCCTTTGCTTGTGAGCTTCAACAATGAAAGTGGAAAACGGGATTATTATTATAGGTGGAAGCGTTTGGAAGAGGCGTGTAGAGAACTAGTGATGCGTGTGAGTTTAGCCCATAACATTGCGGTTGCTTTAAGATGTAGCCTTCGCAACTCTTATATATCTTTTTTTTATTTTTTTCTACTTTGGCTTGTCGACGTGGCGTCCTCTCATTTGGACACGTTTCCGAGGTTTGCGCTACCCACTTTGCCTGCTTCTTCTAATTGGCGGTACTGTAGACCAAATTTTTGGGTATATTATATACCTCACTTTAGATTTATTTTGCTTTCAAAAAACTAATTAAAAAATCTCCTTATTATTACTATTATTATAAAAAAAGTAGTAGTTTATTAGGATTCTTTTCTCATACGTTTCTTCTTTGCTGTGCTGTGCTCTCATCCGTTACTTTGACGTGTTATATATTATTAGTATTTTTCTTTTTTGAAGACTTTCTTTGAATTCAAGAATAGCAGCTACTACTGTCTTCTCTTAAGATCTTCACCCCAAAAAAGCGTTGGTAATGATAATTAGTGGTCGGGCAAATATTCTGCGCACCACACTCTTCTGCGCACAACTTCAGGGTAATGGCACCGAAGACTCGGGAGACTGTTCTGATTTTCTTAATATTCGTAGTATAAAGAAAGATAAGAAAATATTAAAAATAAATTTTATATTGGTTCTAGAGAAACCAATAAACAACCTAAACTCAGAACATTCAAGGTAACGAAGAACAAGTGTTTTCTTAATCTAATTTGTAATTTGTCTATCTATAAGGTTTTATCTAGTATATATGAAGTGAGTTTTAACCTTGTGTTTGCTGTTATGATTTTCTCTTTACTGTCTGGTTAATGTTAATTAATCCAAATTCTCGTCCTATGTTATTTCCTTTACATTATTCATTTATATCGTCCTTCTACCTAAATGATCAAGGATCGGTCCAAGGTCCATAACCCAACATGCCTCAGCCTTATGCACTGACAAATGAGGCTACTGCTAGCTTAAAGTTGTACACGATCACCAGATTAGACTACACCCATGATAATTAGATCAACATCTTTCCTTAATCATCAAAGATCGGCCCAAGCCCATAACCCAACAATATCTATAAATTTACTATTTTTTTAATTATTTATTTAAATTTTGGTATTTTTGTTTATTCTTACAAGTTCCAATATTTTCTACAAGACTACTTCAATCAATTATTAGTTTTTTTTATTTTAGTATGATGGAAGTAAACTATTAAAAAAAACACTTTTATCTTCAAGTCAGATATAATTATCAGTTTACAAGTTTCAGAATTCAAACTTGCATTTCATAAATATAGATACGTGTCTAATTATGTTTTTAATAAGTAATCAAATTTTATTATATAATTAAAAAAATTATTAATCAAAACTTTATTAAGTTAACAAAAAATTATAAAGAAATCAACAAAAAAAATTTAACATTCCATATTCCATGCAAAAGTAAAATAAAAATAATATAAAAAAAATTATATTTAAAATGGGTTACTTCTATGAAACACGATCCAAAAATTATTTTATTACATGATTAACTTAAATATAATTATGTCTGATCGAGAAATCGAGTTGTGGATGTATAAACCTGAATAAATATACTCACGAAAAACTCATTTAAACCGTCTAAGTAATGGTTCGGCAATTTGGCACATTAAAAATTGTAATTTAATCATTTAATAGTATTTGTAAAACTAATCTGAAAATTAAGTTACTATACCTTATATTTTTCACTCCAACCAATCTTTAAATGATTATGTTCAAGATTTTTATCACGTACTTGTCTTTTTCTATTCTTGATAGATTTTATTTTAGAACAAGTAATATGTTTCACGTGATGTTTCATTTCAAGACAAAT
>Ga0123342_1000682_pt1 | contig 54964 bp, 25 predicted proteins | sample Turbeawhitnodule_FD_89960 | JGI IMG/M metagenome (GOLD analysis project Ga0123342, IMG submission 89960) | Root nodule microbial communities of legume samples collected from Mexico - Turtle bean Mexico white nodule | ecosystem: Host-associated > Plants > Roots > Nodule | place: Mexico: Nepantla...
AGAAGTCTAGAGCACCCAATGTGAGAAGAGACCGAGAGAGTCCAGCCCAAAGTTCGGAAGATTTGTATAAGAGTTAATCTTGTCAACCTAATTTTAGTGTTCTTGGTCCTTGTTGTAAGAACAAGTATAATTTGGTGTATAGAGATTAGTTGGGAAACAGTTTTGTGTAGGGATGAGGTTGAGCAGCGTAGTAGAATAGGAAAATAAGGAGCTAAAAAAGATAATCAATGATATGTTGATACTGTTAGAACGTAAAGATTGAAGAGAAGAGTAACTGATAAGTGAAAGAGAAGGTGTTTAGTGGTTGAAGACAAAGGTGGAAGGTAGCACCACAAGGGGACTCCTAACAACATGCCTTCCTGTTTCTTCAACCCATTCCAGTGAACCAAAAGGTACAACATTTTCCTTCTTCATTTCAGACTTCAACATCAAACTGAATTTCCGTTTCTCATATTTTGCCTTGAAGACCAACCTATTGGGAGAAACTGAGATTTGTGTGCCATTAGACGAGCTCACACGTGCAGTGTAAACAGCTGGACCATCTCCAACGTACGTCACACTTCTGCGGAATTTTCTCTCCACTGCCACACTCTTGTCAACAGAAAAAGCCACGAAAGAGGGATAATTGACGTCGTAAGATGGGCTTGAGCAATTATAGTCCTTTGATCTAGTAATGGCCAAGATTTGGGCCTGGGTGAAATTCATAGCACAGAGGAGGTTAACATAATCTTGAGGGGTGGCGTCATAAATCAAACCTGGGTCAAGGGCACGGTTGGGGTCAATCAAGCCAGCGCCCATGGCTAGAGGAGAAGCCCGTTGAAAGAGTTCTCCATTTTCTTCAATGGGCTTTCCTGTGTTATCAAGTGGGCTGGCCGTAGTTGTCAGGGCGGACCTAACAGCCGAAGCACTCCACTCAGGGTGTGCATTCCTCAACAGAGCCACCACCCCGGAAGCATGGGGACAAGCCATCGACGTCCCCGACAACAAATTGTATTCATTATTTAGAAGCACGTTTGGGCCAATTTGGGCCGCAGGCAAGTCCGGAACCCAAGCCGCCAATATCGACGACCCGGGAGCCATAACGTCGGGCTTCAATACCCACGGACACTCCCAAGACGGGCCTCTGGAACTGTAACTGGCCACCGTGGGAGCCCGTTTGGTTCCAACGTAGGTTTCTTGAAACTTTATGGTGGCGGAAGCGAGTGGAGTGGCGCGTGCATATTCGATCACATTTTGGCCTTGGTGAGGGCTAATAACAAGGCCCGGAAACGTCATTTTTCCCTTTTCGAACAGAGTGGGATCAGCGGATATAAACACAGCTCCATACACTTGAGACAATGAGACGTGCTGAATCTGCTGGTTAACATCCATAACAGAATCGCATATGACGACGCTGCCGCGTGCCACTTGAGACAACAGTGTAGAAGAGTCACACGCCGAAGCCTTGTTATGGTAAACCAGAGGAAGGTTATTCACCGTGGCACTTCCTGGGAACACAGTCCACCCCGAAAACCTCTTCCCGTTTCCCAGAATTAACGTGCCGCCAAAAGAACGCTCTGTGTTGCTCGCTCCAACCGTTAAAACCCAAGGAATCCCGTTATGTATGGACCCCAGAAACGGACCTGCGTTTCCCGCAGAGGCTGAAACCACCACGCCTTTCTCCAAAGCAGAGAAAGCGGCGATTGCGACAGGATCCTCGTACAAGGGCACCATGTCGAAACCCATTGAGATGGAAATGACGTCCACTCCGTCAGCGATTGCCTGGTCCAAACCTGCGAGCATGTCCGAGGCAAACACGCCTTGGGCCCACGCAACCTTGTACATCGCAATTTTAGCACGTGGCGCAATTCCTCTTGCCGTGCCCTTGGCGTAACCGAAATACGACGCGCCCCTCACGTAGTTTCCCGCGACCGTGGACGCGGTGTGAGTCCCGTGTCCCACGCTATCTCTAACGGAGTCGGCGCCGATTTTGGTGACATCATCACCGTCGTGCGCTGCGAGAAGGCCTTTGTTGAAGTACCTTGCTCCTATGAGTTTGGAGTTACAAAGGGAGGGGTCAAAGCGTTGACCACCCTCGCACTTTCCCTTCCATTTTGGAGGAGTTTGAGTTACCATGCCATCGTCTTTGAAGCTGTCGCTCTCTGGCCAGATTCCGGAATCGACGACGCCAACGACGACGTTTTGGCCGTAGTTGGAAGCTGGCCAGAGACCGCGAGAGATGTTGAGAGAGAGGAAGGCGTAGGAAGCGGTGGTGTCAAGAGTGGTTGCTCTGTCTCTGTATGCTGAGATGAAACCTGGGGTTTCTTTTAGACTCTCTAACTGCTGTGGTGATAAGGCAACACTGAAACCGTGAAGTGCGTTTTCGTAAGAGTACAAAATGCTACTATTAACGTGTTGAGTGGTGGAGTCCAGAGAAGTTAGGGTGGATGAGTACCAATGGCGATGGGAGGTGAAAACTTTGGGCATGTAAGACTTGTCCATGTGAACTATATACGTAACTGCCTTTGAATTACATTGCCATACCAAACACACCATTGAGAGAGCAACAATAATGTGTGATAAACAAAATGGATTCACTCTCTTCATTGTCTTCGACATGCACCAGAATGAGGTTTATCACTCAGAGTTGGATTCATGAAACATTCTCAAGTAGTTCTTTAATTTTTTTACCACACTGCAATCATTTTCTTAAGGCCAGAAATATTTGGGTTTGGTTCCTGGAATAAAAAAACTAAATATTAATAGAATTTGATTAGTAATTCTTGGTTGAATACTAGGAAGTAGTGACAGATTTTAGGAAAGAAAAGGGTGCATTAATCATATAGCCAAAGGTCGAATGAATGAGAAGCTAAATGAACGAAAAAGTCATGCACTGCTTTCGTGTTTCTAAAGGTCAGAAGATTGAATTTCTCTATAAAGTACTTCATTTCACCAGTTTTGCCCAAACTCATAAAGTACATTGATTATATTATATAGTCCCTTCGTTCCACTCAATAATACTTATACTTTACTTCATAATAGTGTTTTGATCCGATAATATTTTATCTCTTTTATTCAAAATTTAGATAATTTATAATTTGATCAAAAAATTCTTATTTTTCCCCTTTGTACTGTATTATAGAAGGCAAACAATCTTTAAAATGATTCCTAGAGAATGATTAATCATCTATCCATGCTAGAAAAATTATACCCTGAAACATAAGCTCTATATTAGTTATGCCTGAAAGAGTAGTTTTTTAGTATTTTCTGCTATGATAGGTAAATTATTTAGTATTGCCAATATATTTGTGACTATATGGATTGAGGTGTGAGGAGGTTGGGAATGATCAACTGAATAAAGCATTCATATGGTTGTGGTTGTAAGAAAGAGGTGAGAAATCCAAGCATGGAGAGCTATGAGTAAGAATTCATCACCCTACAACTTTTCTTGGAAAACTGGTTGGGATATTTCCCAATATTCTGAACATCTTTGTATTTCAATGTTAAAAGCTAGATGCATAGAAAAGGGAGATAATTTTATGGCTCACTCCAAAGGAGGGTCAACAAGTTAGAATGTCACGGTCAAGGCGTTGAATTTTAGAGGATGGTTTTGATTTGAAAATTAGCAATGATGAGACTAACTTTTGGTATGATCCTTGTGTAAGGCTCTTGTGTAATGGTATATCATTTGTGAGTATTCATGGTTCTTAATGTAGAAATGATGTTTGAAGAGTTGATAAGAGTCATTTGGATAGTAAGGCATGAGACCTTGAAGTGGTTTTTTTGTCAAGTGTCTTCACAGTAAAGAGAATAAGTTCTGATGAGAGACATTAATTATGGGTATAGTTTTCTCTTGGAAAATACTTTTATATTTTTAATTTAAAATAAATTCTGAATGTTTGTTTTAAATAAGTTTTTTAATAAGTAAATCACCCACTACTTCCTATATTTCTTCTAATCCTAACTTTTGGGAACAATATCTGCACTACAATGTTCTTCTAATCCTAACTTATATTTCTTCTAATCCTAACTTTTGGGAACAATATCTGCACTACAATCTGCACATTGTAGTTTGTTAATGTTAAAAAAAAAATCCGCATACAGACCAAATCGTTTGTGCCTGATAAATTCTGACAAACAACTCCTTCCAGATAAGAAAAACAGAAAATATAATTACTTAGATTTTATAAAAATAAGTATTTTTACTTTTAAAATATGAAATAGTTTGACAGCCACATGGCACAAGCATAGGTTAACATATCTAATTGTTAAATACACCATTTCTTTCACTAATTAGTAATATTTAAATTTTAACTAAGAAGATAAGAGAAACAAATACTACTCCATAAAACATTCAAATAAGTTAATCCTTAAGCATAGGGATCAGATAAGAAATAGGAGAATGCTCCATTGTCGTAACCAGGCTTTGGAAAGAGCACCCAACTCACATCATAGCGAGCCCAATTCACTCCTCATATCCCATTAACTGCCTGAAGGATCATAACAACATCTATTTCATCTTAATTATCTATACAAATCAAGTTAGTTTTTCGTTATATTTTCTTCCGATGTGGGACAAGGTCATACGCAAATGATTAACTTAGCATCCCTCCCGAGTTGAAAGTTGAGGAAATACAGTCATGTAATATCAACATATCAACCTAGTGATTTATCCAACTTTCCATTTGGATTCATATTAAGTTCTAACTCCTGTAGAGTAATTCTTTGTACCTAATTATTAGTTCAGGTGAAGTTCTCGTAAATGGGAACCAGTTTCTGCGATGAAGGATTTGTTTTAGGACAATATTTATCTAGCATAAGTATAACAGTGTTGTGCTCCAATTAAATCTAAAATTTCATCTTATAAATATGTAATATGCTCAATAAAATGCAAAGCATCGATGTAACACTCCAAATTTAATTAGAAAATAATACCAGTTATACCTAGAGTACAATATATAAGTTTTGTTCTTTATTTTGTTGGTAGTACCAGGTAATTTGAAAAATTATATTTCTATATAGAATAATTCAATGTACTAACCTTTTCATTTGTTTTATTCATTATGATTCTGTTAATGATGTAAATGTGATACTTTTGTTTTGAAGGTTGCAATTTATTACTGTGCAAGCTGGCAGCAGAACAATAATAGCGCTTTGATTCAACTGTACCTATGACCAAAGAAGACAATGGTGATCTAATTGTTCTTACTTTTTAATAGTTATAAATCTCTCTTATTGTTGCGGGGTTAGGAAGATTGTGTTTCCTAGTATGATACAATGTGATTTACACTATATTACATACTGCATATTTGATGCTGAGTCTCGCTTAATATCATGATGAATTGAGCAATTCATCAATTGTAAAAATGGATTGATCTTACTTATTTCAAGTTATTTATGTTCTCTCGTCGTGTTTGGTTAGATGAGAAAAAGTGAAAAGAAAAATATTTTGTGAAGAAGACACTTTTTTAGTGTACACATTTTCTTAAGAATTTGATCTGGTCTAGAGTAACCAATTTAACTGCCAAAAGTCTAAAACTACAAAAATGACCATCATTTGATAGTCAGAGTTTAAGAGGACTGTTATTTGATTTTGCAAAAATTAAAATAATACATTTATAAAGACAACTACCCTAACTTTGATCTGGTCATATTTATGTCTTGTGCACCTGCGAACTGTGATCACATCTTCTGAAGGATGCTTTGTCCTTTTTTTGACTTTGACCGAACATGCTCTTGATTGCCCTAATGATAACAAAAAACAAACAAGCTAAATGTCTAAGATTTGGTGATTGGGAAAAGGAATTGCCACCTTTGTAATTATGTGGCTGTCAGAACTAACACTTGAACCAGCACAGAACGAACTCTGAGAAGTAATAATTAATGCGCTTCCTACAAAGCAGATGAATTTCAATTTGCATGCAGACTTGAAATAAGAAAACCTAGGTAGTAGCAGCAATTTATCCAACCGTTATGAAGGCATTTCAGAAAACACACAAGAAAAAAAATATAAAGATGCACTGGACAATAACTGCCAAGAACTGACCAGATTGGCAGCAATTAGAAGCAAATCTCTAGTAACATCTTGCATACACCGTTCGCCCAGAAAAAAAAAAAAAACTCGAAGTATCAGTGGATTTCTCATGTAAACGCCATTTAAACATGTTTTTCCATGGCAGTACCTAACTCTGTAGATTAGTTTTCCCGCTAGAGTGAACTTCTTAACAAATCGACAAAGAAATATGTAATATTTCAAGACATAACGAAGAGAACTACAATTGAAAGATTGGAAAACCAAGAAATTTGAGTTATGATGATATATACCAGTTCAGATTATTCTCCCCAACTTCAAATCATTATAAAAAATATACAGACCAGATTCAAACCGTCAAGCCATTTTTCCAACATTAATCAATTATTAAGTGATATGAGAAAATAGGCACACAGACAGCCCGCCAACATCTTATGAAAACCTTGGCAAAAACTAATGGATTCTTATTGTCATTGACAGGTTCAGAATACATTTAAATTACAATACAGACAACATTAATTCTATTGCAGAATGTCCCTGAAGCAAAAGATATTTCAAACAAGCAAATTTTTCAAATGGGCATTGTGCATTTCTTTTGAGAATGTCCTAACATGTGACAGCGACCACATTGGACAACTCTTTTGGGACGCTTAAAGTTCTCCACTCGTAGAACCTTCTTTTTAGGCCTCCCAGGTGGCCTGCGAGTCTTTGGTGGGTGAATTATAATATCAACCCTTGCCCCTCCTCCACCTTCAGCTCCTTCTCCCTGATCTCTCCATTGGCTTTTATCTGGTATAGGATTAATCATCTGAGAGTAGGTCATTCTGTAACTTTGTACAGTGAAGCATGGTTCAGCAAACATATGGGCATTATGTCCACAAGAGATAAGTGCAGCAGCAGCATGGGCACAAGGTAATCCATACAGCTGCCAACGGCGACAAGAGCACTCACGACTCCGTATATCTACAATATTGGTCCTCTCTGTGGACACAATTTCAAACTCAACTTCATTTGCTCGGAGAACTTGATAGCAATGAGCATCAGCAATTGCCTCCAAAATTCGCTTCTCAGCTGATGGTACAAGAATTGATGTCCACCTCATGCCCATGTCCTGCCGATCATTAAACCAAGATACCATCAGCTGGCGGATGTGTTCCATCATCTGAACTATAGGGAGCTCATGACATTCAAGGGCCCAGTTATACAATAATTCTGTTACCCCAAGTGTGAAATGGCCATATCGAACACCATCAAAGTATGCCACAGCCCAAAGATAGGGAGGAAATTGTTGAAACCATGATATAACATCTTGTGAAATTTCCATCATCTCAGTAATCTTGCTTTCAAATTCGGCAGCAGTAAGCGCATAAACAGCATTCCAAAAGATGTTTACCAACTTTGTGTTTTTAAATGTATCACGAAAATTTTCACTAACAAAACGCAGACAGAAACCGTGTGAAGCACTAGGAAAATGTGTTTCTACCGCCTCCACCAAGCCTCTTTGCCTTTCAGATAGTATTGTCAGCCTAGGCATGTTATCTGTGTTCACTCCTAGAAGTTTCCGCAATTCTGACATGAACCACATCCAATTATCATCACTTTCAGTATCAACAACAGCAATGGCCAAAGGAAACAGCGCATCATCTGCATCAACAGCTGCAGCACATAGCAGTGTACCTAGGTATTTTCCTTTAAGATGTGCTTTCTCAAGTTCTACAAGTGGCCTACAAGCATTTATAAACCCATAAATTGATGCACGATAAGAAATAAACAGTCTTTGAAAACAATTTTCTTGTCCAGTAGCAACAACAGATGCAACGCTACCAGGGTTGGTTTTCCTTATTTGTTCACAGTAAGCAGGGAGAAGACGGTAACCCTCTTCAAATGTTCCATGAAGGGCAGCCATGCTACGTTCCTTCCCCCGCCAAGCTTGCATGTAAGAAACAGCAACTCCATGCTGATCACGAATATCTTGCAGTATTTCCCTTGGTTTGTATTGTGGATTATCTCGAATGCGTGCTTCAACAGATCTTGCAACCCAACCTACTGATGCCTGCTGGTGATGAAGGTTCTGAACTCCCTCACAAGTATGCTCTCCTTGTAGTGTTCTTACAGTAAAAGTTGGAACACCAGGACACTTTGCTACATGGACACGCCATGGGCACCCTTCTTTGGAGCATTTTGCTATAAAACGACTGCGATCTGATTTAACTATCCGAAGATCAAAATGCATGGCAATGGCAATATCTTTCAGTGTTCTTCGGCAGGTTTCCACATCTGGAAACTCTTGCCCAATGACTAATGGCTGCTCTGCTACAGTAACAGTACTAACAGATGTGTTATCTAAAACTAAAGAATGATTAGCCATATATCCACCAAAACAAGGAAAGAGCAATGTCATTTGACTCTAAGGGTTCCCATCATATTTATGAATTATCAAGGGCTTCCAAGGATAGGGGTTGAAAAATGTCATTATATCAAACTTCCGGCCAATTAATGATTCTGCAGTACATAAAAGAAAGAATGGTTAAATTCTATAAACAGTTAGAAAGACATTGAAACAAAATGGAAATTTGGGATCGCTGTACAAGTCAAACACATACAAGCTGTAAATAAAGTAAGTAGCTAACTGATAATGGATGTTTAATAGTTAAAATATTCAAATACAAATAATTGCAGAAGGAGAAAAAAGTGAGAGACCCATCAGAAGACATAGAATATATAAATCTACAAACTTATACACTAATGTAGGAGTTTTTAAGTAGATTATTGCTTGTTCAATCTGAACACTGCGAGGCTGCCTACAAAATGAGAGTTGTAGAAGTAAAACATTCAACTCTGGCATAAAATCAATAAGTTCTTTGATAATAGAAATTCAAATTTTATAAGGAACCAACGGAACATAATTTGAAACTAAGCACTTTTTCATTAAACAAAATTAGGAAAAGGAGATGTCAGGATGCTGCCTTAGTCCAAGATAGGGAAAGCTCCCGAACTCGAAGAACACTGTTAACCTATAATTCAAAGGAAATGAGTGGGAGCTTGAGCCTATAACCTATAACCTATCAAATACAAGTCTATGACTTACACCACTTGACCAACACCTTGGGAATTGAACAAGCCTTTTTTATTAGTAATGAAAATCAATTGCTTTGGTTAATTGAATTCCAACCCTTGTGATTTCAAATTATTGTAAAACCCATCATGTGTTAGTCTGTATAACTCAATACATAGAAAAGATTACACAAATGAAACAAGACATGAGTGTAACATGCTACTGAGATACAGACAAAAATAATTACAAGATGATTCTAGTTCTTTATCCCTCTAACTTAATTTTGTTGAAAACTCGGAAGCCTTGTATTTCTTTTTCTAGTTAATTCGAGAGATGATGAAAATGATATATTTAAGATGCCAGGGGATGGGGATTGAAATCAAGCATTACCTGAATGATATAATTGCAGGATTAGAACTAAATTATACTTTAATGCCATAATCACAATTCGAAAGTCGACCAGACAGGTTGCAGGTGAAGAAAGAGCTGCGTCTCAGAAACCATAAAAAGGATAAATTAATCTGGGTGGTTGCTGTGGAACTCGTTCAACTACATTTATCCACAAACTGCATTGTTTCTAAATCATCATGTAACTCATTGTAGCCTATGGAAAAATCCACATTTCTGAAGAATATTACTTTGAGCAGACCATTTTGCAAATGACCCTGCCTAAACTTCCCAAATGGTTGATTGGTCCTGCACACAGTCCCAGTGATTAATTCATAAAAGCTTGTTGCCTGCACAGGACCACTTCATCGTGTTTTCATTCTCAGGAATTATAAGAGGACATCACCGTAACCGGAAGTTCATTTAAAACAAACCAAAACAAAAACCTAGTGAACTCTAATCAGTCTACCCCTCTCAGGCATTTAAACGAAGAACACTTCACCCTTGTACTAAGCAGTAGTAACTGCGCCTATTTTGATCCAGAAGCTGAGGTTATGGGTTTTTATTAGCCCCTGTATGTCATAAGGTGATTCTATTTTGAAGAAGCAAACAGCATCAACAAACAAAAAAGCGGCATAAAACCCACGTATAACATAGTCTCTCAATAATATATTCGAGAGATTCGTATTCAAGCTTCAAATGAAGGCGTCACACTCACGGAACAAGGACCACATTGCTCACCTAGGTCATACATAAAACCACGACCGCAACTGTTAACACTCCTTTCGGATCCAAACATTTGCAATCAGGAAAATTCAATTTCTGAATCCGTAATCTTAATTTCGCAAACTACAAGGTCGGATTTCCCTTTGGTTTAGCCAATTCAGAGAAAACGACCAATATACAGACACAAGTATTTCATAAAATTGATTTTTATTTTTGGCACAAAGGAAATCGAAACACCCTGAAGCAGAAAGCTAATTGGGGATATGATGCAAAGCTAGAGGTGGAAGAAGGAAGGGACTTTGGCTGAAAACATGTGTAAACAATTATTAGGAAAAGAGAAAAAAAAAAAAAACAGAGAGAAAAAGAGTACCTTAGTTTGCTTACAGTTGTTGGTGTTTGAAATTCACGGTTTGTGCTACCGTTGTTGCTGCTGTTTCTCTTTCTTCTCCTCCTCCTCCTCCTTCTTGTCGTAGTTCTTTAGCTTCGGTCTCTTGAATTTGAGGAGATGGTGGACCGTAGTAAAACAAATTTCTGTTTCTTTTTGTTCTTCTCTGCTTTTGTTTTCCTTTTCTTTTTCTTTTTCTTTGATTTCCGTTCCAGAGTAGGGTACTACAAATTTGCTAAAATGTTTTTATCTACTATCGTTTTTTTATTTATTTCAAGTACTACCACACAAGACTCATTTTTATATTATTAATTCATTTATCTCATAAATTCAAAACAACTCATTATCCGTGGTGAAATAATAATAATAACTCATCAATTTAATTCAGCTTTCAGGATATTGAAAATTTTTGAAATCATCAGTTTTTCTTCATTCCCATCTTATAATTTATAAGACGAATTTGGAACAAGTATTTTATTTATGATATAGCATAAATAAATGTTTTTTTTATGCGACTAAAATTTATAATAAATAAATAGTTTAACCATATTGATTATATCATAATTAAAATCTATAAAAAAAGTAAATAATTTTAATATATGATTTTTTGTAATTTATGGTAAATAACTTGCATTGTGATACATTGTTGTTTTAAAATATTGATCACTTTTTAAAAAATAATACTGAAATTTAAGTTAGACTGAAAATATTCAAAATGATAGATTGAAAAAGAGAAGAAATTAAGTCGAATAATGAAATTAATATTAAAAACACAAGAAAACATGTATGTAAGAATATATTTAAATTTTAAATATATATATATATATATATATATATATATATATATACACACACACACGTAATCGGTTTTCTTATTTTCAATTACAGTTTTTTAAACCATTTAATTAATTTTAAACGCATATAAAACAATCAGAAACGTCCTTGTGTTTTAGATAAAAAAAAAATACAGAAAGTTTTTAACTTTTGAAGATAAAATATATATTTGAAATTGAATTATGATATTAGGTTATAACTTAATAAACCATTCAGATGATTTTAAAAATACAAATAGAATATATATATATATATATATATATATATATATATATATATTTTGATGTTAAGGAGAATGAAAATTGTCTTCTATTAAAAATAAGTATTAAGATGAAAATGGGAGTAGAGGAGAATAATGAGAATAAAAATTCATATGGAAGAAATTTAATCATACTAATTTAAATAGAGTTAAGATTATCCAAGAATAAAAGTCTTCTTCCTAACTTTTAATCCTTTTTTCGTTTTTTATAGATAAAATACTTTTTTTTTATCAAAAATCTATGTATAGTATTTGAACATTCTACAACAAGTTCCTCTAAAGTAAACAAAAAAAAGTGATTATCTTTTACACTGTGTCTTCTATGCAAATTTTCATTTTCAATAACACAAACAAACGCAAAAGCTATAAATGAGTAAATAAACACAAGAGCTAAATGTGAAATTAGTAACAAGATGGAAGAAGAAACATAATTTGCCATCACACAAACTAATGACAAAACATATTATATAATTGTTATTGTGGTTCTCGTGTCACATAAGAGTAATGATACTTAAGAGTAATGATTAAAGACAAAAATAAAAATAATCAATAGGAGACAAAAAAAAATTATTTAGGTCCAATGTTCGTTTAACCATGTTTTACAATCTTTAATGAGAATTAATGTTTTTATTCGTTTGTTATGATGCAAGCATTATTTTACCATTAGACCGTTTAGTCATCAAATAACTCGTTTGATCACCGACAACTCGAATGTTTATTGGTATTGTTATAAAATGTCTTGCAACCTTTCCGATCAAACTTTTAACTGTTGATTCTTCACCATCTAAACATAACACTATACCGATCTAGACGTAACATGCTATGTGATAGGATTGAATTGAAATTGATGTTTTAGAAAAATAAGACTTCATGTATATTTAAGAAAAAAAATTATTTACTCAATTAGTATGTGTAAATGATTACTTTTAATATAATTTTTTTATTTAATTTTAAATTAACATATTTAAATTAATTAACACTAAGTACAATGAAGAACAAAAGAGTTAAATTGTACAATTATCAATCATTCTCTTTAACATATAATATTTGTAATTTTTTTTTATATTTATTTCCTTTTTTCATTCATTTATGTCTCATTAATCTTTTCTAATATATTTTTATTAATATTATTTATTTAATAAACAAAAAAATAAGTTCACCTTCGTAATTGTACTCAGAGCACTCAGGACTCAGTGTTTGAAGGTTGGATCTCGACACATGATGTAGGCAGGTCAACTCGGCTATTGAGCTAGTGCAACGGGCCATGTAATTGAGCCACAACTATGTGAGTAAGTATGTTTCTGTATAAGTAAGATAATCCTTCATATGTGAAGCTCAGACGACTAATGAATGTTAGTGATGGATTTAGGGGTGCGCTTAGTGCATATAGAGTCTAGGTCAAGTAAGTGTTTTCTTTTAAACCTAAACTCATGTGTTTTAGGACACGTAGAGGTTAGGTTGCATGCATAATGAAAGTAGCGTAGCACCACAAAGAGGGTGTCTACGTAAACAAACTGATCCCGTGATGCTCGTACATGAGTTGATACCCTGATGGTTATTCTATTATTATTTCATGCACTTTTGGAAGAATGTTTTTGTTATGTTGTAGCACCGTGAGTTTGCAGCAACGTGAGGGTGTGTCTTTGAACAAAATATTTTTCTCTTGAGTATGCTTTCAGTTGAGATTATATTCTTGTGATAAAAAATTTTTATAAAAAGGAAGATATAAAAGGGGTTGAAACTCTAGGTTAAGATACGCAGTTTTTAAGACTGAAAACCAGAACAGCAAAAGACAAGACAGATTCGTGAAGAGACCAGACCGATATTCTTGTGATAGAAAATTTTTATAAGAAGGAAGATATAAAAGGGGTTGAAACTCTAAGTTAAGATACACAATTTTTAAGACTGAAAACCAGAACAGCAAAAGACAAGACAGATTCGTGAAGAGATCAGACCGATTAGAATTTATCATCAAGGTGAACCAACAACAAATTTAAAAGTAAATAAAATATAATTTGTGAATAGTTTATACATAATTTTGAATAGTTTATATATAATTCAAAATAGATATGCAACATATAATATATGAATTAAGAAAAATAAATTTAAGTAAAGAAGTGTAATAATAAAATTTAAAAATATAAAATAATTAAATCATTTTTTATGTTCGAGTATTTTCTTTACTTGCTTCACTATTTAAGATTTGACTTTAAAAATTATAAATTAGACAAATTATAAAATACAAAAGAGAGAACTTATCTATTTGACAAGTTGAATGATTAGAAAACTCACTCGATCAACAAATACATAAGTTGAATTATAAAATTGGATGAACAAATACACAAATTGAGTGATTAGAAAATTGATCAATATAAATTCACGAGTTCAAAAATTAACTCATTCTACTACTATTAACTCATCATACTTAAATTACTTAAATATAGACAGACTAATGAAAAAAAGACTAGCTTAACAAGTTAAATAATTAGCTTAATGTTTATAAAATAACTCGTTCTACTTTCATAAAATCGGGTTAATCCACCTTGTTTTTTGTTTGTTTGTTTTTTGTTTGTTTGTTTTTTGTTTGTTTTTTTTATTTTTGTAAGATGAAGTTCTTGTTTTTTATTTTTCTAAGATGAAGTTATGAAATTATATGCATTGAGCACATGGAACAGTGTAACTGAAAGGATCCTTTTTTTTTAAAAAAAACTACAGTTTTATTAAGAATAAAAAAGTTACATTAATAGCCTTTTAACCACGCGAAATTTAAAATCTTTTGTTAATCAAATAATCAGTAACTTTTAAACAAATCTTTCATCTTAAATTGTTTATCATTCTAAGCTAAAAAGCAAAACAAATAGCATTTTATAAAATTGAGAGTAATCTGATGTACTAAAAATAGAAATCATTCCAGTTCTAGTTTCTATAGTGAGCCTGCTTATTTGAATTGGTACGTGCAGGCAAAAGTAGACACAAACAAAAACAACATCGTAAATTGGGCGTGCCTCCTCCTCTTTTAATTTTTGCTTTTGGGCCTTATTTCGATGCCTTGCACGAGAAGGCCCCCTTTCCACTCCCCACTCTTCACCTCGTACACACCAATCTCCACCTCCTCCTCTCCTCCTCCGCCGCCGTTGAAAAAGTCACCCAACTCCACCTCCATCCACCCATCGTCTCTCTCCTTCGGATGCTCACCTCCCACCGCTGAATCATCAACACGGGGCGGCGCTGGTGCCGGTGGCGGTGCCGCATCAAAACTATCCAGAAAACGAGAACGAACGCGGCTGAATATTCGAGGAACAATCTGGTGACGCGGCCTTCGAGGCGTCGCCGCCTCCAAGTACACCGTTCGCCGCCGAGCTTCACCTTCTCCGGCAATCCCAACCGACACCTCGACCGGCTGGTTCTCAAACCCGTACGCGCCGCCACTCCTTTGCTTAAACACAAGGTATGCCCCGTACAACGTATTGGAGGACAGCATGCTACCCTTGATCCCTCCCTTCATTTCCAACCAACACACACTAACCAGTTCCGCCACCTCCCAAAACCTACGTCAAAACACATTCCAACGAACATAATCTTGATACCTTGTTCAATTTCAGATTAATAAATAAATAAAAATATCTGAGAATTAATTAAAGAATAAATTACCTGGCCGCTGGAACAGAAGTCCATCTCCAGTACCTAGGAGTGTTTCCCCAAACAATGGAGAGACTTCTAGCAGAGAGCATGTAGCATTTTCCGGCGTTTGGTTTATCGAGTGCAAAGCTCTGAGGGATTATTATTATGATTATTATTGTTAATTGACAATTATCGGGAGAAAGCGATTTGTTATTTGAATAATTACCTTTTGACCAGCGTCTATGAGGAGGGGGTTATGGCATAGGTGGAGGTAGAGTTCCTTCTTGGAAGAGTAAGAGAGAGGTTTGGAAGTTTGGGAAACGATGGCGTGCAAATCGGAGGGGAGGAACCTCTCCCACACCACGTCGGATTGTGCGGCGGATCTGAAGGAAGACGAGACCAAAGAGAGAACGCAGGCATCACGAGGAGTGGTGAACGAAAGAATATTCGCTATGCAACCTTCTGGAAGATGCTCGAACTCGCCACCGCCACCGCCACCGCCGTCACCTTGTTCTGCTTCCACCACCGTAAACTTGTTACTGATAACAGTAACCATAATAATATACAGCACTAACAAAGAATACACCTTCCTTTTTCTTGATTCCGCTCTGTGTCGGTTTGCTGTGTGTCGTATATAATGCAACGCAAAGAGAAGTAGTGAATTTGAATACGGGGAAGCTTAGCGGTTAAGCTTCGTTCATATCCAACTTTTATTTGCCGCACAATTCCAAGCAAAGATATTTATTTATAATACTTTTTTTATCAAATTACACTATACCATAAAAAAGTTCATCAAAAGTAAAAAGAAACACTACACACAAAAATAAATACTTAATTAACCGACGAAATAAGAATGTTATAGAAATCATTAATATGTTTTTGTTATATACAATGCACTACTGTTTAATTTTACATATTTCCGGTTTATGTCAGACCAGACTTAATTCAGTCAAATGAAAATCAGTGCTTCGAATAATGGTTGAAATAAAAATTTGGGATTTTTTTAAAAAAAAATGAAAGCTTTTTGGTATGAAGATATAAAAAAGTGCGACATTTGAGAATATTTGTTTACTTTCTAGAGAATCAAATATGCGCAAAATCAGTCAAAGGCATTTGGTTTTAGATTTAAATAAATACTAACCAGTATACATTTTAAGAAATAAAATATTTTAATATTTGCTATAATTTTTAATGCATCTCAACATGAATTCCTAATAGAAAAGCTTTAATTGATTGTAACTATACACACATTAATGGAGATTTATTGGTTTGAGTTGATATGTATAATTACTTAAAATATTCCATTGTCTACAGTGAAACATGTTTGGTTTTTGGTAAAGTCATAAATAATTAATAAACAATTAGTAACCGACGCTTAAACTGGAACGGTAGAGAACCAGCGGTGAATGAATAAAAATAAAAAACTGGGGAGAGGACAGGTTTAAATTAAGAGAAAACGAGCAGCAAAATTTAAATTTAATTATACAAAATATTGAGTTTTTACTTAATTATATATATAATTTTTGTTGAACTAATTAAAAATGATATATGTTTATTCTTCTCTATAATGCGTTTTGTCGTTCAAATAGTGTATATGATAAAGAATAAATAGAAAGAGAAAAGGTTTTTTCTCTTTATTGCATAATAAAAGCATTGGTATAAGATATCCACGTCAAAGAACAACTTTTTTAGCATTTTAACAATGCGTTATGGATTCGGTGAAGTAGTAATAACATGATAATGCTCTGTTCCGATGGTTATACACTGGACACGCTCTTTCGTGATACCTTTTTCATTCGGTATTCTCGTCATGCTCACGCCTCACATCTAACATAATCTAATGTGGAAATATTTTATAAAAAAATATTGTGAATTCATACTTACTTTAAATGATTTTATCAAGCCATCTAAATCTTATTTTACTTCCAATAAAATCTATTATGTTACACATTTTTAATCATATATTTTATATTTAAATATTAAGTTAATGTTTATATTTTTTTTACTCATTAGATTGAGATTGTCTAGTCAATATGTCACATATGATTGAGTGATGTAGGAGACAGAGTTAAATAATATTTTAAGATCGAACACATCTCAATAATCTAAATTGAGAGTATCTTAAAACGTGAATTTTACAAAGAATTTGTACTCGATATCAAATTAATACATAAATTAAATGTGATATTCGTGTTAATCCAAACTCATCAATCCATAAATTTAATACACATTTATACCTTTTATTTAATAATATTTATTATTCTCTGTTCTAGCCAACTCGAGGTAAGTCATAATCTGGATGAACTCCTAATGGTGGTCTCCCTTCAAGCTCTAGTGATTCAACCTTCGAGAAACGAAAAGGACTCCTCTTACGATGACACTCCAATCTTATCCTACGTAACATATTCCGATCTTATCTTTATTGAGTCATTAAAGGTGATTAAGTCTAATAACGCACGTTTCCTGTTAATGATAGAATTCTATTTTGAATAGGAGAAAACATTTTATATATACTTCACACATTTCAACCAAGAATAAGAAACAAAACTCATCTATTCAAGCCAACACTAGAGAAACCTAAATATGCCAAGACATTGATGTCAAGACCTTCCCAACCCAATGAACACAATTTTAAAACATGACGCATATCTTAATTTTAATCAACATGTTTAGCGTTGAAGATTTTTTAACAAATTTCAAATACAACTATATCAAATTTGTATAATTGAATAATCAACTTATAAGTAGTACTTTTATGTATTTTGCCATTACTTTTACGAATTTAGCTATATTATATTTATTTATTTACTCAAGAACATGTAGTACTTTATTTTAAACGGTTCTAGTGAAACACTCACTTTTCAATAAATACATTACTCGATAGAGACATAGAATAATCAATTTGAGAATAAATAAAAAACAATATTTTAAAAGATTAAAAGGTATGAATCAGTTAAATTGAATTTCTTTAGAAAAAATTCTCAAATTACACTTACATTCTTTTCTTTTACCATGGAAATGATCTATGGTATTTACATGTAATATTTTTAAATTTTAAAGAATTGCATATATAATGTAAAAAATAGTGGATGCCACTGTAATTTACTTTTTTTAAAGGTTAAAATTATAATCAATGGAAGGAATAATAAATTATCATGTATTATAAACTTATGAATTTATACAAAGTTTTTAAATTTATATTATAAATTAAAAGTCACGTATTAATCATTTTAATTTAATAATATTTTTTTTCACGCCAATCATATATAACAAACTCATTAAACATGATAAAGGATATGAAAGGATTGCTTGAGGAAGAAATTGAATCTCCTTGATCAGAGTAAGAAAAAGGACAAAGTGAGTCAAAAACGTCGTAATTTGTTTGTTGTAGGCAAGAAAAAAAAAGTGGGGGAAATGAGACAACGTGTTTAAATCATCTTAAACTTCTTAATCTTATTTATGTCTTTGAGATTTTGAGAGATGGTTATGCCTTTCTTTAGATAAATACCTGAATTCAAGAGAAAACATTAAACTGGATTAGATGGTATATAGTTAGTGTAGTTTTCACTTTTACCAACTTAACTTATCAACTTTTTATATAACTAGATATGTATTTTATGAGTTTTAGTTACTATTTGTTATTATCTGAATTTTTATTAATATTATTTAATTTTTGAAATTTGTATCTTAATCAATATTAAGAACTACAATTAGATTTTTATTATTAAAGTTCTAGTTAGTTTTATTGAATTTCTCGATTGATGATTAATAAACCCGATAATAAACTCTTCATATAAGTTACATTTTCTCTCTCAACATGAGATACACTAAATAATTGTACACAACCCACAACAATCTCAAGATGAGTAGACAAAGGTGTTTATCCATACAAAAATATGAAAATAATGTAGGCGTGCCTAATTGATATCAATGCTTTAATAATCCAGGTTGATTTCACTTATGACATTAATTCTTATCTTCCCCCGAAATCAAAGACCCAACAATTTTAACCAAACCATGTTTGTAACTGAGTTAAATCATCAAAATCAAATTTACCAACACCATCACCATACTATTTTTTTCAAAACAATCTCACATATATATGACATGGAAGAATCAAACCCTTCTATCTATGTCATACAACTTCTCAAACAATGAAGCAAATCAAGGAACAAATTCAAACTATATGTATCTGTTCTAGACAAGAGTATCGACGATCTCAAACCTAGAGCATGTAATTGAGGTCGGTTAAACTCCGAGAAAACTCCACCGGTAGAATATACTCTAACGTTCAAGTTAGTAAGAGTATAAAATACAATGAATATAATGTAAATATAAGTTAAAAGTAATAATTAGAGTAACTAACGATAAGATTATTTTACTTAGAATTTGATGAAAAACCAAAATATTCTTCATACACTCATAAAAGATCATTATGAATATAATATTTATATCAAAACATAATTAGTGTAGGTAGCAAAAATATTAAAATTATTGAATATGTTTAATAAATTTCTTTTAAAAAATTAGAAAAAAGAAATAAAAAAAAGATAATATACACTAGATTAAAATGTACAGGTTAATCTTTCTATCCTTCATAAATTTATTATTGTTTTGTTCCAACAAACAATATAAATAGTGTTTTTCACGGTGAAACAGAAAATAAAAGAAAAAAGAATATTATAAATTAAAAGTAAAATTATTAAAGAAAGAGGTGCATGATAGAGCAATAAAACAGGATTTGATGTGGAGTAGAATGAGTATAATGAGATGGGGTGCAGCGTTACATCTTCAAAGGTACAGAGGAAGTGTCTTTATGTTCTATTCACATCTTTACTGCAATTGGAAGATCTTTTGACGTGTGCACTCCTTCGCTCTCTCATACCATGTGCCACAAATTTGGTTCCCACGTGCAATTCCATTTACACACCTTCACCCACCACATATTACAACTAAAATAATATACTTTATGTTCATCACAATCTATAACTTATTTGGATCTATTTACATTTACTAATTGGACTTTAATCCAATTAAAAAACAAACATCTTTACACAATGATTTTCATAGATAGTATAATTATCATGTTTTAAATCTTATATAACTATTTAGATTAATTCATCATAAACTGACATCATTCTAAATCTAGTCGAACTAGGCCATTTTTTTGTTAAAATCTTTGCAATCACAATTTAAATCTAGTCAAAGTCTATGACTACGATTTGTAGTTCATATTCAAAGGTTGAATTAAAGAACTCTATGTAAGTGTGTGGCGTTATTCGAATTTAAGGAGCTGAAAACCATGAGTTGTACTCAGTTGAAACTCACAATCTATGTATAGCATAGATGTGAAATAATGACAATATATAATAATTAATGTTTTAGTGAGAGAGATAATCATATATATATATTTATGGAAAGAAAAATTGGAGTCAAAATGTGACCATAATTAACGAAAGGAAAACGTTAGATGCCAACCATGCATGGTTGGATTGGAAGACAATAGTAAAAATGAAATATAAGTTCCACATTTGTAGGAAGGCATCTAAAAAGGACACCTCATAATGATGTCCACCCAAAATGTCCCTTTTTTCTCTCCGAGTCTTCTGAGAAAACGTCATCTTTTTGCTATTCCTCTCATACATGCATGTCTAACTCCTCCTCCTTCACCTTCTGCTGTTCATTTCCCTTTCATTTTAATTTATAGCCCCTGCTCCCTTTATGCGGGGTCCTTCAATCTCACTTGGGGGAACCTCCGTCCATTGCTCAAGTTAACCAGAGTTCATGGAGCCTTTTATTTTTCACATTTGCAATCACTATTAACATTCTTTAATTGAATGAAAATTTTCTTTAGAACCAAAACCTGCACATACACCAACTAGGAATCCTACTGGTACCTTTTGTTTTTGTTTCTAGAAATTTAGAAGAATGAATTGTTTTCCGTGTTTTTCAAAGACTAAGAAATGCAATAGCAAGAGGGAGCAGCTAGGGCTTTCAGCACAAGAAAACGTTATAGCAACAAGAACACCTCAGGGTAAGATGAATGAATATAAACAATTAAAATTACCTGCTTCAGTGTCATTCATTTAATCAGAATGTGCAAGCGATGCAAGAGAATACAAATGTCATTTGAAAGGTATAATGATTGAAAATAAAATGTTGGGGTTGGCATGCAGATGTAAAGAAACAAAAGGCAGATGATGCAAACAATGTCGACACCTCAAATATTCAAGCACAAAATTTCACGTTCCGTGAGCTAGCAATTGCAACAAAGAATTTTCGGCAAGAATGCTTGATGGGTGAAGGGGGCTTTGGCAGAGTTTACAAGGGAACAATTCCTGCAACCGGGCAGGTCATACACATCACAAGCCCTTCAATTTTTAGTGCAGAAAAAACAAATAAGTTCAATTTATATATATTTTCACGTTTGCATGTGTCATGTGTGTTTTGTTCCCCTATTTAGGTGGTAGCAGTGAAACAACTCGACCGAAATGGAGGGCAAGGAAGTAAGGATTTTCTAGTTGAGGTTTTGATGTTAAGCCTCTTAAACCATGAAAACCTCGTCAAACTCACTGGTTATTGTGCTGATGGAGATCAACGTCTTTTGGTGTATGAGTTCATGGGAGGTGGCTCTTTAGAAGGCCTTCTTCTTGGTATACTCCCACCTTATTTGCATATTCCCTCTTAAATTTTTGACACATGCATGTATATGACATATTATTATATGTGCATCATCTTTGCCTTATTTCTTTGCCGACAAACAATATATAAGATTAAGATTATTGTGCTCATTGACTTACCTAATTAGTTTTGGTAAAATGTTAGTTTGTAAAACCAAAATAAAACATGTGTTTGGTTTTATAACAGGGAGGAAAACAGATGAACCGCCATTAGATTGGTATAGCAGAATGAAAATAGCATCACATGCCGCGAAAGGACTATGGTACTTGCACGATAAGGCCAACCCTGCAATTATATATCGGGACTTGAAATCTTCGAACATCTTGCTGGATGATGATTTCAATGCAAAACTATCAGATTATGGATTGGCCAAACTTGCTGGCAAAGATAAGATGAACATTGTCCCCACAAGAGTAATGGGCACTTATGGTTACAGTGCTCCTGAGTACGTAAGAACAGGTAACCTCACCTTGAAATCAGATGTCTACAGTTTTGGAGTTGTCCTGCTAGAGCTCATTACTGGACGACGTGCGGTTGACACCACAAGAACACACGATGAGCAAAATCTAGTTTCATGGGTATACCTATAACAACCTCTTTAATTTGAACATTATTCTCTCTTGTTCTTGTGACAGGGATATTTTTATATTGTTGAACAGAATTCATATACTTCTCATTATATCATTAATGAGTTCCTACAGGAATTCCACCTAACAGTACAAAATGTTTTAAAGGACAAGACAAATACAATTCTTTATATTTTAGTGTTGTTTTTCAATCAAAGTTCATTAAGTAATATGCAAAATAAGGGTTGTTTTGTAAATAAAATTATGGAAGTGAAACTTGATTTGATTCTGATTGATGAACAACACAAAAGGTACACAAGGTAATGTATCCAAGTTTTTTTCCTTTGAAAAAATGTGTTGTTGTATAAAAATGTTTAGGTATGTCTTTTCTGGGCAATATCAAACAGGTTAATTTTATCCCAAATATCTATTTTGTTAATTATGTACATTTTCCCTTATAATGATTGAGCAGGCACAACCCATATTTAGGGATCCAAAGAGATATCCAGATATGGCAGATCCAAATTTGAACAAAGATTTCCCAGAAAAGGATCTTAACCAAGCTGTTGCAATTGCAGCCATGTGCTTGCAGGAGGAAGCAGCAGCTCGTCCTTTGATGAGTGATGTTGTAACTGCTCTCAGTTTTCTATCCACCGCTACTCCAGAGGGTGAGGGTGAAGGTGATGCCGCTGAAAATGACTGTTGTAGCTTCTCCGGTGAAGATAGTTCTTCTAGCGAAGACAATGGAACTGCTAAAAACCAGGTTAGTGCAAAAAACCAAGAAAGTGAAGACGCCTCAGAATCTGAGTATGATTATTATGAGAATGAAAACCAACATAATTACAGTCCTCAAGACACTGAAGAGACCAAGGAGTTCTACTCCAAATCGAGCCGCAAGAGCAGCACCAAATCAAAGAATGGAACCGCTTCCTCTATCCAAAGAAGCAGCTCCAATTCAGATTCAGAACATGGACGTGTCTCAATCGGCCGCAAAAGCAGTAGGAAAAGTAGGAAAGAGAAATCTTCATTAAACCAGAGGAGCAGTAAGAAATCTTCTTTGAAGCAAAAGAGCAACAAGAAATCTTCTGTCAAAGTATTAAGCAACAAGAAAAGCCATTCATCCAATTCAAGCAGCAGTGGAACGTTACAACATGATGGTGTTGATGTTATTGACCGTAGCGGAAGCCGGCCATCAGAAGGGAACATTTCAATTGGCCTAATTAGTAGTGAGAGTGTTCACTCAGACAATGACAGCAGCATAAGGTCCAAGGAAAGGAGCAGCATGCATTTAGATTATACCAAAAGCCAGGAATCATAACAATAAATGTTCATTCACGATAAATACCCACGATCAATGCATGCATGGTTGCAACCACAACTTAATTTGGCATCATATCATGCTTTGTACACTTCTGTCAATGTTTGTTTATACATTAGTATGTATGGTCGAGTGAAACAAATGAGATAACCGTATCTGGTTTCCGCTATTTTCAAAAAAAACTCGAACAACCCATATAACACCTCAAATATTTGAGAACTCATACACACACCTATATACTTATTCTTTAGCAGGTTTTGAATATGTTCTCTGTATCTACCTTTAGTTTATGAACAAAGAGAGACGATAACAGTTAATTTCCATTGAGGGTTGTTGACATTATTGGAAATAGTGATCCTCGTTTGTATTATGTAATAATTTTTGCAATTTTGATGTTCCTTTTGTCATCATATATATGCATGTGACAAACAAACCTTGCCTCCTATCATTGATATTCATCCCTATTGATTCCTTGGATCCACAATAATTATTTTTATAACACCTATGAGAAGATTTGGATTACGGGCAAATGCCATCTTTTCAAGGTTCACATATATGACTATGTCTACGAGTTCTCAACTTCATCCGTCAGTCAATTCTTAACTATTCACAAAACCCATTTATAAGAAAGAAATTGTAGGCTATTTATATATAATAATAATATTATCCAAATTACACAATGAATAGCTCAGAATTAATAGTGTCTGAAGAGTTCTTTAGTAAATGTGCTATGCTTAACTCAACTTTACAAAGTCCAGAAAGAATATTACCATTGAGACATTTTACAGTGTAATTCTTGTTAACTATCCACTTTACATGTGTGAAGGAAAAGAAATTAAAAATTGCATAAAAGGAAGTGAAACAAAAAATTTAAATGTAAGGAGTTGTAAGTTGTAACTAAGTATATAATATGTGTGATGATCTGATAAGGAATTTCAATAATTTTTAACCATAGATTAGGATTGACTAAGGACTATTTACCCTATATACAGCAATATGATTTGGTCAACAAAGCTCAAATATATTTTAGAAAAAATATATCTTTAACAGTTGTGAACCACTTAATAATTTTTAACAGCAAAAATACATGACAATAAGGGAAAGAAGTTTCACTACATATTTTTTTAATTAAAAAATTACAATTATAAAATAGTTTTAGATGTTAATACTCTATTTTTTAATGTCTAACATGTTTTCCTTAACCTTCTATTTGATTATAAGTTTTTATTTTTAATGTTTATAAAATGAATTTTAAAATATAAACTAGAGTTAAACAGTGTAAGTAACTTCTTTATTACTAAGTTAATAAAGAAAGAGTTTATAATTTTTCTTTAATTTCAACTGACTTTTTAGCATACCAAATACCAAAGTACATATCAATATATGTGAATACATCCATAACTGATATTAATACACACCAACAAAGTCAGACCGATTATCCAATTCAATCTTATTTATGTTTATTCCCTTCTGTTCCTTTCATTATTAAATATCCAAATATACATTGAGCCTAAAAAAGAAAAGAGTTGTTGTGGATTTAAATTGCTACTACTGTAAGTCTATAAGAACAAGTTTTATAAATATAATAAGACCTGGATGATTGCACAATAAATTTGATTCTCTTCCCGCCACATGAATTACTTTGTTGGATCAGCAGTTCTGCACAACACACTGTGATTTGGAATAGATCCACTTGGGAATTCTGTACCATCGTCATAGTTATATTCTGAAAGCAGTATCACTTGTAATATATCTTCATTTTCTAATTTCCATTTACACTACATTTTCAGGTTTCATCTCACAAACCAATATAACAACCAACACAACACAACAACCTTTTTATATCAAAGATGAGCTGATCTGGAGGATTTGGAGCTGGGGGTGGATGTTGTTGATGAGCTCTCATCCTTCTTTGTCTTCTGCATGAAAAAACTGTTGTCAATTTGATAAACACAAAGCTAGGACTAGTACTAAAGGGCTTGTGCACATTAGTTTGTAATCAAACTCTGTAGTTAGAAGGAGTTTAGGAGTAACTTAGCAAATATATATTTACCATCTTGGTTTCTGTGTCCATGCAGACCTTGTCCAATTCTTCAAAAACAACCTCAATGGTAGGGCGACCTTTGCTTGATTTTGCAACACACAACACTGCAATTTGTAGGATGGCTTCAAAGTCTGCCTTATCAACCTTTCCTTTTAGCCTTGGGTCTTCAAAATCAGACAATGGACGCTTTCCCATACTCACATCTCTTGCCTACAAAAGAATTTTCAAATTATCTCATTTTGAGTTGAATGGTGTGTAAATATAATAATGAACTTATTTTTAAGTACCTTCCTAGTGAGCTGATCTCTGGCATCAAGATCCAACTCTATGACTTTCTGTCCAGACAATATTTGCAAAGCAACAATACCAAAACTGTATACATCACTGGCACATGTTAGCTTGGCATTACTCATGTATTCTGGATCCATGTAGCCTATGGTTCCTCTTACATCGGTAAAAACCTTGCTCTCTTTGATTCCCATCACCTTTGACAGTCCAAAATCTGACAGTTTGGCTTGGTATTTCTCAGTCAAAAGAATGTTCGTAAGCTATAAATTAAAAGCAGTGAGAGGCATTAGTATAGTGCTAACCCAAAACATTGTACATATTTGCTTCTTGTTTTCAACTGCATAATGTACAACACATCCAATTTTTCATTGCATGTATTACGTACCTTTATATCTCTATGGACTACACAGCCTTCCATATGATGGTGGAGGTACTTGAGTGCAAATGAACAATCTCTCAAAATTCTCACTCTTGTTTCCCAACTCAAGTGACTATCTCTTCCTGAACAATACACCATATAAAACATTTCAAGAAAATCAAAGATTTAGATGCATTTCTATGGATAAATTTGATCTTGTTCTCCCATTAAAATTGAATTGTTCATCTAACAATTTAATCAAATATAAGGATGGCAATCCAGAGTTTGGATCCATTCATTTAAATATTTAGTAATATTCAACCTAAAAACAATTCTAATAAAAGATTAAAAAAAATCAATACATGTTGCAATGATGAACTTAAATATCTAGCCGTTTCTACACTTTTTCACAACTAGTCATGCTTGGCCAACCCACATTATCCGAGGTGAAGCTTTAATTCTTGTATAGAACCAAAAGTAGCATGAAACTACATTTAAAGGAATCCTAAGGCAATTATACATCTAAATAGAAGTAGAAGTCATTGTGCACATTAGAGTTGTGAAATGATTGATGAAGAGTGAAGTATGAGGGGAGAGAGGACATTACTTAAGAGATGTTGAGCAAGATTCCCGTTTGCACAAAATTCATAGACTAAATATCTCTCATCCCCTTCAATGCAGCACCCAAAGAGGCAAACCAAGTTTGGATGGCGAAGCCTTGAAAGGCCTTCAACTTCTCGCGTGAAAGACTCAGAGGTGTTACTCTTTGTTAAATGCTTGATGGCCACGATTTGACCACTGGGTAGAACGCCTCTATATACCTGCACCCAAAAACAAGCTTTTCATATTCAGATTGACATCTGTGTAATAGAATGCATAAGATCCTTGAAATTATTACTAATGAGGTAGGCCAGGGACTAATCAAGGAAAGTAAGGGATACGAATAATTATAACAAGAGGGCTGGGTGAAAATATTAAATTGGTATAAATATGTTTTATGGGGTAAGATACTATACAATTACATGCTTTTGGCTCAATGCTGCATAAATCAAGTATTCTGGGAGATGGTGCTGTCAATATGCATAACTAATCTAGAAGAATAAATATAGTAGAACAGAGGATTTGTGAGGCAGTATGCAGGGGTAAAGATATTATGTGTGCGCATAATCTATAGACAGTTTCAATGAAAGGATGCCATTTTAGCTCAAGTGCAGGGTTCAAGCACAATGTATAGAGGTGCAGCAAGACTAGCAGGACATAATGCAGAGGTGAACGTGAACCACATAGCAGATATTCAGATAGACATACTATGAAGTAGGGACTGATTTCATAATATACTTAGTTATTTGGTAGGTAGGGTTGGGCTGCTTTGTTGTTATAGGTAATGGGAAATTGTATATCACCTAGGATATGACAGAATAGTCTATGCTAGAAGTGGAATGATACGTAAACTCTCACTTCATCCTAGTATATAGTTTTGTTTCATCCTAGTATATAGTTTTGTGTATATAAGGGTTGAAGCACTTAGCACCCCAAGTGCTCCTACCTGCCCTGCACTTCCACGTCCAAGGCTTATCTTTCGACCACCATAATTCATGGCATTCTCAATTTCCCTTTTGCAGAACCAGTACAATCCAGACCATGCAGTGATCTCTTTCAAGTCAACCTGTCTACGACCCTTCTTCTTGGACAAACATTTGACCATAATAACCACAAGCAATATTACAATCACAACTACTGGCACACTCAGCAAGGCTTTCCACAGAGATCCTGGGGACCCAAAAACACATTTTGTCAGTACTCTCACTTGGTTCAACTCTAACTTACACCAAAAGTAATATGTTTAGAAGCTCAAAAGATAAAATGATAGAGATGATTACTCTTGTCTGATCCTGAGGCTGAAGGTGGCAAGCATCGTAAAAATTTGTCAACTAGAGGATCGTTTGGTCTACCAGCTGCAAGAGCAATAATAGCTGCCACCCCACATATGGCTCTGTCAGTGTCGTTGTTGTTGTTGGCAAATTGAGAATATAAAGTATCTCTCACGCTCAATATTCCACTGGTACAATCTGCACAAGATTGATCAAAACGTTGGTTGAAGTGGGAGCACCGGCTCAATGTGTCTGGATATTGTTGCAGGGTCCTAACATCCTGCAAAATCAAGTCGGAGCATGGGGAACTGCCTCGGTAGAAGTTGTCAAAGCCACATGAATCAAGTGACATCCCTTGTTGCGGGTGAAATGACTGGGAACAACTCTGCCATTGATCTTGGGAAAGGAACACTCTTCCTCCCGAGTTCAGTGCTTGTGAAGCCAACGCATTGGACAAAATCGTGAGAGCATTTCGACAGCACAACGTGGTCGGGAACCCATCCTCACCCCACATGTAAATACTCTCTTTCACACCGATGCACTCACCAAATGCCACATATTGGCTTGTGTTGAACTTCAGCACACATGAACCTGTACCAAGGAGAGCTTTGAATCTAGAACTCTGTGAAACTACTCAAATTTTCTATTCATACTTGATTGCAAAATTATTATATGCTAGGAGAGGGATAATTGTATTAGAAAAATATTAATTTCACACTACATAAGACATCAGTTTATTATCTTTCATCTCCTCACATAAGTTCACATTTGAGTGAAAAATTATTTCTCATTCTATTTTATAATCTATAACAATTCAGTGTTGGTTGTCAATATCAGGACTCATTGTATTACTATATGAGAGAGATTAACAACATGCATGTTACGTAGACATTAGTAAGCACTACATGCTTCCAATCTATGTTTTAATTTCTGCACTTACTTGCCCTACTGGTTTGAATCCTCTAATCTAATTTTGTGTTAGTTTATTATATTTGGCTGCATGTCTAGATAACATATTTAGCAAAAATAGGATAAATGTATGACATGTCTAACTTAACGCCAAAAAATATCTAATCCACTAGAAATCCAGATGAACAATAGCTTATAAAAAACTGTTTTTCTTAATTTTAATTAGATATCTGAATTTAATATGTTATTATTGAAAGTGAGTTATTATTTAATTGTATAGAAGAAGGGGTTGACTATAGATGTTTTTTATAAATATATAAGTTTGTGAATGCAGAGAAGAGAAAGCAGGCATGGGAAAAATGAAAAAGAGAAGGGAAAAGGAATGACCTTGTGGAAGAGAAAATGCAGGAGACGAAAGGAGTGGGGAGGAGTGTGGGAATGGTGCAAGAAATAGAAGTGCAAACAAAAGGTAGCGAGGTAAGTGGACTTTCGTTTTCATGTCCAAGCCAAACCTCTTTTACTCTTCACGAAAACTAATTTAGTCCATTGTGAAGCAGCGTAACGTTGATGGCAGATGAACCAAAAAGTAGAATAGAGAAGATATAGTGTGAGTTTTCTTCGTGAACATCGTTATGCATGTGGATATTCTCGCTCACATAATGCCCTTAGATTACAGCTTCTGTATATGCCTTGCTTTCATCACCACCTTTCTCATCTTTTTAATCTTATTCTCATGCCCCTTAGCCGATCAAGGATTAACTATGTTCTTGTTGTAACTTGTTTGTCTTCTGATTTCAAATTTATTAATAAAATCATAAAAGATAATTATGTATAAGATAAAAGTTAAAAAGGTTTATGATTTTTTGATAAATTTTAAGCATCTTACATGCATTACCTCGCCGTAACCATGTTTCGTATTTTACCATCTCAGTTCTTTCTTTTTGATTGGATAGGAATCATATTTTTGGTTTGTGTCTTATCGGTTGTTAACAGATAAGGTTTATTTCATAGTTTGACCCAAAATCCTTAATTCCGACAAAATTACGAGATTAGGGGGAATTTCTTGTTTTGTCAGTAATATTTTATTTGAAGAGATACAATTATAAATAGAAAAAGAAAATAAGAAAGAAGACTTTAATTTTAATTTTGTGATAGTATTATGAAGTGGGCCTTGAAAGAAGGTATTGGACTTGGAACATTGAGTCCATTTGCAAGAAAATTGGAAGCAAATTGAAGCGTGGACGTGTGCGTTGTGGTTGCAGAGTGCAGTGACGGGTATGTTTGCAGTCCACACGAACACCATCATGTTTTTATCTATCTCATCTCATCTCCTCCATCCATCCCGGAACACTCATCTTATGCTACGCCGCCACTTCTCTCTTCTCAATCCTCTTATTCAATTATTTCTTTCATTGTTCCTGCACTTCGCCTCATATACACCGCAAGGCATGTTTCACACTCTGCTCGTTACAAATCGTGTTTCTGCTCTCAATTACTACCACTTTTACTATTTATTAACTAAATTTTGGAACTTGACTAATGACAACTATTGGGTATGAAATATTTTTCCTTTTATGTTGGAGTTTTTAGCATACCATTTTCTGCCACGATTATTACTCTGCATTCTAAATTATACGCTGTTGATCTTGCTGATTTATGCTCCGTTTTTATGGGCATATCAGATTGAATCTGGAGGTGAGGACATACACATACATATACCATTGTTATATTGTATGTATGAATAATGGCAGCGTGGGGTGCACATTCAATGTTGTTATCCCATGGGGAAGGCACTGGCACTCCCAATGTATCTTTAAAAGCAGGACTTAAGGTTAGAGGTGATTTAAGGTTTCACAGAACAAGAGAGTTTAAATATGCTCCTCGTATGGTAGTGCTCAAACTGTTTTCCACCGCGAGAAAGCCAATACGCTTGTGCTTGTTAAGGCCTTGTTGTAGTTTAGGGGGGAAACACAACCAAGGGACAGATTATTCTTCACCCACTACTACACAAATACCACGAGTAAGTAACTGCTTCTCTATTTATCCTACTTCATTGTTATTGCAATCACGCTTCCCCCTTGTGTGAAAATGCAAATTTTGTTCCTAAAGATAACACCTTTGTATCCAATGTCCATGTTCTGAGTTTACTTACCCCTTGTTTGATAGCAACAGATATTCAAATTCGTGGCTGATCGAATGCTTGTTGTTCTCAAAGATTGGAATTGGAGTAATTTACGCATCATGGCAGTAGCTGGCATATTGGTATCAGTTTTAATGATCACTCCATCAGCTGATGCTGTTGATGCTCTTAAAACTTGTTCTTGCTTATTGAAGGATTGCAGGTATGCCCTCTCTCTTTCTCTAGTGCTATTTCTTCCATAATAACGTATATACCTTACATGTCACCTTAGCAGTATGATGGAAAGGTATACAGTAGGCCTCCAATTTCATGCTCTTTTGTATATGCAGGTTGGAACTGGCTAAGTGTCTTTCAAACCCATCTTGTGCTGCCAATATTGCCTGTCTCCAAACTTGCAACAATCGACCTGATGAGACTGAATGCCAAGTTAGTCTTGTGCTTTACATGAAATTAATGCCTGCATCATTCTTCTTTGTCTCCCAAACCTGCTCATGGAAGCTTCTTTTTCTTCATAATTTTCTCAGATTAAATGCGGGGACCTGTTTGAAAACAGTGTGGTTGATGAATTCAATGAGTGTGCAGTCTCACGGAAGAAATGTGTGCCTAAGAAATCTGATTTGGGAGAATTTCCTGCTCCAAATCCTGATTTCCTTGTTAATAGCTTCAACATTGCGGATTTCAGTGGCAAATGGTTCATCACTAGTGGCTTAAATCCTACCTTTGATGCCTTTGACTGCCAATTACATGAGTTTCACACAGAATCCAATAAGCTTGTGGGTAATTTGACATGGAGAATACGGACTCCAGATGCTGGATTTATTACTAGGTCCGCTGAGCAGAAATTTGTTCAAGATCCTTCCTATCCTGGGATCCTCTACAATCATGACAACGAGTATCTTCACTATCAAGATGACTGGTAATTTCTTACTCATAAGCTCTCTTTTTAAATTTTACTTTAGTCAGTGGCAACTACAACTACATGAAGCACATTGACGTGAGATTGGTGCTGGAGGCAAAATAAAGTCAGCTTCCTACTTGTAGTGTAAGGCACGGCCTAAGTCATTCTTCCATTGACAAAATTGAGTTTATTAATCAAGTTAGGGGAGTTAGAAAAGGGGATTATGACCATCATAAGTAGATTAAAATTTAGCAAACAAAATTTGAATAGAAGTTTAAGTGATATGAAACTCAACTTAAGAAATTCAGTAATTCACACACGTGGTAGAATTCATTAGATCACTATGTTTATTCTGTATCCAATTATTGTTAATGGTTGAATTATGTACTGGAAAATCTCCTCTGATTCAATCAACGAATGAAAACACCAATTTGCATTTGCAACACCATTGATTTAAGAATGATCCAATTAACTTAGACCACAAGTGTGTTAGTCTAGCCTGTAAAAACTAAATTTTGAAATGAATTTCGAGACCCAATCAGATTTAGTTCAGGCATAAATAATGCTTGCAAACAAATTCAGAAAAGGGGAAGTTTGAATCCAAAATAGAAATAAGAACAAGCATCAAAGTCCAAATTTGTAGACCTCTCGTAGTGATCACCAATGAATCCAAAAGGATATCTCATTCTGAAACGAGATATCCAAAGGTTATCATTTGGGCTTAAATTAAATTATATAAGCTCAAAATACAAAAATGTGTCGTGCATGCACGCCCAATACCTCTGGTTCAACTTCAAAGTTGAATTTTAACGCATTGGTCCAATAATTCAAATCGGTGATAGGACTAATCATCAATCAAGACCAATACCACACAAGTAAGGTAATTATAGGGGAAATTGAATATGTTAGAAGTAGTAGTTACCACACACACCCTGCATGTTGCTATTTAAATGAAATTGTTTGAAGGAACTAAATGTTACAATCCAAGTTGAGAAAAAGAATACAACATGACGCTGTTCCATTTACGTGTGCACACCTTAAATCATTTTACATTTGCAACATATTTGGATTGAAGAGTCTTCTGTAAACTTCACTAAACTTACGAACAAGGACATGTATATGCAGGTATATTTTGTCATCAAAGATTGAGAATACACCAGATGACTACGTATTTGTATACTACCGAGGCAGAAACGATGCATGGGATGGCTATGGAGGTGCTGTTGTGTACACAAGAAGTGCAGTGTTGCCAGAATCTATAGTTCCTGAACTTGAAAAAGCAGCCAAGAATGTGGGAAGAGACTTTAGCAAGTTCATAAAGACAAATAACACATGTGGACCAGAGCCTTCCCTGGTGGAAAGGTTGGAGAAAAAGGTAGAGGAAGGAGAGGAGATCATTGTGAGGGAAGTTGAACAGTTAGAAGAAGAGGTGGAGAAGGTGGAGAAAACGGAGGTTTCACTGTTTCAGAAGTTGGTAGAAGGGTTCAAAGTATTTCAAGAAGATGAGGAAAACTTCTTGAAAGGGCTTTCAAAAGAAGAAATGGAGATACTTAATGACCTCAAAATGGAAGCCAGTGAAGTAGAAAAGCTCTTTGGAAATGCCTTGCCCATAAGGAAACTAAGATAAGTCTGAAAACCATGTCCAAGATAAGGTGGCATCAAAATCCTTTTGATCATCTTAATTTTCTCTTTGTTTTTATTCATTCACTATATTGTATAATACTTGGATATAGGTGTCCTTCCTTCTTAGTCATCTGCTTATATGTTGTATGAATATTCAAATATTTGTAAACGCATTTATCATTGTTGTATATATATATGCAGACAATTGTATTTGCATATAGGTTCATACCGTGCTTGGTCTGCACACATTTAGAAGCTATTAGCCGTGACTCTGGCATCTTTTATGTATTCAACGTCAATTTTTTTCCTCCTCAACCCCTTATTCTTTCTCAAATCATTGAAATAAAAGCCATTCACTAGTTTTACGTCCTTAAGATATTAAACTTGTTAATCAACCATAGTTTTTAATTAGTCGACAATGTATTTTATTAATTCTTCATTCACTTAGAAATATGTTCATTCTGTCTTTATTATTTTTTTACAGCTTCTTGTGTCAGTTATAAAATTTGTAATGGAAGTATCCTTTTTGGTTGTAATGAAAATTTCGAGTGACTTCTGATGCGGTTGATGAGACATTTGTTTTCTTGCTTTTTCTTTTCCGGTAGTATAGTACTTGTTTCAGTCTTCAAGGCATTTATACTATCAGATAATTTTTCAGGAAAAAGTAAAGGGCAACCAAATCATGAGTTAATGGTAAAATATTGTTGAGAGTACATATGAATTTATAGAAATGGTGGGTGGTTCAACTCCGTAACGCATGGACCACAAAGGAATAGTCAACCCAAATTGTCTTGGGCCTAAACTCCAAATTATCCAACTTAGACACAGTCACTGTCAGAATCTGGACTTGTTGCTCTGCTTTTCTGTAGCTGGATAGGATAATGTGGTAGAGGCCCTCAAACTTCCATTCGCCTAAAGTTTTCCATAAAAAGTTATAAATAAATAAATAAATGCATGTAGGGTATGAGAAGCTTTTGTATGTATTGGAAAAAATGCATATAAAGAATAGGCGAAAGAAAAGTGTGGGTTTATGTATTGGAAAAAATGCATATAAAAGAATAGGCGAAAGAAAAGTGTGGGTGTTTAGATATAATGCACTTCCCCTCTTTTGCGTGATTAGATGTGTGAGATGCAGTTGAAAGGGTGGTACAAATGTTACGTTGAAATGAATGAATTTGGTGCAGTATAGGTGAGAATGCCATAATTTCACTGCCCGATGCATTACTGTGAAAACATCCAAATCCAATTCCATGAATTACGCATGCATAGAGGGATGCTCACGTGGGGCAATTCCATTCTTTCATTGGTACGAGTTCAGTTTTTTATTTGTGGATCAAAAAAATAAGGAGATAAGAGAAGGAGACACAAGTGTCGTATTATGGAAGGAAACAACCAAATTTTGGCATCTCATCTCATGTGATCTTCTTCTTCTCTTTACTAATCCATCTCATCTCACTTCATTCAAACTTCTGTTAAAAATAGTTTATATATAATTTTTTTCTCTTAATTCTTTTAAAAATAAAATCGTAGTGTAATTCTGAATTTCAAAACAAACTATATCTCAAAAATAGAATTAAAAAATGTGACAAATTTATATATGCAAGAACCAAGTTGCTGCCGCCACAACTTACTATGCTGTATTGATTTGGTTAATTAGCATGAATGCATTGGTATTGTAAGTGCGTGGTAGGTTTAACTTTTTGGTAAAATTCAACTTTAGTTCATTAGTTAAGACGTGCTTTTTACACTTTTTTCTATTAAAAGTCTAATAAAATGATTTTCTAAGTTGAAAACAAATGGGGCTAAGTCAAACTTGCGATATTAAATTAAAACATTTCACGAGCACCACACCGTGTTTTGCACTCTTCCATGTTCTTCTTCACACCTCAAAATCTCTATCTTTTTGACAAAAATCTCTTTCCATTACAGCTCAACGTTTGACAATTGTCTTCGGTGTTTATCGTTTAAGATTTTAATATTTATATTAAAAAAAAGTAATCGATTTCTTTGTTTAAAATAAGTTCAAGTTTCATAAACACTTAGTTATCAACCATTACAATTATCTTTATTTTTTAGATAATTAATTATATACAATTAAAAAATATTAAACATTAATAAATTAATCTGTCAAATTAATATATTTTTTATTTTTATTTATGTGTTTATTATTTCTCTTTCTTTATTGAATAAGATTATAATTTAGAAAATAAAAATTAATAACATTTAGAACTTTTAAAATGTAAGTAATAGAAATAAAAAAATTTCTACAAGATAAGAAAAAACTCATGTTACTTCTGTGTGATATAATGTATCACATTAAATAATTACTTATATAAATCATTTGATTCTAGGAACAGTGATTTTGAATTAAAGAAAAAAAAACATGCTCTACAGAGTTATTTTTGTATTATGATTCAGTCCCAAAGGGTTATACTGAAGAAATTGTATTTGATTTGTTTAGTGTTTATTTTAAAAATGATTAAACCTTTCCTTGCAAATGTGTTTAGTATTAATAATAGTGAGTTGCAAAGGGTGCATAAACTAGTGTCGTGTTTGACTCATTGCTGCTTGGTTTGACTATGCTTTCTTTCTGCAAACCTTGTCTCGCCACATCCGTTTTCTTCGCTGACTTGTACACTCGTCCCTATTGACTATTGGCCTATTGTTTTTAACTCTAATAACTTATGTCTCTTCACTACGCTCTGCTTTTCAATTGCATTTTAAAATGTTTTTAACTCTCTTTTGCATCATTTATTACAGATTTTACCTTTTCCTGCTTTCTAATAAGGAACGTAGAGAAGAAAATCTGATTTGAAGGTTTTAGTTTAGAATAAAACAAATGCGTGAGATCCGGCATGAACCTAAAGAAAAAAGAAAAGACCAATAGAATAGAAGAGAAGGAGTAAATGGAGGGGAATTGGATTGGTTCTTTCTTTGTTTTGAGTTGCATAGAAAAAGTTAGGGGACTTTTTTAGCGAGTTTGGCGCAGAGACAGGAGGTGGGGGGCCTTAAGCATTGGTATGGTTTATAAAGGCAAAAGTGAAGCAGAAGAGAAGAGAAGAGAAGAGAAGAGAGTCAACAGTGACAGTTTGGCAGCAGCCATTGGCATTTGAAATTCTAAGTCTTTTTTCAGATTGGTCATACTTCTCAACAGTAACACCCACCTACTTGTCAGCAACACTCACTCGCTTACTAAATTCCCCAAATCTAGCTACATACCCTTCCATATCACAACCGACCAGTCCCTTTCTCTCTTCCTCCATCTCCCTTCTTCACATTCCTCATTCAATTTACTCTTTTCTTTTTCCATCAACCACCACACCAACACCAACATAACTCTCTTCTTTCTTTTTTCCACCAATTCTCTCTGTGCTAAAGGGAACAAAGTGCCTACCTAAACCCCCTTTTCTGTCTCTTCTCAACTTCCTGCATTAATTTCTATATCCTTTCCTATCATAACAACAACAAGAAAGGTAGTAAAAAAGTTTTATCTTAAACTTAACCCCACCCTCTGCCTCTGCCTCCTCTGCCCTGCCTCTGCATCTGCCTCCCTTACTTTTCACTTTTCAGATTCTTTTTCTCTCCTTCAAATTCTGGGCAGAGAATTTATATCCCTGTCTGAGGTTTTATCGGGAACCCCCTCCATACGGATCCTGTCTTTTATTTAACCCTTTTGCCCTCCCTCACTATTCCTTTATAGTTCAAACCACCACTCCTCCAACCCCACCCCAACCTTTTTTTTCTAGGACACCCCACACAACAAACAACCACCCAGTGCCCTTTTTTCCCTCACTTCTATTTCAGCACCACCCAAAAATGGATGTAAGCCTTCTTTTCATTTCCCTTTTCTTTTTTTTCCGATCACTAATCATTAATGGATGTGCTTTAATTACCCAATTTGTGTTAATTAATTAACTGCGACATGATTGATTTAATTTCACAGGAATGCAAGAGGAGCGGCCAAATACCTGCTTTTGGAAACTGGGATTACGCAAACGAGTTGCCAATCACCCAGTACTTCGAGACTGCCAGACAAGCTGGTTTAGTTCGTTACAGTTCCTCCTCCGGCGAGAGCGATCCTTACGTGCGTCCCCATCGCGATCTCTACGCCGTTGATCTTAAGAAACCTCTTCGGAACATGCCACCGTCCACTGTTAAAAAGGTCCCTTTTTCTTTTCCTATTCTTCCCAATTTTTACCATTCAATCCAACCCCCACAACAATCATTGCTCACTGTTGTGTTTTCACCTTAATTAAAAATATTTATTATCACATTATACTATAATGGAGAGTAAAATAAAAGTTGTGCTGTTTCAGCATTTTCTTTCTCTGCAATGTTTGTGGTACTACGTACATAAATGCGCGTCTCGGTGACCCATGGTTAATAATGCGGTGGTTGAGACAGGACGTGAAACCTGAAACCGCTTGTCTATTTATACCATGTTTTTTTTATTTAATTTGTTATTTGAGAAATCAAAAGGTAAAATTTGGTAATCTGCGTGGTATGATGGTGCAGGCGGCGGCGAGGAACAAGGAAAGGAGGTGTGCGCAGGTTATGGTGATGGTTAATGATAAGGAAAAAGAGAGTGTGAAGGTGAACATGAGAAAGCAAGGGAAAGTGTGCGACGTGACGGAACAGGCAAGGAAGCCAGCGAGGAAAGAAATGCATCTACACGGCGCTGTTCCGCTTTCTCCGCCGCCTCGTGCCGTTAGACTTCCGAAACCTGTCGATGAAGATCTCTATAAGATCCCTCCAGAGCTACTTCGCACAACTAAGCGCGTAAGTCACCTCACTTTTTTTTATTTGTATTTTTATAATATTTTAGTGCTGTCTAATCCAGATACATTTGTCTATTTTTTCTGTTGACTTTGTTGCATGTCATGTGCAGAAGAAAATGCTGGGTTTCATTTCCAAGTGTCTGGTTCCTGCGGCTTGCGTTTCATGAGACTGCACATTTGTTTTACTCTGAAGCTATGTTGGGCTGGTTTTTGCTGCTCCCTGATGCTACTAAAATGACTGTTAGGGATAAGAAAAAAAAAAGTTATTTTTGTGACGTTGAGAATGAATGTAGTAAATAAAGTAATTGTGTATTAGTTTAATGGGTTCATCTCCTTCTTCATTTACTCATTTAGTCGGTGCTAGCATTTATTATTGTCTTTGAATTAAATGATTATTTGTTGGTATTGTGAGGTGGACCCTTAATTCCATATGCCTGATGTCATATAATGCTCCTGTTTGTTATCACTACAAAGCGTGTGTTTGAATCTGCGTCCAACACGTGAAATATTAATATTCGCCATTAGAGTGAGTTAACAAGCTCAGAGGAATGAGGAATTGAAGTGTGGACTGGGTTTAGGTTAAGGTATAGGAGAAACACGGTTGAATAGGACACAGGTGTTTTTTGTGATGATCTATGAAACATGAAACATTGTTGGAACACAAATCTGACAGGTCCTATATATATAGGCTTGCATGCATCTTCACACCCAGCTTTAACTGTGTCATCTCCCAAATCACTTTTTGTGTCCAACCTTGTTTACAAGGCATAAGCCATGCCAGGCCTTATAGGAATTGAAATAAGAATTCACAAAATTTACATAGTCAAGTTTATAAGATATATCAGCTTGGAAAAAAATCATTTAGTTATAGTTTTATTTTATAAATACTTCCGAAAATAATTTATAACTTATTTCAATCATAATTTTATTGTTATTAAAAGTATAGGTTAATTGTAATTATATCATTTTTCTAATTCAATATAAAAAACAATCTATTTTAATTGCGTTTTCAAATCAGTGCAGAAACCATTTTCTGATATTTGTTATCCAAATAAGAATGATGTTATCATAAACTCGATTTAAAATTAACTATAAAACCACATATTATTTAAAATATTTTTATTTTTATTTTGATATAATTTAAATAGTTTAACGTAAAACATTTATTCATCAGTGTGATCTAACTACTTAGAAGCAAATTTAGTTAACGTTACATTTTTTTCAAATACTATAATATATTAAAATAAATATATGGATATAAAATGTATGGATCTTGACACATTTAATCCAAAGATTGCATGGGCCCAAACTTAATCTTTAAATGAAAAAAAAAATCAGGTAAAGAAAAAAATCTTTATTTTGTTTTCTTTTTATTTCTGAAAAAAAATATTTGTATATTTAAGATCATTTTCTGTTTAGAACAATTTTAATAAAGTAATCTTATAAAAATTTATGATGAGATCTTATTTTACTTCAAATCAGTTTCATTATATTATAATATTAGTTTTAATATCTAAACATAATATATTTTTAATAATTTTATTTTTATAAATAGAAAATGATTTAATTATATAATTGAATATTTATAATTAGTAATACTTAACTTTTTTCATAATGTGATATCAATTTTAAATCCTAATACATCATTTTTATTTTACTTCTTCTGAAAAGAATAAGTATATTTGTTTTAAAAATATCTCTTTATTTCTCATATTTTTTTTAATTTAAATTATTAAATTATCTTATTTTTCACTTATTTTTGTCTTAAATTTACTCTCTGATTTATCTTTAAATCCAAAACAAACAAAGCATTAAGTCTTATCCTATCAAAAAGGGAATTCTCTTTCTTCACTTCTACCAATGCATAATTATGAGCAAATTACACAAAGTCACAAATAATCAGATGCTAAATTTTATTTGACTAGTCACTCGTATTTATAACATCTTTTTAATTAATTCATACTTTTTAAAAATAAATAGCTAATAATAATAATTTGTGAATATAATAATAATTATTATTATTATGTTAAATGTTTGGAATACAAAGAATTTGAAAAGGAGGAACAATAAATATTTTTAAAGGATTTAAACGTGCTTGCATTTAATTGTATTAAATGATTATTAATAGGTATTATGTGACGTTGACCATGTGGGTCTGATGTCATCCTAATCCATAGCATAATGCCATGACTCTCACCATCTAATACTCAAGCTCCTGCCACACACGTTGCTGTTTCAAAGAAGGCTTATAAAAAAAAAAAATTTACGTAAATAAATAATGTTTTAAGTTTATATTATTGCTGTTTCTCCATGTATTTTAAATGGATCAGTGTTCTAACGTGTTAAAATTTTATTTTAAACTTTTCTATAAACAAAAATTACTATTTTTTTTAAATACTTACATATTTATATAATTTTTGGTTTTCGATAGAATTTGTACATATTTATAGAAGTTAAGAAAATAAATAAAGTTTTTTAATGACATGAGCCCCAATAACTACTACTTCTTTTGACTAGTTACTTTCTCGAATTCATAAAACAAAATTGAATGGAAATCAATGAAAAATTGAAAAAATAATTAACATTCATCCAAATTAACTTTAAGAACTTCTATGCATAATTTATTAGCTTTTGAAGGTCAAATTAAAAAGTAGAGATTTTTTTATGAAAATTAACTTAATGCATTGATGATAAAAATATCTTTAATTACAAGTTGTTTCTCGAAATTCAATTGTAAAAAAATAAAATAAAAATATATTAATTATTAGGTAAGTTAAAAAAATAAAGTATATTTTATTAATGTTAAAAACTTTTTTTCAAATCACTTTTCTTTTGGATGGGTTCGGAAGAATTTTGTGCGTAAGTACTTTTTAGAAACAACTTTTTTTTTTTTAAGGAATTAATTTATAAATGAGTTAAAATCAATAATTTTATACTAATGTTTACGAAAATGTTCTCTCCAAGCATATACTTTATATTTTAAAGAAAAAATTACTCTCAAATGGCCTTATTTTAATTTTGTTTTATATTAAAAAAACTATCCAGACTCATTGTGGACACAAAGCATGGAAAGTTTTGGAAAATATTATTACTTTTAATTTTACTTTTATCTATTTTATATTATTATAATAAGTTTTTTATATTTTATCGACGATAAAAAAATATAATAAACGTACTTTTCATATAAATTTGCTAGAATCTTAAGTTAATAACACTTTTCATTGTTTGGGAAATTCTCAAATCTCCAAAAAGTCATATTGATAATATTAATGGTTATTCTAAGATGATTTAAGGTTCTAAAACGGATTTAAAAAAAGAAAAAGCGTAGATATTTTGGCGGATTTCTTTGTTGCACTTCCATATTTTTCTTTATGCAACCATATACCTTAAAATACTAAAATATAGAATCTTGACACTTCCTAAATTAAAGAATCCAGGATTTGGAGGCTTTATACATTTGTAATGTCTATGACTATTTTTCAATCTTGAATTGATTTCCAAATAAATGGTTTATGAAAGAAATATCGAAAGTGGCAATTGAATTCGATTCATTTTAATTTTTTATTAATATGTTTATAATGCAAATTCTTTCTCTGCACCTCTATAGAAGTGGAGGAAAAAGCACAATGGAGGTGCAGAGAAAATTTGAGTGCTCATATGTAGTGGAAACACATGGAATGCGACTTTAGAAACTTTATTCAGAAATCCACATATGTTTGAGCGAGGCAAATTCTTCCTCCTCTGCACTACATTTATTAATTCGAAAATAAACAAATATATTAAAAAAAATTCTGAAATGATTTTTTTTGTCTAGAAATATCTTTTGTTTATGGAAATATTTTTTGTTTATGGAACCTTTATTTTAGAATCAACTAAAACTGTTTAGGATAATTTTAGTATTTCAAAGAATATAGGCGCAGGAATAAAAATGTAGAGGTGCAGGAAGAAACTCTCCTTATCAATTCCAACCTGCATCAAATCTGTTATTAAAAATGACAAAAAATACTAATTACGTAGTGATGAAAATAAACTTAATTTGGATTTTCAAAATATATTTTTGAATTTCAGAAATTTTTATCTGCATTTTTCATTTTTTGTTCCAGAATGTATTTTTTAACTTTGAATTATATTTATTAAATTTCAAATATTTAAATCCGGAATAAGAATAATTTTTTGGAAATTTCCAAAGATTATAGGATGCAAGTTAAAATTGATATGCTGCATGAAAAAGTTGCCTTTGACGGATATGCATAACCTGAATTTTATTATTGGGCCCAACTAATTGGGCTGATAATAAATTATCGTTGTCCAACAAAAACTTCTGCTATTTATAGTTCTTAATTTACTAAGTACGGTAGCTTTCCTTTGTTTTGCTTAGATCTATCTAAATATATTTTTTATGTGTTTTTTTTTCAAGTAATCCCCATTTTTTCAAACTCAAATTGTTCTTACTATAAATATTATACTCCTCTCTTCTTCTGCATTCTTTCTCAAAAAAATGGTTTTTTTTCATTTCAATATCTTGTTTTGTGGATATGTTGTCCTCTTCCAAAAACATCAATTACTTTGTCTCATCTCTTTAAGAAATGTGATTCGCTATTTTTTAATTCCTTTGTTCTGCCAAACTCCCTTTATTGTTTCATTATATTCGCGATTTAATTTTGGATATTTCAATATATTTGTCAATTTCAATTTAATATAAAAATCGAATCAATGTAGTTTAGAGTATATCAATTTTTCAGTTTTTATTACAATAAAAATGGTTAAACATTCTATAATAAAAATATGTTAAATAAAAGCTTATATCGTAATTTCTTTTTATAATTTTTTGTTGTATTGATAATTTCTTTTTTTTTTAATATTTATGAATAGGTTATATAATTTTGCAGTTAAAAACTATAATATAAATTTACTATCATATTTTGACAAATACAAATTACTACAAGTACACTATAATCAGATGGCAAAATAACTTTCAAGCATTATACTTATATGTATTTGTTAATGTTTAATAGACTCAATATGATAAGTGATTTGATTTGATTATTACTTTCTAAAGCGAAAATTTGAATCAATTTATTCTATTAAGAAAAAAATAGACTAAAAAAGTTATAAAAAATTATTTTCCATAATATATATTTCAAAATTGATCAAGAAACATAACGCAGTTATTTACAATTAGACAAAATGACCAAAATGCGAAGCATGATGTCACTTCTTTATTTATTTTTGTTTGTTTTTGTTTTAAGAAGTATAAAAAATGTAAATGAGAGAAAAAAAATTAATGTTCTGAAAGTGTTGTAGAAAATATGTTAATATAAAAGTGGAATCCAACTAATATGATATTGTTCAGTTATCAAATTTTCAGTTTTTATAAAAATTATAATTTCATCAACAGTTTATTTTAAATTGTATGGAGTTATATATGTTATGAAAGAATCTTAAGTGGAAAATTTGTCTTAATTAATGTGACAAAATAAAGTTTGAGGTTACTAATATTTTTCGTGAAAGAAATGCATGTGCAAATAAATTGACTAAATTAAGATTTATTCATAGACTCATCTCATTGGCATAATAAGCTTTCATCTAGATTATTCTTAGAGTTCTTTATAAATAAGTATAGTCTACCTATGTATCATAATTTTAACATATGGGTTTTGGTATAATCTTTCCATATTTTTTTGTAATTTTTTTTAATAATATTTTTTTTTTCATATGATAACATATGATTGTTATTATTTGGGATATCATAAAACCTAATATATATAAAAAAAAACTTATTTTAAATGTAGTTTGACACCATTGAAAAGATTACTCTCACTACAACACAATATATTTTTATTTTAATGAAAAAATTTATATTTTAATATATATTATTATGTGAATGTAAAGCAGAAGTATTCTACTTTATATAGATCTCAACTATCAATTTTGTAAAATGTAAAAGTAATTCATTAAAAACAATTGAATACCCAATAGTGTAAAAAATGAAGAAAGTCTCGTTCAGCAACTCAATAAAACTATTTACAAAATAAAGCATGCCAGAGGATTTGTGTTTTTTTTTTTTTTTAAAAGAAATTTCTAACTTAGCACCTGTCAAAAAAATTCAGTGATTTTATATTGTGAGAAAAATGTGTAGCAATGTTAACAGTAGTCTCATGTCATGCAATCACGTTAATGTTGATGTTAATGACGAGGGTCAAAACTTAACTTATATGCATATATGTAGGAATTAAAACTTATAATTTTCAGTATAAATAACTATAACTTTCATCATTACCTTTAGTTAATCCTCTGTTATGAGAATCACTTAACATTGTGTATTAACCTTTACAAGAAAATGACATTAAAATATAAAAAATCATGTTCTATAGAAGAAAAATATTTCTTACTCAAAAAATTCTTAAGAATGTTTATTTGTAAGAAATTAAGAAAAAAAAGTTTAAATAGTGATAATAAAATCACCATACTTCATCACATTGATAAATGAAACGTATTCAGTTACATCACTCGTAAGCTTAAAGGTGCTGGTTGTTCAAGTTCAGAAGCTGATGATATAATATGCATAGAGATAACAGCATTCCTTGTAGTCATGAAAAGCATATACTAGTTTATTGAGTAGTCTTTAGTGAAAATGGTGACACCCCTTTTATAGATCTTTCTTCTGAAGTTACTGTAACTCAACTTGAAAGTGATTGAACACGTTTTTTGAAGAGGAAGATGCATGCTGCAGAAAAACTTTAGGTAGCAACGCATGAAGATAGAAGGAAGGCAATTACCTGATGAAGTGGTAAACACAAACACAATTGGTTAGGAGAGAGACCATGTTGGAGAAGGAGAGCACCTGCAAAAAAATTACGTGACATTTTAGAGCCAAGAATCTTGCACGTGCCCTGCTTCTCCAACGAGGAGTTTCTCTGCCAGTAAGGACCGTTTCACCTTGAGCTTCAGGAGAACGGTAATGAAAGTTGAAGTTGAACTAAACACGGAAAAGGCTCATATTTATAGATGCAGCTTTAGAGAGAGAAAATAGATTCATCTAAGGACATTGGTAGGGACAATGAGAGAAATTCAGGTCTTTCTCTGCAGAAAAATAAAAAATAAAACTCATATCATCATGCCATGACAGTACACAAACGTAGCGATATGGAAGGAAACTCAACCAGATTGTTGCCTGCTTTAACTTCATAAAAAAAGTAGAGTGCAAAAATCTTCTCCTAAAATTCAGCACAGCCACATTATTATTTCTTTATAGTGCTAATTATAAATATAAACGTGGTACACATCGTTTGCATCCTTAAGGTTTATTGTTTAACAAAGCCAACAAGTCCTTATTCATTTGATGTTCACTGCAGCAAGGAGACAAGTTTTTCCTTGTACTGAATCAAATGGCAGCCTATGGATAAAGAATGTTGGGTCCCACTTGCACCCTTTGTTGCCCTTTTCAATTGAAGAAGAATTGGATGGTGCCAGAATAATGTATGAGTGCACGTAGGCTTTGCGTGTTGGGTTGCAAGTTTTTGAGTATGGCATGTGCATGTGTGTGCTTGTGGGAGTTTTAGAGAAAGTTGGGGACTTTCACTAGGTAGATATCATTCCCTATACGTAATAGGTCCTTACCTTTTGCCCCAAAGTTTTTGGTGATTTTACAGAGAGTAGACTACAACAATTTCAAAGGCAGCATTAATAATACACATTTACAGAGCAGAAAAGGTAAACAATGAATGAACAATGCCTCTAAAGGACACAACTTCCACAACAGGGAAAAATTAGCACTCCGCAAGCACAACCACGGTTTGGTCAAAGAAATGTTATTTATACACATTTTCATTTCTCTTGTTTGGTGTTAATACTAGTCTCATTTTTCCTTGTAATGCATATTTAGTTGTGACCATAGTGTGTTGTTCATCGCAGATTGCTAAGCCTAGCTCACAGCATGCGGGAATCTGTGACGTGCGACATTGGGTTATATATTAGTGAGGAGTTTCTACATAGGCCACGTTCACACTTACTTAGCCATCATTTCGATTTGGTGAATCCTCCACTGCCATATAAGTTTAAAAACACAAAGTGCAATGGTGCTTGCCTGTGCTGTGAATTTTTCACAAGGGCTTGCGTCTGATGCATTAAAGAGCTGATGAGGTCAATGTAAGGAACAACATTTTTTTGGTGTCATGTGAAAAAATGTCTTGCAACTGTTATCAGTTGAAAATTGCCATGCTCTCTATCTTGTGGAAGAAGAAGATAGATTCTTGATGAGATCATTGTCAAATCTAAGGACTTCAATATTGGCGTGTGCATCTTACGCTTGGTATGCAGTAAAAGCTTTATTTGGCCATACACTCTTGTTATTCAAAGACATGTGAGACTCAACCATGCTCCCAAACGGTTAAAATTCTACGGCACTTGATGTGTGTTTTTTACTATGCTTCAGAAAAAAGGAACAGCAACCCAACAAAAAAGTGCTGGCTTCCTTGTTCATTAAACTTTACGATCCAAAAAATCTTTCAACTTATTTTCTCTCACTCCGAACCTATTCACATGTGAACAAACACTTGCCTCATTCTGATCAACACCTAACTAGGATTCTCATAAATGGATTGTTTCCCATAAATTCATCCAAAACTATAAAAAAATATAAAATATGAAACAAGATAGAAAATTAACAACATTTCATAATCAAGATTAGTCGATAAGTATTGAAAGATTTATGACCTTCAATTGATAATTTAAAGACAAGAATAAAAATTCTTCACAATAATACAGAGAATTTGTTTGAGAGAACATAAAACTTCTATTTCAAATTACTCAAAATTGATTACAAAGTTAACCAAAAAAAAAGTATTTGTAATATACACATAAAACTACTAGGCACCTCAAAACCACTGCCTCCCGTCCAACGTTTTTAATTTTCTAACTCTATCACAAAAACTTCATTCATCATTTCTACTAAACTAAAAAAGAAAAATATTTTTTAAGACATTTTTTAAAAACAATATTAGCAAAATAAAACAACCAAAACAATACAAAAAAATATTAGTCAAGTAAAAAAGATAGACCTTATTACTAGTTAAGTATTTACATTCAATCACTTAATTTACTTCTGTATTATCAATCTTGAATGACAATTTCTGAAATATGCATTATTGTCTCTTTTTACTCAAATTCCTCTTTAATAATTAAGAAGAACTTTGAATCAAGTGATAAAAATTTATATTAAGTGAAAAATGTAATAAATCTAATATCAACTCAGAAAGTCAAGAAAATTGAAAACTTCTAAGATTGATACAAATAAAATCAAGGAAGAAATAGACTAAATCAAATGGATTATAAGATATGACAAAAAAAACTAGCAATTAAGATAAAGAGAAAAGGACTTAAAAAATATGATTAATCCTAAACAATAACTCTAGAATTACCATAAGATACTTATAAGAATATATAAGAAAGCTAAAAAATTAAAATACCAAGTTTTAATAAATGAACTAAAAGTACTCAAAGATGGGTAGAACTAATTTAGACATCCAATAGAAAAAAAAGAGTAAATCTAAGTCTAAAAAATGTTTAGATCATGCACTGTTTTTTTTTTTAATATGAATGGAAGCTAACTAGACATCCAGCAACTCTCATGATTTTTTTTAATGTTGTGTTTTTATTCACATAGCATAGATAGATGTTATACTTAATTCTTAATTACATAGTCTCAAACTTGAAATCTAACAAACAAGATATCTCTAAAAATTAAACTTTCAAAACTTTGAGGTGAACGAAACTTTTTCAAATGTGAAAAGGAGAATTACAACTTCCTTTTCAACATATGCCTCACAAATAGAATAAGGTATGAAAAATTCAAGGAAAACTATTGGAAAATAGACTTAAATCAAGTTAAGAATTTAACTTGCATTATTTAAATCAAGCTACCGAACACTTTTTATGCAGTTTTCATAATCATGCCCTGCTTACGTGACAATAGAGCACGAAAAAGCTTCCATGGAGTTTATGCAGTGAAAAAAGTAATAGTTGTTGTAGTCAATGAACACATGTCATTTGATCTTCGTATAAACTACATTTGTTTTGTACAATCACAAAGTTGAGGTAAGTCGTGTAACCGCAACAACGTGATCTTTTACAGCAGTAAATCCAAATTGGCTGCTTTTAGAATTTACTTTAGACATTGGAAAAGGTTCAATCTTGCATTCTACTTTTTGCCAATGTAGGGACAAAGAAAACACCAGATTTCAAAAATTAAGCAGGGATAGCACGTCACAAGAGGATAACCAAAATGATTTGTGTACTTGCGCAAGGAAGACATCATGTATTCACTTATGGAACTTCATCCAGCAAATGTTGGCAGGTAATTTTCTTCAAATAAGGGCAAAAGCAAGTCAATTGACAAATCTAGAAAAAGTAAAATAATAAATTTGAACTAATTAGTATTTTTCCTAAATACATTTGTATAAAAATGACAGTTATTATCCGTAACTACAATCATACTCGAATCAAGGCTGTGCCAAAGATAGATGCCAATTAACATTACACCACTGCATGAAATGGATTAACAACTGCATGCTGAAGATGGGACTCCTGTCTTTCTCATACAAGTTCAAGAAACTGCTATCTATTTTTTGGCATAAGTTATCAACATAGGGTTTTGTGGGGTTATCTTGAAACCTTGCAGCGACTGCATAGCCACTGTGGATTGCATCTCATCTCCATATTCCACAAAGGCAATTCCTGGCTTTGTTTCAACCATTCTAACTTCCTTGAATCCAGGATATTGAAGAAAGAGCATTTGCAGCATCATGGGAGTTGACTCATTGGGAAGATTCTGAATAAAGAGAATATTATTTGGTGGTGCAGGAGCCTCAGGTACCATGGATTTTGCACCACCTGGATAAGGTATCTAGGATAGTTTCAATGTTAGAAAGGCATGTGTAACAAATATAGAACTAAGTAAACATGGAGACCATAAAGAACAGAACAAAGTTGTTCAAGCTTCTGTTTATTTGAATTACTTGCTTTAAAACAGATAATGCATCATCTCATAATCTCTATTTGATTACAACTTTTCACCCAATCTCACTTCATACTAGAACATTTTCTCCCTTCTTTCAAGTCAAATTCAAAATCAGAAAATAAAAAATTATTTCTCAAAGGTAAACCTGAGAACTTTAGAAAAGACTTTCCTGGCTGTTAGAGACAAATTACTACAAAACAGGAGAAAAAGACTAAAAAGGTGCTAAATTTAGATGTGGGATATATTACTAGCATTTTAGTAGGTCTTTAACATGACCATGCCTGTTGATGATTGACCACCTCCCCCCAAAAAATCTACAACAGCAGAAAAAACTTACAGTAGGTGTTGCACCATAACCACCAGAATAGGCTGGATTTAGTCCCATTCCAGCTAAATTAGCATCATGTTGATCCTTCCGTTTTTTGCCTGCAACAGAACATAACAAGGTTACTTCCATGTAAAGTTGTTTATTGATTATGTAATGTGTGACGTAAAACATGTACACTTGTATGGTCCAACCAAACTACACAGATTTTCAAAACAAAAGTTGCATTGCACCCACCTAGATGCTCAACAATATGGAATAACCCTGTCCCTTCGTGGACAGAAACACAAAAGTGAACTTAAAATGTAAAAATGTCACACTTCTGAGTAACACAATTTCTTATTACGTAAGGTATTTAATAAAACACATAATTTATATGATCCATAAAATAACTACACATGCCTTAGGAGTATTAAGGCACACACTAGAGTTAGATATAGAATTTCTTAGAACTTTCCTTCTTCAGTATTATCAGTTACAAAAGTCTAAAATCCATTGGAACCATACAATGGCAGTTGCATGAAAAAGACGAGACTGTTTTCAAGGGGATAATACCCCAAGAGACAGAATAGTCCTTTGATTTTTCAAGGGAAGACAATTGTATGAAATCAATAGGATAAAATTGTCATTGTTGGGCATTAAGTGCTTTGGGCCCTCAGTTTATGGAAGGGATGGACTTTTAACCTTGTTCGTTCCTGTTCCCATATGGCCAATGGGTTTAAAATTTCACAGTGAAGCATCCTTGTATAAAAAGAATAGAGTGCTTGAAGAGTGTTGTACCTTTGTCATCATGCCTCTTACGTTTTTCCCTAGGAACAAAAGTACCATCCGCTTTTGCTATTACATCAGATTTGGTCTTTGCGTACTGTATTTTCTGGATAAAATAGCAAAATATAATTCAATTTCTAGAAAAGGATAATTTGGCACTAACACAAATTGAGATAAAACTATAGTATATATGAATCGGCAGAAGAAAGTAAGGAAATAAATAAGCAAATTGTTTGACCAATCAGTTCTTTTTTTCAAAAAATAAATATATAAAAAATATAGAAGTGTTCACATTAAAAGAATACAGATGAGATGATGATTATGATAAAATTCATTCCTAAAATGAACACTAGTAACTTTTTTATTTGACTAGGTGATTTACAGTCACAATTCAATTTAGGCATAGTTCTACTAGTGGTTTGCTAAATATCAATCAGGTCAAGCCAACGGCAATATGGATTCATATTCACGACATGGATTAGCAGGTCAAGCCCCTAGTAGAGAGTGGGCAACCATTATTGCACAGAAAATTACATAGGCAATTCAGATGGAAATGATGGTCAACTTTTTAATGCCACATCATGATGTCAACCAAATCACAAAATCTTCTATCTCCTCTCTCTTTTTCAGTGCTACACTGCCACATAAATCTAAAAACTGATTTGGTTCAGAAATTTATGATCAAAGCTTATTCAATAGAATTGCAATTACAATTTTCCCTTGGGACGTAATCAGGATGAGATGTATCCTTGACGCCCAATATACTATGGCGTAGTTAATTTGGCACAAAACGGTAAACCACTGTGTATGTTAAATTAATAATAAAGCCATTTGTAGTCAATGTTAAATTGAGGATGAATGTATGACAAGTTCTACTCTGCCAGTCCTTAGCGTCAGTTTTGCCTAGAGTTGTAGGCTATTTCTATCTAAAATAATTTGATCCTACCCCAAAAAAACTTTCCTCTTTTGTTTGGTGAGGTGATGAGATTGGAACCTGATTAATAAAGAAAAATTATTCCACGGACAACATCGCAAACATGATAGTCACTGCTGCCACTAGTCAAACGTTGACAGTAATTTGACACAACATTAGTCCTTTGTTCAGCATCTTCATTTCCCATGAACAAAGTAAATATCTAATGAAAAGAAAAGAGCTGCTAATGATGACAGATATGCATTCTTCTGCAACATTCTTCATTTTTACTATTATAGAAACAAGAAGAGTTCTTAACTTTGTGGCACGTAAATTCTGCTAAATTTCCAAACTATTTTCTGTTTGTACGAGCTTCTGCAAATTGGAGATTATCATAGTTCTTATCAAGTAGTAGAATTAAAAATTAGAACCACACAATAACACATAATTCCAATAACACATAATTCCAGCCAGAAAATTAAACATGATTAACTAAAACTATACCCCCAATTCCAAACACCTTTAAATTAATAATAAAAATTACAAAAGAGATATAAATTTTGACTAGCGGAATAGAAGATATGATACCATGGGCTTATCATAGAAGGGAAATCCTTGCATTTGCCTCAGGGCATTGGAAGCAGAAGAGACATCCTCAAAGACCACCCAAGCTTGACCTTTGTGTTTTAGGGTTTTAAAAGCTAACACCTCAAGTATCTTCCCGAACTGAGTAAAAACAGCGTTCAGAGACTTCTTCAACTCTGCATCCAACATACGACAATTCAAAGAACGTGTAATCCATCGAAATTGAAGTTGCGGAAACAAGAAAAAGAACGCGTACCCTCAATCTTGATCTTCTCGTTGATATTGTTGATGTAAATGGTGTTGTTTTGAGGAATTTCAGGTGTAGCACTCACTTCAGACATTTTGCGCTCTGCAAATGAAAAAGAAGAAGAAGCTTTTCCACGACGGGGTAAGGTAAAACCCTAAGCCACGGCGGGGGAAGCTACTGCTGATTTTCAAAATAATTGGGCTTTGCCTATCTTTTTACAATGGGCCTAATAATCTCTACCCTTGAGTAATGATCTAATGAATGATAAGCAAATTACTGAATACACTCTTCTAGTGATTTTCTCTTATTTATTAGTAAGTATATATGAAACTCAGACACTCCTTTTAAATGACGTGTCAGACGTGTCAGTGTCGATGTCTGATACTCGTATTGGACACTGACACTTTTATGACACCTATAAGACATGTATCCGTGAAGTGTCCAATTCAAAAAGTATTTGTTAGATTTCTGACAATTCTAGTATAATTATAACACAATTTTAAAAAGGAAAAATACATTAATTTTTTTAAAATTCAAACTTTATTGTATAAATTGTTATTATGATTATAAGAATAAGAAACAAATCCTTATGAATCAGTCATGAAAAACATCTTTCTACTCTAAAAAATAATTTGGAACATACTTGTGCACATAAATTTTTATTATCAATTTATATAATTCATAATTATATAATATATAGATAGATGTTCCATGTCCTACATTTTAAAAATTTTACATATCTTCATTGTGTCATGTCAGGTCTTGTTTGTGCTCTCTAAGTTAGAATTAAATACATCTTAAATAATTTAAAGGTAATAGTGTAATATTTACATTGATGTATGAATAAGTAACTTATTTTCTTACATAGTACTGTACGACACAATTTTGGTATTTAGTTTTAGATTTTTAAAAATACTTTATAAAACATATTTTTCATGCTAAAAGTAAAATGCCATAAATCTTAATTATACAAGTTTCATAAATAATTGTGTCATAAATCCTAGACATAGCTCTGACTAATTCACAGGTGCTATGCATTTTATGATATTTTATATAAAAAAAATATAAAGTAATATTTTGTGTGAAATAATTTATATAATGTTATTAAAAACTTAGTTAATAACGATGCAACACTGAAGAATATAATATATATAAAGTTTGAATAACTTTTACAAATATATTTTAGCCGGAAGGAAAAAAATATTAGAATAAATCTAAACAAGGAATTTCGTCATAACTTTTTTAATTAATATTTAAAATAAAAATAAAAATGAAGAGCTAGTTATATATATATTTAAGATTTATTTAAAAAAACCTATGAAATATTCTATTATTTTATATTTATTTTTAAAAAATATTTTTACATGTTATTCTTTATTTTTTTTTTAAATCATAGTAATTTCATTTATAATATTATAATTTTAATTATATGTTAAGAAGTGGCCTCATATAAGCAATCTATTAATTATTAGATTTTATGCAAATAATTTTGAAATTTATAATCGATTATAATTTATTGAAATATATAAAAAAAAATAAGAAACTCGTAAAGAACTACAAAAACATTTTATACCATCATCACTTTTTCAATTTTACATACTTGTTTCTATAAGTCGATTTAAAAGGTAACAAGAACAAGTAATATTTATAAACTATCATAAAAACATTTACAATAGAGCAATCACAATTTATTACCCATAACAATTAAGCTTGAAAATATTGTTGAGATGAGAAACTAACTAATATCATAATCTACTAAAAATTAGAAGAGTGTCATAAAAATATTTTAAGATGGATACAATTGGATTGTTAACTAATGTTTCTTACGAAAAATAACTTCATTTTATTATTCAAGAATTAGAAGACTAGAATTAAAAGTCACCTATTCAATTCAATATCTAAATTATCTAAATTCTTAATAGAGTGTTAAAAGTCATCATATTAATAAGTTTTTTTGAAGTATGAATTTTATAGAAAGAGATGAATAAATTTTAAAATTGTATTATATTACATTACACTTATAAACTAAGGACTGTAGTTGTTAAAGTAACATTTTCATACCCAATAATTAAAAGAGAGAGAAAATCGATTATGTTCTCGAACTAGGTTGGGGACTGGGAGAACTATTGTCTTTGGGTGTCACTCGGTCGGTCGTATCTTACTTCCTCCTTCGGTTCTTCTCGCTGGATGACTCTTCAGGCGGGTGGGGTACCTGCAGATGGCACTCCAACGCTTAAGTCAGTGGGGTATCGTATTCGGCTGGCTGGAATACTGTAGATAATGACGTACCTTGTTCCTTGGAATGCGTGATATTTATATTACCTTGATGGGCCCTCGCTGTTGGGCCGGATTAGGGGG
>Ga0123342_1000683_pt1 | contig 54940 bp, 21 predicted proteins | sample Turbeawhitnodule_FD_89960 | JGI IMG/M metagenome (GOLD analysis project Ga0123342, IMG submission 89960) | Root nodule microbial communities of legume samples collected from Mexico - Turtle bean Mexico white nodule | ecosystem: Host-associated > Plants > Roots > Nodule | place: Mexico: Nepantla...
ATATATATATATATATATATATATATATATATATATATATATATATATATATATATTGCAACCCTAGAGTGAGAACTTTGAACTACCTAGGGCTTTTAAATTGACCCTTTGAAGGAAAAATAAAAAATTCTCCTCATACTACTTGTAAATAACTAATGTAGAGCATTGCCAAAAGGACAATGATATTTTTACACTCTATTAAGATTTTATAATTATTTTATATTTACTATTTTAACCTTTCATTTTTTTTAATTTTATTAACAACAAAAATATGACTTTTTTGATAATCACATAATGGTTAAAAGTAGGTTCTTGTATTATTTTTTAACTCTGCATCCTTATTAATTTACATTGATAATAATCTGCTAATCTAATTCACATTTAAACCAGTCCAATTTTTAACATATCAGACCCCTTCTTGTAAAACCTCTGGAAAATACAAATCAAATCACAAATTATAAAAGGAATTATTAATTAAAATGTAATTATTTGACATATTTTAAGTGTCCAAACAATTAAATTCAATTGCAACTAACATCTAAATGAAAAATAAAAAAATAAATTTAAATAAAAAAGTGCAATCAACACTTAATTATATAGCGATTTTTTTTTAAAAAAAAAAACATCAAGTTGTTTTCATCAATAATGTTTGATCTTATTTTTATGAAGTTGACTAGTGTTTTTTCTTCTCCAACTACAACCTCATAATTAATGTGGAATAGTAATTATTGGACTAACATTATTATCCCTATAAATGTAAGATAATTGATTATTTAATAATCAAAATTAATAAATAAATACTTTATTATAAATCATACTATAATTAAATTTTATAAATTTTTTGAAGATATAAGCTTGCTTTTAAATTTACAATGAATACTTTATCACTACAAGAAAATCACTACATAAAAACTAATTTTAGAGACAAAAAAATTATAATGACTAAATTAGATATCATTTTAGAAACTAAAAAAATATTGGTTTCTAAATTAGATGAATAGTTTTTAAATTAGTATCTAATTAGCAACCAAGGTTTTTGCTATCAAATTTAGAATCTAAATAATTGATAGTTAAAACCTTGATAGCTAATTAGATATCAATTTAGAAACTATCTATTAATATTAAAAACTAATTTAAAAACCAATAATTCTTTTAGTTTCTAAATCGGTCTCTAATTTAGTAACTATAACTATAATAACTAATTATTTTTTTTTCTTCTAAAATTGGTTTTTATTTAATAAGTTTCTTGTAGTGTATATAGAGATATGCGTTTATATTATATTATATATTATATATATATATATATATATTATATTATGCATATAATAAATGTTACATGTAATATATAATGGATAGATATTGCGCATTAACCTAACGTATACTTTACAAGTATATTAAATTATGAACATTTTAATTATCTTGTTATTGTTCAATTTTAATAAAATTTGATATGAATATTCTTAAGATATAAAACTATAGTTTAATAGAAGATTCATAAAATTTAATTTTTATATAAATTTATTAACAATATAACATTTAGTAAATATGTACTGGTATAATTTGATACTTGTCATTATATATAATGTAATAAAATTTTTATAAAACGTTTTAATGTATAAATTCTGTTTTAGATTTATGATAAAACCTTATTTTAAAAATTAGTAAATTTCTCCTTCAACCTTGTCTGTTTTTCAATTTTATTTTCTATTTTTTTTCGTTTTATTATTATTTATTTTCCGTATATGGTCTATTTTATCAACTGTGACAGTAAAAAAATGTTGCAATTGATAAAATTGAAAATATAAGTTAAAAAAAATAGAATAAAATTTAAAATTTAGAAAACAAAAATATAAATTCAATTAAAAAATAAAATTACTATGTTTAGCTAAGGATTTTTATCTTGTTAATAAAATACATGAGAATGTATTATAAAAATTATAGTTAAATCAATTAAATCATGTAATTAATGACTACATATGATTACTCCTATTTTGTTCTCTTGTAATTTAACATTATCGCAAATATTTTTAATAATTTATATGAAAGGATCAAATTTCTCTAATCGATATAATAAAGTCTTGGCCCACCTCATCGGTGAGAGGAATGGGGATAATGAAAGCAAGATTTTTCCTTCACATGGAAGAAAATCAAGTCACCCAACAGGACCAAAGAAAGTATTTTGTTTTACTTTTTTTTTCTTTGTAAAATCATCATATGTTCTCGCAATTTTGGTCCACATATGATTCATAAGATTCATATTTTTTATCAACACTATATATATAAAAGTATAATTACATGAAAGGTAAAGGGGTGATCAGAGAAATTTGAGCAAATATCTCAATATCAATTAAAGAAAGAAATAATAAATTAAACTTCTCATTAAAATTTAATTTAATTCTGTTTCTTAATTTTTCAGAAATTATTTCAACTGATTTTTCCATAAATAAATTTAATATAGTCAACATTTTAACTTTAAAAACTTTGAATAAGAGAGGAAAACTCTTTACGAATTAATCTAAAAAGCACGATTTGAAACTTGTCCTGCAAAAGCTGAAAGTACGTGCTCTTTGTTTTCAGCAATGAGAGTGTTTAGCAATCAAATTGACTTATATATCATGTATGCACATCTGAATATCCATATAGATAACCCGCATTTTGTGCAAGAATCTATGAAGTAAGGAAATTTCAAAGTGTTATGTCATAGATACAGATATATACTGATCTTCTTAGATATTCTCGTTGTGCCTTTTTATTTGACACTCTCAAGTACCCACTGAGTTTCTGTCAATTGTTGTTCACTTGTTGTTAATTAGCCTTCTTTTGAGAGAAAAAAAAATAACACACTGAGGTGAGAGACAATAGAGAGTGAAATAATTATGATTCATACATTTATTTAGTTTCCCAAAAAATCTTCACCCAGAAGGTTTTAGATGATTTTCATCAGATATTTTTACAGAGAAAAATATGTGAATGAAAAATATGAAGTGAAACTATATATAAGATACTAGCCCTCTCGATTAAGTGTTAGTTAGTTCATTCCATTTATACATTACAAGATTGAATTTGCTTGATCTGTCAATAGAAAACACATGCAGTTTTCATCCCATTCTGCAGCATAATGGTTTTCACTATCTAATCAACTAGAGAGAAAAGCAACGCAATGAATTTAATTATCACCTTATTGACTGTGTAAGCACAAGCATCTATGGTTATGAAACAAGGATCTGAATTTATTGATGGACTGAAAGTGGGCAAGGTATAAGATGGTTTTATATTTGAGAGGGGGTTGGGGAAGAGAGAATCAAACAATTAATCCAATATCTAATTGTGCACATCTATATTCAGTTTTTGTAGATCTGGAAGTTGAGAACTCATATTTTAATCAAGCCAATATATATAGAACATAATACATACAGTTTAGAAGTAGTGATGAGTATATAAGATTAGCAGACAATCAAAACCAATGCATAATTGCATATGCAAGAGAAAAATGAAGAGAAAAACAGGTTTAAATAATTAAAATCAAAAGTATCCCCAACCCCAAGGAAAGGAAGGACGCAGGGAAACGCGTTACTGTCCCTTGAATCCTGAATGAACACATGCCACCATCCTCTCTTCTTTCTTTCTTTTGCAAGAATCAAGCCGATTCAAATACAATCTTCATAGATTTAGCCAACACAAGAATACAGCAATTCAGCCATCCAGAAAACATGCACATACACAAATATTTATGAAGAAGTAGAAGAGAGAAAAAGCATCAATGAAGTACATACATATATTATATATATATACTACATGCATATTAGTATAACTGTGTGCATAAATAATGATGCAAGGAAGGATGAATTGAAGAAACCTTTTCTAGGGTTGGATGGTAGAACCGGATGAAGATGTTGAGGAGGATGAGAAAGCGAATTAGGGTTTGTGTATGCTTCCATTCAACAGGTGAAGCAGCCACATGATCTGTTTTTACCATTATAGAAGGTAAACTCAGATCATGCTGGCAGCTTCAACTGCTGCAGGTGCACGATAAGAGGGTATACAAATATATAAACCTTCCGGGCCTCGATGGAGTGTAGGAGTTTATAGAATCTTCATCTATACTTATTCTGAGACTATGCATGTATATATATACACATCTTGTGTCGTTCTTCCTGGTCTCTCCAAGGTTGAGGATTGCGTACAGATAAGAGCGATGGGAAGATGGCAAACGTATAGCTAGCAAAAGCATAATAAAAGTATGTGGTTCCTTTTTAATTTTCTGTCTCCCTCTTTTGTACGCTTTTTATTAGGCTACATTTTGGACCATCTCTGGTTCTAAGTAGCTAGTTTTGCTGTTTCCAGTGTCATCTTTTTTGTCTCATATGACCAAGATAGATCACTGTCTTTCTTTCTTTTTTCTTAATTTGTATTTTTGTGTTAGTCTATGCATTTTCTCTTTTTCTTATTTGCGGGGCCTGGGATTTTATTTATTTAATGTATTACAGTATATATATATACATGATGGAAACCCTATATTTTTGAAATTGTTGATACAGTTATAGTGGTTGAAAAAATGGGATGTAGAGAGCAGTGAGTAATTAAGAAAGAAGTTAGTTTGGTGGAGGAAGGGTCCATTAATCACGGAGTGTGGTGTGGTGATTGTGAATTGGCCATTTTGGTAACTTCACAGTTGAATTAAGGGAGGGGAAGCGAAACCAGAAAGCATTAGAAGATGATGAAAAGTAAAACAAGGAGAAAGATGTATGCATGTGGTCCTATCGTTGAAACGAATTTAATAATATCACGCTCACGCCACCACATGCAGACACTCTAGCGAGAGTTTCCATATGTCTCAACGGGCTTTTACAACTTTTATTGGATGACCCTTCCATGCTTTTTCTTTGCCTCTCTTTTTCTCCTATTGTCTGTGTTGTATGTAAGGTAGGCATCAGTTAGAATGAACCAAATAGAGTATGGGAACAATGAGTATATAGGGGACCATTTTTTGCAATTTGCACGGTTGCTATTCTTTCCTCTAACCTAAGCTTCACACCCCAACATTTTCATAACTTTTCTCTTTCCATCGGATAAAGTGCTATACATCATTAAACTAAATGTTTCTAATTCATAGCCTTTAGCTGCCTACTCCACACAATAATTTCTCTTCTTTTGTTTTCAAAAAACAACAACAACAGATAGAAATAAACAATGTACCAAAGTAATTCTTTAATTCATGTTTTGCAACCGACATCTACATAATTGCAACTTCCTTGCATTTCTATTGGTGCCTTTCTCTTCTTTACGAAAAAGGGACGTGCATAGCTTTTCCCTTAAACTTTCTACCTAAACTTCCACTCACCCATCATAATTCTCAACTTAATCTCTAAATTAAACATCATATATCAGAAATGATGATAAATTAGGTGAGCTAAAACATTTGGGCCTGTGTTTGACTTGGGAGGTTCTTATTTCCCTTTCCTTCGATTCTTTCTTCTTAGATTCATGTGGGCAGAGAATAATACTCTTGAGATGAAAGCAAGCTGATTCGATACACACGCGAACACACTTTTTCTTCTTTTTTTCTAACAACCAACTACATATATATATATAGGATGGAGGCAATCAGAAGGAGAAAGAGAAAGATTGGTGTAAAATTGTTGGGAAAGGGTTTTAGTGGGTTAGTAAAGTTGAGCACTTTGGGATGATGAATTGTGATGGTGTAGTGAGTTGAGGCAGGCTTAGGATATAGGAAAAAAGTGGTTGTTAATTTTGTGAACCCAAGAAAAGAAAAGGAGTTTGCAGAGTAGAATCCCGTTTTTACTTGTCCTAGATATATGATGAATTGGTCTCCATAAAGTGATAATTATCAGAGACTGAACCCAATGTTGAGCACATGGTGGTAGAATTATAAACAAGAGGTTTGGAGAAGGTGAAACGCTGGCATGATGAGAAGGGTGAGGTTTGGTTGTGATTAAACTATTTCCCCAAAACTAGTATTCTCCCCCAACACCAAATTGTCCCGCCAAGGAAGATTAAGCATTTTCAACTGAGACAAACAAACAGAGTAATGTGCTACCCAGTCCACTGCGACCACCCTAAGGCCTATGGTAGTTGCATTACATGTTTTTTAGTTTTTCAACTTTTCCATTACTTTTATTCTTCCTTTTCTACATCAAAATATTCACTACACTACGTAAACAATTTTTTATGTCTAATCAAAATATTCATCTACCTTCTTTTAATAATTATCTTCAAATTTACCACATTTTTAACCTCCCTTTCATAGTCTTTTGGCAATTCCTTATTTCTTACTTTAATATTCTTATGTTAACATATAATTTAAACAAACAAGACAAGTGTGAATACACACTTAGAATCTTAATCGTCATTTTAGTCCACAAATATTTATAATTAGATGAGGTTGTGGGTAAAAGTTATAAAGATTCTTTTCTTCTCATTTTGTACCTCTAAAGTGTTTGACTCCAACATGTTCTAGTTATCAAATGAATAAAAGTCCCACATTAATGAAAATTATTTTTTTATTAATTTAAGTCTTACTTAAGATGATTTGTTTCTCTCCTTATTCAGGTTAGATTCTTCTTTATTTTAAGATATTTATAACTTGATTATCTTTTTTATGGTATTTGCTAACATTTTGTTTTATATTTAATATTTTGTTATATATGTTTAACATCTTTTTATATATTTTTTATGTTTAACATCATTGTTTAATTTTTAGCATTTTTAATATGAAAATATGATTTACATATATTTTTAATATGTTTTTATTTTGGTTAAAGTAGATGATTGATAATTTGTATCTGATTTGATGTTTGAAGATAATTTACATAAAACTTAAATAACTTTTTTGGAGATTGGTACTATTTTTTTATATAAAATGTGGAGTTAAAGTATTCATATACTAATTATAGATGTATTCACGAACACAAATCATTTTATATAATTCTTATTTTATTATCCATTTGACAACAATTTCTAAAAGTAATTAGTCAAACACTTTAACAATAATTTAGTGTAGTGTACACTAAATAGTTATTTTTATATATACAAATAAAGTTTAATCATAAAATAAAACTCTTGAATAATTAAAACTTATTTTAACCATCCTTTTAATAAAATTGGCATAATAATTTATAACATCAATACATAGGCTACACACTATCTTCTTTCGTTGTATTTGAAAAAAATATCATGTATAGTGTCATACTATCTTATTCAACATAAGATATCCAACTTAAAACACTAAAAAAATATTATTAAAAAAGCACACATGAATATATATATTTTAAAATTATACATAATTTTACTTTTAACTGTGAATAAAAATATGCAGTGTCAATTTTAATCTAAAAGATTTATTTTGTTAATAATATTTTTATATTGATGAAAAGAGTAAAATAAATATTTTGAAAGTTTCATATAATACCTTCTTGTAATAAACTCCCATCCACAAATGCAGTTTGAAAACCATTTTATTTTCAAAGATTTTAATAAATTAAGGTTTCAAAGAGCATTAAAACAATGGGGGGAAAATTTATACAAGTTAGTCTGTGTATGCACTGAGAAATCTCTTGGCCTGAAATTATTGCAAGCCATTATGGTATTTGATCAAAGGGGGCCTTAAATTGCTGAACATCCGCTGACATAGCGTTTCCTCACTTACATTTTTCTACTTCTAACATTCTTGGTTGTTGCTTCAATTCAATAAAAGTTAATGCCTATTTATTAACTTAGACACCTATCAAAACTCACAATAAAATCATAACGTTCTCCTGAAAATACTACTTTTAAGTTACTAAGACAGAAATTTATATGATCTAGAGAAATTGGGAATAGAAACATATATAATTGAAAGATAAGTACAATAACAGAAGCTAAGTATCTTCTACCAGGGTCAACCTCCAATCATGATTATGAGACTCTTTAATGTCTTCTTCTCCTTCATTGTCAACCAGCAGCATAGGAGAACAGTCTATAAAAGAGAAATAGAACTATAAGAAAATAATGACCCTCACAACAACTCATCATTCCACCTGTTCCAGGCATGTTTTATGGAAGATTGGCCACAATAATATGTACACACTTATTATTTCATAATTAGCAAATTTATACTACCAAATACTTTGGTACTTTTTATTTGATATGCTAAGAAGATGAAAACAATCAAAACATTAGTGGAATAATAATGATCTTTTCCCTTTATTGCATTTGTTTTTTCTTTACTCTGCAGTAGTATTTTTGATGTAGCAAACAGTCTCTCTGTTTAATTATGTATGTTTCACATAACTTGATTTTACGGGTTAAAATGATGACATTTCCTTTGCGAATACAAAACAACAGGTCAAGGATGAAGAAAGATAAAGAGAAGGAAAAGAAAACAGTTATAATTTCACCACACTTTCAATCAATTTTACTTCTCTGGCTTTGTCGCCTAATCAATTCTGTCTTTTTATCGTAAGAACTAAATTGCCTAATAGTTTATATGATATGAAAGAAGTAGTTCTAGGAATTGTAGAAACTGGAAGAACTAAACGTACTAGGGAATGTTGAAGAAAAAGAGATTTTCATTGATTCAGAGCAACAGGGAAGAGTGTTTACACAATTGAAAGAATATTATTCATACACACGTGACTCACAGCTCACAGCTCACCCATATCGTTATAATTTAAGACATATTTTCTCATTATTTCAATTTTAATAATCAATTTGACGAATTTTAAAAGCGAAATTGATTGGTAATTCACTTTTTCACATTCATTAATTTTAAATTCAACTTAATGAGCACGCGGTGGGTGATGCTGTGGGAGTAATAAAAAAAAAACTATAGATGAGCTAAGAGGGAATGATGGTTGAAGAGCAAAAATGGATATCCCTCGCGTGAAACTTGGAACCCAAGGCCTCCAGGTATGTTGGCATATGAAACATAGTTGTGATGTGAATATAATTTTGTGATCTTCAGTTGTTGATCCACATGTTTTTTATTTTGATTTTATTGTATGTTTCATAGGTTTCCAAGTTAGGATTTGGTTGTGCGGGGCTCAGCGGAGTGTTTGAAGGCCCTGTTCCTGACGAGGTTGTCATCTCTCTATTCAAGGAAGCATTCAGCAAGGGAATCACATTCTCTGATACATCTGATTTTTACGGTCCCCACACTAATGAAGTTTCGGTAGGAAAGGTATATGTTGTATTGTATTAGTGTTAGGGTGAGTATTGATGGGAAAGTGAATAATAAAGTATTGGTTGATTCTGAGGCACTGAAGGAGTAGTTGCCACGAGATGAAGTTCAGCTTGCAACAAAGTTTGGAGTTGTGAAAGTTGAGTCAAACAATGCCATAGTGAGAGGTGATCCTGAATATGTTAGGTCATGTTGTGAGGTAGCCTGCGCCGTCTTGGTGTGGAATATATTGATCTCTATTGATACATCAGTGCCTATTGAGGAAACTGTAAGTGGTACAATCACTCAAACATTGGTGACTATATACGTCGTTTTAAGGTTTTGTTTGGTGTTGAACGAGGTTGGTATTGGTTTGGTTTGGTTTGTGAGTGAATGAATAGATGGGAGAGCTTAAAAAGCTGGTTGAAGGGAAAAGTTAAATACATAGGACTGTCGGAAGCTAGTCCAGACACAATTAGGAGGGCACATGCTGTTCATCCAATTACTGCTCTGCAAATGGAGTGGTCCCTTTGGTCTCGAGAAATTGAAGATGAACTTCTTCCACTCTGCAGGCATGTGTTCTTTTCTTTACACTTTCCTTACAATTTCGATCTTTAACAACTTCTGCCAAATTAAAAGGTCAAGCTTATGAATTGAATCATGTAATATGCTGTGTGTATTTATTTATATTTTGAAAAAAGTATAACATATGGTTGGAGAGCTTATAAGAAGAGCAACCAAAAAGGTTTTACATTAATGATAACAACTAGTCAAATAAATGTACCCCTCTGTTATATATTCTTCATTAAAATCTTATATACTACTTGAATTTCCAAAACATATTAAAATGAAATTTTGACTAATATTTCATACGACGATATAGTATGGGTCACACTTTTGAAAATGCTGTGTTATTTTTAATGTTGCTGATAACTATATGGTTCACCAACACCTTTTTTTCATCAGACAGTCCAGCCAAGGTTTCAGGGGCAGAATTTCGACAAGAACAAGACCTTTTATTTCAGGATAGAAAAGTTGGCAGAGAAGCATGGTTGCACAACTGCTCAACTTCTCTTGCATGCTTCTTCATCAAGGGGACGATGTGGTTTCCATCCCTGGTGAATTTTTTTCCATTTCATTATCTTCAAATAAATATATATATATATATGGAAAAAGATGATTCGGTACCAATGAGCCATATACATTTTATATAAGAAAGTCAAAATACCATTTCGAACCCAAAATCTAAAGTTATTGGGTAAAGTTATTGGGTATGAGTCTTATTTCTTATATATTACTCTTCAAACACCGATATTTTCAAAAGACACGAACATAAAAAAAATATTGAAAAAAAAAATTTAACTATACAACCAAGAAAAAAAAATTAGAGACGTACAATTTCAGCAGCATAATCATCTTGAGGCTGCTATCCCACAAATAACATATACAAATACACAATGACAGTTGCTATCATGAGAATTACAGTTTTTATATGTAAAAAAATGAAACAAAGCAAATGAATTGTGAATATAATAATGTTCATACATTAGATGTGTGATATAGCATCATGTTTTAAAGATTTCAAATTCTTTCTTGTAAACCATATTGGTAGTTGACGTTATTTGTTGTCCATATTGATAAAAAAACACATTTTCAATTTTTTTTAGATTTCACTCGAAAAATAACAAGTGTGTATGTGAATTTAAATAAATAGTGTCTAAGTTATGATCTTTAAATCTCTTTTCCTCGTATACACTCTTTCAATTATTTACCTATACTAAAATAGCATCATTTCAAACACCTATATTTTCAAAGGGCACAAACATGAAAAAAAAATTCATACCAAGAACAAAGTTTGACTATACTACCAAGAAAATAAATTAAAAATCTGCAAGCTCAGCAACATAATCATATTGAGCCTGTTGTTCCACAAATAACATATACTGGTACACAATCACATTTACTATAATGAGAGTCGCGTTTTTTTATATATATAAAAAAAATTGAAACAAATAAAATGAATTGAAAATATAATAATATACATACCACATATGTGTGATGCAAGATCATATTTTAAAGATTTTCAAATACTTCCTTGTAAACTACATTAGTAGTTGAGGTAGTTTGTTGTCCGTCTTTATCCAAAATTAAGATTTTCAAACATTTTTTAGATTTTCCTCGAGAAACAACAACATATTACATATAACTCTCCATGTGTGAATACAAGTCTTGGAAGATAAAGTCTAACTTTGGAAAGTGTTTCACCTTGACTTTTATTTGTAGTCATTGCAAAGCACAAGGATATTGAAAATTGTCTTTATTGAAACTTGAAAGACAATCCTGAATCTGAAGGAATCAAGTCCATTCTAAGAATGAATATTTTATTACCAAATTTTTTATATGTAATCACTGTAGCACCAATAACATTATTCCCTAATTCGTTAACTTGTAATCGTGTGTCATTACATAGTCCATTAACTTGATCAATATTTTTTAAAAGTATTATTGGAACACCAGTTTTGAGTTTTAGGCAATGATTAGGATTCATCCTATAAGGCAAATAACTCGATTTTTATATAAGTATGACATTCCATAATTTAGGATTGGTATTCATTGTAAATTTTAAATAATTTAGGAATTTTATTTATTGTAAATTTTTATTTAAGTATGACATTCAATAATTTAGTATTTATTTATTTATAATTTTAAATAATTTAGGTATTTTATTTATTACAAATTTTTATTGAAGTATTACATTTAATAATTTAAGATTTTATTTGTTTAGAATTTTAAATAATTTAGGAAGTTTTTTATTGCAATTTTTTTATTTAATTATGACATTAAATAATTTAGGATTTGAATTTATTTAGAATTTAGAATAATTTAGGAATTTAATTTATTTAAAATTTTATTTGTGTAAAATATTAAATCATTTAGATTTTGTATTTATTTAGGATTTTAAAAATTTTAGAAATATTATTTAATTTAGAATATTAATTAAGTAGAAAATAAATTAATTTAGGATGTGTATTTATTTAGAACTTTGAAAAAACATAGAAATTTAATTAATTTAGAATTTTATTTAACAAGGACATTAAATAATTTAGGAATTTTATTTATTTTCAATTTTCATTTAAGAATGACATTAAATATTTTTGAACTTATATTTATTTAGGATTTCGAAAAAAAATTAAAATTACATTTATTTTAGGTTTTTATTTAAGTAGGAAATAAAATAATTTAAGATTTTGTATTTATTTAGGATTTTGAAAAACTTAGAAATTTTTTTATGTTAGATTTTTATTTAAGTATAACATAAAGTAAGTAAGGATTTGTATTTATTTAGGATTTTGAATAATTTATAAATTTTATTTATTTCAAATTTTTATTTAAATAGAACATTAAATTAAATAGTTTAGAATTTGTAATTATAGAGATTTTGAATAATTTAAATTTTTTATTTAAAATTTAAGTGGGATATTAAGTAATTTAGGATTTATATTTGTTTAGAATTTTGAATAATTTAAAAATAATTTGAGTGCATTAAGTCGAACAATATCTTGAATAATTTGAGTTAAAAAAACATGGAATTATGAAAGCTTTATGTGTTATGAATAAATAAATATACATTTAAAAAAAAAAAAAAAAAAACTAGATTGCCTTTGAATTATTTAGGCTTGGATAGAGAATTTCGAGTGGGGAATTCAACTTATGAGAGATTCCAAATTATCATGTATATCACAATGGTTTGATTTTATATCAAATTCAAATAATTTTAGAAATGAAGATTTTATACAAGATTCTTCTAAATAGTTCAAAATTTTGCTAAATACTTATTAACTTTTTATCGCTTCTTCTAAATACACTCTTCAATGAAATTATACAAAAATAAGTCTTGTTCTTTAAAAGAGACCAACGAATCTTCTTCTATATAATATATTACCTCTTTAAAATATAATTAAAATTAAAATATTGCTCTTCTAAATGTAATTAGCTTCAAAATATTGTTTTTTTGAAAAAAATATATCAAGTGTTTAGTACAACAGTAATGTGATCTCATAACTTACAAATTAAGTGAATTGTTCAGAGAATGCAAGTTTCCGGACATATATCTTTGCCTGATATTTTTTTAACAATCTACATAAATATATGACTTCACAATCCAAAATATTAATACTTTAGTTTTTTATTTCTTAAACCTAAAATGTTAGTACATATTATTAAGAAGTTTCGGATTAACGAACTAACTTTTAAATATTAAATTATGAAGGTTAGCAAAACACAGTTACAAGCAACACATTTTGTATTGAGATATATAAGCTTAGTGCAGTTTCTAAGCTATTTTGATTTTGTCAAGAACAGTGACAGCACAAATTTGGCGACAAGTTATAGAAAAAATACTGACTGAAAACTGATATTGCAAAATGAATCACATGCTAGGACAGTCATAAGTATTGATAATAGGCCATACAACCCAGCTACTGTTCATTACTCTTCCCTTATTTGAAGTGCTTTCGATATTATAGAATAATGGTGGTACAGGGGAAAACAGAAAACACAGACAAGATCCTGTTTGGTGCAGGAGAGGTGAAAATTTAAATGACTGATTTGGATACCACCTTCAACACTGTTTAGCCCCTTCCAGATCCAGTCGTTCAAGGCAATTCTAACCTCGACGAAGGTTACATCTTTCAAAGACATAACAAATAACCATGCAGCTTGAAATGTTGCTTCCAAATACAAATTGTCACAATCATAGAGATATAGTTTGCATCAGTTTTATTTTAAATGAGTTAGACATTTGAAGTCATAAACCATCATTCACGAAGTTACACAACATTTCGAATCAAAATTTCTAAGGGAGGATTGGGAGAAAAATTGAATCTCCTCTTCCGGGAGTTAATGATCCTCAATCTTCTTCAAACCCTTCATGTCGGTTGTTTCAACGCTGCATTGAAAGTAAAATATCAGAAATTAATGTATCAATACTTTTAAATAGCCAGAATACAAGCCCTTGAGATGTGGATAAGACTGCAAACTAGAAAATTAGCACAAATGAGCCTGTTTTATTGGTCGTTTTTCAACCACCAACAACCCATTTTTCCTTTTCCCGAGGAAAAATGGTATAATCCACATTCAAGTCAATTCAGTGTCGATTCCAAAATCACAAATGCTTCTAACACAGCATCACAAAAGTAATTTGTTAGATAAAAAACTTTCTACTAAAAGTAAATTAATATCTGGATCAAGTTGAGTTCTTATTGTTTCTTTTGCAAGAAACCACTTAATAATGAAGATGTAATATAAGAGATGGATGTAAAATGAATAAAAAGAGAAATCACAATCAAATTAGGGGAACAAGCAAATAAAACAATTAGTAAGGAATTTGGTAGTTATGTACTAATAACAGAGGAAACTAAAAGTTGTAGATGAGAAAGGATGGGGGTAATCGAACTTGATAGATGGTTTATAACTTACGTTGAACCATGCAGCACAATCTTCTGAACTTTTGTGATCTCTGAACCTGTTTGGTTGTCCTCGATAAAAATTGTCAAGCTGATCAAGAAATTAATATAAATTAGCAGGCTATTCCCGTCAATTAGATTATATTAAACAAGAGGCACCTCTCAAAACGAAGGAATCCAGGAAAATAGCATACCTACGAACATTTTGGAATTTGACGTACTTTAAAACTACTGGTTTCCCCTGTCAGAGAACAATGGAATAATCTTTATGTTAATTATCCATACACGTGAGGGAAAAGAAATCTTCAAATTGCTTCAGTGCAAACATCGTGAACTTAGAAAGAGTTGCAGAATAACTACCTTAAGGTTTTCTTCCGACAAATTTGCCACATCACTTGGTGGAAAATCATTGACATTACTGTCGTTAACAAATAATCAGCAACTAATTGAATCACATGACAAAAGTGCTATGACACAGAGATTTGCCAAAACTATACCTAAATCCCATATGCTCCTTGTTAGAAAATAGCTTCACTGTCTTGGGGCCTAAATGACGACAATGCAATCCAATTATAACCACGACAGCATTAAAAAAAAAGGCGCAGTAGCAAAATCAGTGAAAATCATATATAAAAGCTGAATAATCATCACGAGCATCTCTCAATTCAGAAAATAAACTAAAAGTTCCCAAACAGAAGGACAGATATACAAGAACGTCTTATTGTGCAACATTTAACATCTCAGCCAACATGAATTAACTAAATCTAATTCATCAAGCACCGGCGGAAAACATATTTCAGGGTCCTCATATTTGAGAAAAAGTTTTAGGGTCCAAGTCTTCCATTCAATGAATGACGTAGTTTAAGTTTATGAACGTGTTACCTTCATCTTCAGGACCCTTGATAACAAAGGAATAGAGTTTAATAACTTGTGTGAAAGGAATATAGAGCAAAAGCTGTTCATCTGCATCACTCTCCAGATGCAAACCCTCGTCTTCTCTGTAACCCTGTTTATTAACAAACACAGTAAGATAACACAGCTAACCCAAGAACCCTTCTTATCACTAACAAGTTCCCTTTTGAAAAAAGCACAAAACTTGCATATGAAAGACATGAAAAGAAATAAATTGAAAAGAATAAAGAATTGAGCAAGAGGTTTAGGGGGGAGAAAGAGAAGAAAGGAAACCTAACGAACCTGTTTGATAGCATTGGAGACAGAGTGGGTGGAGCTTTGATTGAGACATTCAACCCCAGACCAGTCTATGAAGTCTAAGAGATCAACCTAATCAAGAAGAAAAAAAACGAAATGAAAAGATCAGAACGTGATTCCTCTGAACGAATCGAAAAGAATGGTGATAGAGTTTGAATCTTACTTGACCCTTTGGAATAGCGCTGGCTGATTCCCCAGACATTGCTGATACGGTTTTTGCGAGAGAAAGAAAGAGAAAGAGAAAGAGAAAGACGGAGAGAGAGAGACAGAGAGGAATCAAATATCAATGGCCATAAGCAAACCCAGCTCCGAATAAGGGTACACTGGAACCTCGCAGTTTGTAATGATAAATTAATTAATTAATTAACTAATTAACTAATAATCGTTTAATACAAGTGAAAGCACATAAAAAAAAGGGAAGAAAGAAATAAAAATTAAAAATTCTTCGTGAGTAATAAAAAATAAGAAGTAAAATTTTATTTTCTTCTCCAAAAAAAAATTAGACGTAACCGTCTCTAAAGAAAAAAATTTTAAAATTTTCTTCTCTAAATAAATATATTTTAATTAATAAAAATATAAAAATCCGTTAGGTAGGATTCCATCATTTTCTCATCAAATAACAAAAAAATAAAAAATAAATACGAGTTTTATGTTTTTTAAATTAAATTAAATTCATTTAGACACTTAAATAAGATATAAAAGGAAAATAAAAAGTGCGTGAGTACAGTGTATCTAAATTCCAGTAGTTTGGTCTATCTAAACTAAATAAAACGTATAACAAACAAACTACATTAGAATTAGTATTTCACTATTCATATTACTTAACAAATATAATTTGTGAGGGTCAATAAACGAATTTCAGATTTTAACTGTAAGAGAGACTACATATATCTCTACAATTGCTGATGTGTTAATAGACTCTTGTTACTTCCTTCAAGTCTTTTTATTAGTGCTTGATCGGTGAATTTGAAAAAGATATTCTGACACTTAAGTAAGTGCTGATGTGTTGATAGACTCTTGTTACTTCCTTCAAGTCTTTTTATTAGTGCTCGATCGGTGAATTTGAAAAAGATATTCTGACACTTAAGTAAGTACTCTGTATAGAAAGTGTATATTGTAAAACTGATTAGAACGTACCTTACATATCTGTAAAAGTTTATTTATAATGTTTAGTCATAATTAACCAAATATCAATTGCTAATTGATTTATAGCATGATATCTGATTTATAGGAAGGTATATTGGTATATTAATATATTGCTAGACTAGTACTTTGGTATATTGATGTTGCCTGAATTTTTTAATTTGTTAGGATATAATAATAATTTGTAGAAAATTTTTACAATTATCATTGTTGTCCTTTATTGAGCGTCTTTAATATCTATTAATGCGATCTGGATCGAGTGACATGATTTGTCCGATACCGACCGGTACAATAATGATTTAAACAAAAAATATAAAACAAAAAATTAGAAATCAGATTTCTGACTTATTTTATATTTTAAAAATTCATTTTATTTTGTTTAGTTTAATGTTTGTGTACTGTTAAATTTTAATTTTAACATAAGTTTAAGGTTTAAATTGCGAGACTAACGTAGTATTTTAAGGAAATTTTTAATGCTGTAAAAAAGGATTATTTTTAGTTTGAAATTCTATTGGTGAGGATCGCACGATCGATATAACATCTTGAACTTCAACGTTGGGCCGACCGAATGTAGTCGAAATACACGTCTATCAGCTGACTAATAGCTTAGGTCTAATTACGCTCAATCAATGTCAGCAAAGTTAATCCGTGATTAGGAGTTAGGTAATTCAACCCTAAGCACAGTCCAACCCCTTAATCTTACCCAATAAGGAAAGTCCACCACAGGTAATATAAATAGCGTATATTCCAAGAATCAGAGTGTCTTCTACAGGTACTTCATTCGATGTTTGCGAGAAGACCAAGAACCGAAGGTATGAAGGAAAGGAACAAGTTAAGGAGGAAATTGAAGAGCAATACGACCGACAGGAAAAAAAAAACAAATCTTCTCAATAGTTTTCTAAACCCTAACCCGAGAACAAAAATTATAAAGTGTTTTACAGTTTTAGAGAGTTAAATAGTATTTTATTCCTGTAACAAATAAATAAATAAATTATTAGAATTTTTTTATCCGGATCCAAACGACGACATTTATTTCCTTACAGGATTTCTGATAAAAGCTCGGAAGAGAAATATTTCTTTAGCTTAATTTAAGTTTTAATTCCTATATGTTAGAAATTTTGCAATTTTAATGTCTAATTTTTTCCATAATTTGGTTATTTAATTTATAATTTTTTATAAACTTTTGTTAAAAATCATATATAATATATAACTGAATGTAAAATTTATTTTAAAACTGATTTTGTAAAATTGAGTTAAATAAACTTCATCTAAATAAGTATATTAGTTGAAGAACGGTAATAATTTTATGTTTAAACTTTTGACATAATTATAAGATTTTATCAAATACGAAAGGGTTAATCAGGTTCAGCAGTGAGAAAAAGTAACCGAGGTTAGAAATGGTAGAGATATATTATTAATTTATGAAAACAAGAATATAGTAACACTACAGTTTACAATCTGTATAAAATCCAGTGACAGTGGAGATTAGGTAGTTTATAGAAGCTCTAAAGTTCAAATATCTTCACTCCATTTATTGTACAAAAAACAAATGTATCTCTATACAGTATAGCATAAAATAGTCATCACACTCCAATCACTGATGAACAACAATGAAATCAATTATTGTTTCAGTCTTAGCTCCACATAACCATACCCGTGGACATCAACACCATAATCATCCAATGGAACCTTCCTCTGAACACTGAGCTTGAGCTATCTGAGCCAAACATACCAAAACAAACATAACTTCAGAATTCACATTCATATCTTGAAACAAACTTCTCTCTTTTTTTCTTTTCAATTTTAAATACTAATAATACTGTTTCACCAAATAAACTCATGTGCTTATTGTTCTTCTTTACGACACCACTTGCAAATTCAACACTAATAACAAGATATCTGTAAGAATCTCACCTTGATTGCCACTACCAGAGGTTGAATCTGCAACTTTTATTCCGAGCTTTGAACAATCAGATCCAAGAGTACCTTGAAAATAGAAGCATAAAACAATATTTTTCTCCTTAATGAATACTTTTGTTTTTGCTAACATTCGTGATCATGGTACAAAATAAATGGTTTTGAATCCTTACATTCACTGTAACACGGAAAAACGGATATGTTGAGAAGATTATAGTAATTGGGGCTGCATTCACATGCGTGTGTATGTGTCCTGTTCTGCGTGCATTTGCCTTCCCCACAGTACGCCCAATAGCAAGCTATCATATATTTTTAGTTGCATAGAACATTAGCAGAGAAAGAGTACCATGTTATAATTCATTAATGGCATGAGTTTTTCTTACGATTAAAAGCTGATAAGTTGTGTGGAAAACTCTTCTCTGGAACTGGTGGTGGTGCTGGTTGACAACCATAGTTCAAGCTACCTGCACAAGATATATACAATCGATTTTCATTAAATTAGTTTTTAAGCGTTACCTTTGTAAATTACTTAGAGTGGAAGTAACAGAGAAAAGAATTACATTGGGGAATGACACATGGAAGAAAGCTAGTGGCATATTCATCATCCTCATCTTGGGTTCTCTTCCAGCCAGATTCACATTCACAAATGAAGTTTAATGGGTAACTTGTGTTTACTACGCACCTTCCTTTCCCACATTCCACTTCTTCACAAACCTTATCTGCAATATTTCATATCACAGTTAAAGTCAAAATACACTTATTTGCCACCACTTTGTAGACTTTCATTTTTCATGCATTAGACAAATAGATAAATAGATAAAATAGAATAAGATGTTGTAGAAGAGAGAGATGAGTTATGCACCAAAGAAAGTGGTGTTATTATCCCCTTTAGCAGACATGGGAAACAGCACAATGAGAAGCATGGCCATGATGCCCAATAACCCTGAGGAACCCATTTGTTTGGTATATAATATAAGCAATAACAGAGAGAAGAAGAATACAAGTTAGAAGGTGTATGATGGAAGGAGGAATTGGGTTTGGTTCTTATATATACAGTAAGAACTAAGAAGCCATATTTGTCACAGTAATGTATATTATATACTCATTGTCTTTCTTAGCGTAGAGACATTGACTTTTGGGGTAGAAAATTGTGGCAAATACCTATCTCACGTTCCATTCACGACGCAAAACAATATAGTAATAATTTTTTCGCCAAATTTCTTCTCCCACTACCCATATTTGAAGAAATTTTAAGTGTTTTTTTCCTCTAGAAGAGTGGAAAGTAAGCAAAGGAAACTTTGTTTCAACTAAAAAATGCTGCATGAGTCCTTGTACTTCTATATCTATTCTCTATAGTTTATATATGTAAGAAATATTCAATTCCAAAGTTTGGACAAGTGTCAAATCTTACCAAAAGAATTGTTCTTAGTCACAAAGGAATTTTAGAAAATTGTCATCATTCAATAATATATACAGTGTGTTTCCTTTTATACCACTTTTCTTATATAAATATGTTTCATTGAAAATAATAGTTTAGTTTTGAATATTATTTTAAAATAGTTGGTTTATTTTATCAATCCATATTTCAAATTTTGTTGTGTTAAATTCAATCTAATAGTTGTATTCCTGTTCACTTACCAATTTTAGAAAGCCTTCACCGTATAATTTATAGTGTATTTCCTTTTCATCACTCTTCCTATACAAATTTTCCTTTTGCATCTAACTTAACTCAACTTTACATTTTTAAATTGTAAGTATTAAATTTTTTTATTTACAATATAGTTGTAAAATAGTTTGATAGTTTGTCATTTGAGATTTCAAAATTACAAAACTATTTTAAGTTAACATGATTTAAATATTTTTTAAATTTTAAAACAATTGTTTTTATCAATTTTATAAACATTTTAAGTTAAATAAGAAATATTTGTTGTGATTCTATAAGAGTAACGAGGAATTGGAAGAAAGTCCAATCACATATTTAGTAATTAATTTTGATTCCATGTTCAACATTAAGTTCTAGATGTTGAGTTGAAGTTATATACCAGGAATTGACCATTTATCCCTTATTTTTCTTCTAGAATGCCACATTAACTAAACAATTCCAAATAAGTTACGGTCACACCAGGGTATTGCCCTGTGGAATATATAGCCAAATATGCTAATACGTATCAAACTTTAGTAAAATATATATAACAAATACCTTATATTAAAATATGTATAACAAATAAGTGACTAATCGGTTTATTAAATATTAAATTAAAATTTTAAAAATTTATATAAAAAATTAAATATTTAAACTTTGATAGCCAACCAACAATCATAAAGTTAATATATTTTATGGTCATTCACTTTCAAATACAATGCAACGGGAAATAAATCAAAAACTAAATACAACTATATATTAAAATGTACTAAAGAAAGAAATAAAATTACAATTTTACAAAAACTTCCAAATAATTATAGCAGTTTATACAACTACCTTAAAAAAATATGATTTTTAGTTCTTTATTTTAGACTAACATAATAATAATGATCCTTAAATTTTGCTAATCGATAATTCGAGTAACATAGTCTCCTTGATAACCAAATTCAAAAGATATTTAATTTTTAAAAATTTAATTTTTAAAAATGTATTGGAAATATTAAGATTACAATTATAATCATTTTAATACTCATGTAGTTTTTTTATTCTAGTACTCATTCAGACATTCAAAATTTTGTTTTCTCTCATGATTTTCAATGAGATTTCGGTCTATATGGGAACAAACTTCTTTTGTAACTTCAACGTCTGATTCATAGTTTTTATTGTTATTGTTATTTTCAACATTATCACAAGGTGCAAGAATGACTTGTGATGACGGACTCAAAATAGGTTGATCTCTAGTAAACAAAGTTTGATTATAAATGTTAGGATTGTTAGTTTCATTGCTAGTATCTTGAACCCTTTGATATGGAAAAACATGTTCGTAGAAGACAACATCCCTAGGCACAAAAATTTATTTGTTTTGAATATTCAACAAAACACACTTTTGTCCCCCTTTTAAAACCAATAAAAATACATTTTGATGTTCTTGGATCAAATTTTCTTTTGTTTGTTGACAAAGTGCTAGCATAACACATAATTCAAACACCTTAATCCATTAAATCTACTGTAATTTTGTAAAGCATTTCATGAGGAGAAGAATAATTTAAAACAGATGTTGGAAGCATGTTTATAATATGTACATCACGTATCATAAAATATGATCAATAAATTTTGGGTACTGTATCATGAGAGTTCTTGCTACATTTAATATATGACTATGTTTTCTTCAACTATTCTATTTTGTTATGGAGTATTGACATGTGATGTTTGATGCACTATTCTTTTGTTAACAAATAAATTAGTCATGAAAAATTTAGTCTCATTATCACCTATTGTTATTTTTATTGTTGTCTCAAATTGTGTTTGAACAAAAATAACAAAAATATTCAAAGTCTTGACAACTTTTAGATTTTTGTTTTAAAAGAAAAATGCATGTGTACCTCGAATAGTCAAGAAATATTTATGACCATGAATTGATGGTATTGAGTATGATCTCCATACATCTACATGAATCAATTTAAAACATTTTTTTAGATTTAGATGTACTAATAGGAAAGGAAAGTCTTTTTTGTTTTACAAAATGACAAACATCACAAACAATAGATTTTCTATATTTAACAAAAGGAAACTTAGTCATGATAACATCAATACATTTGTTTGAAACATGCCCTAATTGAAAATGTCAAAGGGTTTCTAGATTTATTAGCACTGACATTAACAGTATTAATGGTACGTGCATATTTAATGGGTTTGATTTTGAAGTTTTTGATAGGATGGGATCATGAGCATATAAAGTCTATCTTGCATCTTAGCTTAACCAATTATTTTAAAAGAGTTTTTGTCCTGAATGTGACAACCATTAGAGTCAAAGGTAAGAATACAAGATAAATTATCAATTAATTTTGCTACTGGAAGAAGATTAAACGTGAAACAAGGGTTATATAGAACATTGTCTATGGCATGATTTTGATTGAGAAAAACATTTTCAAAATAATTGGCAATTACTTGATTTTTATTTGGTAATTTGATATAAATAGGATTAATTTGATGATATGAAGTGAAATGAGTTAAGAATGAACAAATGTGATCAGTAGCATCACTATCAAGAATCCAAGAACGGAAGGAAGAAAAAAATTTATTACCAGTTTATATTGTCATGTTGAAAGGAATAACATAAACTTGATTCGAAACATTGTCACTAGATTTGGACTTTTGTATAAGAGCTAACAATGTTTGATATTGTTTAGGAGTAAAACCAATTTGTTGATACTACACTTTTTCCTTTGAACCTTTATGATTTTGCTCATCATTATTAGAATCTTGTTTGAAAGAAGAAATAATTTCCTGACGATCAAAAATATGAATTATGTCTCGTGAGAATCTCTCCTTTAAATGATTCCATATGTCAAAGACATTGTCCATACAAATGATGCTTTGTATGGTGGGTGGAAAAACAGTCTTGAGCATCCAAGAAACAACCAATATATTGGCTCTCTGTCATGTTAGAAACAACAAGCTGGTATAAGTGGGGACTTCTATGGTTCCATCAATGAAACCTATCTTGTTCTTGAATTTAAACTCGTTTGAAATAAATGAGACCAATGATGATAGTTTGGTCCCTCAAGAGTAATAGGGACAATGAGAAAGGAAGGATTATCAGATGAACTAACATGGTGAGGAGAATAAAAATTTTGTGAGGGATCAACAACTTCACCCATGGATAAATGTAGCAACCAAAACTCTTTAGAACTCTGATGCTATATTATAAAATAGAACAGAGATTAACATAAGAGTAAAATGAAGGCAAAAGATATTAGAAGAAATATTTTTTATATTTTATTTCTTTTACATAAATAAAAGCAAAGAGTGTGAATATATATATATATATATATATATATATATATATATATAAAACGATACACTCATTCTATGTTTAGATAAAGAGACAGAATGTAAAATAAAAAGGCACTAAGGCTAGAATAAGAAAAGACAAGATAAAGACTAAACATATATATATATAAAGAGAAACAACTAAGAATTAAAAAAGACAAAATTAATATTAACTTTCTTCTATAAGTCTTGTATCCATATCTTTTGTTAATATTCTATTGGTTAAAAGTTATAAGCATTTTAGTTTTTTTTTTTAATTTTGATAGTGTGATAATTTACTATAGAAAATTGCTTAGTCAAATAAATAAGTTATTTTCCATTATTCATGCAATGGATAAATATTAGAATAGGTGAAAGTAAAATTTTGGTTGGTTTCAATCATGGTTAGTATAATGTAAAATTAATTATCATGGTTAGTATAATGTAAAATTAATTTTATTTTATTTTTCCACAATTTACATTGCCATCTTAAAGTTATTTGAAATGTTTAATACACCTTTTCCAAACGGTCATGTACACATATTTATTATATTTTTTTCCAAAGAGTCAAACTTATTTGTAATGCTTGCAAATATGAGGAACTTTTGATAAGTTCAAGAAACAGCTTCTCTTACCTGAAAGACTTTTTTTATTTAGTTTTTTGGGATTCAGTTGAAAAAGTTATTGTCCTGGTCCCTGATACAAGGAGTTGGAAGTTGGCTGATAGGTATGTCACAAGCACTATATAAAGCCTGGACAAAGGATTTCGTCCAGGGTAAGGAAGAAAAGCCTTAAGCGTAAGCACGATTAGAATTATTAGATCAAGACGACTCAATGGTATGGTGAAATTGGCCATGAATCACAAATTGATTCTTTCAGTTGGTTTCTTAACTTGTACAAACTGATAACAGAGTTGCATTGTTACGATTTTATGACCATTCTCGTACACTAGTCCCACATTAGGACATGGTTTGAACAGTGAATAAGCGCAAGGGATCAAGTTACAGACAACAGTGATAAGTCAACTTCTCAGATACATAATGAATAACAAGACACGTGAATTGATATCAATACCCACATGTCAGAAGCCGAAACTATAAAATTCAGACAAAATGGCATAAGCAGCAAATATCATCTGAAAACAGTCATTTCAACTTAAGTCTGTCCGGGCGACAAGTAAAACAAGAAAGAAAAAAATGTGGATGTTCAATGCTTGTATGCTAAAAAAAATAAAACATAATATCCTAGAAATGCGGCCCGTCTTCTAGTACCTGCACTAGATAGAGGCAATGTAACATCCCTAGTCCATAATATGGCCATTGCATGTATGAATTCGAGGTATGTCGGTCTCGATCTCAAATGCTGAAAGTGAAAAGAAAAAGTAGCCATATCATTAGTTTGTTTTCATAAAAGGGTGTGTGATTCGTCGATTTTCTACCAAATTCTTCTTTGCATTTACACAGGCAGTACAAATACAGAACACCCAGTACCACAACGAAACTAGTATGCTATAATGTTTTTGGTGTTGTTAACCAATTAGCCCCCCACCCCACAATGAAAACAAAATTTCGATGCCATTAAGACCAAAGATAAATTTCAAAACCTGGTACTGTTTTGCTCTATTTAACAGACGCATAGTTATTCTAGTAAAGAAAAATGACCGAACAAATACAAGAATAGAAAGGGTTTTGAGACACCAACCTTCGCTACCTTTCCTGGCAAAGAACAGGGATAAGGATCATGAAAATATCTATAATCTGCTTCATGGATCAGTTCGAAAATTTGAGTTATCATTATTCAGTGGAGTGAAACAGAAAAGGGTAAACGAAAAAATGTGATAAGCTAAAAAAATCAGCTGGCTAAATTCTCTCGTGAGAAAAAACACTGAACTCTAAAAATGACTACGGTAAACATTATAGCAGTTTACATGGATTCTTCTGGGTTGAAAGTATTCTCTTTGAAGCTCTTACTCAACCAGATAGCTGTTTCCCTTGGGGAAACCTTTCCAGGCCCAAATGGTTTCAATAAAACCCCAAGTTCATCATACCTTGCCTGCTGTAGCAATCTTGCACTAAATTCAAGCAACCCTTCTAAAGCTTCAGCCCTTTGTTGGAATGATGACGGGTCAAATTGTCGACGGCGCAAGTCAGAAGATGTGTGGCTTGAAGCACCTGCTGTTGCATTTTGATCAGAGGAACCACTTTTATCCTCATCAATTTCCTTTAACACGCTCTGCTTGATTCCCTGCCAAGAATCAGTACAGTCAGGTCTGTTTGAGGCTCTATCATGTACCTCTACCGTGCATTTGTCTATCACAGTCGAATGGTTGCCACTGGATGGGAGGCCTGAGGAACCTTGAGCAAAGGATGATGTTCTATTGATGGGGAACAAAGAATCCGCATATGAAGTTAACGGGAATTCAGCCATCTTATCAATTCGTGGAGAATTGACTGAGATATCAGGTGAAGACACGTGACTAATAATAGTGGCATTGAGCCCACAAGGAGGCTGCCGAATACCACCTCTTGTTGGCAATGGAAATGATGCTCTACGGTTAGTATTAGCAGATTTTGTGGTATTGTGTGAAAGGGGCATCTGCAATCAAACTTTAGCAAGTCAGCCATGTAATTTATTTTTTTGGTGACTTACCTTGAGGCTTGACCGCAATTATTTTTCTAGTAACTTTTGCTCTCATGTTCTTTTAATCAAATATAAATGGTACTACATTTACTTGACAGGGAAATTAGGTGTAAAACTAGTACCTAGATTAAACCTGTACCTTAGCTATATAAGTTAAAGATCTTATAAAATAAATAAAAGCTAATGACAAGAAGGGAGGTTTCTATACTGAGTAAATAAGATGAGTTTATCGTAATACTTCAAACTATGAGAAAGGTTATAGTCAATTGACTACTTGTTAGTGTAGTTCAATACAACCACCCCTTTCTTTAGAAAGATATCTATACAGACCCAGGAGTTGTCAACTGTGTAACTATATATTTAACAAAACCACAAACATGACATGCTTGACTCTTTTTATGACTAAACCATGTGACAAACATCCTATAACCCCCAACCCAAAGAAAAAGAAGCCAAAATCATGAGAAAACATAATGAATTTACAACTTTCCTTACCGCCTTATGATTCTTTGAGGATTTCATAGTTTTCTTGCTGGTAGCAGAGACTTTTGAGGAAGTGAATCTCGGAGTCTTAGCAATGCTAGAAGTTCTGGAGACAGCAGGCTTCCGGATTGATTTCACTTCATGGCTATCTCCAATACGTAGTTCTGCTAATCTTTGATTCAAATGGTCAGGAGTACAATCTATTTCAAGAGTAGAGCACACAGAATCTTGATCAGCTCCGGATACACTAGGATTTAGAGTCCGATCATTTCTGAAAGAATGTCGCTTATCCCTATACATAGAAACAGGGTCATCTTCGGGCACCAAAAATCTAGTTTTCTTCAAGTAGTTCGATTCTGGCCAATGAACTGGCAATGTGCTTCGCCTGGGGCTATTGATTTTGAGATGGACCTTAAGAACGTAAGGTTGAAGATGTGGATGTCCAAGCAGCTCTGTAGCCTACCACAACACAACAAGTACAACTCAAATAAGAAAAAGGTCCATGTGACAGATTAGATTTGAATTTCAGATGGGTAGAGCACATAGAAGTATAGCTGCCCACGCAAGGCCACAACCACAGGTCATGGTGAATAGAAGCAGATACCAGACAAGGACATATATGGAGACAAAGCATTAATGACTTAGACAAGACCGTCATGCAAAATGAATAACATTGCCCACCACTAACAAGAATCATTACTGCCATGTAGGTGGCAGTCGCACCACCATCACCTAAATCATGGTTTCTAAAGGCAGAAATTTGAATTTTTAGCTTTTAATTTAAAATTTTCTTCACCTGTTTATAAAATTCTTGAAATAGGTGTTATTATTTTGTTGTACAGCTCTTATAGAAGTTGTTTATGGGTGTACCTAGCTTTAGGTTAAGGAACATAGGTTGTAGCCTTCCACTGAGATGAAACTCACTGATTTTTGGTGATCTCTAAATTCAAGTTAGTATCAGAATCTGTTCTAACAAGATTTGTTATGCCTATCACACTCAAAATGCCTAATCCTCACCGTGAGAGGTGCTAGAAATATAGCCAAATTATAATATATATATATATATATATATATATAATGAGTGCAAAACTCGTCTTGCAAGTCAGTTTTATAGAGTTTAATTAAGCATAAATCCATTTTCTAAGAAAAACAACAAAATCTAACTGATGGAGTTCTGGATTATAAGAAGGGTGCAGCCACACATTAATATCAAATTTCAATTTCATATCTTCAAAAAATCATATTGATTATAACAGTGTAGATATATTTATTTGCAAATTTTAGTATAATTTTTTCAGTTTCAAAAATATTTTCCTTCTCAACTCAATACTTTGCCTATCATATTCTTGTGCCTTTAATTGAGGCAATGTAGTACTACAAAGATTTCTCCAGTACCAAACAGGGTTTGTTCATATAAAAGAATGAAAGGCCAAAGTGAAAATCACATAAAAAATTTTAAGTAAAATCTATCATCAACCCAACTCATCTCCAACCAGGCAAGCCTAACCCAATCCTGACAATCCATTTAGAGTGGAAAAAACGCATTTTAATTGAAGGAAACTGGAATACCTATCATGGGCAATGACATCTCAAATCCAAAAATTTGAGAAATGTTCATTGAATCATAAGGGAAATAAAATACGGTGCTTGATGTAGCAACCATAAATTTCAATGAATTATTCTAGGTAAGATAATATTACATTGCAATATTTATTCGATCACAACAGAAATAAGATACGGTGCTAGATGCAGGAGCAAAAAAATTCATGAAATTATTCTAGGTCAGAGGATAATATTACATACACTGGGTCTAAGCTCTGGATTTTTCCGCAGCATACTTTTAACAAGGCCTCGACTGCCAAAACAACGACAAATATGACTAGATCAATCATCAATCATCAATCATATAGTCCATAATATTATAATTGATCACATAAATCAACCAAAAAAAACTTACTCTGAATTATCTTTAGGCTAAACCACACCTTATGTTTGGAAAACATTAGGCACTTGGTTTGTCAAGTGTTAAATTTTACAGCGTAAAACATGACAATGCATTTGCAAAATGGAAAGATTAATTAACTTTATGATGGAAGACAATAGGCTTACAATGAACTAGAATATTTTGTAGGCAGTGGAGCCACTATCGATTTATTAATCTTGTTAATCAATGCCTGTATATCCTGCTCAAAGAAATTGAAAGGTAATTTAAGAAAAGTTCACAGAAAAAATATGAAAACAGTAAATATACAGTGAGTCTGATTCTATAAACAGGTATTATGCAGCTAAATAAGTGCTGGTGATGATATATTGTAAAATTGAAGTTATAAAAAATAATATAACAGCGAGTTCAAAACATAATAAACTGGGATACAAAAATAATGTAAATTAACAAGATTTTAGTCTACTGGTCAGTCCAGGTAACACTAAATGTCCAAATATGGTAGTTTGATGATAGTCAAATTATTGACAGATATTTGTCAGATTGATGCTATACTGATATTTGATCATTGATGAATGTATTTCATACATGGCAAAAAGAAAAAATACAGAAATGAAATTTTTTAAGAAAAGAAACTTACAAATGCTTTGAATGCAGGCTTATGCGCTGTCATTTCATATATACAGCATCCTGGATTATCAATTTCAGAGATTATAGAATAAACCTATAACAGAAAAAGTACAAAGAATAAAACCATAACACTAGTACTTACCCAAGGACCAAATATCTGATTTAGAACCATAAGGTATATCAGCAAGGAGCTCGGGGCACATGTAGCTAGGAGTTCCCACAACCTATATTACAAGACAACCAATGGTTGATAATTACAAGTCGTGTTAAATTTATAATAACCAAAATCAATTCAAATTTGCATGTCTTACAGAGGAAGCGAGATCATCAGAAGTCAACATTTTGGCAAGTCCAAAATCACCTGCATCATCGTTGATAACTTGTGAACAAAATTTTAATCATCTAAGCCTTACTTAAAGGAACTGCAGAATAACTTACCTAGCCGTATGTCATGATCTTTTGTCAAGAAGATATTTGAACACTGATGGAATCATGTGATTTTCTCATTAGTGTATACCTCAGTATAAATTAGACGGAAATAAAAATATTACTAATTTACTGTTATGATAATATACTCTTATACACAAAGAAAAATCTGTCACTAACCTTCACATCACGGTGAAGAATGTGGTTCATGTGCAAGTATTCAAGAGCCATAAGAAGTTGAACGAGCCACTTACAAAGTTTCTGCAAACAAATGGTCGTTTTTAGATTTTAGATGCAAAAAATTTAAATGTCACCCTTATCCTAGTTCAAATGAAAGGAATATAAATTTCTGATAGGAGAAAAAAAACAACCTCCTCAGGAAACAGGACACCATTAGCTTTCTTTATAGCTTCCGCCCTGAATTACATCAATGGCATGTTTTGAAAAACATTCATGCTCCAGTTTACAAGAGTTGAGAGAAAATAGAACTATGAATTGTATGCTAGAAGTTGGAGAACGAGACTTACATATCTCCTCCCTCACAATAACCTATAATGATGCAGACATAGCAACCCTGAGAAGGAAGGAGCCAAAATAGATCAAAACTTAAAACAAAGTCGGAGTTTTATGATGCATATACCAAGAGATTTCCTAGCAATCCTACAATTCAAGCTTATTTTAGGCAAGCAGCAAGTAGAAGCCATTCTTCTAATTAACTGAAGAGAGGTAAAATTAAGAAGCAAAATACCTTTTCAACCCATGAATCTTTGTACTCCACAATGAATGGGTTTCTTAATTTAGAGATGAGCTCCATCTATACAGACCAGAAGCCACAAATGTTAGTTACGCGATTTGAACAATGCAATCCATTCACGTCAACATTTGAGAGTTGCTACTACTTTAACTGCCTAATATTCATATTGAGGCCTGAAACTTGTCTTAAGGCCCATTAGCAAATGACACTTCTCTAGAACTAGAAAACAAACAATGCAACATGCAAAGGGAAATATTTCAGAAAAAGTCACAAGATAAGTATTGTGTTCTATTTAAACTGATATTTGAAGCACCAACCTCCAGGTGTGCAGATCTGCGAGAGCGCTCGGTTTGACGAGCAAGGCGAATCTTCTTCAACACATATCTATATAATCAAAAGACATAAGTGCAAAAGCATTACCAAAAATGAGTTTATGGAATTGCAAACATTGTCGTTTAAACATTTAAGTACACAATTGAAAAGAAAAAGACGAGAAAAAATAAATAAATAGAGAGGTCAGGTAGGTTCGTTTCTCACTGTTTCTTTTCATGCTTATGTCTCACAAGAAGCGCAGAACCAAAAGCACCTTTTCCAATTTGCTCAAGTATTTCATACTGCTCCATGTCATCAATTAAGAGAATTCCCACCCCTGGGTACATTCCAAGTCAAACACATTGAATCCTTACAGAAAGGTTAGATGACAAAATAATGGAGGGCAGGTAAATAATTAAACCATATTTGAAAGTTACAGAGACAATCATTGTACTGTGTGACTAAGAAGGGAAACTACACTAGCAGCGAAGTTACTCAAGAATTGCATATGCTTACAAGTTAACCTTTTCTCTTTATCCCTTTTCAATGTAGAATAGGAAAAGTACAACGAAATACAACGGTGATTATTGCGCAAAAAAGAAACCAACAAATATAATCGATAATCGAAAGAAAACAAAAAAAGGAAATAAAGGTAGTCAAAAACTGGGTCCAGCAATGCTTGTTAAATACAGAATACAGAGCAAGAAGATCACGCGGTTAAAAAGAAATAAACAACCCTGGATCACGCTAAATTAAGTACCAAAGATGAACAATCAGGGAGTTAATTACTTGACAAATAGGTTTCACCGCAAAAATGATTCACGTAAAGAGTTAGTGTGTTTGTATTTACTGCGAGAAACCTAGAGAAATAGAAACTGCAAAATATGAATAATCAGGGAGTTAATTACTTGACAGATAGGTTTCACCACAAAAATGATTCACGTAAATAGTTAGTGTGTTTCTATACTCTGGCGAGAAACCTAGAGAAATAGAAACTGTGCACAATGATTTGTTCATTCAACCAGCAGGAGGCGCAATCCATGCTCGGCTACTCGAAGCAGTAACAACTACAGAGATCACTACGCATAATTAATGATTTGCTCGTATACCTACATTTCATGAAAGTACAAGTCTCTAGAACAATTAAGCAGTAACAGAAACATTAAACCGAAAAGAACACGAATCAGAGCTAACGTAGTGAAATGCAGAAGGAAAAAATAGCATCGAAGTGAATGTGAACAGTGCAAGCGAAGAAAACGGAGAGAAATCTAGAGTGGAAGCAGGAAGGTAAAATAAGAAGGCGAGTGAAGAGAGAGAGCAGGGAGAAAAGTTAAATCAGGTGGAGAAATGAGAGGTAAAGGCATTATGCACCTGAGTTGAGTGAGTCGGTGGCTGCGAGAAGCAAGGTGAAGCTAAACGGATCGAAGGGATCGAAAATGCAGAAGAAAGAGGAGTCAGAATGCGAAGTGGAGCATTGGCAGAGGAGGTGGAAAACGACACCGTTGTTCAGGAAGAAGAAGCAGTAGACGAAGTTGCAGAAGAAGCTCTTTCGCCATTCCGGTTCAGCGAGAGAAAAGGACAAATCCAGAGAGAGATTGCATTGTAGTATATATTATTATTTATTAAACAACTTGGTTGAGAGAGAGAGAAAGAGAGAGAGATGAGGCTAAAACCAGTGTCTCGTGAAGGCGAGGGTGAGATTTTTACTTTGACAGATGCAGGAGAGAGAAGATAGTAATGGAAGTGAGTGAAGGAGGGAAGTGATAGGTGAAGTTAAAACTACACTCATATTATTTATTATTATTATTATTATTTCCCTGATAAACAAAATGAGTGTAATTATTAGGACGCTCTTGTTTCCCGTTTTGTGAAAAGAAGCAGAGACAGAGGGAAAAGTGAAGGACTGGAAGGTGGGTTGTCTGTTGTCTCACACCCTGCTCAATAGTAATCTCTTCACCACCGCTTTATTGGGTTTAGTTTCCCATAAATCTAACCAATATCTCAAATATAATCCCATTTAAACATAAAATAAATTATAAAACTCTTGGAATGTATAAGATATAATAAAATTATATAGTTGTCTCTTGAGAGGATTCGCCTCCTACCAACACTGATGCACGTTCTTAAAAAAAATACATGTTAGAGACAAATAAAAATTATAAACTATAATTAACAAACCAAGAAACTGTATTTGATCTCTGATTAAGATTAAAATATTTAATGATGAAAGAGTGGTGTCACACTAACACGTGATATTTTTTGTCCAAACTTTATTGCGTTATTTTTTTTTCTTCTTCTTACTTTTTAATTTCTCTTTCTATCGTATTAGTTTACTCCGACTTAGTTTTGTGGTTTTCAGAATATTACCCAATGGAATTTGATATGCTCACGAGATTGGTTAATGTGGCAGCGATTATACTTTTTATATGGCGTATTCAAGTGTATACTATGGTGTCAGATCGGTTATCTCAAGTCTTCTCTTCAGATTCTTTCCACAAAAACATTTTTCTGTGTTTTTAGATTGTTTTCCCTCGTAATTTTTAGGTTAACTAATCATTTTAAGTTAATCTTTTTTATTAAATTCAATTTTATCTTTTATCTTTTATCTTTTAAAATAATTTACTATTTTACACTTTGAATGAGCGATAAAGATTCATACGAGAATTTAAAATTAATTTTGTTACAAATTTTAACATTACACATATGAAAAGTCAGCATAAAATAATATATTTTTTAAAATTTATAATATTTTTGTTCATCACTAAAGAAATTCAAAAATAAAAGTTAAAAAAATATTATTTTTCTCATTTCTTTCATTTATCGGCTATTATAATTATATTATCGTCTATTCTATCATATTTGTTTGTCTTAATTTTTTTTCAAGTTCCAAAATTTGTTCTCTCAAATTTAAAGATAATTGTAAAGTCACTAATTTTCAAGTTGAGAATAAAACTTATCTTTTAAGTTAGTTTGGAACTTTATTTATAATTATAGACCTTGATCTCTTTTTTTAAACTCTAAATTCCTTAAAACTAAATACCATATTGCTTTTACTTATCATTCCTCTTCTATTTTAACATCAAGTCCTATTATTGATTTAGAGAGCACATGAATTTTTAAGAATGATCTATGGTGTCCTATTAGGTGCTTTTCTATTTTTGCATGTGTTCATTTTGAAGAGAGGGTCAAAACTTGATGCTTTTGTGGCTTACGAGTGGAAGGGTAGTAAATTTACATATAAGGTATTGACATATATGGTATTGGTTGTATCATATTTTTCGAATTTATCTCACTTTTATCTCTAACTGGCTCTTTTTTATCAAGTTTGTTGGAAGTCCTTTGTTAAAACATATTAAGGTTTGTAGTTTTTACTTTCTCTATTTGGAACATATGAAGGATAGGAATTTTTAAAGGTTTCAACAAAGTATTTATATGAATTATGTCATTCACACTATTAAAAGCTTAATTAGATGTTTGGTAATGCTTCTCATAAATTATGTATAATAACATTGTTGACTTTTTTGTGATAAATTATTTTGATATTAACACTGTGCTGAGAAGTCTTCTAACCCCGTTTAAGTTCTTTGAGTTTTCCTCTTGCTGGATAGGCTAAGATTAACATCCTTCTCGTGATTGTCTTGGTCTTGCTACTTATGCTGGTAATTTTAGAGGGAATCATGGTGAATATATTCGCAATTTTTTTCTTTTATGGGTGTAAAGATTTGTATATATTGAGATCATGGGGGTTATTATGGCTATTGAGTGTGTTAATTTTGTTGGTTATAGAGGTGTTTAGCTATAAAGTGATTCTTCTTTACTTTGTCGTGTTTTTTCTTCCCTCCAAATTGTTTCTTATATCCTTAGAGGTTGTTGGAAAAAATGTTTAGAGATATATAGAAATATGGTTTAGGGTTTCAACTCCCGATGTTTCACTTAGTTTGAATTTTTCCCTCAGTAGTATTTTGTATCATTTTCACATTGGTTTAATCCCCGTCCATATTTGTACTTGTCCTTTTATAGTATCTTTCATATGATGAGAGGTAATTATCAAATTTCAATATATTAGTCTAGTTAATATGTTGGATTTTAATATTGATGTCTAACTTGAGTTCTATAAAAAAAATTATACGAAGTTTTTTTAAATATAAAAGACTAAATTGAATATAATAAAAAATTAAAGACCTAAACTAATATTTTAGCTTATTTTTTACTTTATTAGGTATTCTGTTTTCAAACAAAATTTTCTCCAAATATAACTTTATTTAAGAATTTGTTAAATATAAACTTTCTAAACTTATTTAAAAATAAAATTATACAAATAAAAAAATTAAATTAAATATAATAATTTTTCATAATCTAAATATGTAAAAAATAAAAAAAAAAAACTACTTTTAAAAAATTAAATAATTGTAATTGATTTGAAATAAGTAAATGAATAAAAATATGCAAAGAGTAATAAAGTAAATTTTACTATTTTACAAAATTATTTCTTCTTCTTTCTTTATTTCCATCAAATACATACGCATTATTTATCTTTTCATTTTCACTCAACCAAAACAATGCATTCATAGATTTAAGACCTAAAAAACTATTTTTTAAAAGGAAATTTTTTTCTTTAAGAGAAATAAAGGATGTTTAACTTAAAATATTATATGTTTGGATTTATTTAATTTTTAATAATTTTAAGTGTGTTATTTACATTTTCAATTCAATCAGAATTCAAAAAACAAATTCTATCTAATTTTTCAAATTAAAAGAATATTAATTTTAGTTGAGCCAAGAATAATTATAGTGAGACTGAAATTATTCTATATTAGTTATAGAAGAAGGTATTACAATAAAATACGATAATATTGATCAAGTGCCCATTAACTATAATTTTTCCAAATGAACACTCCTTACAGATCACAAATGATATATTTGCTTCCATCTTAATAGAGTAAGAGGTGAGAACAATTATTTTAAGTTACGTAATATTTATTTATTTTTTGAAGTAGAAAGTATAATTTTATTATATGAACATTCATATTTTTATTGAGAAATGTGTAAGTAAATTTAATCTTTTGAAGTAAACAAGCTTTTGCTAGTTTATATAAATACTTTAAAAAATTTATTGCAAGTGTAAGTGGCTTTGGATTGAAAATTATATCGAAATTTTACATATAAATTTGTTCATGATTCATATATGTCCAATTTTCTTGATGTCTCTCCTTAAAAGAATCCAAAAAGTGGTATCAAAGTTGTTAGTTTGTTTTGCTGACTCAGTTAATAAAGTACAATATGAAGTGAGTGATGAATCCTATAAATTTGTAAATTTCTTATATGGAACGTCTTCTTTAGAATGGTTTTAGCCAATCATGTTCCCTTATGATAAACAATAGTACAATTAAATATCATTATTGAACTACTCGTAATTAAGAAATGTTTCCACTCAAATGAAAGTGTACTAATATGAAAGGGACTCGCACTTGAGGAAGAGATTCTTAAATCCAAGTGTAAGTTAAAGTTTCATATTAAGTAGAAATAGGCAAGAAGAGCAACATATAAGTAAAGAAAAAAAATCTACATTTATTACCTCAAGGGTTTAAGTTGTAAATGAAATTTTGGTCTCTTATATAGGTTTGTTCATAAATCGTTGATATTGAATCTTCATGATGTCTCTCCTTAAAGAACTCAAGAGTTGAAATTTGACACTAATAAATATGAAATATGTATAACAAATAAGTGACTAATGGGTTCATTAAATATTAAATTAAAATTTTAAAAAATTATATAAAAAAATTAAATATTTAAACTTTGATAGACAACGAACAATCATAAAGTTAATATATTTTATGGTCATTCACTTTCAAATACAATGCAACGGGAAATAAATCAAAAACTAAATACAACTATATATTAAAATGTAAATAAAGAAATAAAATTACAATTTTACAAAAACTTCCAAATAATTATAGCAGTTTATACAACTACCTTAAAAAATATGATTTTTAGTTCTTTATTTTGGACAAACATAACAATGATCTTAAATTTTTTTAATCGACAACAATTGATTTGAGTAACATATTCTTCTTGGTAACCGAATTCAAAGGATATTTAATTATTGAAAATGTATTAGAAACATTAAGATTACAATGATGATCCTTTAAATACTCAGGTGATTTTTTTATTCTAGTACTTATTCGAACATTCAGAATTTTATTTTTTGTCATGATTTTCACTGAAGTTTCGGTCTATATGGGAACAAACTTCTTCTGGAACTTCAATGTATTATTCATAGTTTTTATTGTTATTGTTATTTTCAAGATGATCACAAGGTGCAAGAATGACTTGTGATGACGAACTCAAGATACGTTGATCTCTAGTAAACCAAATTTGATTATGAATGTTAGGATTGTTAATTTCATTGCTAGTATCTTGAACCCTTTGATATGGAAAAACATGGTCATAGAAGACAACATCCCTAGACACAAAAATTTCTTTGGATTGAATATTCAACAAAACACATCCTTTTGTTTCCCTTTTAAAACCAATAAAAACACATTTTGATGCCCTTAGATCAAATTTTCTTCTATTTGTTGACAAAGTGCTAGCATAACACAAAGATCCAAACACGTTTAATCCATTAAAATCTGCTCCAGTTTTGTAAAGCATTTCATGAGAGAAAAATAATTTAAAACAGGTGTTGGAAGCATGTTTATAATATGCGCAACACGTATCACGGAATATGACCAATAAATTTTTGGTCGATGAGAGTTTTTGCTACATTTAATATATGACCATTTTGTTTTCAACTATGCTATTTTGTTGTGGAGTATTGGCATGTGATGTTTGATGCACTATTCTTTTGTTAACAAATAAATTAGTCATGAAAAATTCAGTTTCATTATCACCTCTTATTATTTTTATTGTTGTCTCAAATTGTGTTTGAACAAAAACAACAAAAATTTTCAAAGTCTTGACAACTTCAGATTTTTATTTTAAAAGAAAAAATCATGTGTATCTCAAATGACCATGAATTGATGGTATTGAGTATGGTCTCATACATCTGCATGAATCAATTCAAAACATTTTTAGATTTAGATGTACTAATAGAAAAGGAAAGTCTTTTTTGTTTTGCAAAATGACAAACATCACAAACAATAGATTTTTTATATTTAACAAAATGAAACTTAGTCATGATAACATTAATACATTTGTTTGAAACATGCCCTAATCGAAGTTGTTAGTTTGTTTTGGTGACTCAGTCAAGAAAGTAAAATATGAAGTGAGTGATGAATCCTATAGATTTGTAAATTTCTTATATCAAAAGTCTTCTTTAGAATGGTTTTAGCCAATCATGTTCCCTTATGATAAACAATAGTACAATTAAAGGTCATTAAATTATTGAACTACTCGTAATTAATAAATGTTTCCACTCAAATGAAAGTGTACTAATATGAAAGGGACTCACACTTGAGGAAGAGATTCTTAAATCCAAGTGTGAGTTAAAGTTCCATATTAAGTAGAAATAGGCAAGAAGAGCAACATATAAGTAAAGAAAAAAAATATACATTTATTACCTTAAGGGTTTAAGTTGTAAATGGAATTTTGGTCTCTTATATAGGTTTGTTCATAAGTCGTTGATATTGAATCTTCATGATGTCTCTCCTTAAAGAACTCAAGAGTTGAAATTTGACACTAATAAATAATTGGTTACAAGGAAGAAGGACATGAAGAATATAAGAGAAATATATCTTATGAGATTTTTGAATTTTTTTTTCCAAACCTATATATCATTTGCTTCAAGTTAATTTCCCTTATAAAGTTTTTTATGTTAGAATTAATGTACCATTATAACCTATAATTAGGGATTTTTATCAAATCTTAAATAATTATTAATCTTTTTTAAAATTAAAAATCTCAATCAATTTTGACCTTTCAACCTCTTGTTTGTAAAAGAGACTAGTTGGATGAGCTAGTAATACATAAATCTCTAAGCTTTGAGCCTGGTTAGGCAAGAGACTTAAGTCAATATCTTTCCATTATGCTAAAAATGGGAACACATCTTATTATTGATGTAAAATCATCTCCATCACAAGAGTTATATAAGGTTTAAATTACTTTTTGTGAGTTTCACTTAAGATCTCCTTAAAACTTTTCTTTTAATTCAAGAATCTTATAATACTCGCACTTTAATTATTTTTTACTTAGTTATTGATAAAATAATACACTTTTAAGATAGGAAAATGTACTTTTATTCTTATGATCCAAAATCTAAATTTTATGTCATGTCAACAAATTTCAAAGGAAAAGTTTTATAAGACCCAAATATTTAAATTTATAACCATGGGTATTACCTCTATATAATGAAAATGTCCTAAACAATGTATTTGTAGCTAACTATGAAATAATGGTCAAACTATTTACTTCAGACAATATTTCCTCCTTATCGAGGTTGTAGGCATAAAATTTTGGATTATAAACTTGTACGGTACATATTTTTCTTAAGTGTTAAGATAAGAAAATATCTTATTATAGAATTGAATGTAATTTGGTTCTAGTAGTTTATTTCAAGGTAAACATCATTGTTTAATCTTTTGAAAAAAAAATCACTTTTGTTAGCTTTAGCGAGCACTAATGAATGAATTTTTCACCAATTAGATGTCAACATTGTTTTTCTTCAAGGTAATCTTCATGAAAAAAAAATTATACGAAATGATTGATCTAAAAATATTTAAGAAAAACTCCTTTGTTGTTTTTAGCCTAACAAGAATAAAATAGTTATCCCTAGAATTTGTGTATTCTATATTTTGTTTAGACATAGATCAAATAAGGTAAATGTTTATTTAATCCCTTCACACCTTATTTATATAAAAAGAGCTCATGTACTTATTTTAATAATTTAAAAAAATAAGTGTTAGTTCTTATCTTAAGTAGGTCAAGTCACTCATTCTTTTACTTGTTTATACTCTTAGGAAGCATATTGAGTTCATCTTTTGATGGTTGGTGGATAATACAAACATTAATGCATAAGATTTTTTGTGGTTATTTTCTTTGGAGTAATTGCCTTCATTTAGCATTGGTGGCACAAGTCATTTGATGACTTTTTTTTCCGTGAACAGTATGAATTTTTACAAAAATTCTTAAAGTGAAACACTTTGCATTTTATTTTCCAAACTAGAACCCTTTATTATTCATAAGTGAGAATTTGATTATTGGGGAGCCGAATTCTCACTAATTTTTTGGTTTTGGACACAAAGATATGTTTAGAATTTGGTTTCTAGGGGCATTTTGGGGGCAATTTTGAATTTTTATTGCAGGTGGTGTAGAACAATTGTGGGTTTTTCGGTGCGTTATTGAAATTTGGTTTTTGAATAGTCAAACTTTCACTTGTCTTTTGCGTTTTTGGGAAAAAAAATGTCTATAAGATTTGATTCAGAGGGACAACTTGTAAGAACTTAATTATTTTTTTTTACAATGTTAGAGCAGAGGTGACGTATGAGTATGGTGCTCATAATCTTGATATCCATTTTCCAATTTTAGTATCTAAAACTTCACCCAAAATGATTTTTTTGTGAACAGATTTTAGGAGGGGATTTGATGTTTTCTTGTTTCGCAGTGGGTGATAGTTAACAATAAAATAAATTTAAGGACTTTTTTTTTTCAATTTTGACTTGTAAAATCGAATTTGGAGAAGAGGTTTTCATTTATTTTTCTACAACGTTGGATTGACTGAGGAAAAATTAAATTAAATTAAAATTTAAAATAGGTAAAAAAAATGTTATGAAAAATTTAATTAAAAATAGGGAGAATTTTTTTTAAAATGATTTGTGAAAAGAAAAATATTAATAAATCATGTAATGTTGAATATAAGTTGGTTGTGTGAAGAATTAATATAATATTTATTGTTATTGATAAATTAATTTTTTATATGATTTTTAAATAAATATAGGTAGTTTAATTTATTAGTTTTTTATATGAAATTTTTTTCAAAAATTGCAGCAAAAACTTTATTCATTCTCCACCTACATTATTTTTTATTTTTCTTCCTCTCTTATACAAATTAAACCCAACACCTATATTTTTTTTTTTAATATTTCTAACTGAATTTTTTAAAATCATTTCAAATTTTGATTATTTTTAACTTTCAGATTATATTTACTTATATTTTCAAGTTTTAAAATATTTTAATTCTCTACTCAACAAAATTATACTCAACCTTATATAATTAAATACTTATTTTTCTCATATTTAAAATTTATTCTCCCTATTTTTAATTAAATTTTTTAAAACATATTTTACCTACAAAATTATGAACACCATATTCATATGTTCAACTCAGCTCACTCTAACACCGGAAAGAAATAGAAAAATTCTACAAGTTACCCCATAACAAATTAAGGGGAAATTTGACTCCCTAGAGATCAAATTTTGATCATGCACCAAAAAATTCACATGTCTTCTTCATTACTGAAAATAAAAAATAAAAATTGAAAACTTCCCTTAAAATTCGCCCCCTGAAAACCAAATTTTGAATAGATTTTCGTGCCAGAATCAAAAAAATAGGTGAGAATTCGCTTCCTAAAAACCAAATTCCCACCTGTGATTAGTATAGGATTATAGTTTGAAAAATAAAATGGAAAGTGGTGAACTTGGGAAAATTTTGTGAAAATGGGTACTATTCACACCAAAAAGTCGTCATTTGATAGGTAAGTTGATGACATGAATCAATTGGTGAATACTAATGTGATGCTTGAATGAGAACTTTGGTGCATCTAAGAAACAAATTCTTGATATTAGAAGGAATTATCGAGATCAAGCAAGGGAGTTGACTGAACTTGATGCGGTGAAGATGCACATTTATTTTGTTTGATTAATCAATTAAAGTAAAAATATAATTAGCTGAAATGGTGTGGAATTTATTAAGAAGTGAGCAAGAATGAATCAATGAGTATGTTTTTGTATTAAACAACTATAATGTTTTTGGTGCATGAATTAAACGTAAATTATTTAATGAAGTTGTCACAATCGACACAACAAGCTTCGTGTTATGAATTGGAGATTTGATTTTAAGCTTTTTGTGAAGAGAAATGTGTGAATATTGTAATTTCAAGTGTTTTTTTTGTTGACTTTCATAAGCAGTTTGATGAGATTGAATTTTGGTGATTTTTTTTTATGTAATTCAAGAAGTCAAATAATAATGAATTTGTGAGATTTTTTTTGAGAAAGTTTTTAGGCAAGTAATTATACTAAAATTTTGTATTAATTTTTTAACAAGCGAATGATGATATTTTGATCCGAAAAGTAATTTTTGTTTATAGTTTATCAATAATATGTTGAAACAACTAGTTCTAGAAGGGATTTGAATAAAGTTTTAGACTCTTTTCTTATAAAACTAGACTAAACCGTTTAGTGAAAAAACAGACTAAGCAATACAACTTTTTTTATACTAATTCATTAAAACACACAATTACCACTAGTTGTTTCTTAAGCAAACGACTTAATAAGTTTTACTAAAAATCAATTGATTACCACCTAATTACAGAAAACACTCATGATTTAAATTAATCTTATTTCAATTGTAACATATATTTTCTCTTTCATTTAATATATTTTAGTGATATTTTTTTTAATTTTTTGAAATTATATTTAATTAACATAAATAATTTAATTAATTAACTAAATATTTAACTATTTTTTAGAAAAATTAATTTAAATATATTTGATTATATTAATATTTTAAATAATCCAAAATCCATTTAATTAGCATAATTTTCTAGGAGATGTTTTTTTTTACTATAGTTACTATTTGTGCGTCTCATAATATAATTACAAATGACATCGTAACATTTCAATAACAAGTATACTATAAAAAAAGCACATTGTAAAATACTTACATGAATAATGTTCTACTACACTACGAAAACTAAAAAAAATAAATTAATTTTATTAGGGGTTTATTAATGGAGGTTACTATAACCTTTAGTAAGACACAAATGTAGTAGAAGTTTTCTAAACTCTAATAAAACACATATTTACTAGAGATTTTCCAAACCTCTAATAAAATTAATAATTTTTTAATAAATAAAAATAAAATACTTTAATTTTTTTTTTCTTAACTTCTCTTTTTTTAACCTAAGATTAGTGTTGGAGATCCCACATCGACTAGAGATTAGAGTCTTTCATTGTATATAAGTGAGTGCAAATCTCAGCCCTATGAACCGATTTTATGGGATTGAGTTAGACTTAAAGTTCACTTTATAATAATTAGTAAAAATTATAAAACATATCTTCTCTAACCCTAAACGCTTCCCCATTCACACTCTCCTCTAATCCTAAACACTTCTTTAATCTATCTTTTCCATCAGCAAATTTGAACTTAATTTAGAATTCTCCTCATTCTTCGCTTCACAACTCATGGTTTGCCGTAATTATGCGCTCCACAACTCATGGTTCGTCGTATTCGTGGCGAGGTTCATACACACCTTGGTGCTTCCATCTAGGTATTATTGTCTATTCTATTTGTTTTGATTATTCAATGCAATGCCTCTATTATCACCGTTATTTCAGTTGCGTGATAGTTTAAATAAATTTAATTATTTTTAAATTATTATAATTATTTAAATTATTAGTCATAACATCTATTTTAAAGTCGATTTTTAATTTAATAAATTGTAGTCTAATTTAATTCTAGTAGTCTTTTTTAAAAATAGTAAGTAATTAAGTTTTTAAAAGCTAAATTAATATAATTTTGCGGTAACATTTTTATTTGAAACAATTCCATCTTTTTTATATAATTCAATTCAATATTAATTTTGTTCAGTTAATTAAAAAAAGTGCTCATATTGATACAATGTCTTTTTATGCACCTTATACGTAGCTTTAAAATCATGATATAACATGCGTATTGACCTTCTAAGAATATTATTTGTCATATGAAGATAAAAATAGGGTGGACTATTGTAATGAGTAAATACTCACTTTGGCATCTAAAAAATGAAACATTGATGCTCTACAGTATGTAAATGGGTAGTTTAAAATTCTCCTCTCATACATCTTATAAGTATTTTTTTTAGTAAGATTCTCAATAAGCCTTTTCCATGTAAATATGTTCAAATTTTTCCTATCCTACATCTTACAAGTCCTGATATAAACTTAAATGCATACAAATAGATCTTTCAATAATTCATCATTTTGTTTCTAACTACTTTTTTTTATTTCTAAAATCTTTTTCAAAAAAAATTGCTCGTGTAAATTCAAAGCACTCATCAATTTTTTTTTCTGTTTTTTTCCAACTCACTTGTACTTTAAAATTAAGTTTATAACAAAATAGAAGCAGAAATCATAAGAGTCGCATACAAGAAAAAATAGCTTTAATAATATAAATATTTATTATTAAATATTATAAATATGTTTGTGACAATAATTTTAAATGTCACTAAAACAATTAAATTGTATTGTAACAAAAATAATTATCACTAATAATTTTATGTATTAATTTCTATTTAATAAATTTTATATTAATTATATTCTTATTACAAAAAAATAATTTTATTATATATTTTTTAATAGTTATTTATGATATGTATTTTTAATTTTTTAATATTATTAGTGCGTGGGACTATATATCTTGGGTGATCTGATAGCGGCCTGATAGCGGATGACACGATAGGCCCAACAAATACTCGCTAGGATAGGCTCAAAATGGCTCTGATATCATATTACGAAGTGGACTTTAAGCCTAACTCAACCCCATAAAACCGGTTCATAGGGTTGAGGTTTGCACCCACTTATATACAATGAAAGGCTCTAATCTCTAGTCGATGTGGGATCTCCAACATAATTATTCTGACATTTTTAGTTTTTTCATTATTTTTTATAAATAATATTTATAACAACTAAAAATGATATAATTACAAATAATACATAAGTAATGATAAATTGTATATTTATTCTTAATTTTTTGTAAAATAATTAATATTTGTTGTAATATATGTGGAGATTGCAAAAAGAAAGTGTCAACTATTCAAAGTCAGTGATATATTTTTGTTAGTTATTGTAAATATTTTAGCGGTTGTTGCTCATCATGCACACGAACTCTATGAATTTGACGTTAACATTGTCATTGAAATCGACGAATTTGATCATATTGTGACATTTTTTTAACAAAGTAACTCATTACAAGGAGATGAGGTTTTTCTTCTCTTGGTCATGCAAGTTAAAGGTGTCGAAGCTTTATGTCACCGCCATTCGCGTTGTTAGAAGCAGAAGGCAACAAACTCGAAGAGGTTAATGCAAGTTATGACTCAAACAGTTTCATCGGGAAAAACTTTGAATGGTCTTAAATCCTTTTACATCTACCATTTGTTAATTATTAAGAATAATGGCAACTTATAACAATAAAATATAATCCAGGTATGATAATAATAAGTGACATTGATGATAAATATTTAAAGTAAAAAAAGTGATTAATTAATATATTAAGGAAATGAATGTTGGAAGTGGAATGGAAAAAATTGATAGGACATAGAAAGTTGAGATTTGGGCCGAAAGATAATTTGTAGCGGAGCGTGGTGGGCTTGGTCGATAGGCGTTGACTTTGACGAAGAGATTGAATGAAAGGTTTGAGAGTGAGGAGCAGGAGATGCACGTGCGAGGTGTTGTTGGTAGCGTGGACGTTAGCGGAGCGAATAAGACAAGAGAGAGCAGAAGCACATGTGAGGTGAGATGGGTGTGGGACCCACTCCCCAACACCAACCTTACACCATATGCATCCATCCCCTGTCCTGTCGCTGTATCATCATCATCTCATCTCCATTCCCTTCATATCAATTGCATTTACCTTCCCTCATCCACCTCATTTATTTTCCACCTTTTTATTCAATATCACCTTCAAAATAAATACTATATCTTATACTTCACATTAATCTAATTATTTTTATTTTTAAATAATTAGATTAATAGATAGAGTGAGCAACATGTGAAAACTAATACATGTTAAAGCCTTCTTCTCTCACACTCACCAGTTCAAGAATAATATTATGGTAACATTCAAACTCTTAAGCTTAAAATTTAAGTATTATAAAAAAAATTCGTGAAAACGTACAATGTAGTATAACTGTAGTAAAATGTTTTAAATGTAATATATTTTTATTAGATAAACCTTTTGGTTATATAAATAAAAAAGGTTTAAAAATGTAAGTATTATAAAAGTTTGGTATTGAAATAAAATTTATAAAAAAGTTCGTATAAAGGATGTGACATAATAAAAAAAGACTCAGATTATTTATATGGCTTTCATTTTATATGTTCATTATATTATTTATCATATTTTTCTTATAATTTTTTATCTCTTGTTTTTCTGCCCTTATATCTAAAAATGGGGAGTAGGAGAAAACACAACAAATACAAACAGAGTTTTAGGAACTGCATCCCTCATATTTTAATGTGGTTAAATATAGTTATTTTGTTTTATTTGATTCTTCATCCAATGGTCATAACTATTTCTCTTTGTCACTCTGTGACTAGTGAAAGCAATGAGATTGGGCCAATAATTAGGGATGTTCAACAATTTGTGGAAAAAGGAAGGGAAACAGGCTAAACAAAAAGATCTCTATTTAAACTATTTAAACATGAGAAATGATACTTTCATAATCATGAAATGAAATGAAAGTAGTATACAACTCTTTATCCTCATGTAATAAATTTAAATATAAATATATATAATAAAAATAATTTTATAATTAAATAATATAAAAAAATATTAAAATAACAGTTTTAAATAGTATTAGTATTAATGATTGTAATGTGATTATATAAACATAGAGATTGTGAATATATTATTATCCTAAAGAAAAATATAGGGGAATTTCTTTGCATTTTCAAACCCTTTTTTTCTTGTTTCTTTAGGTACTTTAATTCAGAGTCATTCTAAAGCATAGAAAAAGGCTTACGTTCCAGAACTTCTTCTAACTTTAACATCATTACCAAGATTTCACCGTAACACTTGTTCTTGTACTCCAAGTTGAGGTATTGATTTTGAGGGTTGTCACAATTAAAATAAGGGGTTTCAAATAATGTGATGTTTGAAAATAATCTACAATTAAAGGTAAATAAAAATTATTCGGTTGATATGAAAATGGGACGAAGAAAATATATAATTAAACATATAAATAAAAGAGTGTATAGTTGATTTGGAAATATGTCTCCAATGAAATATAATTTTCTAGAACTTAAAATTCTTTAAACATTTTACACAATAGATAGACTCTCATTCTAACATGAAGATTTTTACTTAGAACAAGAAACAAAACATAGCTATGAAGCCCATAATATTAAAATACCTTTCTTTTCATTGCATCGATTTCTTATATTTCTTATATATATATAGCTATTCAATATAATCAAACTTTTATAACTAAAATATTATAATGTTCATTTGGTTATACTAACATTTCTAACTCATGGTTTATTATTTGGACAATAAAAAGGGAGCAACAATGTCACAGATTTTATATTGGACGTACCTAAAAAAAAGCTGACTTTTTAAAAATAAGAGGGTGCAGGAATGTCAAACTTTTTTTTATATACGAAAAAATTGATAAATAACTCAATTTTATGTATAAATAATAATTTATAGATAATTGAATTTTATTTTACAATTGATAGTTCGTTTGTAAAAACTGTAAGTAAGTCATAGTTTATCTACAGATCAAAATCCGTATGTAATTATTAGTAGGCAACTTGAATTTTTTTTGTAGTGTTACTACAATTATAATTGTGGTTCACATAAATATTTTAAGTGAAATGGAGTAAAATCATGTACTATGATGTTAGACAAAATTTTAATACATACAATAATTATTCTATACAACTTACATAAAAGTAATTTTTGTTACTTATTTTTCATTTTAGTGTAATAGATAAGCTAATTTGTTCGAATGTAACTACTGCATTGTACTAGAAGAAAATTATCATTTAGGTGAGTATTACTAAGACCTGAACAAGAGGTAACACATTCGAACATCTAATTAAGTTTATTTTATTTTTTATGAGTACTTCATAATAATATGAATGAAATGTTTCAAATATTCTTTTCCAATAATCAATCTCCATTATGTCAGTCAACATGACATTCAACAATAAGGTAGACAACCATCATTCTCACAAGCATACTTAGTGTAATTTTATTTTCACACTTAGTGTAATTTTATTTTCTTGTTCACAAAATTTAGCTTAAATTAGACAGTTTTTTAAAATATTATTTTGAATACAAAATTTTCCTTATATTTTAAATTTTTTGTTTTAAGTCAAAACCAATTCAATTTAAAAAATTGTTCAAAATTATGTTGATGAACACACACCAACGGACATAAATTTTGAACAATCTTTTATGTCTTTTCTGATACGTTTTAACGTCTAATGCATATATGTTTTATGTAAATACAAAATGTTGAAGTTCGAGATAAATTTACGTCTATATATACATATCAAATCTCACATAATTAACCCTAAATATGTGAAGTAAATTTATGTTATTGAATTAAAAGCATACAATTATCTTTAGCATATATAGCCTATAGAATTCTTATGAGTTGAATGTGATATATATGAATATTGGAAGTCTCTAGTTGAGATACATGTTTGCAAAATTATTATTAGAAAATCAAAAGAAGAATACATTATGATGCTTAATATGGAGGAAGAAAAGAAAACTGATATAGACTCACCAAAAACAAAAAAGAAAGAAAAGAATAGCAGTGGTGGGCCTATAATGATATATTGCACCACTTCTTTGACTCTATCTTGTATGTTTTTCTCCCTATCTCTCTTCTCAGTTATATATAAAAGTTTTGAATGAGGATAGTTATCCGAACAAAAAAAGTTTATCGATGTTTTAGCAGTTCAAAATTGGCTACTCTCCTCTCAAGAACGTGTTTCTGCTATGAATAAAACAACAAAAGATTTGGAAGATTGTGAATCAAGCAGAAGTAATCAATCAATCAACAAAGAATAACGAAGATGATTTTGGCACGAAAATATATGCACCGTGTGCCACTGACAACTACCTATCGAAATGAATGGTGCCATTCATTAAGAACTATGATGCCATGTCATAACTCAGACTACTGTAGAGTCCAAACACTGATTCAGTATTGACCTAACTAACTCCTTTCAGTGCCCAATGTTTTACCCAATACTATCCCTACATACACATTTCAATCTTTAAAACAAAGGTACCAAAGTTGTTTCTTGAAAAATTATTAAATTTAATAGCTATTTATACAATTTTTATTTTCTGATAGATAAATACGTTAATATGGAGTCCATAATCATGTAAATTTAATTTTTAAATACGTTAACCATTTATAATAATCATATAGGTATTTCTACAATCAACACTCGTATTAGTTTAAAAAATGTACTAGATGTTAAGTTGAATTTATTTAATGAAATACCAGATACTTCTAAATTTGGCTTAAATCTTGTTTTGGTCCATAGTTTTACCAATGTGAGATTTTGGGTCTATGAAAATTCAATTACGTAAGTTTTTAGCATTAAACCCTTTTAGTGCATTGTTAGTATGTTTCCAACTTCAAATAGAAAATATTAACATGTCTAATTCCTTCCGGCAAGATATTAATAACCATGTTTAATAATAAATTTAACATATATCATTAAAAGTATATTAATAATTAAACGTGCTGTTAAATGTTTATAGTGAAGAAATTAAAGCTGAATTAAATATTTAAGATTTTATAATATTTTTTATAGATTTTGATTTATTTAATTAAATGGTTAAATTAATAAAATTAATTTGTACAAAAGAGTTATTAAATATACAAATATATACAAAGAAGAATGGGGTAAGTTAATGAGTAGTGAATAAGATAAATATACAAATAATTTGTATAATATATACTTTAATAGTAATTTCCTTTGCATTGCCAAATGTAATGTGATATTAATGAATTGATAGATAGAAAGTTGATAATTTTTCATGATCTGATGAAATTCTAAGGATGTGGCCCTATGAAGTTGAGTACAAGATTCATTATTACTTGGTGGGTGAGAAAGTTATCCATAATAGTAAAATTTTGAATGTTTGACATTAGAGATAAAATCTATGTTGGCGGGAGTACCTAAACTCGTTTTCCCAGTATACTTGGACGAAAAAGACCGATGGTTCCTTTAACATTTTGTTAGTTCCAGTGACTAGTTAGAAAAGTGAAGAATGTCCTAAAGAATGTTTTTCTTCCTCTCCCTTTAACTTTTTAACAGGGTCAATGTCTTCCCTATTAAAACAAATATCAAACATCAATTGATTCCCCTCACTAATATAAAATAAAATACAACATAAATATCACACTTGCACAGGAATAGAAATATTAATTGTTCTCATTCCTCAAACTAGCTATAGGTGTCGGTGCTCGCCAAATTCTAAGTTTTTCGAATATACAATATCAATTTATATGCTGTAATGAAGAAAGCCAGCATCAACCAAAAAACAAAATACACAAGTTACAAAAGAGATGGTACTCATTATTATTATTATTATTATTATTTTGTGCCTGGACAAATCAATGAATTAAAACTGATCAAAATCCAAAGAGGGTACTTGCATCAAGGTTTTCTCACCTCCATGATCAACCTGCTGCTGCACACTGAAACCACCAGACCCCACTTGAGAAGAAGACTCGGCTTGTGTTTGATCTGGTTCCACTTGCTCCAGATTCTCAGGTGGATTATTCATGTGGCTTTCTGGCCTTTCGGATTGTAGAACAAGTTTTCCTTCATTATAGAGACTGCTCAATTGATGAAAGTAGGGACAAGTCCTTGAGTCAAGGGACCTCTTCTTATTAACATCCTTGGTTTTCCTGAAGTACTTGTTTATGTTTTCCCACTTCTCTTTGCACCTCTTTGCACTCCTCCTGTATCCTAACTCCGACATCCCTTGTGAGATTCTCTCCCACAGAGGCACCTTATTGTTCCCTTCCTTCTCCTCATTGGTGTTGCTGTTGCTCACACTAGTGCACCTCAGGTTTATCAGTGCTAACACTTCGTCCTTTGGCCACCTTCTCCCAACATCGTCTTTCTCAGCAACGTTTGATGACAAACTTTTATTCAAAACCGAATTTCTCTCTACCGGATTTATATTATTCTGGCTATTTAGAGAGGAAGAACTAGGGTTGGTTTGAGGAGCTTGAGCTGAAGTGGAAGAAGTAGAAGGATTTGTGATGACTTGTAACGTGTCTTGTGCAAGAGTTGAGGTAGGGTTTTGTGTTGTGGGTATAGGTGGGATGTTTTGTGAAGGATTAGGGTTTTGCGTAATGTGAGTTTTTAGGTTTGAACCATTAGTTACTACCTTGAGGGTCTTGTTTGAAGAAGAAGTGAGTGAGAATTTGTTGAGTATTTGAATAATGTTGGTTTGTCTGTCACCTGCAATGGCTTGCTCACGAGCCATCATCTCAAGCTCCTTGTTCATTTTCTCCATCTCTTGCTTCTTCCAAGCTTCCTCTCGAGTGAACTTCTCTTCATCTCTGGTCATCATGTCCTCGAGGAGCTTGTTGTGCATCTCCTCTTGCTGCGCCATCATCTTGTGCACAATGCTCTCACAAAAACCCTTGAACATTTCAAACCTACCGGGCCTTTTTCTCTTGCGCCCCTGACTCTTTGCCACTACTGCATCGTGGTTTTGTTTTGTCACCGATGACTCAACTTTTCCAGAATCCCCTTCTTCCAATGGATGGTGGTCCATCTTGTCTTGTTTCTGTAGTTGCTGAGTCTTTTGTCCGGTCCCAAGATGATCACCACCCCCTTGATGGTAAAGCTGTTCAAGCTCACTAAGAAACCGATAATTGTTATTATTCTTGCCGTAATTAATGTTGTTGTTGAAATATCTACTTTCTTCTTCAAACTTCTCCTTGCACTTCTCTGCACTCCTTTTATATCCAAGCTCTGCCAGCTTCCTGCGCCCACACCATAAATTATATAAATCCAAAACCCAACCATGGAATGAAGCATCTAACAGCATCTTTGTCTTCAACACGTATAATAATAGACAAATTTGCTTTCTTCCTTGCTCTCAGGCTGAGAGTGTATGGGTGTCAAGGTGTCAGTGTGTGAGCTAAAGTGTGGGTGCACGTGTGCGTTTGTCTACCACATGAAGGTTTTAGGTAGCAGACGATGCAGCTACACTGATCGAACGCAAAGTGCTGCTCATAATTAATTTTCTGTTGAAGAATTTATTGGGTTGATTTATTTGGAGAATTGTTGTTGAAAAAGAGGGTTAAGGACAGGAAATAACAGTAAAAAAGAAGGTACATAATTGTAAGAATAGTATTAAGTTAATTAATTGGTACCTTGAGACATGTTCCCAAGTGAGTTCTGGGAACCAACTCTCGGTGCTAGATCTGATCCTCAAGAGCGCAAGCACTTCGTCGTTAGTCCAGGGATCAATCAGCTGGGGTAGTTGCTGCCTTTGATCTCTCTGGATTTGGAAGTTCATTGGGATGGTGGTGTTTTCTGCCTTGGCTTCATCTTTGTGGGTAGAGGGTGGGTGGTGTAATGGGTGCAAGAGACTGTTGGGTTGGAGTGGCAGTTGATGGGAAGGGCTATAGGGATCAAAATTGGAAGAGAAGGTATTGGGGGTGCCAGAAGCATGGAGAGGGAAAGGTAAGTGAAGAGGTAGTGAGGTCCTTGGAGTTATGAATTGGTGGAACTGCTCAGGTACTCCATCGAACATGTTTCTGTTTCTCTTTTGTGTTGATACTTCTCTCTTTCTTTACCTCTTCTTTCCTGTGCTCACTGTAAATTCAAATCAGCAAAATGCTGCAAGCAACTTACAAACCACGCACCAACCTCTCTCTCTCTCTCTGTTTTCTGTCTTTCTCTCTCTCTCTCACATTTATCAAAGAATTTGTCCTTGCATGGAAGGGAAAAGATAGCCCACCACCACACCCTTTTAGAAGAAAGTGAACTCACACCCCTAGCTAGCGGACAATATTGCATATAATAATATAAAAAGAGTGTTATTATCAAGTGATTATGATATGAATCAACTTTTTAATTCAAAAAGAAAGAATTATATATAGATGTTTCATGGAGATTAATTAAACGACATATTTGAAGAATATGATATTTTTGAACAGAAATGAAAATGTGGTTTGCTTGAAGAAGTGAATCAAGGCACGTTAGAAATAAAAAAGGCATATCCAATGGGTTTTGAGGGTTTTTCCTATTTGCATATAAAATCCAAAGCGATCTTTATGATGCATTGGAGTTGGTTGTAGTGAAAAAAGTTAAGACAGGGAGAAGGATGTGAATGTGAGCGTGAGAAATGAGATGAGAAGAGAATGAAGAAGAGGTGAGGTGTGATATTATGATGGGATGCATGATTGGGGATTGGAGAGGACGCGCGTGGAGGGAGAGTGAGGTGGAGAATGGAAGTTGGAAAAAAGGGGAAAAAAGAAAAAATAGTTTTGGTTTGGTTGTGACTGGGGCACTCGAATCCTATGCAGTAGCTGATGCTCATGATGGTGTAATTAACGGCATCCGAATGGCAGGACACGTGAAAACATGCAGAGGATGGGACCAATTATTTAAGGATGGGAATCTTCACATGGTACAGAGGATACAGTGCTATAGTACAGCTTCACCCCTTCTTCTTCTCTCTCTCTCTCTTGAAGACTTGAAAATATTTCGATTTTATTGATGGATATGTTGGGCCTACTATTAGATGTATAGTTTGGATCTAAGAACACCAACAATAAGAATATTTCCCCCACCTTCAACGATTTACTTTCCCCTTTCTGCGACTTTGCATTTTAAGCCTCTCTTTATACTATCACCGCCATCCCTCCCCTTTCCTTCCTTCATTTATATGTGAGATTTCCTCCAACACTTAGAATGAAATTAGGAACTTCATTGAAAATGGTGTGTTGAAACTAAGAATGAGAAAAAACAAAGTTTGGGACTTAAGAAAGAGGGGAAGGAGGTGGGGTAAGTGCTTAACCAGCTTGGAATGAGTTGTGGAAAGAGATATGTCATAACTAGTAACTTCTTCTCATTAGATTGCTTCAATCTCAACCCTTCGTACCTCCCACTTTTTCCCCCTACTTTTTCAGTTTTGACCTATTTCACTCAAAATCGAGGGGGGCATGCCTTGCTTTCGGGTGCATTTTTTTTTTTTTTTTTATCTTCAAAAACTTTTCTCACTCCTTTGCATTATGCACCCACTCTTGCCTTCCAATACACTTTTGTCTTCTCTTTCAAACTTTCAATCTTATCTCAATTATTCAAACCTATTATAGGCCCAACTTACCCCAACACATACCCAAAACTAAAATAAATTACTTCCTGCACCCCATCATTCTTTGAAAAGACCATTTCACCCTTTTAAAAAACAACTTTTGGATTACTCTTTCCGAAATATTTAGGGAATATACTTTCCAGAACAGAATTTATAAATTCTGGATTCTCCATTCTGGAAATTAAAAAATTGTGTTTCAGAAAGGACATTCTGGAATTATTTTTTGCCTTTTGGATTTCTTATTTCAGAAATACATTTTGCTTACGGAACCTCTATTCCAGAAATACTTTTTACTTATGAAACCCTTATTCCGGAGTCATCCAAGATAATTTTGGTATTGCATAGAATATAGGGATGCAGGAAGAAAAATGTAAGGGTGCAGGAAGAAACTGCCTTAAGTAAGTGGTAGTAAGTAAGTACACTGTTATGGGTTTTGGATCACCTTAGCCTGGCCCATAAATCACAACTTTATCTTGGTGCTGACCAGAGTAAGGCAAATGCTCCCTGCACCCAATCATTTTTAACCTGCACCCAACATATTTTTTTAATTTCCAAAAATGCCCTTAATTCCGGAAATAAAAATCCAGAATTGAAAATAATATATTCCGGAAAAAT
>Ga0123342_1000684_pt1 | contig 54926 bp, 25 predicted proteins | sample Turbeawhitnodule_FD_89960 | JGI IMG/M metagenome (GOLD analysis project Ga0123342, IMG submission 89960) | Root nodule microbial communities of legume samples collected from Mexico - Turtle bean Mexico white nodule | ecosystem: Host-associated > Plants > Roots > Nodule | place: Mexico: Nepantla...
AAAAAAAAAAAAAAAAAAACATCACACTTCCCACTATATTTAAAAAAAATAAAAGATAGGAAGTGGAGGAAGAATTTGCCAACTACAACCACAATAATATTAATAATAAAAACTACAATCACACTAACAAACAAGTCTCTCTCTCATTTCTTCTATTTTTTTTTCCTCTAAAAAAATAGAGAGAACTACAAGAAACAATAAAAAAAAAAAAGAAATACTAAAACCATTCTCCACAACAATCTCTTTATCATCCACTAAAATCCATTAAAAATCTCAACTTGGAATTGAGATGTAATTAATTTTAGTAAAAAATAAAGAGAGTGTTTTAGTTTAACAATAATGATAATGTTTTGGTGATGACAGAGAGATACTACTAAAACTTGGGACGCATCACGTGAAATCCACGTGCAAAGACTCTTATCCTTAAACAAAAATCCGAAAGTCTAAGAAGCAACACCCACACGTTATTCGCCAGGTGTCGACTTTGGGAGCCTTTGGTACATTTCTCATAGGACCCTTCCCTAGTAGCTTCTACCCTACCCTTCTTCTACCTTCTACTACTAATACTGATACTACTGCAACACTTAATTAATCAACCGCCACGCGCCGCCGTACTCACGCGCTACTGCGACAGTGCAATCTCCAACTGCCGGGCCAGGTAGGAGGGGGCGCTCAGGTGAGGGAGGTGGCCGTCCGTGTCCAGCCACTGGATGGTGCTTTTTCCGCCGATGTGCTCCTTCATGTACTTGGCCACGGTTTCAGGCACGGACATGTCACGTGCCGTTTGCATGATGCAACAGGGCACGCTTACCAGACCCAGAATTCCCCTCAGGTCGCTGTTGAAAACCGTGCGCGACACGAACAGCGAGATGTCCGGCCGCATGTTGAACAGCGTCCGGGAAAACTCCCGCACCGCCGTCGGCACGTCCGCTCCCACCGCCAGCGGCGCGAAGCCGTTCACCCACGCCTCGTAGTTGGCCTCCATTGCCGAGAACACCTGCTCGATCTCTCCCTGCTCAAATCCCCCGTGGTAGTCCTTGTCGTTCAGAAATCTGACAAAATTCAACCACCGGTAAGACTTCTAATCACTCTTCTTCAATCAATTACTCACTCACACACATTACTTTCCCCTTTCAAATCAACACTCTGCATCATCATCTGCATGCTCCTAACCCCATTCAAACTACAGGTATCAGTGCTTGGTTGAATGGGTTGGAGAAAGGTGTTTGAGATGAAAAGAAAACAAGATTTTGTGGAAGTGTTGAAATGGAAAAAAAAAAGCTGGGTTGAAGTTTGATGTAGGAAAAGAAGTGGAATTGAAAGAGGTGGGTTCATGATTAGCCCCTCCATTATGTAGTTTGAATCCAAACATACACCAATTACACTGAGACCACAGTTTTTTTTTACCTCAAACAACATAAATCAGTATGAAATTGTCAAGTTCCATGGATCAAAGAAGGTTGAGAAAATAAAATTTAATCCAAACATGAATACATACATACAAGTGGTAACAGAAATTTGAAGCAGAGAGGAAGCAAAAATGAAGTAACGGAAGAGGAGAGGGTTTGGTTGGGGTACCTGGGGGAGGCGCCGATGAGGATGAGTTTGGAGAAGAGTTCGGGGCGGCGGATGGAGGCGAGCATGCCGATCATGGCGGAGATGGAGTGGCCGACGTAGGCGCAGCGGGGGACGCGGAGGGCCTCGAGGATGTTGAGGAGGTCGTCGACGTAGGCGTCGAGGGTGGTGTAGCGGCGGTAGTCGAAGTGGTCGGGGTTGACGCTGCCAGCGCACACCAGGTCGTAGAGAATGACGCTGTAGTGGCGCGTGAAGTAGGGGAGCACGCGCTGCCACGCCGACTGGTCCGTGCCGAAACCGTGTGCCAGGACGAGGTACTTGTCGCCGGTGCCCTCCACGCGCACGTTGAGGGCGTCCAGAATGGAACTCCCCATACCGAATTTGTTCTGATTAAAACGATCAGAGAGAGGAACACTCACACACACACACACACAACAGTAGAGTGATTGGTTTGGTGTGTGTGTGCAAGAGAGCGCGTGGCTTTTGTTGTTAAGAACAGTCGAAGGTGGTTCTCTTGATTTTATATTTTGTTTCCTTTGTCTCTTTGGCTGCTATTTATAACTGCCATCACTCAATCCCAACACACTATTTTCTTTTGCCTTTTTTTAATTTTTTGTTTTGTTTAAATCCTTTATTTTATTTTAATTAATTATACTGTTTTTTAATAATACCTGAATTAGACAGGTTAGGTTTTAATTTTAATTAGATAATAAAAAAATATTTGTAATAAAAATGATTAAATTAGGAAAATTGTACATCTTAATTAAAACTATGATGGACTTTAATTAATACTAAAAATAAATTAAAAAAAGTGTTGTTTGCATTATCTAAAGTAAACTAAATGGTACACCCAGTGACGTACTTATTAATTATTGCAAATGCAGATGCCGTATGGAAGCAACTAGAAAACGAAATAAATTCTTTTATTTATTTATTTATTTATTTTATCTCCTTCTACTTTGGAAGTTCTTCAGTTTTGACGTACAGTGGGGTATTTAATAAAAGAGAGAGAGAAATGTTTCAAACATTTTATTTTTATTATCATCTTGCATAATAAAATCATTAATTAAAATGAAATGTTAAATATGGTTAATTAGTTAATGAATAATGTAAAAAGTGTTAACAGTAGATGAAAGCAAAGGTGGAAACGTTTTTTACCTTTATTATGCAGAATCAAAAGTTAATCTTTAATTAGTAAAACTAAGAATAGAAGTGTATGGTAGTTATGTGAGTGATATTAGTGAAGCTATGATTTTGATTAAAGATTTGTGATTGAAGAAACTGGTGGCAGTTATTAGTCGATAAACAGTGTGATTTGGTGTGATTTTACTTTCTGGAAAACGAATTTGGTATGATTAGTTGAAAGCTTCAACTAATCAGTAATCAGCAAAACAAAGCAAATGGTAGATTTTTGAAGAAGATGAGATAAAGATGCGACATCACAATCATCATCACTTTTTGTCCTGCCCAATTATCCCATTGTACGGACCAAGAAAAATTTCACACTCCACTTTTTTTTCCTTTCATCTTTTTACTTTTCACCTATTCACAATTCGGATGAGGAGGAATGTTAAAACAATGTGTTTTTTAATTCTAAATTAGGATTATATATAAGGAATAAATATATATTTTGTTGTTTTTTTATAATTTTTTTTTAAACTTTAAATATCATAATTATTTCTAATAAAAAAATTATTGAAATTCATCTTTCAGAAACAAATTTTATATAACATTCACATCAATGATATATAAAATATTCTAATATACTAGATTATACTAAAAATAAATTTTATATAACATTCACATCAATGATATATAAAATATTCTAATATACTAGATTATACTGAAAATTTCTTTGTCACTGACAAAGATTTCTTTCAATAGTTTTTTTACTACATTAAGAAATTTAAAGTTTATAATAAAAACACAAATTAATTTCGTATGGAAATATAGATACGAATATACATATTTAATTGTCTATTTTAAAATTCAAAATTTCATCACAATCATATCTCAAAAAAAATATCTTAATAGATTAAAAAACATCTTAATAGATTGAATAAGAATGTTATATTTAGAATATTTTTAACCATGATCTTGACTCTTTAACTTAACTGTGTGAAATTATTAGATTAATTATAGAAGTAAAATAAAGATTATTGTTTTAAACAAAGAACATAGTAGATAATTAATTGCTTTCCTATTGTTATTATTACAATTATCAAGGAAATAAAAGAATTTAATTTTTCAGTGTTATGAATTCGAAAGAAAAACACTATGAGTTGGTGCATCCATAATGGTCAATTGTTGTAAATGAATAATCCAAAAAATTTATGTCCTAACATCTATTTTTGTCAGTTGGTTCAGCTGCTGTCTCCTACCCATTTCAATCATATTATTAAAACAATTTGTCTTTTTCTCTTACAAAGTATTAGTCAGTCTCATATAATAAAGAATTTAGTCTCCATAATAGTCATACAAAAACCTATGAAGAAAATATCAGTCACAAATAAATATATTTCTCACCAATCATATTTCTTATAAATATACTATACCTTTTATATATATATATATATGAAATTTCTCGAAACAAGTTCAAGTTTGTTGAAATATATAATTATATAAATGAAAAATTATTTTACCAATTCGATTAATGAATTATATGAATTATTATGTACGACCTTTTTATTGGTACTTAATTATTTATATTTTTTATGTAACAATTTAAGATCTTAATTTTATGCTTTATTTGATGTTTAAGTTAGATAGATGCACTTTTCCTCTCGATTTCACAATTGATTAATATTTGCCTTTTTTTATCATCAAACAGAATAAAATAAATAGCTTTCTTTTTTAACTTTATTTGTCTTATGTTAGATATAATTTAGTTTTTGTAACTTTTTATTTTATATATTTTTAAGAACTGTACAATTTTATTTATGTGTGATTTAGTGATTCTTATAGTTATATTAACTTGATATTTTAGCCCTTACGTTTAAAGAATAGTAATTTTGAATATATAATTTGAGTCCTTTAATTCAGTGTATATATTTTAATCGTATTGAATCCTTGTCATTTAAATTCATAGAGGATAAAAAATAGAAAATAATATGTATTAAAGCTAAAAACTAAAATTTGTCCAATTGTATAAATTAAATAAGTAATTTAACATTATTTATTTTTTATCCTCAAGTACAACTATTCATTAGTCACCACTACAGTAAAAAGAGAGACTTTTTTACTTTAATTGCTTTGAACATTTTACATCTCTTATATAACTAATACATGTAATACTAATGTATAAAGTGTACTAATTACATCTTACATTAGTTGTTAGTATAACTGATATGCCATATGTCCAAATCCATTTCCTCAAAAAATGTTATCACCTTTTCTACAATATAATTTAAAAATTTACAAGAGATATAAATTTATGACAGAAATCTCATCGACTCATATCATTACTTTTATTTATGAGTAATAAAAAATTTATTAGTTTATTGAATATATTTATCATCATTTACATTTTATAAAATTTAATAAGTCAGGTTAAAATTAATGTTTTAATTTAGACTATTTTTTAAATCAATGTGGACTATTTTATGACTTATTTAGGTTATTTTTTTACTGTTTTTGTCAACTATTTTAATACCGTTTATTTGTTATAACTTATCACATTGTGTTTTTACCAAGGTAGAAGGAATTCGTTCAATATAACATATTTTTTATATGCAAGGTTGTGGTTTCTCATATTTGTTGGAAGGTTATGGGTCTTTGATTATGATCGTAGACGAAATATCTGTAAAAGACACTCTGACGATTATGTTACGAATAAATTCTTAATAGTTGAAAATAATAAATGTTATTTAATGGTACCTTGATATGATCTTGATCAGGATATTTATAGAGGTGAATTGGATCATTACTTTATGTGTGTGTATTAATACAATTTTCCTGATTAATTTTCTGACATTAAATACAATTTTACTTTTAATCATTTTTAATCTTGTCATTAGGACGATAATAAGATTTAAGTGATTGCTTCTGGTCAAGGGGTGTGAGTGCCGTGTAATTCCCATTATATTAATTTATTTATATTAAGTTGAATTGCTTTATTTATTATTTTATTTTGTTGACTTTGTGGCGAAATAATATTATTATTGATGTGATACTTTGTTTTTTTATGTAAAAAAAATGTGTGAAATATAATTATACTTGTAAAATAAATTATTTTAAATTTCCTTTTTACTTAATATTAAAATTACACTGAATATCAAACTCTTATTAAGTGTTGGAACATCTTTTGCAGATATTCTTAATAACCGAGAGCGAACGAAAGAAGAGTTTGACGGAAGGTAGTGAACAAGAACAAAGAAAGAAAAAATATGCCGATCGAACATAAGAAGTGGAAGGATGAGTGTATATCGAACGACCGAAGCAGAAAAGTTAATTATTAGACCTGTACAAATTATCTCAGTCTCTTTTGTACGAAAATAAAAATATTAATTTTTATTTTGTTTTTGTAATATTTTATTATGAAATTAATTAGATCATTAATTTTTAAGACATGGATTCACTTATAAATTCTAAATTATTTTAGTTAATGGGAAATCTTGAACATTTACCTGTTTTTTTTTTTTTTCAGATTTTTTCCTCTATAAAATAACATCTGAAACAAATTTTCACACAACCTATGTGGTGGCAGAAAGAGTGTTTGATCTCACTGTCTAAAAAGTACTTATCAGATTAACAACAACAATATGAAATATTAAAAAGGGCATGTCTGTGAAAGAAATGGAGCATGAGTAATGGTGATGACGCTGATTATGAGGACATATATATGGTCCTCCATGCATCGGAGTTGAACCCAGTTCCATTATTATTACCACCATCTTTCACAATCACGGCATAACACAGTTTTCTGTAGCTCAGTGTTGACGTTTCAATGGCAGATAAATGTATAGAATCTTCATGCACTTCCAGATCAGATGTTACAGGTTAGGATCAAGGGAGTCGTAGGGTCACGCACACATACATATAAAGTCGAATCTGATTCAACGGAACTTCCCTTAAACTCTTTCTTTTTCTTTACCAACCTCCCGTTCCTATCCTATTTATAAGTGATATTTATTACAAAATGAACTTTAAGTCTAATTCAATCCCATAAAAACAGTTTATGAGGTGAGGTTTGCATCCACTTATATACAATGAAATGTCATAATCTCTAGTCGATGTGTGATCTTCAACACACTCCTCACGCCGAGGCTATCAACTCGTGCGTGGAGAAATATGTTATGAGGAGTCCAATAACGGCCTGATAGCGGATCGACTGATAAGCCCAACAAACACTCACAGATAGGCTCGAAATGACTCTGGTACTATATTACGAAGTAAACTTTAAGCCTAACTCAACCTCATTGAACCGGTTTTATGGGGTTGAGTTAAGCTTAAAGTCCACTTCGTAATAATATTTAAGTTTAATTTTTAATTTTATAAAACTGATAAGGTGAGATTTACATGCACTTGTATATTATGAAATGTTTTTATTTTTAGGTTTTGTGAAATCTTTAATAAATTCTCTCACGTCAAAAAATACCAATTTATATATAAAATTATATATTATATAGATGATAAAATAATAGTCTGATAAATATCAAGTGACACGATAAGTTTAATAAACTCTGGGTATGACTTTCTTTCAAATTCTAATCCTATGCTAGTCCATTTAATTTTCTTTTCTTGTTTCCGCATCCAAGTTACTGACCACATAATACAGAATTCAGACACAGAAGGATTTGACATGCTGCTACACTTTTTCTTCCTCTATTTCCAATATCTCACTATCTCTATGACACAGATGTACCAAGCTTTAACTTCTCCTTTCTCTCCCTAGCTATATGCTACCCCAAACCACTAGCTAAAGGCATAAACTTCTACCTTATCTTCACCATTAATTACTTTTTTTTTTCTTTCTAAAAGTGCTCTGCTAAATTCTGCTCTCTTTATTGTACCATAAGTTTTTAACCATGTTTTTCTTTATCATCTAAAGGGAGCTTACAGTGTGAATATAGAACTTTATTTTTCTATCACGGTTGTGTTTTCATCACTATAATCAACAATGAATGAATGAAAACTAAGGTGTTTAAAAATTTATATGAAAAAAGGAACAATTCATCAAGTGTTATATAGCATAGTGCCGATAATTTCGCACCCTAGATTAGGAAATGGAAGATAAGATGTTTTTCGCCCTCCAAATAGGATAATTTTATTCGGTATTTTCTTAAATAACTAAAAAAAATATTCTAAAATTGAGTGAGTTCTACATGTGAAATAAGACTTTAGTCAAATTAAGAGAAGTCATAAAGGAAGAGGACATGATGAGTACCACTTCAGTTTAATATAAAAGTTGAAATTGTACATAAAAATACAACTGTTTAATTTTAAAATATTTTTTATTTAAAAATATCAAATAAAATTAAACTATTTTTATAAAAAAAAAACAAGATAAGGGGAGAGGGAAGTTATCCAAAAAGCAAGTTGATAAGGTTTGAATGTTGGGGCCCTTAAACCGAAACTGGCATATTCATTATTACCCCAACCATAACGAGAGAGAAAGAATGCAAAAGTCTTCCAAAGTTCCAAAGGTTCTATGCATGATGTTGGCACAAAGGAACAACCTACTTGGTACAATTATGTCTTCTGCTCACCCATAACTCTCTCATATATATCCTACTTTTTTTTTTTTTCCACAACATTATTCTTGAGAGTGATGTATAACTAATCCGCATTAGTAATTTAAATTTTCCATTTAGTGTTCATATAAAGATAATTATTAAGACAAGAGTTGTGTGTTGAAATGTAGAGATGAAAATATTTCATTGTATATAAGTGGGTGCAATCCTCATTCCATTAACCGGATTTATGAGATTGAGTTAAACTTAAATTTCACTTGTAGAATTTTAAAAATCTTTTTATTAGTGTATAAGAAATTTAAAATATTAGGATATAAGAATGAAAAAAATAATTTTTTTACATTAAAAGCAACCATTATTATGTGTGAGAAATATTCTATAATAATAAATAAGAAAGAATCATTTACTATAATTAATAATAAAATCTTATAAAATCTATACATTAAAAATGTATATAACTTCAAAGTGAAATAAGACAATAATGGTAACATTCCTATTTTAACTACATCTAATCTAATCATATAATAAGCATGAATATTAATATAAATATTTATATATACATGTATTATCTTTGTAGTATTTTAACATATATATCTTTTTATTGAGAAATTAATATTTACAAACATCAAACACAATAATAAGAACAATATATATTTCTCTTTCATGCAACCTCATTTGTCTCCGTGTATAATACACGAGAAAACAAAACACGACAAACAACATGGTCAGCTAGTTATAAAAAAATTTGCTATATAATTTCAATTAACAAACATAAAGTCATTTACTCTGATACATTTTCTCAAAACCATCAAGTGTCTATCATAATTAATCATTCACATTACTCATGTCAAAGTTCTACTGACCCACATACTCAGACACTTGACTCTATTTCTGGAAGACTCGTACATTAACTTCAATATATATTTCCTTCATTAATAAGTTAATTACCTCTTAAGTCAAGTTGAGACTTGAAATACAATCTACTTTATTAAGTAAAGTAGAAAAATAGTAAAAATATCACTAACTCGCGTCTATTAGGTTTATAAATAAGTAATATATTATGTTATCATAAATACTTATTTACATAAACAAACACCTAAAAATAGAAGATAAGAGTATTACAAAGTGGACTTTAAGTCTAACTCAACCCCATAAAACCGGCTCATAGGGTTGAGGTTTACACCCACTTATATACGATGAAAGACTCTAATCTCTAGTCGATGTGGGATCTCCAACAAAGAGTTAAGAGTGAGAGTTAGTTTAAGTCTTTCTACTGATTGATTTTTAAACATTTTTCATTTTTTTATACGAGATTGAAATATCACTAAAATATTTTTATTTTATTATTTGTTGACAAAAAAAATAGAGTTAAGAGTATTAGCATGTAACTAACTTTTAATTTTATTATGATTAGATATCTCACATCGATTAAAGATAAAGACATTTCATGGTATATAATTGGGTAAAAATCTCACCTTACGAGTAAGGTTAAGTCAAACTTAAAGTTTATTTCTATAGTATCAGAACAATTTAAAATTTGTTTAAAGGAAATTCGTTGACCATATTAAACCACCCGCTATCGGATTCGAATAATTTATTGAAGATCAAACTAAAAATATATAATAATCATAAAATATATATATATATATATATATATGTGAAGGAAAAGTGGGTGGGGTGGGGTGATGCTCCCCTAGTCAAGAAAAAGAGGGTCATACATTGGATTCGAATCCTATCCTCATTATCTATTACTCACCAAATCATGGTTGTTGAGTTGAGTTAAGCTGAGTTGAGGACACCCCAATCCCAAGTGTGCCAAAAAGAAAAAAAAGTTGCTTCCTCCTATGCGTGGAACTTCCGTTCAACTAAATGATTCCCATTTTATCCATATGTGGCACGTGCCTCCCCCTCAACCAACAAATCTTTCTTTAACTTTAACCTAATATTTTACTTTCTAATCAATAAATTATACCATACATAATATAAAATCATTATACACAATCTCTTAATCATAAATCCAATTTATTCACTTTTACAATAAACAAATAATTAACACGTCCACACTCTCATTTAACTACAAAAATACTATGTTTAATCAATTTATTATATTTTGCAATAATGATTTTAAAATCATACTACCCATTTTTTTATTAGTTCGTATAAAAGTTTTTACAATGAGTGCATTGTCATTAAAATCCTTAGCATAATTATTTTAGACGTAGGAGTAATTTCTTAATCGCATAGAAGTTTTTTATCGTGAAATTGTTTTAGAGAAATTATATTTTTCTTTACCAACTAATTCATATTAAATTAATACATATTTTTATAATAAAAAACAAATTTATTTATATGGACGTTGTGAATTTATATTAATGATATTATATATTATAAAAAAAATAATTCTATGAACATATTTATGTGTATTATTACTATTTTATATGTAAAATCAGTAGCATAGAGTATGCAATATAAAATAGAAATCACAGTGAAGCTATGTTAATGTCGTAATATTTTTGTAATTATAATAATTGCAGAAAAAAATAATATTTTTTTTAATTCATGTAATCAGAGAATAAATTTTAATTTTATCTTTCTTATGGTTGTATAACATAATTTTAGGAGAACTATTACGCTATATCATTTTATATAACTTGATGCCTTAAAATTGATTTAATTTTTTTAAAATTAATTAAACTCAAAAGAATATATATTTAATATCCTATCTTACTGGATAACAACAATGTAATATGTCAGATATAGAATGTATTGGATGCATTTATATTAGTCTCATGTCATCAAATATTCAAAATAATCAATGCAAGAAAAAAACGATTTTTCTAGTAACTACTCGACTAGAAATGATAGGTTTAAACTCGATCAAGAATTTTATACATCAATTTAATATTAAAATTAGTTTCGTTGTTATTTTATATAATTTATGATGTATTATAGTATCAATTTACAATTTTTTGAGACATTATGAAATGAAAATGTACAAGCGTGAAAATTGTGTATACAAACAAGCTCCTCGGATACATTTTTATATTTTATTTGTTTATACATAGTTTTAACACTTTAATTTAACATCAACAAACACACCTAAGTAAATTAATAGTTGTGCTCTTGTCACTCTTTTTTTTTTAAGGTTCATTGTTAAAGAAGTATTCTCGAATGACATGACACGTTTTTAATGAGAATGAAGAAGAAGGTTTCACTCATAGCAAGAGTTTGGATAATATTAAAAAATAAACTTTAAATCTAATTTAATTTTATAAAAATCAAATTATAATGTGAGATTTGCACTATTTTTAGTCGATGTGGTAATGTTAACATATCTCCTCACGCTGAGACCCCCAGCTGAACTCGTTCTAATGTTGACTTCTTGATTTCCCATCTATATCGGTCAATTGATTGGTTCGGTTAATAAGTATGATCTTGATCTTTTTCATTGTCGAAAGCCTAACAACAAAATTGTCGATATCTATCTCTGTCTCTTTCTATTGGTCAATTCTCTCCGTATCTCCTCTAGATAGTGGTTGGTTTAACTCCAAGTCAGGCATATTGTCAACTCTCCAGCACTGGTAGTCTGGCGAGTAAGCAACTTTTTCTTTAGTAACTCCAAGCAGGAGACTTACCTTTCGAGACTATATATTTATGAATAATCCGGTAGTAGCCCAATAGTAGGCGATTTAATAAATCCAACAAACTCTTGTTATGATAAATTGTAAATAACTCTATATATGTTAAAAAATAACTTTAAGTTTAACTCAATCTTATAAAATCAATTTATAAAATGATCAGTTTATAAAATGAGATTTGCATCCATTTATATATTATAATTTTTTTGTTTATCTCTAGTAAATAATCTATACCATATATTTATAAACAACATGAATAGGGTTTAGATAAAGAATTATGAATTTGGTATTTGTAAGGAAGAAGGTAGAAGAAGAATAGAAGAGATAGATGGATAGAAAAATGATGAATGAGAAAGTGTTTCTATTGTATTATTATTAGGGAGGTGAATATTGTTGGAAGGGGTTTTAGACATAATGATGAACATGCACTATAAAACCACAACTCCATTCACTTTATTTATCTTTGATTCATCCTATACGAGGCAGGTATCTAGTCTTGTTCCTTTTTCCATAGATTTCCAACGTGTTTGAGGATAAAGAAAAGTGTGTAATAATTTTCCTTTTTTCGCACGCGCATAGCCACCACGTTAACAATAGGGTTTCGATGTCACTTTCCTGTACCATCTTTTGACTTTCATTTTCCATCATTTGTACTTCATTCCTCTTCCTCTTCCTTCACCTTCATTCAATTTATCTCACTAACCTAATTTTCCTCCAATCAACCATCCACACCTTCAACTTCTCATCCAAATCAACATTCTATGCCTTTTCTCAACACCTACATCTAAGTGGACAAAATAATCACACTTCTTTTCGTTTATAATTCTTTTATACCCTTTATCTATTCCAAAACTCTCATCAATCTTCTTTTCTTTTCTAAATATATCTTGTCGGTAAACAAATATTCATTACTCTTTTTATAATTAATTAGGAACTTTCACTTCTACAAAATTAATTTTTTACATTAGTTAAATTGAGACATTTTGCATTTTTTTCTGTGTGTAGTGAGTCAACATTTTAATAAAATAAAATAACTGAGAAATTTTTTCTACATTGGTTGTGTTATTATCAACAAATAATAATAAATAAATATGGATTATTTAAGGGATGATCCATCCTTAATGCAGAAAAAAGAAGAAGTAGAACTTCGCATCTTTACCTATTCCAAATTGTGAGCAAATGCAACATTTTATATCCCTAAAGGACCAATAAACCAACACTTAAAATCCCTTAACCCAAAAAATATAACTGTTAATGTGACCCATCTTTAACAGAAGCCAAAGAGAAAATACACATCAAACTCAAAAAAACCTAAAAAACCCACCAAAAACCCACCAAAAAATAGGAGATCTTTAAAAGACCCTTTTTATCAATATGAATTCACCACATCCTTAACTATGCACAAGTAGCCATAATGTAGCACTACAAGAAAAACATGAAATAAAAACTAATTTTTAGAAACTAAAATAATTAGTTGTAATAGTAACTAAATTAGAGACTATTTTAGAAACTAAAAAAAAATTGGTTTCTAAATTAGTTTTTATTATTGTTAAATAGTTTCTAAATTGTTATCTAATTAACAACCAAGCTTTTAACTACCAATTATTTAGTTTTTAAATTTGGTCTCTAAAACATTGGTCGCTAATTAGATACCAATTTAGAAACTATTTAACAATAATAGAAACTAATATAGAAACCATTTTTTTTTAGTTTCTAAAATGGTCTCTAATTTAGTTACTATTGCAACTAATTATTTTGGTCTCTAAAAATTGGTTTCTATTTCATGATTATCTTGTAGTATGTATATGACATTTTGTTTTGAAAAAATGTTTTTAATTTATATGTATTCATTTCTTGGTTTTTACACTTTGTCCCTCTAGAGAAAAGTAACATGACATTATTAAACAACAAAATATATATATATATATATATATTATATTAAATGATATAATATTATTAATACAATTTTTTTTTTGTAATCAAAATGTATTTTTTAATTATTTACTTTGCATGAAACATGTAATGTTGGAGGATGAGGATGAGAAAAAGGAAGAATCGCAATTCTCCATATACTATTGTCAAGTCAAATTAATAAAAAAATACTAAATAATATGAGTTGTTTTATAATGCATATAACATTTTTTAATTTAGAATCGATGTTATATCTACTATATCATATAACATCAATTGCACAATTCTGTTTTATGGGTTTTCATTTCAGCCACACTTTTTTCCTACTGAAGTTGAATTCTAGACATTATTTATGAAAACTAAATTGAATACTACTTCGATTAACAACTTGTTAGTCGTAATTTTATTTGTTGATATAGCATGTCAATTTGAACATAAATTATTATTTACAAATATACATATTTTTGTAGTAAAAGGTGGGAATGTGGAGAATTGTTTTAACAACAGTTACTATTGTGGATAAGGAACATGCACAGTATAACGAGAATCATTGAGTTACATATGCTCTGACCACTAACGTTAGAAGAAAATTTGTAATCACAAAGAAATGAATAAATTTACAATTGTAAAGTGGTGATGATGATTAAACCTATGAAATTACATTTTATTTTGAAGTGTTCATGCTTGGTGTGGTCTACAAGAAATAATTGCACGCATCTAACGTTAAACACAAACTCAAATCAACTGTAATTGAACTCTTTCTCTGTTGACGCACCTCAAAGGAAAAATAATGGCACTAAAAGGTTGTGTAACCAATAGAGTTAGGTACATGGTAACTTTTTTTAACCCATAAATAGATAGAGTGAGAGATTAGTATTTATGTGGTGAGGGATACTATAGAATAAAAAGGTAGAATAATATTTTAAAGGATTAAAGATCTTTTGAATAATTGCGTTTTGTTTTGGATGATGGATACAAAATTGTAGTGTTTTAAAATGATATATATGTTTGTATATGTATATAAATACACTTTCGATATCCCAAATTTTTCATTTTCACATTCACCCCTTGAAATAAGTACTTTTACTACGTTGTTTCTTCATTCTCCTCTTGAGAACTTCACCCCTACATTTATATATATTATATATCATTTTAATTTATATATGGTTAATGTATATGATTAAATATGTTTGAGTAACTAACTTTATTTTAAGTAAATGTATAATTATTATAATTAAATATATTTTTAGTGTCTGAGTTTTGTTGAAAATGTAAAGTTTGACGTTAAACTCAGTTTGGCTCAGGACAAAGTCGTTGTATTGGTTGGATGCTCGAAGTCCAACCTAAGCACTTATGCATACCATCCTGACTGGCCAAGTCCATAAAGACAAAATATTTAACTTTGTCCAAATAATAATAAGCCCAATGATAACCCCAATAATATGACAATAAGTTGGCTCAAACAGCTGACAACATGTATTAAAAAGATTACTAAAGTGAGTAATAGAAGAAATAACTAAATTAGTTAGTCATAGATATTACTCTAACATTAAATAAACAGTTAGAGATAATGTTTTACCTACACCCCTAAAATAAAAGGGATATATTAACAGAATATAGTTATGTTTGTTAATTCTCGAAGGGAGATCTACGAATGCTATAAAAGAACCTCAAGACCCTGAAGGTAAGTTGAAATTTGGAGAGACTACACCCATACAATTATTTTGCATACAATTTTTGATAGTTATATGACTGATTTGACCGTTGCAGTGTAATCAACAGGTGGATGAAATTCCTTTCACTATGAATTATTAGCATCCCAAGGCAGCAACCACAGAAAAGAGAAGTAAGCTCGGAGTTCACCACTAAGGTCCGACCCTAATCAATCAGCGAGAATAGTCGTGAAAGTTATATGTGTTCAAGGATGTCTTACATGACTTTACAAAGTACAAGGATTCAATAACACTACACTTTCAATTTCAGTGAAAGAGGAAACACAATTTTTCATAAAATTTTAGAGAAGAAAAACATGTTTAAATCTATTTTAAAACTGTGGAGACTTTGGTGTAGTGATCTAACGTGGATGATTCCCCAGAATTGACGTCACAAAATTGGAGAATCCATAAATGGATGGAACAAATAATGGGATAAGTTGGAAGAGATAAGGAGACAAGGGTAGGGAGGTGGGGACTGCACACAAGTGACACCAAGCAAATGAAGCATTTCAGGAGTGTGATTAGATATGGAGTGCACGCGTGCGTAAACCTCATATACAATCATGCACTTCCCCTATCACTGCTGTTTTTGGTTTGCTTTTATTCTCTCTTTCTCCATTCCGCACATTCTTGGCTACTTTATAACACTTTTTTTTTATGTATGTTTCTAAATCTCACTTTCTATATGCGTATATTGTTCATCTGCATAATCTATTTTGATATATTGGTATGTATGGATGAGATATATTTGCTATTATATGGATAAGATATGGGACACAAAGTCCTATTCTCACAAGGGGTTATAGGAATAAGGGTACCAGAGATCGATATGACCCTGGTTTTTGAGTCTATAGATGATTCATTTGGTATTTTAAGGCTTCTAATCTTGCACCAGTCAGCAAAGTTTTACAGCACAGAAACAGAAAACACAAACCATTTAAAGTTTTGGGTGGCACCATAAAAATAGTCACTATTGGTGTGAAGGAAGAGATTTCAGTCACTATCAAGATAAAACCAAAAAAAGAAACACTTAAAACTTGTTTTATTAAGTGTAAAACTGAAGAAGCATGCTACTCCTTATGAAAGAAAAAACGCAGGGGGCTTTAACGAACCAGGCACCAAATCCATGAATGGTTCATTGAATGTTAGTTACCAACACATATCCATCCATGACTTCATCTGTTGCTTAACTTGCCCCATCTTCATCATCAAATTCAACATCATCAGCATCATGAATCTGTAGGTCATCTACATAAGCACCATTATCACCATTGGAATCTGCCTCATCATCTTCTATTGGAACAAACAAGCATAAGTCATCTAACTCTGACTCTTCATTGTTGGATGAGCTTTCATTACTCTCTGCAATCCATTCATCATCAGAAGAAAGATCGTCTATGCCAAATTCAATGGCTTTTCCAGCTTGGTGCCTTTTGGCTAACTTTGAATCACTAGCAGTCAATCATTCAATGTCTGTTGCCTTAGACGATTTCTTCTCCTCATGTGTACCTGAACAAATAAAAACCAAATAAAAAAATGGTTAAATAGATAGGTTTACAAGTGAAACTAACAAATTTTACCATTTCAAAGGCATTCCGGTTATCCACACACCCTACCGAATTGGTTGTCAAACTCAGTATTCGTTTAGCATAATGTTGAAGCTTGGGATGTTCAGAATCACATGAAGACCACCAATCAGATGGATTTTTGGTTTTAATTGCAATCTTTGCTATTTCATTGCCAAAATTGTTTCTTGCATGCTTGAAATCTTCAAGCATAAGATCAACCGTAGACCAGTCTTGCTTTGCTATCATCTTGTATAAAGACTCGTACAAACCAAGTTTAACTTCAAAATCTTCTTCGAAACTAGGATCATAATGGAATTGACGGTTAAGATAATAAGCTGTAGAATGCAAAGGCCTAAGAGTTTGTTCGTCCCATCTTTCATTTATGATGTCCCATAGAGGCATATAACTAAAAAGAGAAAAAACACTTTTATCAGAAGTAGTTCTCAGGGGAGCAAATCAAATTCATTTTAACAGTGAATTATAGCATACTAAAAAAGTTTACGTTTCTTGACAGATTTAAAGGCATGCTATATCTTCTCTTTTACACGCTTCACTTCCTCATAAAGGAAATCTATGACTGGTTTCTTGTCCAAACTCACCAAATGAAGCAGCTTGTTCAGAGGACTAGCACCAATCAAGCAAACCACAATACTTTTCCAGAACTTATCATCCATAACAACACCTTGAACAAGTTTTCCACCTGTTGTTCCAGCAAAACAACTGGATTTCCATTGTTTGGATGTAAACATCTTCTCCAATGCCCCCTTGTTACCATAGAGACACTTCAAAGTTAGATAGCATGTGGGAAATTTAGTCACTCCAGGTCTAATCAAATCTTTACCCTTAGTAAAATGATGCAACAAAGCTTCTTGAATATATATATATATATATATATATATATATTTATATATAATTCTCCTCCCATTTGCAACTGTGTCTCTATGGATCTGCAACCTTTTCACAAAACCCTCCAGCATCAAATTAATGTTATCTATCAATAGCACAAGGTATCCAAAAAAAGTCTCCTCCTTTTCCTCACCAACATTTTCCCAGCAGCTTTATAGTTAGATTCATTCCTAGTAACAACTTGAACAACATTTTCTTTCCCAACTTCCTCCACAATGCCATCAAAACAGTTTTGCAGTTATCAGATGCATTAAGAGATTTAAGAAAACAGTACCTTTGGGGCTGTTGACAAAGAAATTGCAAATAGTGACCCCATAGCTATTAGTCCAATCACCAGTCAAGATAGAGCATCCTGTTTTCTTCCATTCAGCTTTACGCGCCTCTATTGATTCCTTGATCTCAGCCACTTGTTGTTTCAAATATTTCCCTCTAAGTAGAGGGTGGCTTGAACCCAGCGCCTGCAATATGGTGGAACATTTTCTGAAAAGCTTCCCCTTTTGCAGCCTTCAAGGGAATGACATTGATGTAGAAAAACCTAGCAATTTGCCTGCAGGCTTCCTCTCTCATATCCACGTTGCTGCTGGATTCAATGCTTTTAGTTGGCTCTTAAATTAGGTCGCTCCATTTACCAATTGAAATCACAATTTGAATGTTTGATGCTGAATCGTAAGATTCTACTAGTTCAATCGTAAGGATCGTACGACTCTACGAGTTAATTCGTTAGAATCGTACGATTCTACGGTCCGAGTTTGCGATTTTGACAACATTATTTGAAGAGGTTTTTGCAGATTCTTTCTGGTGATGGTTGCAATGATGTTCAGGCAATCCATGAAGCAGAAATTGTTCTGTTCAGTCCAATTTTTTCATGGATTTCTTGGTTTTCTGCAAATGCAATTCATAGACACTGAGAATTAATCTCTTCAGAGCTTAAAGTATATAACAACTCTGTATTCATTTATAGTATGATTTAATTATACATGTTAGCATAAGAAATGACAAAAACAAACTCTAGTACTTTTGAACCCAATATCTCTAAATACAACCCATATGAACCGGTAAAAATACTGGTTTAAGGTTTAATAATCAAACAAGTATTGATGAAACTATTTTTATTAATTAAAAATGCACAAACAATATTAAAAACATATGATATTATAATTTTATGATTATAAAAATTAAAATAAAACACAAATGTATACTTTCTCAATATTTAAAATATGTATAAAAGTTAAAATAAAAAATTTGTATATTATCTGATGGGGCTGTTAGGGGTTATTCAGGTCTTGCCGCTTGTGGAAGTATTTTTTGTGGAAGTATTAGGAAGTTTATTGAAGTTTTCTTTGAGTTTTTTGACATTCAGACTGCTTTTGTTGCTGAATTTTATGGAGTTATATATGCTTTGGAAGAAACTCAAAAGTTGGGTCTTACTAATGTCTAGTTCGAATGTGACTCTGTCTTGGTTTGTGCTATGTTTACTACTAGGACAAATGTTCTTTGGATGCTTTGTAATCGATGATTGTCTTAGTTACTGCGGAAAAATCAGGTTTATGGTTACTCATATTTTTCGCAAAGGGAATGCGTGTAGTTGGTTAATTTAGGATTTATTCATAGAAAATCTTTTCATTGGTATAATAGACTTTCATCTAGTCTATTCTTAGAATTCTTTATTAATAGGTACAGTCTTCCTATGTATCGTTTTTGTTAACATATGAGTTTTGGTATAGTCCCCCGTATTTTTGTATTTTTTTAATAATACTTTTTTTTATGTGATGACAAATGATTGTTGTTACTTGAGGTGTCAGCCTAGATGTCAAGTAGCATAGTGATGCCTAACATGAAAAAATTTTATATATTTTTTTTTTATATTATAAAGTTTCAATAATATATATATCAATATTTATTCCCCGCTATAGTGAGATGGTATTATTTTCTTCAACTTTAAGCTAAAGCAACAGTTGCAATCAGACTTAAACATATAAAATGTTGTAATAATAAAAACTAAACAATAATAATAAATTTTTTTAGTGGTAGAAGATATTCTCTCATGCTTAAAATGTAACACTAATTATTGTTTGAGAAAAAAATTATCCCTGTTCTTAACAAGACATTAGAGGGACACATACCTAATCACGACCTAACCTTGCTTTTAATTACTCCTTGTGGGCTCCATATTAGACTAACCTGTAATAAGCACTCAATAGAGACAAAAAGTTAGTACTCATTCAAGATATTTTCATTAATAAATTCAACTCACCCTCTCTTAATAAAGAAACTATTTATATATATAAAATAAAATAACTATAAATTTATTATTTTAAGATTTTAGATTAAAAATAATGACATAATTTCTATATGAGTTTGTTAAAGATTCATTAATGTTTAATATTCCTTAAAAAACTTAACAAATGATAAAAAGAATCATCATTCACATACTCGTGCTTAAATATATAGTCTTTTTTGTGTAAGATATAAAAAAAAATCAATTAGCTCACTTATAAACTATGAAGCTCTTACACTCCTCTTAAATGACGTATCACTGACCGATATTTGTATCGGACACCGACACTCATATGACACCTGTAAGATACATATCCATGAAGTGTCTAATTCAAAAAGTATTTGTTAGATTTTTGACAATTCTAATATGATTTTAACACAATTTTTTTTTAAAATACATTAATTTTCTAAAAATCAAACTTTATTATATAAATTGTTAATATGATTATAAAAATAAAAAACAAATCATTGTGAACCAGTCATAAAAAACATCTGTCTGCTCCAAAAATAATCTGGAACATACTTGTGCACATAATTTTTTATTGTCAAATGATATAATTTATAATTATATAATATATAGATCCGTACCCCTTATCTTACATTTTAGAGATTGTACGTATTACCGTATCCGTGTCCGTAGCGTATCAGTGTCGTGACGTATTAGTGTCTCTGCCAGTATTTTTGCTACATAGCTTATAAACCTTATAAATTAATTATTTTCTGGTAGAAATTCAAGATAATGGAGATAAACAATCAGAAGGTTGAGAAAGTTGATTTTCAGTCACGGGTTTGCGATGTGCCTCGCAACCACGCCACAGTAGAGAGCATGTGGCACACCACACATTCCGAATATTCCACACCACCTGTTTGAATAATTCCCTTTCAAGCTTCCACACCACACCACGCCACACACACACCCTCATTGTTCACTTCAAATTTCATCACACATAAAACCAAACCTTCTCTCTCTTCTCTCTATTCGTCTGAATCAGAATCTTCCAATTCTTTTCATGGCTTATTGTTCACCTTTCTGCATATTTCTCTCATCCTCCTTCTCTCCCAATTCCGTTCCCTTCAATTCTCATTTTCATTCCATCACCTAACACTTTCCAACGCTCTCCTCTCTTTCCAACACAACACCGTTGGAGCCGTTACCGTTATGGGAAAGCGTAAGAGCTCGTAACCATATCCTGTTATATCGCATTTTCTAGGGTTTATTCCTCATCTTAATTATCCGATCCATCGCGTATTAATTGAAACTGCTTAGTTTATTAACTCACTAATTAATATGAGAATGTTAAGTGCTGTTATTATGACTTCGCGGCGAATGAATGAAGTTGTTGATTGTTTTTGTGGCGTGTTTTGGTTATGTGTGAGTAGGTAATCCTCAACGTAAAAGTGCTGCAATGTTGGATAGCGACGATGATAGTAGTAGTGTGAGTTCGTCGTCTACTTCGCGAACTGATCACGTCTCCGTCTCAGGGAACGAAGAAGTGCTCGTCGATCAAGACGCTCTCCTCGATCAAGCTCTCGATTCCTTGGATGAGAAAAGGTGCTTGCATTAGTGTTTACCACTGCAAATTCCAAATCTAAAATTATAACAAGTTTTATTTTACGAGTAAACTCAACTAATGGAAAATCTTCATGGATATGACTTTTAAACTAGTTAGTTATCATTAAATTCAACGAACTTACTGCACAGGATGGTTTATGGTGTAAAAGATTTTTACACTATCAATGCATGTATAAATTTTGTTCGCTTTTGGAAATAAAGGAGTTCCACGAGGGAGAGAGCATTGTCGGTGATCGTTGGGGCATTCAGTAGCAACTTGCAGCATCAGTTTGTGGATAAGAAGTAAGCAACTATCGAATCGTCTGCTTCTTTCTATTGTATCATTTATTTACCTAATTGCATTGCATGTGTTACAACTTGCCAAAGCAACATAAAGAAAATTGATACATGTGCTTTGTGCTTTGTCCAACCTAGTCACATGTCTTGTATTGGAGTCCTCCTGTTTACTAGTAGCAAGCTCTTCTTTGGCCTTAAGAGGATAACTTTGACTTTGAGTTAAACTATATTTTGATTGTGTGTCTAGAGATATGGTTAAATAGAGTATATAAGTGGCTAAAAATCTTAAAAATCTTACCTTATAAGCCGATTTTGTAAGGTTGAGTCAGTCTTACATTTCCTTTCCAAGAGATTGCATAGAAATGATGAGGTCAAGTGGGGGAAGTCAGGAAGCTCAATTTAGTTCTGAAGGCCGAAATTGATTTAGCAGTGTTTTTTAACGGGTGTGGTGTGGCTATTGTTCCTTTCAATTGGCTATTCACATCCCACACTGCTCACTTTTCATTAATAATTTATAATGTAGTTGACAGAATTTAAGAAATTGCCATGAAAAGTATGTAGTGTAGAGTATGAATGAGTAGGTTTTGGAGTTCCAATAGCCCCACCCCTGTTTACTTGCCGAAAATGAAATTGATTGAAAAAGTGCTAAAGTACACTCCGTGTATATTGAACAGAAACTCTTTCCTGTTTTGATGACCAAACGCTAAAAGATAAATAGTATCCTTTGCTGCTTAAATTTCCTTCTTTAGACTTTTATGTCTAGACATTTCAATATTTCTGTCTTATCAAATTCACAACCAAGTTGTCAATTAATTTCAGTGTTTCAGTCTAGTAATGATGCTTAATGCCTTTGTGTTTTATGCTGTGTTCCTAAATCTTATCATTATTTCTAATATACTTACTTTGTCAACTGGCTGGTTTGTGTGCAAAACTATATTATTAACCTGAAAAAAAATGTTATATGTTTCCCATATATATCTTTTATCTTTCAATAGGATGTTTACTACTGGATAGTATCAATGTCAAAATGTATTTATGTTGATTACAGAGATGTTATATCTTGGCCTGGCCATTGGTTTATTTATCTCAATAATTATGATGTTTCTAACTTTGACGTCCTTTCCTCCATCAGATTTGCTACTTTATTGCATTCGTGTCTTGCTTCAATAAAAAAGGGATCCAAAAAGGCATCTGCAGAGGAGATTGTTTTGGCATCACATGCCATTGGTAAGATGTAGATCATCTTATGAATGTTTAATGTTGCATTCATATAATGATATAATTAAACATATATGTTGATTATTTTGTAGGTTTACTGTCCTTGACTATTGGATGTGGTGATAATCGTTCACGGGAAATATTTGAGGAAACAGCTCGTCCTCTTGATGAATTTCTCACATCTAAATCAAATTTGACAAAAATTCCTTCAGTAAGTATTAGCAAGATATAGATTGTTTTGTTGTTATCCTAGCTTTTGTTCTCTGTTGTAAATTGGGGCCATGAAGACCAAGCCCATTAGGCTTTCAGAAGTCAGTTTTCGTTGTGTTTCTGTTTCTAATCAGTTGTAACTAATCATTACAGTTTCAATTGATTCTAGAAGTATATATAAACTCTGGACAAGCTCTCAGTGGTTAGATATCAAAATACCAAAGATTTCACAATACTCTCAACTTTCTCTCACTTTCTCATGTTTTACTTTCTCATGAATTTTAACAGTAAGTAGGAGTTTGGATATTTTGGAAAGTCTTCTGTACTCAAAATTTGCCTTATGGTTCATTAGAGACTCTGATTCTGAATCTTCTCTCTTCAATGCCATTTATTTTTATAGTTGCTGGAATGCTTGGCTATAATCACTTTTGTTGGTGGGAATGAAGAGGATACAGATAGATCAATGGACATACTGTGGCGAGTGATTCATCCCAGATTAGGTTCCAATGTAGGCATTTATTTCAATTATACTTGTTAGTTTTATTTCTATTATGCTTATCAATCCAAAGTGTTATGCATCTCTACTACTAAATGTTTTACTTTCAAGTATTATTTAACTTTTCTACCTTAAATTTACTGTCTTAGCTATTTTGTTGTTTAGGTAGTTGCAGTCAAACCTTCTGCTCCATTAATAACTGCTGTGGTATCTGCTTGGTCCTTTCTCCTATCTACAATGAGCGAGTTGAAGCTAAATTCTAAAAATTGGCAAAAGTAAGCTGTCCTGTTTCTATGTATCCATTTTCATTTAATCCTGCACTAGCTTTTGGTATTGCAAAAAGTGCATAACTTGCACTTTTACTTGGCTTAGTTAGCTAAGTTCTACAGATGACCAGGGACTGCAGTTAGTTGGATTTTCCCTCATAAAAACCAACCCTGAGTGCATTTCAGATCTGCATTCTAGACTTCTGAATAATATCACCTAGTTCTTGACTCATTTCTTCGTTGCTATTGGGAAAAGAACTAAGAGCCTCTGTGTGCATTCATTTTTATAGTTGACATGCAGTTTGGCAATCTAAATTTTTTTGGACCTGTTTGTTATAAAAGCAGGTGTACTAGGATTTGATTACCAAAAGGTTGACTGAAAGTTTAAGTGGGGACAGGGAGGATGAAATTGTGTTATGAAGGATTATGCATACTATAATTTTTCTCCCATGGAACTTGGAGTAACATAGGTACTGAGGGCAGGGAAAATGTTAAAAGAATTATTAAATTAAAGATATATTAAGGATCAGTTTAGATGATGTAATTCAAACGACTGTTTAGAGTTTTAATACTTTTTTTCAATGTTATCCATATGGGATATGGTTCTAAATTATGAATTCTATCTTTGGGTTGTGTACATCTTAGAATTAAAATTCTAAGTTTCACAGTGTAAAAGTTTTTCCGTCCAATGTATGTATGGTGCAGTTATTGACTTCTACAATAATTATTTTAAAAGTCAGGTGTGGGATGCATTCAGTTTCTTGTTTTTTGGGTTGAGCACAATTTTAATTTCATAGTCTGTGTGTAGTATTCACAATTTCTTAGGGTGGTGAGTAAGTGCATGGATTAGAGTTTGCCAAAACTGATTTTGGATAAACTTTATTTTAGAAATTTGATTCTGATGAGAAGTGTGGTTGAGGGAATTGATTTTTGTTTGGAAATATTGAGTGAAACGTGATTATAATACATCAAATGTTGTGTTGATCAAAATCACTTTTTGTTGTAATAATTAATATGGGCACAGAAATATTGTTAAAGTAAGGACATAATATTTAAGCATGATGATATTTTTATCAATACATGTTGAACAGGATTTTCCTTTTCCACAAAAATGTTGCTTTTGTCGTGGTGCAACAAAACCATGGTTTTGATCTATAATCAATTTTGTTCAAAGATTGCTTATAATATTCAGAACCTTTTATGCGATTCTCCGTTATTAAAACACGTAGCCAAAATTGCAATAAGAATTGAAAAGGGCCCCAGTCATCATTTTGTATCTCTAGGAATTGTCACGAGTTATGATTCTAATTCTTAAAGGACTCCCTTAACATAATTAAAATTTAGATTCAAATTCAATTCCAAGCTCAAATTCCTAACTCCTAATTTAATTAAATTGAATCTTGACTATGTTTTATGCTTGTTTATTGTCTGGGATCCAAATAATTGATTTTGTTGTTAATGCAGTTCAATATCTTATTTATCAAGTCTTCTAGACAAGGAAGACCGGCCTGTGCGTATTGCTGCTGGTGAAGCACTGGCTGTAATTTTTGAGAATGGAATTATAGAGAAATTTTCTACTGATTCTAAGGGTGCAAGTGAAATGATTCGAGAAGGGATTAACCTGCAGGAAAGTTACACCCATTTACAAGGATTGAAAGGGAAGGTCATCAATCAAGTGAAAAACCTTTCTGTTGAGGCTGGTGGAAAAGGTTCTGCTAAGAAAGATCTTAATAATCAGAGGAACTTGTTCCGAGATATTGTGGAATTTTTTGAGGTACTTGAGTTGCCTTTCTGATTAATTGTAATTTATATTCTAAGTCTTGTGACCTAAAGATCATTGGTTCACATCCTGTAAACAGCCTCTCCAGTTGTAGGGTTATTGCATGTGGAACACATGCTTCTTTACTGACTTTAATACCTTGTGTTACCAGTACGGTTACTCTCCTGAAATTTCTGTGAAAATTGGTGGTGATTCACTGCAGACATCTTCATGGTCCCAGATGATACAGGTTTTTATATATTTTTTCATTCATCTATTTTTCTGACAAAAGGTTCCCTTTCTGTGTTAAATTTTAACATACATCTTTTGCAGTTGAACTTTCTCAAGCACTTTTTAGGGGGAGGATTCATTAAGCATATGCAGGTTGGCTTTCTCTTGGTACTTTTGAACAATAACATGTTAGTTTTGCTGAAAAAACTTATTTATTTCGGTGGTTACATTATTTCCCTTTCTCCCTTGGCAAATTAGGAAAATGAGTTCCTTCAAGATGTATTTAATTTCACACCAAAGAGAAGATATCTTAATAACAATGAACATCGGATGTCTAGCGGTGAAAAGGTTGGCTTCTATTACTGATTTTGCTTAACTATCATGTGTTTTTGTTACTGAAGGTCGTCTTATCTGTTTGCTACTCTCACATGTTATATACTTATTTTTTTCCTGTTTCTTGTCATTGTGTACTTATCTGCATTATTGACCCTCTTGCAGAGAATGTTCAAGTCTCCGAATTCAGTTCAGAACAAGGCTAGGACACAATTACTTAATAAGCAACGGTTGTTATCTGAGGTTGGTATTCTTGCCATGTAACGATCTTAAGAGCATTCGTGTTTGATACAAACTAGTTTTCTCTATCTATTTCTCTATACTGTTTTACACATGGAACCAAATTTTCTGGCCATAATCATGCTTTGCCATTTACGTAATCATCTTAATATTCACACCGTGCTGAATTTTGTTCCCTTTATTTCCTCTTCTGATAAACTACAGGGCCGAAACTTGGGTCACTACGCAACCAGTATGGTTGACGACGAGGCGTTTTGAGCTGGATATGTAATTATTAACAGGGATTGTGTTCATTTCATGATTCGATCATTAATTTTATACTTTATTATTTTCTTCACTCCAGCCCTTTTGAATTAATGGCTAGGAAAATTATTTCTGCACACTATGCCAGTTTCACATGACATATATATGCCAAAATAACATCGTATGCATGTTCTTAATTAAACACTCAAATTTTACATTGTAACGAACTTGTTAACTGTTTATCCCAAAAAGAACTGATCTGGTTAGCTTGCTTATTGTTATTCTAATGCAATCAAATAAGTGTTCATAGGGTTTCCTCCCTTTATTTTAGTTTCAATTGGAAGACGGCAGAGTTTATCTTCAAATAGATTTAAATACTTAAAGTTAAAGCAAATTAATACAATAGTGATATTAAAGATAAACCCATCCAATATTAATAATGCCTGTATCAATATATTCTTTATAAATAATTTTTTAATTTTAATAGTTTTGTTTAATGAAAAAGAAAGAGTTAAAAAGAAGTTTCACTCCTGTAAGTAAATTTATGGGCTTGAGTTGTTAATCCAAACTCTAGTTTGTGAGAAAATTGGATAATGCGTTGAAGCTGTAAAGTATGAAGGGTGAGAGAGAAGGAAGGTGACATAACAGAAGCATGTGTTGTGTGTGAGTATGAGAAAGTGGCTGGTTGCTGAAGGAATCTCGGCTGCAGAAACGACAAAACTAAAGCTAAAGCAAAAGAAACACTTTATTATTATTATTTTAAATATTAATAATACACTTTTAACACTTTTTTTATAATTATATTTTATTAAAACTCAGTTTATATAATCAATCTCTTTTACATTGATTCTCTTGGTAGATTCCCGCAAAATGAGGTCCATGTGAATGGGTTCCGTTTGAAGGATTTGTCCATGTGCCTCCCTTTGAATCTCCTGCCAACCATCATTGCTTATCTAACTTTTGAAAATTCTAATTCACTCTCTATAAAATATTAAAAACATCACCACTTATCATCATCTTCTCAACCATTTTTCAACAAAATTCAGCTCAAAATTTCTTTAAATTTTGTATCCAGTTCTTTAACTTTCTAGAAGATAACTAATTTGTCAAATTGCCTTTTGAATTCTATTTGTTAAAATGATGTTTTTAATCTTCATCTCATCATTTGGAATGGTTATGGTCATTTAGGATAATTTTTAATTGCAAGTTTGACTTTAAAAAAATAACAACCATTTCTTTCAAAGTTTAATAACAACTAATTTTAAGGTTTTTCTTCTATTTTTTTAGTTTTAAAATAGGTTACTCACTTTAAAAAAAAATTATAAATTCAAAAAACTTATGAAATTATAATAGTTTTTTTTAATCGATTGACAATGTATATTTTTAATAATAATAATAATAATAATAATAATAATAATAATAATTCATAAAAAATAAACTCAATTATTGTATGATAATTTTCCTAGACAGTTCTCACACCATATATTCCCTTTAATCATAAGATGGAATTCAATATAAAATTATGCAACTTTTTTAACTGATTCAAAGTTTGCAGGTCATGCATGCACACATAATTTATCAGATCTTAATTTGTCATAATTTTAAAGACGTATACTTGATTATATTATATTATATATATAGTTTGTTTATAAATAAAAATCATATTGACATCTCTAAAATTAAAAGTTTAAGAGTGATTAAAATTCTCTTTACACAGACACATGTTAATAAATTACAGTTAAAAAATAACCAAAGCTGACAGTCAAACAGTCAATAATTAGATATACAATTTCTTATAACAAATGAATGTGGTAGCATTAAAAATAATAATTTAGAAACAATTTTTTTTAAGAAATTTTTATTTTTCAGAAATTAACTAAGTGTGATTAGACTGCAACATCACACTCTCTGATATAGGATACAAAATTCATTAAATATTAATTTGTATCATAGCACGATAATTAAGAGAGGCGTGTCCTAATTTATCCGCTAATCTCGTTAATTTCAAAAAGTGACATTCAATTCTCAGCAAAAACAAAGTCTTTTTCTTTTTTTTTTGTAAAAGTACAATAATTATTTGTGGATATAAAAAAAAAATATGCAGAGTGGATAATCATTCATTTAAAAATTGTCATGCTAAATTTGTTAAGTTTTATAATAATAATTATTTTGATAAAAGACATAATAACTATTATTTGTGATTTATGATGGAATGAACATGAAACTTGTTTACACTTGAATGTATAATCACTAAACTCTTAATTTAAATATTTATATATATAAAATATCAAATTACTCTTCATCCATTCTTGTCTCATATTTTTTTAATCTAATAATTGTAAAAAGACTTTTATCACATTAAAAAAAGATATTAAGAAAAACTTAATCATCTCTTATTTATATATTCATATATAAAAGCTTAAACCATTTTTTGTTTTTTACCATTACATTAAACTTACACTTCTCTCCTTCTAAATTTTTCTTTTACAAGATATTAAATAAACTAGTTTAATGGTTACGTGTAACAAATTCTCTATTCATCATTTATATAAAAAATCTTGTTAAATTGGTTTCTTTATTTATAAAATGTTTTGGATTTTATCACTGTTAACATCACTCCTATATATTCTTAATTTAATATATATTTTTTTGATATAGGGAGGGACCAAACTATGAGTGTACCAACATGTACAGTAACAAAATTAACATATATATATATATATATATATATAAATTACAAAATATGATATTTTATTGGTCTGATAGAGACGTAGAAGAAAAATATAATTTAAAAAAAAAAACTTTAAGTATAACGAAACTTTATAAAATAAAAATTAGTAAAATAAGATTTTTCAGGTATTATCTATATTATAAATTATAAATTATTCTCATCTTTAATCATATAAAAAATTGTATTAATACTGTGTGTGCTTTCATTATTTGAAAGTAAAGTTTGTAACATGAAGCATAGCAAAATCATTATATATGTTTTGGTTACAGTAACTGACAAAAAGGTTGGAAAGTAAACAACATTTATGTCGACACCAATGTATGGGGACATGTTGATGAGGTTCCTTTTGCTCTGCTGCCTCTGGGTGGTGGCAACCCACGACAACACCCTTTGCTTTTCCTTTCATTTCACTTTCTTCCCTTAATTCTTGCTCCAACTCTTAAGCTACTTCTGCCAGTATCTCCATCAAGTGTGGTATGGAGTGTGAACACATTCACCAACATTGTTGAAACTTCAAACCAACTCAAACAATCTACCAACAACTTTTCAATGATCCTATTAGTATTACCAAACATTCTCAACACTCAGAGTGAGAGATTTTAAAAGTAAAATAACTGTAAAGTCAGATATGTGAATCTGGTTTATAATCTGTGTTGTACATTTCTATAAGCTTAGAATTGGTTCTTGGTTGAGTTGCTCTTCATTTAGGCCAAAAGGTTTTGAATTTTTAAAAGGGTGAGTGTTTTTAACCAATGAGGACCAATTTCAAATAATCCAAACATAGAAACAGAAAGTTCGACAGAAGGGTAGCTTTCATGGCGTCAAACACTGATAAGGTTCAGGTTTTTGGAATCTGAGCTGTGGTTGGTAAGTCCTAGGCACTGTTCTTACTATTATTGTTTCTCTGTCTCTTTTCTCAGCTCTAACATGTCCACCCGTGTTCATCTAGAAAACTTTTCCTTCTTTTCTCTTTCATATGACATCCATCATTGCCTTTGAATTTGAAAAATCTGTCATCATCTCTCTCTATATTTTTTCTACTTTCTCTTTTTTGTGTTCCCACAAGTTACGTGGTTTGGTTTTAAGTTGCATGAACGTGTTTTTCATGACACCAGTGGTGAAATTCCAAATTCAAGGTAAAAGCATACTTTGTGGCATTCTTCATCTTGGTAATAAAGTTAAGATCATTGCTGTTTTAGCTCTACAGGAATAAACAGTCTTAGTAGCAACGATAGTTCACTCCAACCATTTCAACTGTGTCAATCAATTTACAAACTGTAATCAGTTGCTGAATTTTATCAGAACCCTTTTTGTTGAAGGTGTTGAACCCCTGTGAAAGTGTGTGCTGAGAAGTGATTTGTGGTGAGTTCACTTTGAAATCCACACCTTTTGGAAGATGTTGTGTGCTTGTTCCGGAGAGCAATTCAAATTTGAAGAGGCACCACAGTCACCTGAGTCCTTGGCAACAAGGGATTTCTCTGCAAGTGGTCTTTCTTCAAGAACTGGGGATTGGGAATCCAAATTTGATGAGACGCAAGTCGATGAAGTTGAATCTACTTTAAAAGAAACTCTCTCATTAAACTATGAGGTATGATTCAGTGTTTCTTTCTTTGTGAAATTATTTTGCACAATAGCATATTAATTGTGAAAATATTTTCTGCTAACATAAGACTACTGTTTGATTTTAACTTTCTCCTTTCTGGTGAATTTAAGGAAGCTCGGGCTTTGCTGGGGAGGCTTGAATTCCAAAGAGGGAACTTTGATGCTGCCCTTCTAGTTTTTGAAGGTATAGACATAAGGGCTTTGGCCCCAAGGATGATCAGGGCTAAAGCTGAAAGAACCAAGCAAAGAAAACCACGGTCAAAGGTGGATAATGTGCTTCCTAATGTAATGTCAATGCATTCAGTAAGCCTGCTTCTAGAGGCAATTTTGCTTAAATCCAAATCCTTAGAAGAACTTGGAAGATACACCGGTATCACCACCTTCATATCTCTTTCAGATATCTTGCATATTCTTGTGTTTTGTTTGATTTTGCAAGCTCCTGCAAAGAGTAGTCATTTTTACTTGTAGGATATTGTGAGTTTGGCTGTTATATGGCGAATCTTCATAAAGTAGTGCTTTTGTTTTGGTCTGAGTAGCCAATTACACACGAGTGGTTTGTCTGTGAAGGGTGCCGATTCTAATTACTTTTGCTTTCTTATTTACCAGAGGCTGCAAAAGAGTGCAGAATTATTGTAGATACAGTTGAATCTGCTCTCCCTAAAGGAATGCCTGAGGGTATTGGTGAAGATTGTAAGTTGCAAGAAATGTTCTACAAAGCATTGGAGTTGCTTCCAAATCTATGGATCAAGGCAGGTTTTCTAGATGAAGCTGTCACTGCTTATCGGCGGGCTCTAATCAAGCCGTGGAATTTGGAGACGTGGAGATTGGCCAGTGTACAAAAAGATTTGGCTACCACACTACTCTATGGTGGTGTTGAAGTAAACCTACCCTCTCAGTTGCAAGTGAATGGTCTAACTACACCTATGAGTGGCACTGAAGAAGCCATACTTTTGCTGTTAATACTCTCAGGAAAGATGGCACTTCAGGAAATAGACTGGGACCCTGAAATAATGGATCATCTTACATTTTCACTTTCAATAACTGGAATGTTTGAATCATTGGCAGATAACTTAGAGAAGATCCTTCCAGGTATTTATGATAGGGCAGAGAGGTGGTATTTTCTTGCTCTTTGTTACAGTGCAGCGGGACAGAATGAAGTAGCCTTGAACCTTTTGAGGAAAGCTTGTGGCAGTTCTGAAGCCAAGCACAGACCCTATTTTCCTTCATTTTTGTTTGGTGCAAAGCTGTGTTCTCTATGTCCAAACCATGCTCATGAAGGCATTAAGTTTTCACAGGAAGTTATTGATCTAGCCAAGCATCAAAATGAGCATTTTCTGGGTGAGGGCCAAAAATTTCTGGGCACTTGCCAAGGGGCTGCTGCTAGAATATCTGTACTAGATTCTGAAAGAATTATATTTCAAAGACAGTCATTGTCCTTTCTAAACGATGCTGTTGCTCTAAATGGAAATAATGATCCAGAAGTGATAATCAGCCTTGGATTGGAAAATGCAATCCAAAGAAATCTAAATGCAGCATATGACAATCTAATGATATACTCTGACATGATGGCTGGCAGCTCAAAAAGAGGTTGGCAGCTGTTAGCACTCATAGTATCAGCACAGCAGCGGTTTAAGGATGCGGAAACTATAGTTGATTTTGCTTTAGATGAGGCTTGTAGTATAGACCAGTTAGAACTACTGAGACTGAAAGCTATACTTCAAATTACTCAGCAGCAACCCAAGCAAGCAATAGAGACCTACAGAATCTTGCTAGCAGTAATTGAATCACAAAAGAACCATTGGCTTCAGGCTAAGGCATTCAGGCATGAGGTGTGTAGTATTGTTTAAGGGAACAACAGTATGACATCCATTGTATAGGCTTGTATTAGAATTAACTAAAGACGTGCTCTTGACTGTTGGAAGTTGCTCAGATATAAGATTTTATATTGAGACTAGTTAATTATATTAAAAGCACTAACCAACAGTTCCTTACCTAATTATATGCTAGAATTTTTCATTTTTTGTGGTCCAATATCCAATGCTAACAGTAAAATATTATTTATGACCAGGGACAGTTTTGATTAATATTTATAGTAAAATATTACTAATGCTGGTGTAGGTATTGCAGTAGTCTCCTGAATCCTTGAGAAGAGTTTCCCTCCTTGACTTTTCATCTGTTTGCAGGCATTAACACAACAGAAGTTGGAAATGGAAGCCTGGCAAGATTTGGCTACCATTTATGTAGATCTTTGCTCCTTTCTAGATGCAAAAGTTTGTGTTGACAAGGCCCAGTTGATAGATTTTTTTTCTCCTAGAAGTTGGCATGTTACTGGTATGGAACTTGACAACTGAGTGCTCATGTTTCATTATTGAAGTGCAGTACATTTTGTATTTACAACTCCATGCATTAACCAATAGCCAATCTGAAATTAGCTGCATGTGACAATGACAGGGTTGTCGTTTGAATCTCGATCAATGCATAAGGAGGCCTTAGCTTCCTTCTCAGTCTCATTGTCATTAGAACCGGATTACATTCCCAGTATCATTTCAGCTGCAAAATTGTTGCTTAAACTTGGCATGCAACCACTCCCAATCGCAAGAAGCTTTTTAATGAATGCTTTGAGATTAGATCCTACAAACCATGATGCATGGTTTAACCTTGGACTAGTTTCAAAAATGGAAGGTTCATTACAACAAGCAGCAGATTGCTTTCAAGCCGCGTATGAGCTGAAGCTTTCAGCTCCAGTGCAAAAATTTGAATGACTGAGACCTTGAAAGAAGAATTGTACACTTTTTGTGGTTGAGAAAAAAGTGAGCTAAACAAGAGCATTATGCAAGAGCCATGAGCAGCAACTAATGGGAGAAAAATATACCCTTGGTTAAATATTTGTGAAGAAACCTATAGCTAAATATAGCTTATTTATTATCTATTTCATTATGCTCCAAAGCGATGTCCTTAACATTTGACGAGATGAGTTGAAGGACAGAAGTTTGGTTCCCTAGTGGTAAAGAATTATAACAAATTTCAAGCAGAATGTACAATAGTTGTTTGAGGAGAGGGAAATCCCTTCATGTGAAGTTCACACACGTATAATTTGGCTGCTGATTGACTTCTTAAGTTTTAGTTGATAGTTATAAGTCTCCATTTTTGTATAATAGATTCCTCACTTCTGAAAAACAATACCCCTATTTATAGTTTATATGATAAGAATTGATTGGTTTAAGTAACATTTTTCTACTATGATTTTATATTTCATTACTTTGTTATGTTAGACACACTTAGTGCTTGACTTTGAAAAATAAAGTCTTATAAATAATTGCTTACTTTTCAAAAACACTTTCAGTTAACTGACAAGTATAGAATTTTTTTTTTCTTAACTGGTATAAAAAAAATACACTTAGCTTGTTAACGTTAGTAGTTGTAACCAAAGATGGATAGTAGAGTAGAAGGAAATATATTAGTTCTATTGATAATCTTAGCGACAAATAAATATTGGAGATAATATTTGAAGGGCCACACTTCACTAATTCGTTATATGATGCTTAAAGTTGGTTAAGTAAACAAGTTGAGGCTTGGATGTTTATAGAAAGCAAATGGAGTTGCTGAATTTCATGCAATAAAGGAGAAGAAAATCAAACTGCCATCTCAACTTATCCAGTTTCCATTCACCACGATTTCTTTACAAATTTACACTCAAACACTATTTATTGGTCTGGAAAACAACAAATTACACTTTGGACATTATTGCTGTAAAGATCTTTACATCTTCCGAACAAGGGAAACATGCAGAGTGTAGAATTTTGATTGGATCTATCATCAATACTGTAACACAAGAAACAAAAACTGATGAGACAATTATCCCATCCATATAGAGACATTTACATTCTGAGAAGTAAAAAGGCACTTGATATTGGTCTCTACTTTAACACAATATATGTTACAATTTACAAACATAATACAAGTGGTTCTAATCAACACAACAGGAAGAAATCGGTTCAAATTTTAAACTAATTCGACTGTGTTGATAAGATTCGGCATATCAGTTTGTTTTTGTATAGTTCAGTGGCAGATCTCTATATGATATGTTTACTCCAGGATAGATGGTATGTATTGACTGACAAGAACCAAATGAACGTAGTTTGAATCAGAAACAAACTCTTTTGCTACCCTCCCCCTTGCATTTTAAATTTTTGGTCCTTCAAAATACTTCGAAGTTTATTTTAGATCCTATAAAAAAATAATACATTTTTTGTCCCTACATATTTACCAGAAACATGCATTAAATTTTTATAGGGTCTAAAACTAATATTTTAAAATATTTTGATGAAGTGGTCAGTGGTGTAGTTGAGTAGCAATTTACAGATACTACTATATTACTACATATGCAATGGTTGAACAGAGTATTCCAGAAAAATTAAAAAAAAATATTATCATTTAAATTTTATTGATTTAGCCCAAAATATGCCTAAACTCATTTTTAGTTTATGCCTACTTTCCTATGAATTTTTATATAGATGTTAATGCTAATTAGCTTAAAATAAAATCTGTTATGTTATTTTTACAGAACTTAAAACTAAACTATTTCCATAACTAAATAAATGGGCAAAGTAGAATTCATCAGATGGAACATTCACCTTACACCTAATAAAAGCTGATTCCACAGACTGTCTAACCTCAACCCATTTGCCACTGCATTCACAAATGGAAGAACAAAGACAATTGAGATATAATAAAATGAGTATGGTACAAACTTATTTGAAGGTTGTTAGTCAAAAAGAACAGTCAAGAAAGCAGTATATTACAGGGCAATGACGTTTTTAAAGAAATAAAAAACTAATCCAGCAAAACCGAACCTATCTCCAGATTTATACGATAACACTTAAGCAGGTTAATGGCAGTATCAAACTATCTATTAATAGTTCTCAAAAAAATAAGTAGTGTCTTGAATCACCAAACCTTTAGAACTGGTTCGCCTTTGTTGGTGTTTGCAGATTGCTTTGCAATTGCTTGTTGATGTGCACGTGCAGCTCGTCCTGCTGCAGAATTCTCAAATTGCTCTTGTCTGCAATTCCAATTAACACGCACAAATTGGTCTACAGTTACCTTACTTATGCAGTCACTAACCCATAAAAGAGCATTATAAATTATAATGTCTCTTGTTGTTTCATCATGCTTCACCCCACCTCTAAAACTATACCATATTCCATTATCTATTTGTTAACTGCAGTAAGCCTTGCACCCTTATTGCTGAAAGAAAAATAAATAAAAAACTGCACCCATTCTATATTATGACTTCCACAAATATTTCAGAAAGTTTACTAGTAGTACCTACCATCGAATAAACAATCCCCATGGACATTGACATTGAATTTTCCCAGACAATTGTGATATTAGTATAATATAATGTCTCTAGTGTATAGAATGTATCACAAAGCAACATGAACATATCAATGTATGTCATTCAAGGATGAGAATCAGTGAGCTATATAACAAAACTAAGGCCTCAGAACTATACAACAACAGAAGTGCTATTAACAGATTCTCTAACACTCTATAGAATACTCTTTTATAAGTCAATTTATTGAAAATTACGAATTCATGATAAAAGTTAACTAAATAAGACGCTTGATCCACAAGATTCTATGATCTTGAAAAATCTCAACGCATATGAAGGAGTATGATCATGACCGAGAGTATTTCTCTTACCAAAATTCCCCTTTTCTTTATTTCTTTTAAATTGGGATTTACTGTTGATCTGAAGGGATAACATAAAACAGCAAAAAGTGTGAATATTTAACAGCAAAAAGTGTGAATAGCTAGGTATAAAGCAAAAGGGAAATCAAAAGCAGATACATATTTAATCAAGAAAAGTACAATTATTAAGGGTCTAACATATACCATGTGGTGTACAAATAAACCCCTTTTCTCCTTTTCCAGAAATTGAACAGTTAAGGTCGTAGAATATAGATGAAACCGAGTTAAAGAAAGAGGGAAATTGAGAAATGGAAAAAGGTAAAACCTTTTCTGTGCAGCTTCAGCTGCTTTGGCACGCGCTTCTTCAGATGCCACTCTCTCTTCTTCCTTGCTCCTGCGATTGTCTGCGCCGAAGCAACCAAAGCAACTACAAAGACCCATTTTTTATCTCTCTTTCTTTCTCTTCTTCTCACACCTTCACCTTCTCTTACACTTTCAATCTAATCCAATTTCGGACAAAATACAAACTTTATTATTTTGTTTATAAAGAAACTTTTGACACCGGAAAAAATTAAAATATTCACTTAATAACCCATTGTAATAATATATATTAGTATTTTAAATTTAGAAATAAAATAAATATAATTAAAATATTAATTTATTGAATTATTAGATAGGTGTAATAACTCTTTCGAGTATAGTTAATTGATTTAAATTTAATTTAAAAAAGTTGGCATGCTCGATTGTGATTTCATTATAACAACGCATAGATGCATTCGTGCTTTCCTAACATACATCATAACATAAAAATACCTCTATTTTTATAAAATTTAATATCTAGAATATTAATAAAGAAATTCTCCTTTTTAATTATATATACTTTTACTTTTTAAGTAACTGTTTTATTAAATTTAAATGATTATTCAAATAAAAAAATTACTTGTACAATAAAAAACTTAGATACAATAAAATTATAAATTTATTTATTTTCATAATTATTTTTCACGAAAATAGTTTTATAATTTAAGAATATATTTTTATTTTATCTATACTAGTATATAAAGAAGATATATCATTTGATAGTTTTTTTTTTATATTTTTGTTTATAAAAACTTTCATGTTAGGTATCATTAGGCATTCTTTTGTATTATTTTTTAATTAGACAATCATATTTTTAAATAATAAAAATGATTTATTAATTTATTTAATAATATAAGTATTTAAATAATTTCTCTTCATTCAAAATAAATTGGTTCAAATATTATTATTATGATCAATAATCGTATATAAGGTATTGTCTACTTTGTAGTTCAAAATTCCATCATGATTTTATCCTTAAAAGACATAACGAAATGTGGTTGTCAGATTCATTTGCGAACTCTTTGAATGATTGTTAAGTTTTCTAAAAAAATCGTCCAAGTGCCAACTTCATCCCCTTTCTTGCTTTTAGCAGGTTGTGCATTTGGGCTTCGCAGATTGGTCAGAGAAGGCATCCAAACTTTGTATGAAGCTTCTTGTAGTCAAAATCTTTGTCCATGGTCTATGCATAGAAGGACAAACAATGTTAATCAATCATAAATAACATGCAACAAATTAAGCAATATACAAAGCCTTACACATGGTGAGGGGCACGATGAGGAGTGTCTTGCTGCTAATTGTGCAAGAAAGGTTTTTTTATTATTTCAACATCTATTATCTCTTTGGGAGAGAGTAAATACTCGATTTGAAACTTAAACTTGTCCCATCTTTACCAATATAAAGGAATCTAAGAGTAAAATTTGGGTAGAAAAAAAGGTGCTTTTGTTGGTCTTACGATGGACATTTCAACTTGATTTATTTTTTTAAAAGAAAAAAAATAAACTTTAAAAAGATGATCGAATTGGGTTTCATTAAGCAAAACCCAACCAACCTCTCCACCATGTTTGAGTTGGTAAAAATACATAAAAGTGTTTATAGTAGATCTATTTGAAGGTAGATGCAGAGTACTTGGAAGGCCTTCAAGAATGCCCAACTACTGGGATGTAATTTACTTGGTCTCACGTTCATAACAATCAACATACGACATTCAAAAGGAGAAAGAGGAAATGAAATATCGAGTTCTTTGGAAAAATACTCGTAGACATAAGTGAAATCCCCAATATTGGGTTGAGACTTCATGAATACTCGATTGCCTTTAGTGTAAGGTTTAGTTGTAATGAACTCAACCATTACATCAAAACACACACTAAAGGAGGACATGAACTCCTCCACTTTATCCCTCAGAGTGAACTCAGAGGCATAAAAGGCAACCTCACCGAGTACCCAGGAGTACTCGGGATCGGAGATGGGAAGGAATTTGTCCTTCTTTGCCCTCTTAGCCAAGTTTGGTCAAGAGGTCTCCCGAACATCTTGAGAGGAGGCCTTTTGCTTACCAGGAACATTGTTAGCCTTGTTCCTCCTAATGTAGCGACAATTGCCATTGTGACAGTCGTCGTTGGCGTGGCGGGGATCGCCTCAAGGATAATTTCCTCTAAGGCATCCCATTCGATAAAGAACGGTCAATATGACCTGTGGAGAGATCTTCCCCTATGGGAACAACCTCCGTGCACATAGGACTATTCTAAGAGGAAGAAAGAGGATTAGAAGAAAAGGAAGAAAAAGAAGTAGGCATACCTAAATAAGAATAAACAATGAGTGCAGGGAAGACGAAAACAAAGGCACAAGATGAAGAACATAGGGCAATGTTGCTCTCACCAACAAAAACAAGCAAAAGAAGAAGACATAATTATCTGTAATTGATTTTTATAAGTGAAAATGTTTCATTAAAATATCTTAACGTTCAAAATGTTATGATCGAAGAGACAAACACAAAAAATGAAGTGTCATGTCGATCTAGGACAACATGTGCCTCCACGACAACTTTTAAGTGAAACGTCAATTGTCAAACTGATGTGGCACCTTAAAACCACATAACTCTTCATTAGACATAAAAACATCGCATGTATGTTTATAGGATTTTGTTCTCCTTATTTATGACATGTATGTATGTTTATAGGATTTTGTTCTCCTTATTTATGACATGTCATTATTTCATGGCAATAATTAATGCCTTAATTGCACTTCAAATATCTTAAGTCTTAATCACCGAGATGGATAAGCTTGAACCAGTGAGCTATATAAACGGTTGCAAAGTTTGACCTATGACTAGTTGTGAAAATACAACCCATTTCTAAGAGCTCAACACAAATGTAATGGAACTAAAATTAAAAATACAAATTCGATTATCCTAAAATCGAGTTCCCTAGTTTCGGGGGCTTGTCTACTACCTAGTACCAAAAATACTGAATAGTTAATACTCAATCGCAATAGTGAAAATTAACCACCTACCGCATTCAGATACTGGAAGATATCGATAATAGACTTTTGTTACTGTTAGAATCGACTTGATATCCGATAATGAATATGGTTACAAAAATATTTTCGCATGTCCAAAAGCTTATAAATACCACCTCATGGAGTATTAATCTCAATTCAATCCATTTTTACTCACTTCTCATTACATATTTAAAAAAAATCTTATTAATTTGAACATCAAAATGTTTTCTGTGGACCACCACTCAATTTTTATCAGCATAACTCGACAACCCTTGACAAAAAAGGTCAACCAGCTCATACAACTCAGACATTTGCCTTGAACGATTCTAACTCATTTCGGGAAGAATTATTTTTTAAAGAAACGATTATACAATTCTTAGTATTGTTTTTACAATATATATATTAAATTTTTTATTTTTTATTCTTTAATTAATTATTTATAAAAATAAAAAATTATAAAATTATATATATATATATATTTAAATATAATAAAATCATAAATATAAATATGCAGAAACGCATATGTTTATGCTACAACAATATTTATATCTTTTAAAATTTCACCACAAAACCCACATTTTCTTTTATCTCATAACTCATAACATAGCGATGATGATCATAAAGACAAATATATATATTCAACTAGGTCATGATATACTCTTCAAATTACATAACGTAAATAAATTAATAGTAAAAGGTGAAACAATAACAAAAGTAATGAAACATTTGTTTACAGTATATTCTAATAACACAACAAAATATATATATATATATATATATATATATATATATATTTTATCCACTAAATAAGAGAGATTTTAAAATGAAAAGTAAAAAAGTGAAATTTTGAATCATTATTAATTTAATTGAATCTCTCCATAACATTAAAGAATATTCTCTCATAAAGAAAAACTACATAGATTATTTCTTCTGAAAATTGTTTATTTCTCCAATGGATCTGCTTTGAGTTTTTATATTATGTAAAGTTATGTTTTTACAAATAGTTTTCTACATAATATTTTTCTATCTAATATCTAATATATATATATATATATAAAGTAATTTACTTATTATAATAATGTTTGTTTCAAAATTCTTATGTAAAAAGTATCTATAAATATCATATGATTTTTAGTGTGTGCAATCACGATTTAATTAGTGATCAAAATATAAAAAAAACGACTGCGTTTCAGTGCGAAGAGCGAAGGAAGGAAAATGAGTGAAGAGAAGAAGGAAGAAGAGGAAGAAGCGTTGAAGACGTTGGAGATCGAGAACGGTCTCCGTCTGGTCCCGCGCGTGAAGCTCAACCTCGTCATATACCCTTCCACGCCCCTCACGCTCTCCCACCCAATCGACGAATGGAAAACCAAACGCGCCCTCATCGACTTCCTCCACACCTCTCTCTCCCTCACGCTCCCCGAGGAGGACCTCCACCTCACGCGCCACAAGAACCTCAAGAAGCGCAAGCGCGACGACCCCGTCGCCGCCGGAACGCTCCGCGTGTGGGACCTCTCTTTCTTGCCAACGACGAAACGGTACCTCGAGTGGCGCAATCGCCTCGCGGAGAATCTGAACGGGATCGAACTCAACCTCGAAGGCGTCAAGTTCAAACTCGCCGTTACTGTTCCCGCTTCCGACGATTTTAACAGCATGAAGAAGGAATGGGAGGAGCATTCCGCGTTTCGAAGTGTGGGAGAGCCTGATACTCTTGTTCTGAGAGGCATGCCGTCGCGGTGGTTCGCCGAACCCAGGGTTTCGTCTAAACCCTCCATGCTTGTTACTCACACTATCTTGTCTACATTCGGCAAAATAAGGTCCGTTTGTTATGTAATTTTGCTCCAATGATTTTTGATCGTTTTTCATCTCACTCGTATATTTTGTTCAGATAATTTTTTTTTGTTGCTGAATGAACCATCAATTTCATCTTCAAAGTATTACCCTAAAACTGTGTATGAGTAATCTTCTATGTGTTAGAAATCATGTTAAGTAGTTCACTATGTTCTTCCCTGTTTTAATCACTGGTGTCGTAAAAGAAATATCAATTCAAGGACATTGGATACTTGAGGGATTATTTATATTATATATGTTTGATTTTTCTTCTTCTTTGAAACCTCTTGTTAGAAAATAAGAAAAAAACAAGGAATTGTTTTTTATAAGATAAAATTAGTTTGTATATGATATTGTATGGTTGGATAAACTTTTCTAAAAACACATAGCAGAAGAAAATTAAATAAGTTATTCCAGAAATTAAAATTTAATTTGTATTTGTAAAAGTTTTCTTTGTATTAGTTTTTTTCGCAAACAGAAGTTAACTTGCAAATAAGATAAGTTTAGGTTCTGGAAAATTTATATAATTTTTTTTTTCTTATTTTCTTCTTCTATGATTTCGGACAAGTTTATCGGAATCAACAGTTTTATTACTTTAGAAACTATTAGGAGAGAGGATAAAATTTGGTTGACTGAAATTGGTTGGTTTACTCTTGTGCTGCCAACTTGAGACTGAGAATTTTCGTATTTAACTTGGCTAAAATGTGTGTTTTGATCTATGTGATCAAAATTGATTTTAGATCTTACATTTTAGAATCAGTGGTTTTTTTCTTCATGTTTCTTTAATGTGGTAGATTTTGCCCTTGATCGGACTTCATTTTGACTTGACAAGGGACAATTAAATAGTAAGGAACCTAAAACACATTTATCCAATTTTAGTAATTGCACTACTTTAAATCCCAGTTTCAGTGTTGGATGGATCAATGCTGTATAAATCTTAAGCAATCTATATATTTCTTATGTTGCATAAGATTAAATGTATAAAGAAATAAACTTTAAATTTAACTCAAACTTATACAACTAACTTATATATTATGAAATGTCCTTATATCTGGAATCTCCAACACACCCCACACGCTGAGACTGTCCAATTCATGCGTGAATATATATATTTATGGATGGTCCGATAGCGGTTTGATAGCATGTAGCCTGATAAACCCAACAATTTATTGATACTAGGATAAATTCTAATTGACTCTGATAACATATTAAAAAGTGAACTTTAAGCCTAATAACAACAATAAGTTTTCCATAATAATGTAACAAGTCTATATAATCACATTTCAAAAAGGGTCGGCATCATGCAACCTCACCTGAGAATGACTTAGAACCCATTTTAGGTACTTTGTCCTCCTGACACCAGGCAGAGCAAGAAGGGAGAGATTAGTAGTCAACTGCACCTCCCCAACAATGTGAAGCCTATGGCGCGAAAGTAAATCATAATTATGATGAACTTTACCTTTGTGTAAAGTTAAAAGTGAAAACATATTCTATGTAGAAACAGAAAATGAAAATCATTTGTGCTAAATTTATAAATACAAGGATTATTACTGTTTTATCCAAATATTAGCTTCAAGAATATTTCAGACTATGTCAAACCAAACCTTAAAAGCTTCTTCAAAGTCATTGCATGAAGTCGTTTCACAATTGGGCTAAGCTTTGAGTGCAGTCTTCACTGTATGATCTTGACATCCCCTAATTCATTTTTCTCATTTATTATGTATGTTATTGTCCTCTTGTAATCCTCTTGTAATGTTTCACTAGTTTCAATCTTTAAACTTTGTTTTTTTTTTTCCTTTTATGAATGTTACATTCAATTAAAAATACCAAAATTTTAAAATATTTGTTTTTTATAATTTTTCATTGTTTCAAGATTTATGGACACTAATAAAACACAACAAAGGAAATTAACGGGGATTTGAAACTCTGAGGAAAAACCCCGAAACCTAATGACTGACATTTAGGGAGTTACAAATCACCAAGAAATAACGCGGTATAAAACTGCAAACAGTAAGAGGGTTTAAAAACCGTCAGCAAGTAACTATGGGTTATAAAATTGTAGCTAAGTTTTGCTATTACAGGGGTTAGTAAAAATTGTCAGTGATCATTAGCAATGCTAGTTCTACCCGTAAAAAGACAAACCATGGGTAATATGCCCTTAGCGGGTTTAAAACTGCCGGACTTATTAAATATAACTCCAGTTAAATATCATTTTTCTTGCTGTGTTTCAATTATCTGAATGTGCTTAATTGTTCTATTTCTTCAATAGGAATCTTAATGTTGGTGAGGATAATGAATATGCTAAGGATGAAAGTGAAAACAGTGGAGACCTAGTTTCGGGCCTTTACTGCAAGATTGTGGTGCAGTTTGACAAATATAAAGACTGCCATGATGCAATAAGAGTTCTGTGTGGTCGCTCGATGCTAAAGGTATTGGCTTAGTATCTGAGTTGTTTTTCTTCACTTATTGCGAAATCATGCATAACCATGGTGTCTGAAGTGCTATTGTAAAATTTCACAACTTTGGGTAAATTTAGTAGATAAGTATGTTTCCATAATAAAAGGAAATAGGATAAAATTGTTTTCGTACAAATTGTAAGCTGCGTTTGTAAGCAGTCACGACACAAATTGAATCCATGGTTATGTTATAGCTGGTGAAATTTGGGTAGCAATTAGCATGAAGAATGTTTTTGCAAAATTGAGAGGTTGAATATGTTAATACCAGATAAATGATGTATTGATTATGATTTGTGCGTTGTTGTCAACGATCAGCAAGGATCACGATTGAAGGCTGATTATGAGGTTAGTTGGGACAAAGACGGATTTTTCCGGAATTCAAGGAATCAAAGTGAAGATAAGAATAGCATGGCATCCTCAAGTGCTGCAGATAATTACAGAAGTGAAGCTTCCAGACGTCACGGTTCAGAAAATGTGCGACCCAGGAGATTCAAGGTTAGATTTTGATATCTCAAGTGCCTCTCTTATTGTTCCAACCTTTTTCTCTTTGAATCTTGTCCTTTGGCTCACTATTTTGAACCTTTGTAAAGTCTGCCAATATTGACTACAAACCCCTTTACTTAATGCAGGAATGAGGACTGAAAGGCTTTTTAGTTTTTGGGTACAAATTCAAAAGCACTTTTATTATGGACTGACACAAGTTTGGTATATGGACTGCATACAATTTTTTTGGGTCACTGACTTGGGTCAACAAGCTTATGACGTGAGATAATGGGGATTATCTTTGGTGACCAAATTGTTCTGACTTTAGAATTCATTGTTCCAAATTATACCAAGTCATTAAAACACTGCTACTTACGGATGATGATGCTGTGCAATCGTTATCACTAGGAGTCAGTACTTACTTTGGTTAGCTCTACCCAAAAGGAGATTTTTATCTACTTCATTGTTGGGCCAAAGTCATACGTTGGTTTAACTGAGTTAATGTCATTTGGATGTGCTCTAAAATGATACAACCAGAAGAATGGCACTTCCCAATTTGCATGTTGCATCTTTCTGAAGTCGTCAGAATATTGCATATCTTTCAAAGTCATAATTGTTTGTTCCAATTTACTATCACTTACCATACGCCTTATTTGCAAGAACAATGAAACGGTTGGTGTGGTTGAAATATGCTTCTAAAGGAAACTGAGATTTTTTTTTCTTCCTTAAATTATATGGTGATATATAATTCATACAATTGGACAACCATCCCCATTGTTTCTAATATCAAGATGCAAAACTCAACAATTCACCCTTTCCCCAGATCAACCCAATAATTTTCAATTTAAATCGAAGCAAAGCTTCAACATTTCAATTAACAATATAGTCAACCAAAATCATAACTCAAAAATCACATTTTAACTTTTATCAATGAAATCATAAATTTCACTTTTCTAAATCTCCAAGAACTATTAGCTAAAAACACATAGTAGGACATATTTAGAGAAGACTAATGGTAGTAACAGAGATAAATCACATTAATAAAATGCAAATAGTTTAAGAAACAAAAAATATTGCTCCATTTTTGTCATATTCTTAAACAACAATAAGAAAATGAACATTTTCTCGTGACATAGGTGGAAAAAGTAAACATAAATTGAGTTTACCTACTAATAAAATATTAAAAAATTCTAAATAATAAGTGTAAGGGTGTTAGTTTGGGTGGCTCTCTCTCATTTTGCTGTATCTATATTTGGCTTAAAAAAACAAGTTGTGATAAGTTGACTCGCATCGAATTTATACATTAGTGTATCTTAATATTACAAAATGAAGATAAATAATGAAAAAGTTAGTAGAAGTTGAGTGACAATGATGATTTAAAAATATAAAGTATTTAACAAGTGTTATTGGAAATGGAGAGTTTCGAAGTGGAGAAAAGATGACTTCTTTGTAGATCAAGCTCTGTCAAGTTGCTTGATCACAAAGAGAGGGAGGAGGTTCACCCAAAAAAGACTCTCTGATGCTAAATTCAATAGGAATATAAAATATTTTTGAGGATAAAAGAGTATGAAGAGTGGTAATGAGTACTCATCATCACCTATTTATAAGTCTTCTTGAACACAGACCGTTAAGAAAAATATTAAATAATTATTATGAGATATATAAAATATAGTAACTTATAACCGCTAGTAACTTATAAACAAATTATGATATAATTTATGTGTCTTAAATATTATAGTAAATAAGTAGTTACTAGTCTGAATGTATCTGGTTGTAATGTAATTGTGAGTATGTACATAAGTCTCCCAGGAATGAGCTAGGTTTGGACCTGTTTGGGTTTAGTGTAAGTTGAACCTTGAATTCAATTTCGAGTAATGTTTGTTAATTATTTCTGATGATCGTTTGAACTCGGAAATTAGTATTTGACCATTTGATTCAAGTTTGATAAAGTATCTCGATGTTCGTTTGAACTTGGATTTGATAAAGATATTCGATGTCTGTTTTAATTTGAACTGTGAATCAACCATTTGGTTCAAGTTTGATAAAGTTTGTCGATGTTTGTTTGAACTCGCATTGTGACTTAACTGTTTAGTTTAAGTTTGATAAAAAAAAATTGATGTGTTTGAACTCGGACAATAGCTTATAACAAGTATCATGGTAACCAATTATCAGTAAAAATAAACTTTTATTTCAAAAGAATAAGCCTCATTAAAACCTTACCTAGAAAAAAAATCCTTCTTAGGGATAGAAAATCGAGGTAAGAAAACCCTTTTATATATAAATATAAATTTAAAGGGAGTTTGACCAGGTTGATGATTGTGAGGTGCAATGATATCCCGATAGTATTCCACGTATCTCTTTGGCCTAAAGCCCTTTGGTGTCTTCAAGCTTCTTGTTCAGTTCCCTCAAGATGACTTTGGATTGGGGATGTTCCATTGATGATAGTCGATGCTTGATTCCGAGCTATTGTAGAAACTACTTATATCCTTTGTGTATATGAACTGTTGACAGTTATCTGTCACTATAGAGTTTGGAAATCAATGCCTATAGATTAAAATTTTTTAGAAGAATGCACCTGTTGGCTTGTGATGGTTGCCACTTACTCGACCTCTATCCACTTAATAAAGTAGTCAATGACTACTGTGAGAAATTTGACTTAGCCTTTTGAAAGAGGGAAAGGTCCAAGTACATCTACGCTCCAAGTTGTGGATGACCATGGAGATGCCATTGTGTGTAATTCTTTGGGAAGTAATGATGTAAGGGTCATCCAGGTAGGTTGTGTTGGATCAATGTGAAAAACATCATCATGATCCTAACTTGGTGTATTCAGGTTTTTTGGATGAAAGTCCGAAGTTGCCCGACTTTCCTGGTACTGACAAGTTTAGACAGAGTGTCAGCTTGATTATTTTGTTTCAAAGTATGTGGGTGATCTCAAACTTCTCTATAAAATTCTAGACCATGTATAGTATTTTGGAGTAATGATTCCTTAAGTGATTCCTAAACTAGAGTAATTTCATTGTAGTCTTCACAACTAATAGTATATTCTTTAACAATAAATATCAGACTTTAAAAGATTTAAAATCATTATAACATTTAGGGAAAAAACACATTTTACAACATGATTTTACATAGGTTTAAGTTGTTAAAAGAATCAATATAAAAGAAACTATACAAATTTTGCTTGTTTATATTTATCACATCTGATACTCACTTATATATCGATCCTATACCATTAGAGCAATGATACTTTAACATTGCAAACATAAAAAAAATACCCTCTTGACAATTTAATAAATTAATATTTTAATAATATATACATTTTATTTTTTAATTAAAAATATTATTATATTATTATAAATAATTGTCAAATGAAAGTATGGTAGTGACAAAAGAAGTCTTTTCATACATTTAATGTCTTTACACAGATTATAAATGTCTTTAAAACAATGTTGATGGTCCTGTGTTAACATTTGGTGCAGTTTTAAATTATATAATGACAAATCTTACCAAAAAAAATATTGTCACTTTCCTTCCCCACCCTTACCTTCCTCTCCCAACATACCTAAGTTGAAGGAAAATACCTAATGTTTGCAAGAGAATAACAAACAATATCTTAAAAGAGGAAACACATCCAAGTAAAAATTGCTGATAAAAAAAAAAAAATCCAAGTAAAAAAAAATAATTAAACTTAATATGGTTAGATAGTTCAATGTCTATATCACAAATAATCGATAAAATATTTTATTACTCAATATTCTATTTTTATAAGAGGAAAATTGTAAATCCTTAATGATTCATGTCCCATTACACCTATATAATTATTAATGTATATAGTTAAATCAACTTCTCTTTTCTATAATGATTTTCTTCTTCATATTAATTAATATAATACTTTGAAAAATACCCACTTAAAAAAAATACTCACTGAAGAACAACACTCATTTGTTATTTGCTACGGAGGTAAAGACACATTGTTGAAAAATTAGGTATTTATGTAGTTCACAGAAATGCAAAGGTAAACGGGAGCTAGATAATTGAGTCAAAAAAATCATATTAAACACAAATTTCAAAATATAATAGTTGAGTTTGAAACCCAAATTTTTAAAACAAAGTGCAAATTTTGAAACAAATTTTTTTAATCCTAAATTATTAGAGTTGATGGTCGTGTAAGTAACTAGTTCAAATGAGATAAACATATCTCGTTGTTGTAAAACTCAAATGAGGCAAACATTCGACTCCAATACTATCCAAAAACAATATCAGAAAGTTAATTTTGACTTTGGATAGTCTTGAAACGTCATCCGCAAGTTTACAATTAAAATTGTTGACAACGCCATTGTAAACTTGCGGATGACGTCGCTATTGACTAGCTAGCTTCCTGATTCATTTGTGAGTTCAAAATAACTTTAATTCCTCTTCTTAATGGTAACTCAAATCAAATTACAATTAAATACTTGTTTATAATAATTAATCATTAAAAGTAAATAAATAAATAAAATGATGTGTAAAATAATGCCACGTGTTAAAGAATGAATGAGGGCATCAAAACATGTCTATTTGCTTTTCTCTTTAAATATTTTTGGAAAAATGTATTCATTTAGTTTATTCTCGTTTGAATGTGAGGCCAACTTATGCTGATCCAAAATGTACAGAACAGTAGATCTTCTCCAATTTTGACCATTTCTCATCACTTGATTTTCAAATTTTAAAAACGATGTGCAGCAAATACACATGGGTTGGATTGTCAACAACCCTAATTCATAATTTCCACCATAATTTACACTCAAAGTGTAACCGAAGAATTGAATTTTCAACCAGTTTCTAAGGAAAACATGGCAACATGTATTCACACTACACAAAAGAACCTCTAATGCCACTTCAACAATGGAAAACAAAAGAAAAAAAAAATTGATTAACAGAAAGCTTGAACCTTGTTCTTGAAAGCCTCAGAATCATCACCAGTTTTTGGAGAAAGTGAGCAATGAGTGAGTATCTTTTTCTCACTCCACCCTCTAACATAATCTTTCTTCTTACTCCCTTCATTCACCACCATCTTCTTCTCACTCCACCCTCTCACATACTCCTTTTTCTTCACCCTTGCATTGCTCATCACAATCTTCTTTTCACTCAATTCTCTAACAGAATCCTTCTTCTTCACAGTGGAGATCACATACCACAAAACACTTGTATAAAGAGTTGTAGCAGATCTTCCAAACACAACCAAGAGCAGCAAAATCAACACCATAACCAATGGCAAATAGAAGTGAGGCTTCCCCAGATCCCAAGAAAAGTTCTCTCTATGATTTTTTTCTATCTTGGGTTGGTTTCTTTCTTCAGTATCAGTTATTATCGATCTTGCTCTCACCCCTTTGAGTTCTTGGCTCTGGTGTTTGTGATCCTTGTTGTTTTTCTTCACCTTGACCACCACAGGAACAATATCATCAGTGCTGGAGTACACAAAGCGAACGAAAGAGATCTCATGAGGGTTCATCTGTGAATAAATCTTTTGCCTCTTCTCATCAAGATCAGCCAAAAGCTCAGAAAACTTGTCTAGACCACGACTCGAATAAGGGTTGCTTCTGCTATATTTTCTCTTATATTTTCTGGGGCTAGAAACAGGACTTGCAAGACATGGATCATCATCATATTCGTTGTGGAAAGTGCCACAAACAAAAGGGTTCAACGTATGCATGGAAATATGGTGTTAGAAGAGGAGAAGATTTGGTTTGAAGAATTCTGCAAATGTGTATGGTTGCTTAGATAATGGGTTTAAACAGAAAGAAAGAGAAGACTAGAACAAAGCTTAGCCTCTGAGTCATAAACAAAGACCTCAAAACTTTTACAATGATCTTAATTGAAGAAGCTTCTTAGGGATATTAATGATTTTGACTAAAGGGAAGAAACAAACAATTTATATAATATGAATTTATAGGAATAGATGGCGTAGGAAGTGAGCTAAGAAATAATATAAATTTTATGAAGAACATGTTAATTTCTTGGGAAGAAGGGTATGGAATTAGTCTTTTGTTTGGTGAAACAAGTTCTAATATTTTGCTAATATTTTGCTAATATTTTATATCGATTGATAACTAATTCTAGAAGGAACTAGGTTTGAATATAAAGTCCAAAATTAATTAATAGTGACAATAAATGTAGTTGTCAACTAAAAACACTGAGGTTGTGTGTGTGATATAATGATAAGAACAAGGTTTTTTTAATGTTTTTATATTACACTATATTTACTTTATCCATTATATAATTTTTGTAATATTTATTGTATGATCTTCTTATGAAGCTTTAATATATTGATATTACAATTTTTATTGCACTATTCTTTAACCATTATCTAAAAGAAATTATTTTTACTTTATTTTATTTTTTTAATATATTTTAAGATATAATGTAAGAGAAATAGTATAATAAACAATATAAGATATAATTACCAAAAGTGAAAAATGTAATTAAAATTATTGGTATATTATTCTGAAATATAAAATACTCCAGAACATGTTAAGATTATAATACATTAAATTTTATATCAATATTATATCAACACATTTATCTCTGTCATTTTATATTTGTCCAGTTATTTAATTGTAATTTTTCTTAACACCAGTTTAATAAGTTGACTTAACTGTTTTTTACTATCAACTTCCAAACATGTCTTTGAACTAGTTTTGTGACAAATAACCTAAATTTTAAGTATGTAAATATTTTAGTAGAACAATAATATGTAAAAAAAATGGATACCTCATTCCATAATGTTGGTTGATATTTATTTGTGTTTAGAATGGAATAATTTTTTTGGTATGAGACATTTTCTATAATGATTTCATTTTCAAAATCTTACTCTTAGAAGTTTAATGTTCCATTTTTTTTGTCTACTTTTAATTTTTTTTTTTACTCATTTATAATAACACTACTTTACGCTACAAAATAATCATTACATAAAAATTGTTTTAAAAATAAAAAATAATTAATATTATATTAATTAAATTAAATAAATAGAAATTTACAAAATTATTATTATTTAAAATAGCTAATTAGATGTAAGATTTTAGTTGTCAACTTTAAAATATAAAATAGTTGATAACTAAAATATCTATAAACAGCTAATTAGATATTCATTTAGAAACTAAATTTATAAGTTTTATTAATAATAAGAATTATTTTAGATATTAATAATTATTTTATTTTTTAAAATAATATTTAATTTAATTAATATAAAGTTTATTTTCTTTAAAAATAATTTTTATTTAACATTTTGTAGTGTTAGACTAAGAAACGAAACAACAAGTTTTATAAGATTACATATGAAATCCTGAACCACAGATCTAACACAGTGGAAAAAAGAAGAAGATAGTTTTATATATATTATTATGATATTGTTGTGTGGTATTAGTTAATTCTCCACGTTTAGTTGGGTTGACTTGGTGATTTAGATATCATTCAAATTGATTAATTATTTTTATTTAACACATCTCAACTCATCACCCTAATTTGTTTTTCACGGATTTTTTCTCCCTTTTATTTATTTATTAATTAGTGATAGCATTTTATTTATTTATTTATTTATTAGTGATAGCAGACATGACGTACATGTCATGTGATATTATTTATCTATCTATAGATATACAGATATATATTATATTATATATATATAAATATATTTTATTGTTGTTGATGTCAACTTCTCCCATTCAATTTATCATCTTTATTATATTAGGTTCTGTTTACTGAAAATTCTAGGCAAGTATATTGTCACCACTCACCAAGAAGTAGTGGCATTTCACCATTAAAATAATAAATAAAAATTAATTTTAAAAATTAATAATTAATTATTATATTAATTAAATTAAATATTAAAAAGTTATATCTAAATTAATTGATAAATAATTTTTAAATTAGTATTAATTAATTATAAAAAAATTAACTACTAATTATTTAAATTCAATTCTAAAGTTAATAGTTAAGATGTTGATAATTAGTTAGACACAAATTCAAAAATTATTTTTTATTATTAAATTATGAAATAGAAACCAATTTTTAGAGACAAAATAATTAGTTGCTATAATGACTAAATTAGAAACCATTTTAGATACTAAAAATTTGTTGGTTTCTAAATTAGTTTATTGTTAAATGACTTCTGAATTGGTATTTAATTAGCAACTAAAATTTTTTGTTACCAACTAATTATTTTTTGTCTTGTAGTGGATATTAATAGGTTTTTTTAGTTTCTAAACTAATATCTAATTTAGTTATTATGAAATTAATTATTATTTTTTTATCTAAAACTAATTTTTATTTAATAATTTTTTGGAATTATGATAATTTGTAAAAAGTTTGCTTGCATCTATTAAGCATTATATATATTATTTATATTTTAGTCAATGAACTGTTGCTTCAGATCTTATCTAAAATTAAAATATTCTAACCCCACTGTTCAAAGTTATTAGGAAATATACATCGATGTTTATGTGTACATTTTATAAATAATATGATCTGAATTTGCTACTAATTAACGTTATGTTCATAAGAAGATTTGTTAGGAGAGAAATAAGATTCATTTTAGTGTTTTAAACTTTATGAAAAATTAATCCCTTGACTTATAATTAAAATAATATTCTAAAAATACATTATATTCGTAACTTTGTATACGACTTTTATGCATGGGTGACTTCCGTAATTTTCTCTTATTTATTTTCATATGGAAAAAGGAAACATCTACTAAAATTGAACATTATAATTATAAATTGAATAGTATAATAACTGTACATAACATTTTTTCCGTTGAAAATAACTACAGATAACTATTTATAAAATTAATACATTGTAAAATTATATATATTACGACTTAATGTTGACTTTGCCTTTGAGTTTTTCTCGCGTGAGTTTCCTTTTATAATGAGATTTTATTAAATAGTAATTATTTGGATTTATGAAATAAAACAATAAATCCAGAGAGATTACTTAGTTTTGCAAAGAAAGAAAATGTGTTTTTACAAAAACAACTTCCAAGATTTCAATCATATGATAAAAATAAATATAAACTCTCAATATTTTGAATTATATAGTAAAAATAATAATGGTCACTAAAAATTATGGACCATACAAATAAATAGACAAGTTATATATATATATATATAATGAATTTACTTGTGATATTACAACAATTGATATTGAGAAGTTGAACTGATAAGATTATCATGCATGAAAATGAGAAGAAAATGACTAGTTTAGATACCATAAACAAAACAACAAACTATGGAGAGATGATTCACTAAGAAAGGTGAAAAAAATCAATATAAATCTAATTCATGTTGGAGATAGTCAATACTACTAGAATGACAAGGACAAATCAATGTCTAACCATGTATAAATGTCATCTTAGTCAATTTCATAAGGCAACCAATTCTATGAAGAATTTGTGGAAAAATGTTATAGATAAGGGCAACCTAATACCCAATGACACATTATCTATATCAATGGAAATGTGATGTATCAATGACACTCATTTTATGTGTTATCATTCTTATGATGAGAAAAATATACAAACTTTGAGTTGGAATATATGTGGGACAATTAATGTCAAGGTAAAAGATCTACTAAAGAATTTATGTTTATATATAAACTTGTAAATATTCTTCTTCTA